>Ga0256833_1000483_pt1 | contig 31381 bp, 37 predicted proteins | sample 356284metaG_FD_190535 | JGI IMG/M metagenome (GOLD analysis project Ga0256833, IMG submission 190535) | Hydrothermal vent microbial communities from Mid Atlantic Ridge, Atlantic Ocean - 356-284 | ecosystem: Environmental > Aquatic > Marine > Hydrothermal vents | place: Atlantic Ocean: Mid... | reverse complement strand
GAGGTAAGAGAATCCACAGAGGCTACAGGGACAGGACCCTCCCGCACTTCAAGCCAGGCGACATAGGGCCGGAGGCTAGGGGCTTCGTCAAGAGCTCCTTCTACAAGGGGCTCTCACCAATCGAGACATTCTTCCACGCCGCCGGAGGCAGGGAGGGCCTGGTTGACACCGCAGTCAGAACCTCGCAGAGCGGCTACATGCAGCGCAGGCTGATCAATTCCCTACAGGACTACATAGTGATGCAGGACGGGACGGTCAGGTCGCTCTACGGAGAACTGATCCAGTTCAAGTACGGAGAGGATGGGGTCGACCCGAAGAACTCGATATTCGGTGAGCCGATAAGTGTGGACAGGATAATTGAGAAGCACCTGGGGTGGAAGAAGTGAGTGAGAAGAAGAGTAAGAAAGGCGGGAAGAGGAAAGGTAAGGCCAAGAATGTAAAGGAGAAGAAGCCGAAGAAGGCTGTGAAGGAGGCGCCCCCAGCGGTCGAGAGGGTGATAGAGGAGGTCGCGACCCCAGGCAGGATCGCATCTGAGATAGTTAGTAAGGTAATACCCGGCATGCCCAAGCTTGTTAGGGAGGGTGTCGAGCAGGCTCTGACAAAAATGATGGTCGAGGAGGGCTACACCAGGGAGGAGCTTGAGGAGAGGGTGAGAGAAGCGGAGCACCTTCTTAAGAGGCTCATAAAGGAGGTCGAGCTGATACACGGCGAGGTCCCGGAGGCGATCTATGAGGAGCTCCTGCGGAAGCTCTCAGCCGAGGTCGTAGAGACCGGCGTGACAGAGGAGGAGATAGCGGAGATCGTAGACATAGCGGTCAAGACGTACCAGGAGTCCCTAGTGCACCCAGGAGAGCCCGTAGGCACGGTGGCGGCCCAGTCAATAGGTGAACCAGGCACCCAGATGACCCTAAGGACTTTCCACTACGCAGGAGTTAGGGAGATGAGCGTCGTCCTCGGCCTGCCGAGGCTCATCGAGCTTGTTGACGCAAGGAAGAACCCGGAGACCCCTCTCATGATCCTGGAACTTGAGGGGGAGTACAGGTACGACCTCGAGAAAGCCAGGAGGACGGCGAGGGCGATCGAGTACACGACCCTCGGTGACGTCGTGAGCAGGGTGCAGATAACGAAGGAGGGCATAATCATTCACTTCGACCCGGACATTCTCGAAGACAAGGGCCTCTCAGTCGAAGACATAATAGCGGTGCTCAAGAAGAGCAGGGCCTCCTCAAGCAGGGTTGAGCCACTGGAGGGGGACGAATACGCCATTAAGGTGAAGGTGAGGACGCAGGACCTGACCAGGATATACAAGATGCGGGATAGGCTCATGAGGATAAAGCTGAAGGGTATCAGGGGAATAAAGAAGGCTATCATCAGGGAGGAGATCGAGGAGGAGACCGGGAGGAAGAAGTATGTCATAGTTACTGAGGGAACGAATCTGAAGGAAGTCATAAAGATACCGGGCGTCGATCCGAGAAAAGTATACACGAACAGCGTCTACGAGGTCGAGACGGTGCTCGGCATAGAGGCGGCCAGGGAGACCCTGAGGAGGGAGATACTGAACACTCTGAGGGAGCAGGGCCTTGACGTCGACGTGAGGCACATTATGCTCCTTGTTGACGCTATGACTAAGACTGGCACGGTGAGGCAGATAGGTAGGCACGGCATTGTCGGGGAGAAGCCGAGTGTCCTAGCCAGAGCAACGTTCGAGGTGACTGTTAAGAATTTGGTGAACGCGGCTGCAACAGGAGAGATAGATTACATGCGTGGAGTATCCGAAAACGTTATAGTGGGACAGATAGTCCGTGTTGGGACAGCTATCGTGAGGCTACAGATGAAGCCCACTGAGCTGGGTAAGAAGGTTTCATTAGCAGGAGGTGGTAAGTAATGAAGGCCGTAACCGGGTTAGAGGGTGAGATAAAGCAGGTCCTCAAAACCGGCAAATACATACTCGGATACAGGAAATCAATCCGTGCTATCAAGATGGGCAAGGCGAAGGCCGTCGTAGTAGCGTCCAAGATACCTAAGTGGATGGAGGACGACGTGATGTACTATGCCAAGCTAGGGGAGATACCGGTCATAAAGTTTAAGGGCACAAGCTACGAGCTAGGTATGGTATGTGGTAAACCGTTCCCAGTGGCCGTGATGGCGATCCTTGACCCCGGCACATCAAGAATAACCGAGCTGGCAGGTGAGTGAACGTGAGTACGAGCCGCAGGAAGGCTGTGACAATATCGGGAGAGTGCCTCATGTACATGAGCTTCGCAAGTGACATAACGGGCGTCGCCCCCGTTGACTGCATAATTGATGAGGAATCGAATTCTATAATTTTCCTGGTTCCAGAAGGCACTGCAGGTAAGTTCGTCGGTAGAGGCGGCAGAAACGTCAGAAGACTGTCCAAGGTCCTCGGCAAGAGGATAGAGGTAGTCGAGATGTCGAATGACCTGAAGTCGATGGTGCAGAACATATTCCTCCAAGCCCACGTTCTCAGCACGATGCTGAGAGTCACAGCAAACGGCTCGAAGATATTGCATGTTCGTGTGAGACCCGAGGACAGAGGCCTAGCCATCGGGAAGAACGGGAGGAACGTGAGGAAAGCAACGCTGATACTGTCGAGGCACTTCGGGATAGATAGAGTAGTGATTGAATGAAGCGAAGACTTATAAGAAGGGTTCCCCACACCCTTGTAGGCGGTGAGCGCGTTGCCAGGTAAGAAGTCCCCCTACGGCCTCTATGCGGCCAGGAAGCTAAGGAGGAAGAGGCTCAAGTTCAGGTGGTCCCAGAGAGAGTTCCGCGTTAGGATGCTGAGACTCAAGGAGAAGTACGACCCCCTAGAGGGCGCTCCGATGGCGAGAGGCATAGTCCTTGAGAAGGTCGGTGTTGAGGCTAGGCAGCCTAACTCAGCACTCCGAAAGTGTGTGAGGGTACAGCTAGTTAAGAACGGCAGGACTGTCACCGCCTTCGTTCCCTATGACGGCGGTGTTACGTTCATCGACGAGCACGATGAAGTGATCATAGTCGGTATCGGCGGCTCCAAGGGACGCTCGATGGGTGACCTGCCGGGCGTTAGGTACAAGGTAGTAATGGTTAACGGCGTCTCCTTGGACGCACTGATCAAGGGGAAGAAGGAGAAGCCGCACAGGTGACCTCACTCACCGTAGCCTTCCTGTGGTCCGTAGCCGAGCCCTGGCATCATCCTCGCGTATCTTCTTATCACGTCCTCATCAACGAATATCCTCTTGCTGAATAGTTCCGCCAGGAATATTGCTGAGCTGGCGTCCATCCTTATCCTTGCCTCTATGCCCTTGAAGTTCTTGTTCTTGGTGTCGAAGTATGCCGTGGCATACATGCCGAAGGACTCGTCTATGTCGTCGATGATCACGTACTTCAGTGAGTCGCCGAGGAGCTTCCTAGCTCTGTAGGAGAGGAGGGTCAGTATGTCGTACACAGTGAAGTAGTCCTGTGTCTCCGGGTACCTCACGTCTATCTCCCCCCTCATCCTTAGGAGTGCCACGACAGCGTTCTGGTCCGGGTCCGGCACCTCAAGCTCTATCCCGTTCTCGAGGACTAGTAGGAGGGCGTAATCAACTGCCTCGCCATCGATTCGCTGGATCTCCGGCACCACCGTGTCGACCTCGAGTAATCTCCTACTACCCACTCTGTACCACCCTATGACCGAGTGCTGAGGTGCGAGAAAGCTAATAACCTGATTCCTCAGCAACGCTTAAAACTTCCCTATAGAGGACTCATGGGACGAGAGGGGAGTGACGTGTCAGAGCAGTACGAGCCCAGGTCCGTGAAGATATTGTTGTTCGGTAAGTGGACGTACGAAGGCGTGGTCGTGAGCGACCCTAGCCTCAAGAAGTACATATCCCTCCGTCCGGTGTACCTCCCGCACACCGGCGGCAGGCACGAGCACAGGAGGTTCGGTAAGGCAGAGGTGCCGATTGTTGAGAGACTAATCAATAAGCTGATGAGGAAAAAGAAGAACACTGGAAAGAAGCACAAGGCATACAACATAGTGAAGAGGGCATTCGAGATAATTCACCTCAAGACCGGAGAGAACCCGATACAGATCCTTGTCAGGGCGATAGAGCACTCAGCCCCCAGGGAGGAGACCACAAGAATAATGTACGGCGGCATTATCTATCACGTAGCAGTGGACGTAGCACCGCTCAGGAGGGTAGACCTAGCCCTCAGACACATCGTCGAGGGCGCTAGAAACTGCGCGTTCAGGAGCACCAAGAGCATAGCTGAGTGCCTAGCCGACGAGCTAATAGCTGCTGCGGCTGGCGACACGAGGAGCTACGCTGTGTCGAGGAAGGAGGAGATCGAGAGAATCGCTCTTAGCTCGAGGTAAGGCGGTATTTATTCCATACTTACCTCTTCCCCCGCGAAACCCGATCCATTATTACTTATACAGGCTGTCTAGACGTCTAAACCGTTTGCCTAGGTTAATACGCTTCCCGGAATCCTTATAAGCCCTTGCGACATTAAGCACTGAGCTATGGGGTGAGCATGATGAGCGCGAAGAAGTCGAAGAAGCCTCACCTTAACCTGGTTGTGATAGGCCACGTCGACCACGGCAAGAGCACTCTGGTAGGCCACCTATTGTACCTCACCGGCGCTATCGACGAGAAGAAACTGAAGGAAGTCGAGGAGATGGCGCGGAAGAAGGGTAAGGAGTCCTTCAAGTACGCCTGGTTCCTCGACAAGCTGAAGGAAGAGAGGGAGAGGGGCGTTACCATCGCCCTGACCTTCATCAAGTTCGAGACCCCGAGGTATGAGTGGACCATCATCGACGCGCCCGGTCACAGGGACTTCATTAAGAACATGATCACCGGCACCTCCCAGGCCGACGTTGCCCTCCTCGTCGTGTCAGCGAGGCCAGGCGAGTTCGAGGCCGGCATGTCCAGGGAGGGCCAGACTAGGGAGCACATAATCCTCGCGAAGACTATGGGCATTAACCAGCTCGTCGTCGCCGTTTCCAAGATGGACGCCACCGAGCCGCCATGGTCCCAGAAGAGGTACGAGCAGATAGTGGGTATACTCAAGAAGTTCCTCAAGTCCCTCGGCTACGACGTCAACAAGATACCGTTCGTGCCGGTGTCCGGCTGGACCGGCGACAACATCAAGGAGAAATCACCGAATATGCCGTGGTATAAAGGCCCGACCCTGATCGAGGCCCTCGACATGATGGAGGTGCCGCCGAAGCCGATCGACAAGCCACTGAGGATACCGATTCAGGAGGTCTACAGCATCAGAGGAGTCGGCACCGTCCCTGTCGGCAGGGTCGAGACCGGTGTCCTGAAGGTCGGTGACACTGTGGTCTTCATGCCTCCGGGCAAGGTTGGCGAGGTCAGGTCTATAGAGATGCACCACGAGAAGATCGATATGGCCGAGCCCGGCGACAACATAGGCTTCAACGTGAAGGGCATTGCCAAGAACGAGATAAGGAGGGGTGACGTAGCTGGCCACCTAGACAAGCCGCCGACAGTCGCTGAGGAGTTCATCGCCAGGGTCTTCGTGATCTGGCATCCGAGCGCCGTCCACGTCGGCTACACGCCGGTCATCCACGCCCATACCGCCTCGGTGGCTGCAAGGATCGTGGAGATCGTCGGCAAGCTAGACCCGAGGACCGGTAAGATAGTTGAGAGGAACCCGAACTTCATCAAGCCCGGTGAGTCCGCTATCATAAGGTTTAAGCCAATAAAGCCAATGGTCATAGAGAAGTACTCGGAGTTCCCGCAGCTAGGCAGGTTCGCCATGAGGGACATGGGCAAGACCATAGGTATCGGCGTCGTCATGGACGTCAAGGCCAAGGAAGTCAAGATCGGCAAGTAAGGAAAGCACTAAACCATTTTATCTTAAATACCCCAAACAACCTTTGATAACAGTCACAGAAACGGGCGATAGCCATGGTCACCAAGATAAGGATCAGGCTGTGGTCAAAGAACCTCGACCATATACAGGAAGTAGCCACACAGATAGTCCAGATAGCGAAGAGGGCTGGCGTAAGGGTGAGGGGCCCGGTACCCCTTCCAACAAAGAGGCTTGTCGTCCCGGTGCTAAGGCCGCCCCACGGCGAGGGAACGAAGGTCTATGAGAAGTGGGAACTAAGGATCTATAAGCGACTCATAGATATAGACGCAGACGAGAGAATAATGAAACAGATAATGAGGGTCAAGGTACCAGAGGACGTCAGGATAGAAATCGAGTTACTCAGGTAACACCTGCTAAAGCCTTTTAGGGAAGCTCACCAAACAACTTTCTGGGCCGGGGTGCCCGAGCGGCCCAAGGGGCCGGCCTTGAGAGCCGGTGGGCGCACGCCCACGCGGGTTCGAATCCCGCCCCCGGCACCATAAGCAATGTTGAATTACAATTCTAAAGCAGATGTTCTTGACCAACCCTCACACCCAGTCGTGCAAGCCTAGTGGCACATGCTGTGCAGAACCTGTCGGTCTTTAGGTCGACCTCAAAGACGCTGTTACTGAAGCTCATAACACACTTCCTCACCCTACAATGACCCAGCCCAAGGAGGTGACTAACCTCATGTAGTGCCTCCTTTCTAACCCTCTCATAGTAGCGCTCTGGAGGCGTGGCCCTCAGCCTGTAGGTAAAGACTGCAGCGGCACCAGCGAGGGTGATGGCGATGCCAAAGACGAAGTTGGGTCCGGGGCGTATCCGTCGTCAAGTGACACACCCAGTACCATGCACCCGCGTCCGCATCCATGCGTTCTCCTAGCCCATATAGCTAGTCCATAAGCTACCGCATCAGCCCTCCACTGATTCCTTATTTCGTCATATGTATCTGTATCGGGGATGTATACCTCTTCAGCCACAATGATCTTGAAGTTAGGGAATGTTGAGGTGAGAGCCCTGAATGCCTGGCTGACAATGTCGGTATCGATGTGACGGATGGGCGCAACAAGTATTTTGTGGCTCAAACTCAATTCCCTTTACTCAATGGAATAACCTTTATTATCGGCTTTTAACTGAGTACCCCTAGGTTAGGGAGGAGAGTGCCGTATGCCGGAGGACACGTACAAGCACATAGTGAGAATAGCTGGTGTGGACATACCGGGAGACCTGCCTCTCCCGTATGGCCTAGCCCTTATCAAGGGCGTAGGCTACCACTTCGGCCTAGCTATTGTTAGGAAGCTCAGTCTAGACCCCTCGCTCAGGGTTGGTTACCTCAGTGAGGAGGACGTTGAGGCTATAGAGGATGCCATCAGTAATCCGCAGCGGTACGGGTTCCCGAGCTGGTACCTTAACAGGAGGAAGGACTACGACACGGGGAAGGACATGCACCTCATAGGCGCTGACCTGATCTACGTGGCTAAGAGGGACATAGAGAGGGAGATGAGGATAAGGTCCTGGAAGGGTGTCAGGCACGCCGGTGGTTACAAGGTGCGTGGCCAGAGGACCCACACCACTGGCAGGTTCGGCCCAACAGTTGGCGTGAGTAAGAAGAAGAGGTGATGGTTAATGGGTGACCCACGCAAGCCGAGGAAGAAGTGGCAGAGGCCCGGACACCCCTGGATTAAGGAGAGGCTTATTCAAGAGATGGAGCTCATCGGCACTTACGGCCTTAGGAACAAGAGGGAGCTCTGGAAGGCGCAGACACTCCTGAGGGACATAAGGCGTAAGGCCAAGGCCCTCCTATCCTTGCCGCCGGAGATCAGGGCTGTCAGGGAGAGGGAGCTCGTGAGGAGGCTGTACCACATGGGTCTCCTTGAGAGCGAGGACGCCACTATCGACGACATCCTCGGCCTAACCGTGGAGTCTATCCTCGAGAGGAGGCTCCAGACAATCGTTTACAGGAGGGGCCTCACCAAGACGATCAACCAGGCCAGGCAGCTCATCGTTCATGGTCACATAGCAATAAATGGTAGAAGGGTGAGGTCCCCTGGCTACCTCGTCTCGAGGGATGAGGAGGAGCTGATCGGCTACGCGCCCGGCTCCCCATTCGCGTCGAGAGGCATAATAGAGCAGACAGAGGAGGTAGGGGGGTGAGGATAGGTGTCGTTCCTTGGGAGAGAGGTTAAGTGGGGAGTCGCCCACATACTCGCGACGTACAACAACACCTTCGTCCACATAACCGACCTCAGTGGCGCGGAGACCGTAAGCAGGTGGACCGGCGGCAGGGTAGTTAAGGCGGACAGGGAGAAGCCCTCCCCGTACACAGCCATGATGATCGCCTACAGGGCCGCGCAGGAGGCGATGGATAAAGGCATCAAGGCAATCCACATAAAGGTGAGAGGCCCAGGCGGTCACGGTCCCAAGGTCCCTGGCCCCGGCGCCCAGGCAGCGATCAGGGCCCTCGCTAGGTCGGGCTTCATAATCGGGAGGATCGAGGACGTCACACCGATACCGCACGACACAACGAGAAGGCCCGGCGGCAGGCGCGGTAGGAGGGTCTGACCCGGGTGCTTATTCATGCCAAAGCAAGCCGTCGAAATAGAGGTGAAGGAACTCACCCGCGAGAGGTTCTCGGGTAGGATAAAGGGGGCGCCCCTCCCGGTCGTTAACGCCATAAGGAGGGTTGCCCAGTCCGAAGTCCTCACGATGGCCGCGGACTACATAATTTTCTACGATAACAACACAGTGCTCTACGACGAGTACATAGCACATAGAATAGCCATGATCCCACTGACCTCGGACGCAGCGCTCGAGAAGTACAAGAGACCGGAGGAGTGCGTCACCGACGGCTCCCGTTTCGATGAGGACTGCTACGCGACCTTGAGGCTCGTTGTGGAACGACCTGGGGAGACCCCCCTCTCCGGGCTGACGGAGGTGGAGATAATCTACTCAGATAGCATCGTCAGCGAGGACCCGGATGTGAGGCCGGTCAGCGGTAAGATACCTGTCGCCGTGATTAGCCCGGGCCAGCGCATTCATGCAGAGATCAAGGCAAGGCTGGGGAGGGGCAGGGAGCATGCCAAGTGGCAGGCGGCCACAGTCTCGGTTCTTACCTATGTCGCCGATATAAGGATAGACTGGGAGCATTGTGACAGCTGCGGCGACTGTGCTGCCGTGTGCCCGACCGGGGCACTGAAGATCGTTAAGGGTAAGCTGAAGGTCGACAGCGAGAAGTGCAACCTCTGCAGGCAGTGCCTCAGGGCGTGCCCTGCAGGGGCCATAAGGCTTAGCTGGCGTGACAACGAGTACAACCTGATGATCGAGTCGTCGGGTGCCCTACACGCGGGTAGGATTCTTTACGAGGCCGCTAAGGAGGTCAGGTCCAAGCTACTCACGCTTTTAAACACCGTGAATACCTTAGGTGGTGGCACGGAGGGGAGCAGAAGTGGTTAGGAGGACAGGCCCGACAAACATAGTGTTGCGGAAGCTGATCCGGAAGCTGAAGAAAGCGGCTAACGAGCACAATGCACCCATCTGGGATTACGTGGCGAAACTCCTCAACAGGCCAGCCAGGCAGAGGGTCGTTGTGAACGTGAGCAGAATAAACAGGTATGCTGAGGTCGGCGAAACCGTTGTTGTTCCTGGAAAGGTACTGGGCGCGGGGACCATAGAGAAGCCGGTTAACGTCGCTGCTTTCTCCTTCTCCTTCTCGGCTGCAGAGAAGATCAAGCAGGCCGGTGGGCGGGTAATGAGTATTGAGGATCTCTTAAAGGAGAACCCTAAGGGTAATGATGTGAGGGTGATAGCATGAGTTCGGCAGGCGTTGAGAGGGTGGTCTACATAGACGCAGAGAACCTTATCCTGGGGAGGCTCGCGTCGCAAGTGGCTAAAGCCCTCCTAGAAGGGTACACTGTTTACGTATTCAACATAGAGAAGGCGGTCGAGAGCGGCGACCCCAAGATGGTTAAGGACTCCTTCAAGATATGGCTCGAGCTCAAGACCCTTAGGAACCCGCAGAAGCAGTCGCCGAAGAGGCCCCGCACTCCTGAGGCCATATTCAAGAGGGCTGTTAAGGGCATGCTTCCGAAGAACTGGAAAGGTGTTAAGGCGCTGAAGAGGCTAAAGGTCTTCGTAGGTGTGCCGCCAGAGTTCAAGAACAAGAAAATGATAAAGCTCGAGAACGCGAGTGCCGACCGCCTCAGCGGTTATCGTGTTTCCGTAGCTGAGATAGCTCGCTCATTGGGGTGGAAGGGATGAGCGCCGCAAGTAAGCAGAAGGTAATAATAGTTACGGGCAAGAGGAAGACGGCGATCGCTAGGGCGGTGATCAAGCCAGGCAAGGGCAGGGTGTGGATTAACGGCATACCGATAGAGATATACCCGATAGAGATGGTCAGGCTCAAGATGATGGAGCCGCTTCTCCTAATCGGCGAGGAGATCTGGGGCCAGATAGACATCAGGGTCACCGTTCATGGCGGTGGAGTGATGGCTCAAGCAGACGCCGTGAGGACAGCTATAGCTAGGGCGATAGTTGCTTACACGGGGAGCGAGAAGATCAAGCAGCTCTTCAAGGAGTACAGTCGCCCGATGCTCGCCGGCGACCCTAGGCAGACAGAGCCAGAGAAGTGGATGAGGTACTCAGCGAGGAGATGGAGGCAGAAGTCTTACAGGTGAGGTGAGAGAGTAATGCTGTTCCCCGTTAGGTGCTTCACGTGCGGTGCAGTGATCGGCGATAAGTGGGATGAGTTCATTAAGAGGGTGAAGCGCGGTGAGGACCCCGGGAAGGTCCTCGATGATTTAGGTGTTAGGCGGTACTGCTGCCGCCGCATGTTCTTAAGTCATGTGGACGTAATTAAGGAGATAGCTCCCTATCCAAGGAGGGTGTGAGCCGTGTCAGAGCAGAAGAGGACGGTAATAGAGCTCCTGGTACCGATACAGACCTATCTTGAGGCAGGTGTCCACGTCGGCACGCACTTCTGTACCAAATCGATGAGGAAGTTCGTGTACAGGATGAAGCCCGACGGCCCCTATATTCTCGACATAAGGAAGACGGACGAGAGGATCAGGGTGGCGGCGAAGTTCCTGGCGAGGTACGAGCCGCAGGAGGTTCTGGCGGTTACTGCCAGAACCTATGCCTTCAAGCCTGTGCAGAAGTTCTCCGAGGTGACGGGGGCCAGGGCAATAATTGGGAGGTTCATACCGGGCACCTTGACCAATCCGAGCCTACCGTACTACGTGGAGCCCGAGGTCATACTGGTGTCGGATCCGAGGATCGATCAGCAGGCGATAGTTGAGGCGGCTGAGGTGGGCATACCGGTCGTGGCGTTCGCGAGCACCGACGCCAAGCTAAGCAACATAGACCTGGTCATACCCGGGAACAACAAGGGCAGGAGGTCCCTAGCGACCCTCTACTGGCTCCTGGCCAGGCAGATACTCAGGGAGAGGGGCGAGATAGCCCCGGACGCCGACCTAGAGATACCGATAGATGAGTTCGAGGCGCCGAAGGTGGTGCCGAGGTGAGTGCCCGCCTCCCCGCAGTGGCGGGCATGTTTTACGAGGCCGACCCCGAAGCACTGAGGAAGAGGATTGAGTGGACATTCACACACCCGTTCGGTCCGGGCGAGGTGCCCAAGCCCTCCACCACAAGGAAAAGGGAGTCACACGCCTTCATGACACCCCACGCGGGCTACATCTACAGCGGGCCAGTGGCGGCCCACACCTACTACAGGATAGCTCTCGAAGGGAGAGCGGATACCTACGTCATCCTCGGCCCCAACCACACCGGGTACGGGGAGCCCGTTGCCGTCTACCCGGAGGGTAAGTGGCTCACACCGCTGGGTGAGGTACTCATAGACGAGGAACTCGCGAGGGAGCTGGTGTCGAGGTCGAAGTATGCGAGACTCGATAAGAGCGCGCACGAGCAGGAACACTCAATAGAGGTACAGCTACCCTTCCTCCAGTATATATTCGGTAAGATACGCATAGTCCCCATAGCCCTCCTCTACCAGACACCCTCAATAGCTAGGGACCTAGCGAAGTCAATCCTCGAGGCCGCGAACTCCCTCGGAAGGGACGTCGTCGTGATAGCGTCCAGTGACATGACCCACTACGAACCGAACGAGTCAGCACACGCCAAAGACCGGAAGGCGCTCGGGAAAATAACTAGCCTCGATGTAGACGGTCTCTTCGAGACGATTAACCGTCTTAGGATAAGCATGTGCGGTCCCGGCCCAGTCATGACCGCTATGGAGTTCACCAGGCTCATGGGGGGTTCGAGGGGCGAGGTACTGAAGTACGCCACCTCCGGAGACATCACAGGCGATACCTACGCCGTCGTTGGGTATGCCAGTGTTAGGTTCTTTTAGACCGAAAGCGGAGTTAAGGGGGTACCACAGCTGAAGGCCGAGGGGACTGGGAGGGAGTTCGTATACGATGCGTACATTCCATTCCTGCACACGCCAATACCAGGGAAAAGAAACCCGGTGCTATTTCTACCGACGAATGAGAGGATCCGTGTCAAGATAGCTGAGGGAGGGAGAGGCGGGGCCCAGCCAGGCAATCACGCAGTCATGATGTACCAAGCATTCACCGAGTTCTTGAAGGAGGAGGTCGGTGAGTTACCGAGCATCAGGCCCGTGATCCTCGCCCGCCCTGGGCTGATGATATGGGAGTACCTCGCCATGACAACAGCGCTCATAGACTACCTCGCAGGCGAGACCGACGAGAGCATCCTTGAGGCCGCCCAAGTCATTGATAGGCGCCTCGGCCTCGGCGAGGAAATCGTTGGCTTGAGGCTTTCTCCGGTGATAGGCGGTCCGTATGTCTGGCGTGAGGGCGAGGGAGCTATCGAGCTAGGCTACGGGGCTAGGGTAACCATCAGGCCGGCGAGGATCTACCCGATGAGGTACGTGGATCCGGGGAACTTCGACTCAGCGATCACCCATATCGCGGGGTTCGTGACGATAGAGGCAGCAAAGACATTTGCCGGTGGAGGGGGAGGGGTCGATCATTTAGCTAGGATACACAGGGGCCTATGGCATGCACTTTACGGTGTGCCCGTGTCCGACGGAAACATTATCTTGGTACGTGATATGGGGCATGCGATAGCCCTGGAATTCAGCCTAGGTGCAGATACATGAAGAGATATGTCATCAAGCTCGGCGGCTCAATCATAACCGATAAGGACGAGCCACTGAGCATCAACATCCCTACATTACTCGGGATAGGTGAGGAGATAGCGGCGGCGATGCGGGCGACCGATCTATCGCTAGCGATAGTCCATGGCGGCGGCTCCTACGGGCATCCCTCTGTAAGGGAGTGCCTGGACAGAAAGGGCGTCATGGATGAGCCGTGCTATGTGAGGACCGCCTACCTGATGAGTGAGTTAAGCCTCATGGTAACACAGGTGCTGATAGCGGCCGGGGTCCCGGCAGTCACGCTCACCACGAGGTCTGTTTGTGCGATGAAGTCCGGGCGCCCTGATTGCGAGCTGGGCATCGCGGCCGAGATGGTTGGCCGAGGTCTCGTGCCGGTGATCTTCGGGGACGGTGTCCTCAGCGACGACGGCTACGAAGTCATGTCGGGCGATGACATCGTCTGGCTCCTGGCGAAAGCGATGGGTGACGCCGAGGTTGTCTTCGCCACTGATGTTGACGGGATATTCGACAAGGACCCCAGGAAGTCGCCTGATGCCCGCCTACTCAAGGAGGTCTCGGCCTTCGAGGCCCTAAAATACGTAGGTGGTTCGGGCAGAATAGACGTGACAGGGGGTATGCGAAGTAAGCTCGTTAAGGGCCTGAGGCACGCTAGGGGCTGGGGAAGGGCGTACGTGGTCAACGGGGGCAGGAGATGGAACCTATTTAATTTGCTCACGGGTAAGCCTTTCATCGGTACGGTGGTATGGTATCAATAAATGACCTGAATGCCTCAAGGAAGTTAGACCACATAAGGATAGTGCTCAACGAGGATGTTGAGGGTCCCCTCACAACATGGTTCGAGCACGTGCTCATCCCCCACCAGGCATACCCGCCCAGTCTCTCAAGGGTTGACATGTCGACAACATTCCTCGGGAAGAAGATCTCCGCACCGATAATGATAACTGGCATGACTGGCGGCGCACCTGGAACAGAGAAGATCAACGCGTCGCTGGCGGAAGCGGCCGAGGAGATCGGCATACCGATGGGTGTGGGTAGCCAGAGAGCGGCCCTAGAGAACCCCCGGCTTGAGTACACATTCCGTGTGGTCAGGGAGAGGGCCCCGAGCATCCCCATAGTCGCGAACATAGGAGCAGCAGAGGCGGCGAAGGCCCGGCTCGAGGTGCTCGAGAGAGCTGTCTCTATGATCGAGGCAGACGCCATAGCGATCCACCTCAACGCCGCCCAGGAAGCTGCCCAGCCAGAGGGATCCCCCGATTTCACAGGCCTCCTAGAGAGGGTCGAAGATATATCTGATAGGTTAGGGGTCCCCGTCATGATCAAGGAAGTTGGGAACGGGCTTAGCGCGGAGGTGGCGGCACTTTTCCGGCGTAAGGGTATCAAGTACTTCGACGTAGCTGGGGCAGGCGGCACTAACTGGGTACTCATAGAGAAAATAAGGGCTGGCGAAGCCGGTGATAACCTCAAGGAGAACCTAGCCAAGCACTTCATCGGATGGGGTATACCCACTGCTGCCTCGATAATCGAGGTCAGGTCAGCGGCTCCCGACGCCACTATCGTCGGTAGCGGCGGCATCCGCAACCCGACCCACGTGATTAAGGCCCTAGCCCTCGGGGCCGACATAGCGGGCTTCGCGAGGCCCGCGCTCATTCATGCCATTCGCGGTGATCTGAAGGAGTACCTCAGCGCCTTCATCAGAGGAATTAGCTTAGCGGTCTCCCTAGCAGGTTTCTCCTCCGTTAACGAGCTAAGGAGTAAGGCCAGGGTAGTAATTAAGGGGGAGCTCCTGGAGTGGGTCAGGCAGAGAGGCCTCTCATGCGCCGCGTGTGCACACTCAATATAAGAGCGCTTATACGTTAGAACCGGTGCAGTAAATGCGTGAGGTAAGCGACGACCTAATAAGCAGGATGCTCGACTACGCCAAGAAAGTTGCTAAGATGACGGACTCGTTTATGCTCGAGTTACTCAGCGGGGAACCACAGTATCTGTACGACGCATCAAAGCACCTCATACTAGCTGGGGGGAAGAGGCTCAGACCTCTGGTCACAGTGCTCGCTGGCAGGATGTATGGGTTGCCGGAGGAGCTCGGTGTGAAGGCTGGGGCCGCCGTTGAACTCTTTCACACATTCACCCTGGTACACGACGACATAATGGACCGTGACGAGATGAGGCGCGGTGTTCCCACGGTTCACGTGAAGTGGGGGGAGTCCACAGCCATATTGGCTGGGGACCTCCTCTACGCGAAGGCTTACGAGGCTCTCATCCGCGTGGGCGAGGAGACCGGTGATTACGGCCGAGGTTTCGCAGCGATCAAGCAGCTAACGTGGTCAGCGGTGACGGTTGCTGAGGGCCAGGCCCTCGACATGGACTTCGAGCGCAGGTGGGGCGTGAGTGTGGGTGAGTACCTGAAGATGATATACAAGAAGACCGCTGCGCTCTTCCGCACCAGCATAGTCATCGGGGCGCTCCTGGCCGGGGCGGGTGAGGAGGAGATCGAGAAGATAGCGGGCTTCGCAGACAACATCGGCATAGCTTTCCAGATAAAGGACGACATCCTCGGGGTCTTCGGCGAGGAGAAGGTGCTGGGTAAGCCAGTATACAGCGACATAAGGGAGGGCAAGAAGACGATCCTGGTTCTTCACGCCCTGCAGCTCCTCAGCAGGGAGGAGGCTGAGGAGCTGAAGCGCATCCTCGGACTGAAGGAGAAGGCTACGTATGAGGATCTTAGGAGGGCGGCCGAACTCATTGAGAAGAGTGGGGCACGCGAGTACGCAGAGAAGCTGGCCGCGGACTATGTGAGGAGGGCTGAGGAGGCCCTCTACTCCACGAGCCCTAAGGACTTGGAGGCAAGGGACCTGCTCTGGGCTGTGGCAACATACGTTATTCAGAGGAGGAAATGATGAAGGAGAAAGGAGAGACGACACGGAAGGTGTTGAGGGACCTAGGCGAGATAGAGGGTGAGTACAGTCGGACGGAGTGCTACGAGGTAATCGGTGAAAAGGAGGTAAAGGTGGACTGCGTAGAAGTAGCCAAGGCGTTCCTCGAGGGCGCGGACAGAGAGTTCGTGATCAAGAACCTCAGGCGAGAGATAGAGTACCGTGTGAGGGCCAGTGACGTGAGCTTCCTGGAGGTAGAGGGCTCGAAGGTCTACATGCTACACGACGAAGGAGACGTTGTGGAAGAAGAGGGCAAGATAGCGTACACCCTGAGCAACAGAGGCGTTATCCGGGTAGTGAGATCGCCGTTCAATGCCCGGATAGTCCTCATAGAGGAGGTCCTGGGACAAAAACATGATAAGTTACGCATATACCTCGCACGGGAGAGGTGAGCGCCGATGGACAAGCTAAGAAAGGAGATCATGCGGTACGCCCTAGAGAACGCCGTCACACACGACGGCAAGGCAGCAATGGGACCCGTGATGGGCAAGGTAATGGGGGCTCACCCAGAACTCAAGAGTAAGGCTCGCGAGGTGGCGGCTCTCGTTAAGGAGGTCGTGGACGAGGTAAACTCCATGAGTCTCGAGGAGCAGAAAAGGCTCCTCGAGGAGCTAGGGGGCCCGATAAAGAGGGAGAGGAGGGAGAGGAAGGGCCTACCACCACTCTCGGGCGCATCAGAGGGCTCCGTTGTCACGAGGTTCGCGCCGAACCCCGACTTCTACATACACCTAGGCAACGCCAGACCAGCCCTACTGAGCCACGAATACGCCAGAATGTACAAGGGTAAGTTCATACTGAGATTCGAGGACACCGACCCAAGGGTCAAGCGCCCTGACCCGGACGCGTACGCAGCCATAAGGGAGGACCTGAGGTGGTTGGGAGTCAAGTGGGACGAGGAGTACATACAGTCGCTGAGGATGGAGACCTACTACAGAATAGCTAAGGAACTCATCAGGAGGGGCTGTCTATATGTGGATTTCTGCAGCAGGGAGGAGTTCAGGAGGTTCAGGGACGCTGGCAAGGCGTGCCCCCATAGGTATAGCCCCCTTGAGGATGTCCTGGAAGAGTTCGAGAAAGCGGTTGCTGGACACTACGGCGAGGGAGAGGTCGTCGTTAGGGTCAAGACAGACCTCAAGCACCCTAACCCCTCGGTCAGGGACTGGGTCGCCTTCAGGGTAGTGGACACCGACAAGTACCCCCACCCAATAACTGGCTCGAGGTACGTCCTATGGCCCACATACAACTTCGCGGCTGGAGTAGATGACCACCTAATGGGAGTGACCCATATCCTCAGGGGGCAGGAGCACAGCGTCAACACCATCAAGCAAGGATTCATATATTCGTGCATGGGGTGGGAGTACCCCAAGGTCATAAACCTGGGGAGGCTCCACCTCGAGGGCTTAGTCCTGAGCAAGTCAACAATCAAATCACTGATGAAGGAGAGGCCGAGCGAGTACCTCGGGCCGGACGACCCGAGGTTCGGGACAATAGCGGCCCTGAGGCGCAGGGGGATACTGGCCGAGACCCTCCGCGAGGTGATACTGAGCGTCGGCGTCAAGCACTCAGACGCCAGGGTGAGCTGGGATAACATAGCGTCACTGAACAGAAAGCTTGTCGACCCCAAGGCCAGGAGATACATGGTCGTGGTTAACCCTGTGAGGCTAAAGCTCGAAGGACTACCTGAGGAGCTGAGGTCCGTTGAGCTCGCGTACCACCCCGACAATGAGGTGCTCGGCAGGAGATCCATCGAGCTGGGTACGGAGCCATCGGTTCTGGTAGAGAAGGAGGACGTCGGCGTCGGTGACGCCATAAGGCTCTACGGCCTAGCCAACGTAAAAGTAGTGAAGGGTGATGAAGGGCTTACGGCGACGTTCCTGGGCTCCTCTGTACAGGAGGCGAGGGCCGCGGGTATGCGGATAGTTCACTGGGTGCCTGCATTATCTAAGGTAACCGTGGAGATGCTGGTGGCGGACAGCGACTCCCTAAAGCACATAAACGGCGTTGGCGAGCCATCACTTAGCACGGTGAGAGTAGGGGAGGTCGTTCAGTTCATGAGACACGGCTTCTACAGGATAGACTCGGTCAAGGTGTTCGCGAATAAGGTGGTCGTCACAGCGATTTTTGCACATGACTGAGGATAACGATTCACTTATTAAGGGTACCCGTAAATCATGATGTGCGACGACCGGAGGTGGATGAGGATGAGCAAGCCCCCATATGTAAGGTTTGAGGTTCCGCCCGAGGTGGCGGAGAAGGTCTACCAGGCGGTGGAGCTAGCAAGGAAGACAGGCAAGATAAAGAAGGGCACCAACGAGACGACGAAGGCCGTCGAGAGGGGTATGGCGAAGCTGGTCGTGATCGCTGAGGACGTTGACCCGCCGGAGGTAGTGATCCACCTGCCTCTCCTCTGCGAGGAGAAGCATGTCCCCTACCTCTACGTGCCGAGCAAGAAGAGGCTCGGTGAGGCGGCAGGGATACAGGTGGCGGCAGCTTCAGTGGCGATAATAGAGCCCGGCGAGGCAGCGACTCTCGTCGAGGAACTCGCGAGGACCTTCCAGGAGCTAAAGGCAAAGGCAGGCTAAACTCGGATCCAAGGCTAGTCCACTAATCACAGATTTTTCATCAATGAAGAACAGTACCTGAGAAGGCACTCCCCACTAATCCAGAATTAATGCTTTGCTTAGCGCGGGAGTAAAAAGAGAAGATTAGCCGCCTTACCTCCTCGTTGAGAGTTTCCTCGCCTCCCTCTCGGTCTCCCTCAGCATGAGTATGTCGCCTATCCTCACGGGGCCCTTAACGTTCCTGGTGATGATCCTTCCCTTATCGCGTCCTTCAAGAACCCTAACCCTGACCTGGGTGATCTCGCCGGTAACGCCGGTCCTGCCGACTATCTGGATCACCTCTGCTGGAAAACCAAACTCCCTGACAACGTCCACTTGCGGCTGGCTAACATCCACTTTCTTTCCCTCCTCGCTCACTTCTGGCACCGGATTCTTCGGACTCACTGCCTTATTAATAATGCGCTCGGAGGATACTCTTTATAAGGTGCCCATAACAAGTGCCTTAGGTGCGCGGAATGCCCAGGAGGGTTAGGTGCTCGTTCTGCGGTGCAGAGATAGAGCCGGGCACGGGGATAATGTACGTTAAGAATGACGGCACAATACTGTGGTTCTGCTCCAGTAAGTGCTTCAAGAGCTACAAGATGAGGCGCGACCCGAAGAAGCTCCCCTGGACGGCTAAGTACCACGAGCTCATGCAGCAGAGGAAGAGGAAGAAGGCGAGGAGGGGTGCTAGGTGAGCGTCGAGAGGACGCTCATCGTGATTAAGCCAGACGCTGTGAAGAGGGGCCTCATCGGCGAGATACTCGCTCGCTTCGAGAGGAAGGGCTTCAAGATCGTGAGGCTCAAGATGCTAAAGATGAGCAGGGAGTGCGCCGAGAGGTTCTATGACGTCCACCGAGGCAAGCACTTCTTCGAGTCTTTGGTGGAGTTCATGACATCAACCTCGGTAGTGGCTGCTGTGCTGGAGGGCCCGAACGCCATCGAGGTGGTTAGGTTAATGATCGGGCCGACCGACGGGAGGAAGGCACCTCCCGGCACTATAAGGGGTGATTACGCCCTAGACATACAAGAGAACACCATACACGCATCTGACTCCCTCGAAAGGGCGGCGTTCGAGGAGTCAGTGATATTCGACCCGAGGTGTCCGGAGAGCGAGTAAAGAAGACTACTTCTTCTGCTTCTGCATCTTCTTCTCAAGCCTTCTCAGATTATAGAGCACGGCGACACCGAACGTCTTATTGTGCTTACGCTTGATCTCCACGATCTCCCTTATCAGGCTCAGCATGTCTGGCGTGACGAACTCAGCGAACTTCGTGACGACCCTCTCGAGGTCGTCCTCGCTAGGGTCTGTGTAGAGCACGTCTCCCTCCTTGGCGTGACGCCCTACTATTATGTGGCCCTTGATTGAGACTGCCACCTCCGCGCCCTCCCTCGCCTCGTCGAGGGACTCGCCGCGGTCCTGTATCTGCTGGATCGTGCCCAGCCTTTTACCATCAGCCCTCATGACGGGGTACCCCGGCCTGATCACCCCTGCGAGCACCCGGACGCCGACAATGGCGGGCTCGCTGCGGCGGAAGACGTACCCAGGAAGGATCATGAACTTGCCCGGAAACACCGTATCCTTCATCTCGCGGAGCAGGTCCTTCCTCTTCTCCTTCTCGACCCACTCGAGGTACTTGTCTATTAGCCTGTATATTATTCTGTCACTGAATATCGGCACCTTTTCCTTCCTCGCCAGCGCCTCAGCCTCGGGCAGGGGTTTCACATTGAACAGAATTATTACGCCGTAGTACCTGTTGTTCTTCGCGACCAGGGCGGCCTCCATGACCTCCCTCCTTGTTAGGGGTCCGACGTCGGCGTACCTAACGGGTATCCCCCTCCTCTCAAGCATTGATACGACGGCTTCGAGAGTGCCTAGCGTATCTGCCTTAACCAGGACGCCGACGATGTCCTTGCTGAAGACGACTTCCCCGACCTCCTTCCTGACCTCCTCGGCATACTTACTCGGGTCTTCGCCCTCCGGTACTACGTAGAGGGGTGAGCCAGCGACGGCGTCATCGAGGTCTGGAGCGGATATCCTCACGCCCGCGGCGGCGGTTACCTCCTCGACAGCCATGAAGCCCGTGCCGCTTACTCTTATCTCCTCCAGTGGTTTGGGCATGAGGAGTGACCTCACTCTCGTCACTATGGGTCCGTGCCTTCCGCCGAGGACTATTGTGTCGCCTCTCCTGATGATCCCGTCATAGATGATCGTGTCTATTGCCGTGCCGAGACCCGGCACCTCCTTAACCTCAAGTATCACGCCCTTGGCCGGTCCTTCGGTGAACATGATCCTTTTGGTGAGGTACTTCTGAATGATCCCGGCAAGCACAGCGAGCAGGTCCGGGAGGCCCTCACCGGTCTTGGCGGAGACAGGCACTACGGCTATCGCCTTGCGGAAGTCCCTAATCCTGTCGTACCGCTCTGCGGGTATCCCGAACTTCGCCAGCTGCCCGACTATGGTGTATATCCTCCTATCGAGTTCGTCCAGTACCCTCCTGCTCTGCTCCCTCATTGATATGATGAACGGTGTGTCCGGGTGTGAGCGCCAGCCATAGATCCTGTCAACCTTGTTCGCCGCCACGACGAACGGCACCCTCCTCTCCTTAAGGATCTCGATGCTCTCCTCAGTCTGCCTCTTAACGCCCTCCATGACGTCTATGACGAGTATTGCGAAGTCGGCTATACTGCCTCCCCTCCTCCTCAGGTTGGCGAACGCCTCGTGGCCTGGGGTGTCGATGAAGAGCAGGCCAGGGATCCTCAGCTGTATCTTAAAGAGCTTCTGGAGGGGCTTCGTAACCTTCTCTATGACGGAAAGGGGAACAAAGGAGGCTCCCACGTGCTGCGTCATCTCCCCAGGTTCCTTCGCAACTACGGCCGTACCCCTTATCTTGTCAAGTAGGGTCGTGTTGTGAACGACTATGCCGTTAGCTACGAATGCGTGTGTCGGCGGGACGCTGAGGTCATATAGGTAGCCGCTATAGTTCTCCTTACTCACCCGCACAACGAGTTCGGTGCCCAGCCCGTAGTCCTTGTCAACGACGTATACCCTCTCACCAACGGAGATGGAATCGGCCCGAACCCAGCCACCGGGAGTCATGAATGGGTGTTCCGGGGTAACCCTGACCTCCCTGCCAGACTCGGTAACTACTCTGTAGAGCGGGCCGTTGTAGGTGACCCTCCACACCCTGGTCGCGGCTGCATCGATCACCCGGCCAAGCGCGGGGGTCATGACACCGACTACTTCATCTATCCACTCGTACCTCTCATCGCGGCCGGTCGGGTGGGAGTCAAATAACTCCCTTATTCTTGCCGTCGAGCCGCCAGCTAGCAATACCTCCTCCTCGGGATGGAGGCACTTCCCGTGGTCGACGTGGCCGAGCACCGTCACGATAGGTGATCTGAGCCTCTTACCCTCTCTTTCTTCTGCCATAAGTATCACCACCTAACCATACCTCTGTATCGCTGAAGTGGTAAATAGTGTGCCCTTAGCCCGGTAGCGAATATAGAATTAGCGGCTAGAAACCGCCTACTTCGCTCAGTATATCTTGTAGCGTAGAACCGCGACGACGCCGCCGAAGGTGTTCTTTATCCAGTCGTACTCCGGCACCTCGCTATCTATTATGAAGATCTCTGTGGATCGCTTTTCCGCCTCCCTAACGATCTCCTCTGCTTCCGGATGATCCTCAGTTATTATGATGAACTTGACGGCGCCGAGCTTTATCGCTTCCTTGACTTCGTCCTCGCCGTAGATGGCGAGGCCATCGTCCTTCGCTAGGTGGTAAGCGAACTCCTCGATCGCTTTCCTCAGCTTTATGAAGCTGTGCTCCTTTATCATGTCCTCAGCTTTCATTACCATCTGCCTGAGGCCGGGCTCGCCCTGATCGCTGACGTCTATGGTCTTCGGGAGCACCAGCTTCTTGAGCCTGTAGTCCAGGTAGTCGCCCTTAAGGAAGTCGAGTTTTGAGAACCCGGGCCCGCCGATGATGATCCCCTTAAGTTGCCCGTTCTGAAGGAGCGGCAGGAACTCGGCGTTAGCCTTCTCGCCAACCCTCTTGTAGAAGTCCTTGGTCAGCTCCTCGATTATTCTGTCGTAACGTCGCTGGGACCACCCGCCCCTGCTGTGCTTGCTTGGGACGTAACCCTCTATCTCGTCTAGCACGTACACCCTGTTGCCTTTCAGGAGCCCTACCGTCGCCTCGTCACGCTCGATGATGATGAGCCCGTACGCGTCCCTTGCCTCAACCATCTCGTCTAGGAACTCTGTGTGGAACCACTTGTCAGTCCTGTAGAAGAATACCTTGACCGGCTCGGGGGGCGAGAACACCAGGTCTATCGTGTCATTCGTCTCATCATGGACCCCGATAAACAGTACAAGCCCGTTCTTCGGTACCTTTGGTATCTTTATGAGCCTGTCGATGGCCATGGCTATTGCTGTCTGCACCTTGTCCCTCGTTCGCTTGAGCTTGATGTTCTCCGTCACCGAATACTCCTGCCTGAGCATGCGCACGACGTCGGCTATCGGCCTCCCCGGCGGTATGTAGAGGGTCAATAAGGTCGTTGCCCTAGCTCGCCACTTCTTTAATTCGCGGAGTATGAACTTGAGCTCGTCCTTCGTCACCTCAAGCCTCGCGGTCTTCTGCTCGCTAATACTTCATCACCTTTTGCCTTAATTCCCTGCAAAGCTTAAAAATAGTTATTAGCCCTGGCTCAGAAAAGCGAGAACACCCCGAAAGCGATCAGCGAAGCAGCGAAAGCTAGGGCTAGCGAGTAGGCGATGTACACGAGTGTCCACTTTATGGACCTGGTCTCCTGATAGATCACTGCGACAGTCGCCACGCACGGCATGTACAGCGTTATGAATGTCAGTAGCGCCATTGTCTGCGGGAAGGTGAAGCCGAGGGACCTTATCGCCGCCACAGGATCTACTTCCTTACCGTAGAGCATCGTGATGGTTCCCAGCACGACCTCCTTGGCCGCCAGCCCCATCACTAGGGAGACACCCGTTATCCACGACTGCGTCTGGTTCAGCCCGTACACACGGAGCACGGGCTCGAACACCATGCCGAGGTCCGATGCCCAGCTCTCTGCTGGCTGGTCTGGCACATACCCACTCGGCCCGAAGCTAGTCAGCGCCCACACCACAATGCTTAGCCCAAGAATTATGATGCCGGCCTTCCTCAGGAAGTGCTTGGTGTTCTCCCACGACAGCCACCAGACAACCTTCGCCTTCGGTCTATGTATCGGGGGTATCTCCAGGATCAGTTCGGGCGCCTCCCCGCCCGCTAAGTATCTCCTCACGAGCTTGGCCGTTATGAGGGCCGCGGCGAAGCCAACTAGGTATGTGTAGAGCACAACGCCCGCCTGGGTCAGTGGGTCATCGCTTATTGCGTACGCGAATGCCAGTGTCACAACGAGTCTTGCCTGACAGGGGATGAAGGGCACGGAGAACACAAGGGAGAGTTTCTCCGCCTCGTCAGTGCTGGCCCGGCTCGCCATCACGCCGGGTACGTTGCATCCCAGACTAATAACGAGGGGATAAACCGCCTTGCCGCTGAGCCCGAACCGCTTGAGCCCCTCGTGAAACACTACCGCCATCCTCGGCGCTATTCCACTGTCTTCGAGCATGGCCAGGGCTACGAACACTAGGAGAATCAGTGGCAAGAATACTAGGACAGAGCCAACGCCAGCTATTATCCCGTCCGCCACAAGTGACTGGAACCAGGCTGGGTGCGTGCTTAGGGCCGCCCTTACCTGGTCCGCTAACCAGCTGAAGCCCTCCTCAAGCATCCCCGATATGCTCCATGCCTCAATGGCCTCTGCAAGATCGGGGGCCCCCACCATCTCGAAGATCACGTTTAGGGGGAACCCTGTGTTGATGGCGAAGACCGCCAGGAATATTCCGAATATTATGGCTACGCTGGCGATCGGGCCGAGTAGCGGCGAACTGAGTACCCTCTCCAGCCAGCTGTGATCGGTCCTCACCCTCGTCCTGACTACGGACCTCCTCGCTACTGAGTCAACGTACTCGAACCTCTTCGATATTATATATACGGAGGGGTCTTCACCGATGAGCCTCTCAGCGGATCTTCGCAGCTCCTCTACCCTCTCAGCGAGTTCGGGGTCCTCTTCCCGGAGTTCTCCGAGCAGTACAGTGTCTCCCTCAAGCAGTTTCACTGCTGCCCACCTCGGCGGGTACCCCCTAAGCGCTTCCCTTCTCTTGAGGAGTTCCTCGAGTTCACTGATTATCGGCTCCAGCCCACCGTAGTCTATCCTCAGCGGCTCCTGCCGCTCCCTCCTCTCACCTATGATGGCATCGAGCAGTTCGCTAATGCCCTGTCCCGTGAGCGCCGAGACACCTACGACGGTGACTCCCAGCTCCTTAGACAGCCTCTCTAGGTTGAGGTGAATCCCCATTTTGTGGGTCTCGTCTATCTTGGTGACTGCCACGACGACTTTCGGAGTTAGTTCCAGGATCTGAACGGGCAGGCTGAGAGTTCTCTCTGGGGCAGTGCCGTCCACGAGCGCTATGATGACGTCGGGGCCTCCCTTTACGATGAACTCCCTTGCTATGATCTCTTCCTCGGAAGTTGCGCTGAGGCCGTAGATCCCTGGCAGATCAACTATGCATATTTTCTTGCCTTTGTGAATAGTCTCTCCCTGTTTTAGCTCCACCGTGACGCCCGGCCAGTTGCCTACCCTAGCGGTTGCCCCCGTCAATGTGTTGAAAAGTGTTGACTTACCGACGTTCGGGTTACCTGCTAAAGCAACGACAATGTCGCACTCCGTGCCCACGGTTCCTCATCCCCTCAAGTTTTGATTAGTCTAAAAATATAGGTTTAGCGCACTCATAACCCTCCTAAATAGATCTTAATTATAGCGGAGAGGAAATGATTAACGCCGAGCTATGCGTAAGGTGCAAAGGATATAAGAGGCTTTGCGGTCTCCCAAAGTGTCCAATACTCGAGAAAGTGAGAGCGACAATGGAGGCCACAGCAAGGATAGCGGGCTTAGAGGTAAGCGGCTCCACACCACCCACGGCTGTTGTAGGTGAAAAGGGTTATCCATTTGTGCCAATCATTGTGGGGGTTCCTCCCGGGGTTAAGGGTGAGAGCGCAAAGATATACGATAATCCGCAGGGTTGGTGGGGGAGGCTAGGGCTCGCAGACATTCTCAGACTCAGGGGCTACCAGGTTTCGTCGATAATGAGGCTTAATGTGAGCGAGCCTTTCACACTCTACGAGAAAGAGGTCGGGGTAGCGGCCATATCGGCTAGGCCCGTCGATACAGAGGTCGTGCTGAAGCGGCTTCCTCACCCAATAACAAGGCTCGATCCCTTCGTCGGGGCAACCGGTCCCGCCGCCCCCGCGAAAGAGGTCCGTGTTGTGGGGAACGCTTCCCTGCCGAAGAAGCTCGAGGAGATCATATGGGACGATGTGAGTGTCGAAGAAGCGGTATCTGAACTGATTAGGGGTAGGGTTGACACCTACTCTATAATAAGGGCCATGAGCCTGGGGTTCCTGGGTAGGATAAGGAGAAGGAAACTGGTCCCTACTAGGTGGGCAATAACGGCGGTTGATAGGGCTGCAGTAAAGTTCTTCCTCGGTAGGTTGAGGGACAGGCCCAGCATCGACGGGGTCTCGGTGCACGTACTGGAGTACCTGATGAACAGGTTCTACATCATACTGTACCCTGGGAACTACCATGTTGAGTGGCTGGAGGTCTGGAGGCCGAGGACAGGTCTCACAGAGAAGACCTCATCGTCCGTGATTATTTACAGCAGGGACTACGGAACAGGGAGAACAAACACGCTTGACGGAGGCTTCGACGCAGCGAGGCATGGCCTAGTTAGAGCGCTCTATGAGCGCGGTAGGAAGGCGTCAGTAATAATCATTAGGATTATTGAGCCAGGCTATGTCGTAGGTGTTGGTAATTGGCATATAAGGGAGACAGTGTACAGAGCTGCGCGCTCTGAGGGAATAGTCTTTAAGGAATTGAGCGATGTCCTCACATGGATAGCGGAGGTTGAAGGCGGAAATGTTGCAGGAGCACTGCGGAAAGTGGTCTCAGTATCCCAAAGGTCCCTCGATACGTTCGAGAAATGAGTCTCAGCCTTTAAAGGGTAACTCGTTGGTGTTTCCCAGAAACGGGTGGGAATACTGAGACGCTTAATAGTATTTGCTGGCTATGACAGAATGAGTATAGAGTTCGTAAGGAGGATCAGGATATTTCGCGACCTCTTTGATGAGGTGTTAGTTGTGCGCGTGCCCGAAGATAGTGAGTCTGTGCTGAGAGATCTTGGGGTGCCGTACGCCATAATGGAGACGGATTAAGGAACCCGTTATCTCACGAGTTTGAGTCTCTGCTTACGGAACGGGCAATCTCTCCAGTGCTTCTCGCATAATGGCACCTCATACCTGGTCAAGTATCTTCCGAGAACCTCACAGGCAGCTAAGGATACGCCGCTGTCATGCCTAATAACTTTGAAAAACTCACACCCGGACTTCGGCTCCTTCGATAATGAACTGATAAGCATGAGTGGTTTACCATATCTTTTCAATGAAGCAGAAGTGTCCTTTGAGGGCGCTACGTAGAACTTACATCTTGTGTACTGTTCCGGTCCTCCTAGGCACACAGATATGTTAACGACGCTGTTATCTGGACCGCTGCCTAGGGCAGGGGACGTGCATGCACCATCCTTAAACCAAGGGCATTTGGCTGTTAGCGGCATTTTCCGCACTCTACCATTAACAGTGGGCCTACAGTTTTAGCTGTAGTGAGGCAACCTTCTTAAGCTGTTTAGTCCTTTGTTCCTGGGGTATAAAAATGGCTGACAATGGAATGGAGAACGATCAGTCGAGGAAGCTTGGGTTGCCCGTCGTATATGAGGATCCGGATCTCGTCGTTATAAGAGCTCCAACAGAGGATCAGTTAATTGAGATATTGCTTGACCTACTGCGAGAGTCCCCAAAGACCGTAAAGGAGCTTCACTCAATGCTTTCGGGCTTGGCTAGTGAGGATAAGATCAGGAGGGCTTTAACGAGGCTTGTCAACGAGCGCAGGGTCCTCGCCAGGGAGGACGGGAGGTACGTCTTCGTCGGGATATGAGAGCTGAGTTAGCGGCGCGGGTCCACGTGGCCGGAAGTAATTTATTTGAGCACCCTCACCCTTAATGTCTGTAGGGCAATAAAAGTACACAAGAACTAAGTGGAGGTGATAAACTTGGGTACCACCAAGATAAGCGTGGACGAGCTCGAGAAAGTGCTCAGCCAGACCACGGCACAGCCGCAGGCAACTAAGAAGGACCCCAAGCGGAAGTGGGTCGACGCCATGATGAGGTCAGCGAAGCAGTACCACAAGATATGCCCCTACTACGACAAGAGGACGGGGAACTGCTTCATAAAGCTCCTTTACACCGAGAAAAACACAAGGTGTGATAGAGAGGGCCGCTTCGACGGGTGCCCCGTCCTCATAGAACACCTTGAGAGGATCTACGACAAGCTGAAGGAGCGTGGTGAGAGACTCCCAATGGACTTCAGGGACATACCTTTCGCCATATGAGCACAGATAGACGGTGAGGTCTTTTGGTTAATGCGTCTGGGAACGTTTGCCCATTCAATGACCTGGTTCAGAATTTCCAAGCCGCCGTGTCAGAAACCCTTTCAACCCTCGGATGCCACGCCGCCTTAGCAGAGATACCAATCGAGATCCCGCCCAGGCCCGAGTTCGGGGACATCGCGATCGTGGCGGCCAGGCTAATGCGTGCCTGCGGAGGTGTTGTTAAGTCACCTAAGGAACTTGCGGTAAGACTCGGCAACGCGTTGGAGGGTGTCGAGGGCGTTGGGAAGGTCGAGGTGAAGGGAATATACGTCAATATTTTCATCGATAGGGAATGGTACGGGAGGAGGCTACTAGAACACCTCAGGAAGTCAGGTGACTCCTACGGTATTATCCGCGACCTTGAGGGAACAAGGTTCGTAATAGATTACGTCTCATTAAACCCCGTCCACCCCCTGCACATAGGCTCAGGAAGGAACGCAGCCCTTGGGGAGTTCGTTGCCAGGGCACTCGAGGCAAGGGGTGCGGAGGTGTCCAGGAGGTATTACGTGAATGATCTGGGTCTGCAGGTAGCGTACATGGTGTACGGGTACAGGGCCTCCAGGAAAGTGAGGCCCCCGGAGGGAATGAAGATAGACCACTACATGGGGATAGTGTACGCAGCTGCGGCAACGGCTGTGGAACTCGAGCAAGTTAGGAAACAGTTAGAGGAGGCGCGGCAGGAGGGCGGGGAGAGGTACAGAGAACTCCTTAGGAAAGCCGACGAATTAGTGGCGGCGATTGCCGAGCTAAGGCACAAGGCCCCGGAGACCGTTGAAGCAATAATCGAGGCGGTGAAGAAGGAGGATGACCCGGAGGCAGCTGTCAGGAAGGTCTTGGCCGACCTGGAGTTCATGAGGGATGAGGAGCTGGTAGTGATAGCGAGGGAGGCCGTGGAGAACGTCTTGGCAGGTGTTAGGGAGACCCTCGAGAGGCTCGGTATAAGCATGGACGCTTATGACTGGGAGAGTGACCTTGTGAGGGAAGGGCTCGTTGCTGAGGTTCTGGAGAAGGCTAGGAGGTCACCCTACTACATAATTTACAAGGGCGTGCCCGCTCTGGACGTCCGTAAGCTAGCAGAAAACAAGGAGTTGAGAAGGAGGCTACGAATACCTGAGGGGTTAGAGATACCCCCGCTCATACTCGCCCGCTCCGACGGCACCACCCTCTATACAACAAAGGACATAGCATACACCATCAAGAAGTTCAGGATATTCAACGCTGACCAGGTCATCAACGTAATAGCGGTGGAGCAGACGCTCCCGCAGGCGCAGGTAAGGCTCGCCCTATACGCCATAGGCCATGGGAGGGAGGCGGAGAACCTGATACACTATGCCTACGAGATGGTTACCCTTCCGGGCGGTGGCATGAAGGGCAGGAGGGGGAGGTACGTAACAGTTGACCAAGTACTCAATACTCTCGAGGCCCACGTAAGGGCTGAGTTAGGAGAGACCGGGAGAGAGATGAATGATGAGATCGTTAAGGCGGTGGCACGCTCCGCATTCAAGTACATGATGCTAAGCACCTCGCCACTGAAGCCCCTCATCTTCGACTACTACAAAGCCCTCGACATACGCTCAAACAGTGCACCGTACATAATGTACACATACGCTAGGACAAGGGGCATATTTAGGAACCTAGGGAGGGACGAGCCCGAGTGGGAAAAGGCTGAGCCCAGGAACCTAGAGGGCGACCTATGGAGACTCGTCTACCTCCTAGGCAAGGCGCCGCTCGATGTAAGCAAGGCACTGAGGGAGCTCCGCCCCGAGGACCTTATCACAGCCATAAACGAGATAGCAAACCTGTTTAACTCTTGGTACTCGAGAGAGCCAATAATCAGGGAGTCCGACGAGGGCTACAGGGAATTTAAGGTGGCCGTCACTTGGGCAGTCTCTAAGGTGCTGGAAAACGCTATGAGAGTCCTCGGCCTTGACGCGCTGGAGAAAATATGACTTCTTAGTGAGCACTACCTGAATAATATTACCTTCTTACCGAAGTATCTTGGGGTGTGACTCCGATGAGCAAAGACCGTTCTATAGAACTCCGTGTGGCGGAGGCAAGGCAGAGGGAGGTAGGTAAAAAGATCGCCAGGATAAGCAGGCGACACATGAGGGAGCTCGGCATAGAGGCAGGCGACTTTATTGAGGTTGAGGGCCCGAAGGGAAGTATTATACTAAAGGCATGGCCAGCGTACCCGGCTGATGAGGAGAAAGATATAATCAGGATGGACGGATATGCTAGGAAAGTGATAGGTGTTGGAGTGGGTGACCTCGTATCGGTTAGGAGGGCCAGGGTTGAGAGAGGGCAGAGAGTTGTTCTAGCGCCTACAGCCTCCATAGCGGGGGATATTGAGTGGCTAACTAGATACGTCAGAGATTATGTGGTTGGGAAACCCCTCAAAAGGGGTGAGAGAGTCTTTCTCCCCCTTCCCTTTGGCTACGACTACCTAGAACTCGTAGTGATCTCGACTACCCCGAGCACGGCAGTGTATGTCGACTACGACACCGAAGTAGTAGTGCGTGCAGAGCCCGTCAAGGAAGAGGAACTTATGAGGGAGGTGCCAAAGGTTACCTGGGAGGACATAGGTGACCTCGAGGAGGCTAAGGAGAGGATCAGGGAGATAGTGGAGCTCCCGATGCGCCACCCGGAACTCTTCAAGCACTTGGGCATCGAGCCACCCAAGGGCATACTGCTGCATGGACCGCCTGGCACTGGCAAGACACTCCTGGCGAAGGCCCTGGCGAACGAGATCGGCGCATACTTCATACCCATTAACGGCCCGGAGATAATGAGCAAGTACTACGGTGAGAGCGAGGCAAGGCTCAGGCAGATATTCGAGGAAGCCCAAAAGAACGCCCCCGCAATTATCTTTATTGACGAGATCGACGCCATTGCCCCCAAGAGAGAGGAGGTCGTTGGGGAGGTTGAAAAGAGGGTGGTGGCGCAGCTGCTAACACTAATGGACGGCCTTAAGGAGAGAGGTAAGATAATAGTCATAGGCGCCACAAACAGGCCCGACGCCGTTGACCCGGCATTGAGGAGACCGGGCAGGTTTGACAGAGAAATAGAGATACCCCCGCCTGACAAGAGGGCCAGGAAAGCCATCCTAGAGGTTCATACTAGGAACGTGCCCCTTGCTGACGACGTTGACCTCGAGAAGATCGCCGAACTGACGCACGGGTACACAGGAGCTGACCTAGCAGCGCTAGTAAAAGAAGCAGCAATGAGCGCACTAA
>Ga0256833_1000482_pt1 | contig 31400 bp, 33 predicted proteins | sample 356284metaG_FD_190535 | JGI IMG/M metagenome (GOLD analysis project Ga0256833, IMG submission 190535) | Hydrothermal vent microbial communities from Mid Atlantic Ridge, Atlantic Ocean - 356-284 | ecosystem: Environmental > Aquatic > Marine > Hydrothermal vents | place: Atlantic Ocean: Mid... | reverse complement strand
AATGATAGGATATTCTAAGAATATCCTTTTATTAAAAAGGAAACTTAAAAAAGTGGCTCAAACAGATTTACCCATCTTAATTCAGGGAGAAACAGGAACAGGGAAAGAAATAATAGCTAACTGGATTCACAAAAATTCAGGTAGAGAAGGAAAATTGCAAACACTAAATTGTTCTGCAATTTCTCCAGAGATTATAGAAAGTGAACTCTTTGGACATAAAAAAGGATCTTTTACAGGAGCGTTTAATAATAGAGCCGGCGCTTTTCAAAGCGCGCATAAAGGAACTCTGTTTTTAGATGAGATAGGAGATATGCCCCTAAATGCGCAAGCTAAATTATTGCGTGTATTAGAAACTGGAGAAATTTTTCCAGTGGGTTCTGATAGTGCTATAAAAGTTGATTTTAGAATAATAGCAGCTACTAATCAAAAATTGAAAGAGTTAATTGAACAAAAAAAATTTCGTCAGGATTTATATTACAGATTAAATATTTTAAGCGTTCATTTAAAACCCTTAAGAGAAAGGAAAGAAGATTTAAAGCCGTTGGTTAAATACTTTTTTTATCATTACTCTAGGAAATATCAAAAGAACAATAATTTAGAATGGTTAGCTATTCAATTATTCTTTAAAGTTTATTTTGGTGTTCAACTTAATACCAAAATTAACATCCAAGATTTAATTGAATTAGTGCGGAAAAAAGATATTTTACCGAAAACCAAGACAGTTGTTTTGGAATATATATGTCAAGAAAATCCTTTTATTTTTTCTCGTAATTTACTGAGTTTATTTTTAAACAAGAACATTATTAATTGGAGAAGGGTTTGTATTGATCTTTTTTTGACCCTTTTTAAGGATTATCCCTGGCCAGGAAACGTGAGAGAATTGAAAGCTGTCATTTTAAAAATGATAGTTAATGAAGAAATTGATTGGAAAGAATTTAATTTTTTTAATGAAGATAGAAAAAAACAGGAGAAAGGAAAATATTTAAATAAAAATCAGAAAAATGTCGCAGAAAAAAAGGAACAAGCCATATCATCTAAAAAAAGCGATGATATTTCTTGGAAAAATAAAAGAGAAAAAATAAAAGAAATTGTAATAGCCAGAGCTTCAGGAAGAATTGGATATGCTTTTGAAAATTTTAATGATGAGTTTCAGGAATTAGGAATTGGGAGTGCTTCTACGCTCTACGATTTAGTTGATAAATATGATCTTAAAAATAATTGTAAAAAAGCTAAAAAAAAGTTTTTAGAGGCTCTTCCTCCAGAAAAGAAAAAATATTTTAAAATTAATAGAAAGCAGGGAGTAAGAAAACTACGGGTCTCTTATAAGGATTTAAAAGATTTTTTTTCTTAATAAAATAATGCCGATAAAAAAAAGAGAGCTTTTAAAAAGCTCTCTTAATTAATTCAATTAGCTATTTTTGCCAGAGATTAATAATAAGATACTTCCAATTTATTATTAATTCTATTTTTATTGGCATTTTATTTAATAAATGCAATATGCTTTCTTATTGTATTTTTTCTTATTAGCGTGTTACAATAGGAAAATAAAATTTAATTTTTATGTTTATAGATACTCATTGTCATTTAAATTTTAAAGATTTTCAATTAGATGCTGATAAAATAATCAAAAAAGTTTCTCAAGAAAAAATGGCTTTGATCGTAGTGGGAGTTCAAGAAACGTCTATTCAAAGAGCCATAAAATATGCCGAAAGATATAATAATGTATATGCATCTATAGGATTGCACCCTATTTATTTAATGGAAAATACTAGTGGAAAAAAGGAAAAATTTGATTTTCAAAAATATCTGAATTTAGCTAAAAATAAAAAGGTTGTAGCCATTGGTGAGGTGGGTTTAGATTATCATCATTTTGATTTTATAAAAAAACAAGAAATTACTGAAAAAGAAAAACAAATCTTAGCGCGTAAATATATTGTTCAACAGAAAAAGATTTTTCTTCAATTTATTAAAATAGCTAATCAGGTAAAAAAACCATTAATTATTCACACTTGGAACGCTGATAAAAAAGATAAGAATTTAGTGCAAAATGCTTTAGCTTATGATGATTTGTTAAAAATTTTAAAAGAATATCCGGTGGAAAAAAGAGGAGTCGTGCATAGTTTTATTGGCAGTTATAAGGTTGCTCAAGAATTTATTAAAGAAGGTTTTTTTATTGGTTTAAATGGAATTATTACTTATTCAAAAAGTTATGATAAGCTAATTAAAAAAATTGGTTTAAAAAATATTTTAATAGAAACAGATGCGCCTTATTTAACACCTCAACCACTACAAAAAAAAAGTCGTAACAATCCTTTGAATGTAAAATTAGTTGCTCAAAAAATAGCGCAAGTTTTAAATATAAGTGTAGATAAAGTAGCTCAGGAAACTACTCAAAATGCTCAAAAATTATTTCAGTTATCATTGTAAAATGTAAATAAATAATATCTTATTATGTTGAAAAAAGAGTGGGAGTTAAAAAAAATAAAAAATAAAAGTAAAATCAATCAGGATTTTAAAAATATTTCTTCTGTTATTTTGAAGGTATTAGCTCAAAGAAATATTTATAAAAAAAAAGATATAGAAACTTTTCTTTCTCCTCAATATGAACAACTGTTAGATCCTTTTTTATTTACTCAAATGAAAAAAGCTGTGCAACGGATTAAAAAAGCAAGAAAAAATAAAGAGAAAGTTTTGATTTTTGGAGATTATGATGCTGATGGGATTACTAGCTCAGCAATTTTAAAAATAGTCTTAGATGATTTAGGTTTAGAAAGTGAAGTTTATATTCCTGATAAAGAAAAAGAAGGTTATGGAATTAATTGGCAAGCAGTTAAAAAATATTTAGATAAAAATTTTAATTTAATCATTACAGTTGATTGTGGTATTAGTAATTTTCAAGAAGTAAAAAAAATTAATCAAGCGGGAGGAGAGATTATTATTACAGATCATCATCATATTCCTAGCAAAATTCCAGATGCCCTAGCTATTCTTAATCCTCAATTAGAAAAGCAAAAAGAGAAAGGTTATCCTTTTTCAGAATTAGCAGGCGTGGGAGTAACTTTTAAATTCGCTCAAGCGCTTTATCAAAAATTGCTTCCAGAAAAAGAAGAGCAATTAAAATGGTTGTTAGATTTAGTTGCTATAGGAACAGTTGCGGATTGTGTTCCTCTTTTAAAGGAGAATAGAATTTTAGTTAAATATGGATTAATAGTTTTAAGTAAAACGAGAAGAAAAGGGTTGCAAAAAATGCTTCAGGTAGGAAGGATAAAAATTGATGAAAATAATTTTCCTACTACAGAAAAAATTTCTTTTCAAATTGCGCCTCGTCTGAATGCAGCAGGGAGAATGAAACATGCACGTTGGGCCTTTGAATTAATTTTTTCCCAAGATTTAGTTCAAGCTCATAATTTAGCTCTAGAAATAGAAACTCAAAATCAAGCTAGACAAAAAATTACTCAACAAATTGTAAAAGAAATTAAAATAATTGCGCAAAATAGTTTTCAACAAAAATCTTTTATTTTTGTAGCTAATCAGCATTATCCCATCGGAATTGTTGGACTAATAGCTGGGCAAATAGCCGATTATTTTCAAAAACCCACTGCCGTTTTACATAAAAAAGAAAAAATTAGCGTGGGATCTTTTCGTAGTATTCCTGGTGTTAATATTATTAATTTGATTGAAAAATTAGATTATTTATTGGAACGTTTTGGAGGCCATAGTCAAGCAGCGGGAATTACTATTCAAAATAAAAATTTAGAAGAATTTTATGAAAAACTAAATAAGTTAATTGAACAGGAAATTCAAAAAAAGAAAACCAAGCCAATTTTAGAAATTGATTTAGAATTATTACCTAAAGATATTGATTATCAGTTAGCACAAGATTTACAAAAGTTAGAACCTTTTGGAGAAGGAAACCCTGAACCAATTTTTTTAACAAGAAAATTAAAAATAGAAAGTTTACGTTGGCTTGGTAACGGAGAAAAACATTTAAAACTTTATCTTTCAAATTCATTATTAAAAAATAAATTATTAGAGGCAATTGGTTTTAATATGAATGATAAATTTCAAAATTTAAAATCAGGAGAAGAAATTGATTTAGTTTATAATTTGCATACAAATAATTGGAATAATGAAACTAGAATTCAATTAAGAATTATTGATATTAAGAAAAGCAAAGATTAATTATGATATTTATTTTTTGACTTTTTCTTTTTTTTATTTATAATATAAAATTATGCTAAAAAATAAACTTTCTCAAATTAAAAAAGAAGCCTTAGCTAAAATTAAAGCAACTAATTCAAGCAAAGAATTAGAAAATTTACGTATCCAATATTTAGGAAAGAAAAGCGAATTTAAAAAAATTTTACGTAGCATTAAGGATTTAGCTTCTCAGGAAAAAAAGGTAATTGGCCCCTTAGCTAACCAGATCAAGGAAAACATAGAAAAAACATTGCAATCTAGGAAAGAAGAAATAGCGGAGGAGAAAGAAAAGAAAGAAGAATGGATAGATGTTACTGCACCAGGAAAAAGAAATACTTTAGGTCATCTACATCCTTTAAGTATTGTGCAAAGAGATATAGAAGATATTTTTGTTGCTTTAGGATTTGAAATCGCTGATGGTCCTGAAATTGAAACAGAGTTTTATAATTTTGATGCAGTTAATATTCCAGCTGATCATCCTGGTAGAGATATGCAGGATACTTTTTGGATTTCTCAAGAAAAAGATCGTCAACCAGGAAGTGGAATTGTTTTAAGAACGCAAACATCTAGCGTGCAAGTGCGTTATATGGAGAAAAATAAACCGCCTTTTCGGATAATTATTCCTGGAAGAGTTTTTCGTAATGAAGCTACAGATGCTAGCCATGAACACACTTTCCATCAGTTTGAAGTTTTAGTAGTGGGAGAAAAAGTAAATGTGGCTAATTTTTTATTTGTAGCTGAAGAATTTTTTACTCAATTTTTTCAAGAAAAAATAAAAATTCGTTTGAGACCGAGTTATTTTCCTTTTGTGGAACCAGGTTTTGAATTTGATATTTCTTGCACTAGTTGCGGAGGAAAAGGTTGTAGTGTTTGTCAACAAACGGGATGGTTAGAAGTAGGGGGTGCAGGAATGGTGCATCAAAATGTTTTCCAAACAGCCGGTTATCCAAGAAATAAGTATCAGGGTTTTGCCTGGGGCTTTGGAATAGAAAGACTAGCTATGATGAAATATAAAATTGATGATATCCGTCTTTTTCATAGTGGTGATTTAAGATTTATAAAACAATTCTAGAAAATAAATTTTAAAAGTATGCAATTTTCATTTAATTGGTTACAAAAATTAAGCCAAACAAAAAGAAGTGCTTCTCAAGTAGCTAAAGATTTAACTTTACGTAGCTTTGAAGTAGAAGGAGTAGAGAAATGGGAAGTAAAATTAGATAAAAAAATAATAGTTAGCCAAATTAAAGAAATAAAAAAACATCCTAATGCAGATAAGTTACAAATAGTAAAAGTTGATACAGGTAAAAAAGAGATAACTTTAGTTACAGGAGCGTCTAATATAAAAATAGGGCAAAAAGTTCCCTTGGCTTTAGAGGGAGCTAAATTACCTAGTGGGTTAAAAATTAAAGCTACTCGTTTAAGAGGAATTGAATCTAAGGGAATGTTATGTGCTGAAGATGAATTAGGTGTAGGAAATGATCATAGCGGGATTTTAATTTTAGATTCTAATGCACCTTTAGGTAAAAGTATTCAAGAATATTTTTCTTTAGAGAAGGATAATTTATTAGAAATAGATATTTTGCCCAATAGAGCACACGATTGTTTGAGTTATCGTGGAGTAGCTAGAGAAATTGTTGCTATAGAGAAAAGAAATTTTAAAGATAAAATTAAAAAAGAAGCGGAAAAAGAGTGGAAAAAAATTATATCTTATCCTAATACATTGCCAGCAAAAATTTTAACTAAGGATTGTTTTCGTTATACAGGAATAAAAATTAAAAATTTTAAAGTTGAACCTTCTCCTTTTTGGCTGCAAAATTATTTGCGTAAAAGTGGAATTCAGCCAATCAATAATATTGTAGATATAACTAATTATGTAATGCTAGAAACAGGACAACCCTTACATGCTTTTGATGCTAGTTTGTTAAAAATGCCAATAATTATTAGACAGGCTAAAAAAGATGAAAAAATAAAGTTATTAGATAATCAAAAAATAAAATTAATAGGAGAAGAAATAATTATTGCTGATAAAGAAAAACCGATTGCTTTAGCTGGAATTATGGGGGGGAAAGAAAGCGGAATAAAGAGTGATACGCAAGAAATAATTATAGAAGGAGCTTCTTTTAATTCTTCTAAAATTCGTTTTTCCTCGCGTCTTCATAATTTAACCACAGAAGCATCTTATCGTTTTGAAAGAGATTTAGATCCTAACTTAACTTCCTTAGCACTTTCTAGAGCATTGCAATTAATAAAAATAACAGGAGGAAATGAAGTAGAGTTAGAAAATTGGATAGATATTTATCCGCAAAAAATAAAACCTTGGAAAATTATATTATCAAAACAAAAAGTAAAAGATTTATTGGGAGTAGAAATAAAAGAAAAAACAATAAAAAGCATATTAGAACGTTTAGATTTAAAGGTTAAAAATTTTTCAACTCAGTTTGAAATAACTATTGCTACGGAAAGAAAAGATTTACAAACCCCAGAAGATTTAATAGAGGAAATTGGTCGTTTTTACGGTTATGAAAATATTCAACCACAACCTTTACAAGAATATATAAAATTACCTCGTCGTAATGAAAAACGTTTTTTTGAAAAAATTATAAAAGATGTTTGTGTGGCTAGTGGTTGGGATGAAATTAGAGGCTATTCTTTTTACTCTCAAGCTAATGCTCAAGTTTTGAAATTAGATAAAAAAGATCATTTAAAATTATTAAATCCTGATAATCAAGAACAAGCTTGGATGAGACAGAGTTTATCAGTGACTTTATTGAAAGCTGCTCGTTTAAATTTAAGTTATTTTAAAGAAATTAAAATTTTTGAAATAGGAAAAATTTATTTAAAACAAAAAGATGTTTTACCTCAAGAGGAAGAAATGTTAGGAGCTTTAGTGTCTTCGGAAAATAAGCAAGGAGAACAATTTTATAAAGCGAAAGGATTAGCAGAAAATATTTTTTCTAGAGCGCGTTTATCCGATTATTATTGGAATGATAATATAAATGATGAAAAGATTCCTTTCTTTTCTCACCCTTCTAGAAAAGCTTTAATTCAAAATAATAAAGGAGAAATACTAGGATGGGTAGCGGAAGTAAATAGAAAAGTATTACAGTATTTTGGAATTAAAAATCAAAGAGTGGCTATTTTGGAAATTAATTTAAGCCTTTTAAGAAAATTATCCCAAGAAAAACGTATGTATATGCCACTAGCTAAATTTCCACCTGTAAACCGAGATATTTCTTTGCGTGTTTCTAGGCAAACAAAAGTAGCTGAAATAGAAAGTTTAATTTATGAAACGGGAGGAGAATTATTACAGGAAGTAGATTTATTTGATATGTATATAAATGAAGAAGAGGGTGAGAGAGCATTGGGTTTTCATTTAATTTTTCAATCAAAAGAGAGAACTTTATCTAGCCAAGAAGTAGAAAAACTTATGCAGAATATTTTTAAAAAACTAGAAAAAGAATTAGGAGCTAATATTAGAAAATAATTAAATTTTAATTTATAGGATGTTTTATTTAAGAAAAAAAATTTTAAAACTTGCTCAAGATAAAGAAGTTAATTTAAGCAGTTCTCAATTATCAAAAATAAGTTTTTGGGAAAAACAACTTAATAAAAATAAAATCAATCAAGACGAAATTGCTAAAAATGTTTATAGTATATTTCGTTCCCATAATGTTTATTTAAAAGATTGGGAAATTAAAAAATTATTAAAACTTTAAATAATTTAATAAGAAATAATGAGACAAGAAATAAAGAAATATATTCAAGAGTCACTGCAAGAAATTATTCAGAAAGAAAATTTAGGAAAATTTTCCGCTCTAGAGTTTCAGGTTTTTTATCCTCCGCAGGAAAAATTTGGAGATTTAACAACTAACGTAGCTTTAATATTAGCCAGTAAATTGCCTTTATCTTCCTTAGATTTAGCACAGAAAATAAAGAATGAATTAGAAGTTAAAATTAAATCAGAAAAAATAAAAAAAATAGAGATAGTTAAACCTGGTTACATAAATTTTTTTTATACACAAAAGTACTGGCAAGAAAAAGTCACTATTATTAATAAACAGGGAGAAAAATTTGGAGATAGTAAAATTAATTATGATAAATTTATTAACAATGAATTTATTTCTGCTAATCCAACCGGTCCATTGCATTTAGGCAATGGGAGAGGTGGTTATTGGGGAGATGTTTTAAGTAATGTTTGGAAAACCACGGGAGCTCAAGTAGTTAATGAATATTATATTAATGATGCCGGAGAACAAATATTAAAATTGGGACACAGTGTTTTAAAAGATAAAGAAGCTGTGTATCAAGGTGGCTATATTGACAAGTTAAATAAAAAAATTCCTTCAAACATTAAAAATGACTATCAAAAAATTGGAAAATGGGCAGCGCAAGAAATTTTAAAAAAAGAAATTAAGCCGGTAATTAAAGATAAAATGAACATAAATATAGATAGTTGGATTTCTGAGAAAAATGAAATTATTAAAAATGGTTGGAGAGAAAAAGCACTTCAAATATTAAGAGAAAAAAAATTAACTTATCAGCAAGATGGAGCGGAATGGTTTCAATCATCTCAATTTGGTGATGAAAAAGACCGTGTTTTAATTAAAAAAGATGGAAGTAAGACCTATTTTGCTTCAGATTGTGGATATGTTTTTTATAAAATAAATCAAGGATATAATTATTTAGTTGAAATTTGGGGAGCTGATCATCATGGCTATATACAACGTTTTCAAGCAGTGGCAAAAGCATTAGGTTTTCAAGGTAAAATTAAATTTATTATTACTCAATTAGTGCGTTTAATAGAAAATGGAGAAGAGGTTAAAATGAGCAAAAGGAAGGGGAATGTGATTTATATTGAGGATTTAATTAATAAAGTGGGTAGTGATGTGGTGAGATTTTTCTTCTTAATGCGTTCAGTGAATACACATTTAGATTTTGATTTAAAATTAGCTCAGGAAAAATCTAATCAAAATCCAGTTTACTATATTCAATATGTTTTAGCGCGATCTCATAGTATTTCAGAAAAAATAAAAAAGATAAATCTAGAAAAAGATGAATTAGATTTATCTTTACTTCAGCATGATAAGGAGATAGCTTTAATTAAACAAATTTATCGTTTACCAGAAGTTTTAAAAGAAATAAGTGAAAATTTAGAAGTTCATCGTTTAACACATTATGCTATTTCTTTAGCTGATTATTTTCATAGTTTTTATGAAGTATGTAAAATAATAGATGAAAAGAATATTCCTTTAACTCAAGCGCGCTATGAGCTAGTTTTAGCCACAGAAAATGTTCTTAAAAAAACTTTAAAAATTTTAGGAATAAAAAGAATAAAAAAAATGTAAATTTTAAATAATCATTCTTTGTTATAAAAAATAATTATGTTATAATAAAAAAATAAAATAATCAGTTTTGCAAAACAAAAAGAAAAATATGTTATTCAGGAAAAAAATATTATTAATTCTATTGTTAGTGCTTACCACCTTTTTTTTATCTGGATGTTTAAAAAAGAAAGGAAGTAAGGGTTATAAAGTTAATATGGAAATTTGGGGAGTATTTGATGATAGTTCTGTTTTTGAATCTTTATTTGGAGATTATAGAGAAGGTTGTCGTAGCATAGGGGCGAATTTTGTAACTAATATGAAATATAGAAAGTTTACCATAGAAGAATATAAAAAAGAGCTTTTAGATGCTTTGGCAGCTGGCAATGGTCCTGATATTTTTATGATACAAAATAGTTGGGTGCCTCAATTTGAAGATAAGATAGTTCCTGCTCCAGTAGATATCTTAACAGAAAAAGAATTTCGTGAAAATTTTGTAGATGTAGCGGGGCAGGATTTAATTGGCTCAAAAGGAGAAGTTTATGGAGTTCCATTAAGTGTTGATTCTTTAGTGCTTTACTATAATAAAGATATTTTTAATGCCAATGAAATAACTCGTCCTCCAAAAACATGGATAGAGTTCAATCAGGATGTTCAAAAATTAACTAAACTAGATGAATATGGAAAAATTATTCAAGCCGGAGCAGCTATAGGAACAGCTTACAATATTAATCGTTCAACAGATATTTTAAATTTATTAATGTTGCAAAATGGAGTTCAAATGCCAACTAGAGAAGATCCTTATCCAGTTTTTAGTAAAACGGGAGAAGCAAGCAATGTAGTAGATTTCTATACTCAATTTGCTAAGATTGGCTCTCCTGTTTATACTTGGAATCCTCATTTGCATTATTCTTTAGATACTTTTTACGAGGGCAAAGTGGCTATGATGTTTAACTATTCTTGGCACGGGAAGACCATTCAAAAAAAGAATTCAAAATTGAATTTTGGAGTAGCTCCTCTTCCTCAATTAGATCCCAACAATCCAGTGGGATATTCTAATTATTGGGTATTAGTAGTGGCTAAAAATAAGCAAAAACCAAAAGATAATAGAGCAGTTAATAACAAAGGAGATATGATATTAAAAGGAGATGATTATCAAAAAGCGCGTATCAATGAAGATTGGGAATTTTTAAAATATATTGCAATTAAACATAATAAAAAATTTACTTTGAAACATGCCTTTTCAGGAAAAAGAAAAGATTTTGTGGTTAAAGATGATCCTACGGAAAAATATTTAAAAGCCACTAATAAACCAGCAGCCAGAAGAGATTTAATTGAAAAACAAAAAAATGATCCTTTTTTAGGTTCCTTTGTTTATGAAAACTTAATAGCCAAAGACTGGTATCAAACAGAAGCAGAAGCTATGGAAAATATTTGGGCAGAATTAATCAATCAAATCAATTTAGGAGAAATTACTTCTAGAGAAGCCGTTAAAACAGCGGATGTAAGGATGAGACAACTAATTAAGTAAAAATAATTTATTTTTTATAATAAAATGACAAGAAACGAAAAATATTTATTCTTATTTTTTTTACTAAGCACTCTTTTTTTTGGTAGTATATTTTTTTCAAAAAAAAATATAAGTCAGGCTTATTGTTGTATGCCTAGTTGTACTGATCCGATAGAAATTCAAGAAAATGAAGGTAGTGTTATGTCATGTCAATCAAATAGCGATCATATTGACTATAATCATAATACTTGTTCAGAAATTCTTAAATGTCAGAATGTATATAATGGAAGTAGTATGGATGATCCTAACAATAATTCTGGTGGTGGTTCAGAAGGGCTATTTAGTGGTGGTTTAGTTCCCTGCGGAAGAAATCATGATGATGGTAATCCAAGCAACGGAGATGAAACTGCTCCCTGCACCCTTTGTCATTTAGTAGTAGGAGTGCAAAGAATAATTCAGTGGTTAATGCATCTCATTACTTATATAGCTATTGCTGCTTTAGTAGCTGCAGGAATATTTTATATTGTTTCAGCTGGTAATGAAAAAATGTTAGAAATGGCTAAAGGATATATTAAAGCTATTTTAACAGGGTTTGCTGTAGCTTTAGCAGGTTGGGTTTTAGTTAATTATACCCTATATTTATTTAGTGTGACTAGTCAAGAAGGAGGATTTGTCCGAGGGTTGACATCAGGTCAACATTGGTGGGAGTTTTATTGTGATACAACATCTGATTTAGGATCTAGAACAGGTAATATTCCAAGTGTAGGCACAGGTGGAACAACGGGTAGCGGAAGTGGAGGAGGATCAGGTATAGGCATAACAAATGATGTATATAGTAATGATGAAGCAGTAAAATTATTAAATGAGGAGGGAATTCAAGTTACTAGTTCAGGAAACTGTAGTGACTATCACAGATCTAATTGTACTAGTTTAGAAAGTATTCCTAAAACAACTATAGATAATTTAATTAGATTAAAAAGAGAAACAAATTGCTCTTTTAATGTAACTGGAGGAACAGAGGTGGGACATGTTACTCATGGCCCAGGTCTTCCGGTGGTAGATATTAGTCAAAAAGAGTGTTTGGTAGATGCTTTATCTCATCCACAAAAATACAATATTGTAAAAATTTGCACAACTAATCAGTATAGAAAGTTGCGTTATAATTGTGGAAATTATAACGAAAACGCTCCCCATTTTCATTTAGTTTTTAGTTTATGATTAATTAATATGATAATGTTTTTTAACGTAGTTTATGCGGGAAGAATTACTGAGGCAACTCCCATTAGTGAAGTCTTACTTAATGCGCTGAATTTTTTATTAACCATCATAGGTATTGTAGCTATAATAATGCTAGTTATAGCCGGAATAGTTTATTTAACTGCGCAAGGAGATTATCAGCAAATAGATAGAGCTAAAAAGATGACAACGTATGCTATTTTTGGTATAATAATAGCATTAGGATCTATAATTATAGTAAAACAAATTATTAGATTTTTAAATTAACAAGGTTAAGTAAAAATATAATGTGAAGGGAGGTGACAAGTAATGAAGCAAAAAATTAAAAAATTGTATTATGGAATAGCTACTTTAGGGTTAAGTGCTCCCATGTTAGCTTTAGGAGCATATGTTGAACCAAGTAATACAAATTTACCAGGAGGAAGTATTACCGGTATAATTACTAATATAATGCAATGGATATTAGCTTTAATTGGAGTTATTGCTGTAATTGCCTTTGTTATAGCAGGAATTCTTTATCTAACTGCTGCGGGAGATGAAGACAGAATGCAACAAGCGAAACGAGCTATGATTTATGCTATTGTAGGAGTAATCGTAGCCTTGATTGGATTAGTAATTTTAAGAGCAGTTTATGCAATGTTAACTGGTGATAATAATAATTTCTAAAATAAAAATAGTATTTACTAAACAATTTGAAAATTAAGACTTAAAAAATAAAACAGTTTTTAAAAACTGTTTTATTTTTTGAAAAGATGTGTTATACTTTATGTGATTACAAAAAATAAATATGGTTTTAGTTTAAATAAAAAATGCTAGACGAGGAAAAAATAGAAAAATTATTAGAAAAAAATTTAGAAGAAATTCAAGAAATAAAAAAAGAAGTTGATTATATTAAACGATATGTTTTTTGGTCTAAAGTGTGGAGTTTCTCTAAGATTTTTTTTATAGTTCTTCCTCTAATTATTGGTTATATTTATTTAATTCCTATTTTTAAAAATGTTTTAAGTCAGTATGTTGATTTGTTAGGGATACAAGGAGGATTAAAAAATATGCCTGCTAATGAACAGGTGCCGGCTAATATTATTAATAACTTTTTGCAAAAATAACTTTTTAAATTAATTAAAAAAATGAAAACAAAAAAGAAAACATTAAAAAAATATTTATATATAATTCCATTTTTTTGGTTAATTAGTTTTTCTTTTTTTGGAACAATGCAATTAAGTTTGGCTGATTGTGAAGAAGGTTTTCAAGAAGAAGCGGGAGTTTGTATGCCTACTACTACAGGATTAGCTGATCCTAGTGCTACTGATCCTCACCCTATAACTACTGTGGCTATTACGGTTATGAATTGGATTTTAGGTATATTTGGGGTTCTTGCTGTAATTGCCTTTGTTATTGCTGGTATCATATACTTAACTTCTGCAGGAGATGAAGATCGTGCTCAACAAGCAAAACGAGCGATGACCTATTCTATTATAGGGGTTATTGTAGCATTAATGGGATTAGTTATAATCTATGCTGTGGATAATATGTTAAGGAATCAAGCTAGTTTTTAATTTAAAAACTAATTAATTAAAATAAAAACTATGGAAAAAATTAAAAGAAAAATTTGGACAAACGGATTAGTATTAAGTTTAATAGGAATAATTTTGCCCTTTACTACTAAAGCTGATTGGACAGAAGGAATGCTTAATGCAACGGAGTCTAATTTACCAAGCGGAAGTATTACCGGTATAATTACTAATATAATGCAGTGGATATTGGCATTAATAGGAGTTATTGCTATAATCGCTTTTGTTATAGCGGGAATTATTTACTTAACTTCTGCAGGAGATGAAGATCGTGCTCAACAAGCAAAACGAGCGATGACCTATTCTATTATAGGGGTTATTGTAGCATTAATGGGATTAGTTATCATTATTGCTGTGAATAATATGTTAACTGGAGCAGATGATAGTTTTTAGTATTAAAAATAACTAGTAATTATTATGCGAAAAAAACAAAAAAAAATAACTTATATAACTATTTTTCTTTTCAATTTATTTTTAGGATGGTTATTTTTAAATACTTCTAATATAGTCCAAGCAGGATGTTGTATTTTGCCAGATGGATCACAAAGAAAAAGTAATAGCGCAACTGGATGTAGTGGTACTTATACAGAAAATAATTGTTCAGTTAATTCTAATACTGGGAGTAATGGAGGAGGAAACATGATTCATTTTCCTAATCCTTTAGCTTATAATACGGTAGATGAATTAGTAACTAGTGTTTTAGATGCTTTACAAGGGGTTATTGTAGTAATTTCTTTAATTTTTATTGTGGTGGGAGCTATTCTTTATATCACCTCTAGTGGTGATGAAAATCGGATTACTATGGCGCGGAAAGCTATAGCAGCTTCAGTTATAGGTTTAGCAATTGGAATTGCTGCGCCTTCCTTTTTGCATGAGATTGCTATTATATTACAATGGCAAAGTGAACCAGAAACTACCAGTGGCGCTCTTACTATTGCTCAAATTGCTTTAAATACTTTAAATTTTCTTTTATCTATAGTGGGAGTATTAGCTATTATTATGTTGGTAGTGGCGGGAATTATGTATTTAACAGCAGCTGGTGATGAACAGAGAATTGATACAGCCAAGTCTATGACGAAATGGGCGATTATTGGTATTGGTATTGCTTTAGGATCTTTGGTTATTGTTCATCAAATCGCGCGCTTTTTTACATCTACGCCGGCGCCTCCACATTAATTAGCAAGAAATAAAAAAGTGGTCATAAACGACCACTTTTAGTCTGGAGAAAAGATTATGGATCTAAATCTTTTCTCCAGATCTTAATTTCTTGCGCTTGAGGAGAGAAAACTCCGATGGAGTGTCTCTCCTCAAGCACAAAGGATTTGTCACATGTTTTAATGTAGTCCCAAGCCTGACGGCTTGTGACCACATTCCATGGACAAACCCTATATCGGCCAGCAGGTAGCATTATTTGCTGACCGATATTATTTTTTGCCAATTTTTTAGGGTGCCAAAAGCTTTTATAAAGCACCCATTTTTTTGGTTTCTCTCCCCACCGAACATTTCGGATAGGGATAAAACCTCGGGGACCATTGACAAAGTCCCCGTTTTTATTGGAAAACATCACCAACACCAAACCTTCTTGGTTACGGGTGTGTTTCCTAAATGAGTTCAGGAACATTACTTTCGTTCCTTTGCTCATTTTTTTTCTGGAACGGCCTTTTCCGTCGTAAACGACGGTTTCAGCCACGAGATAACCGAAAGTTCCTTTGGTTACCTCGGAAGTTACTCTCTTTTTCTGACTTCTGAGAGCATCTTCCTCCATAAATAAATTAATCTCATCCACTTTGGCTTGTCGCCAAAAGTGGAAAGAGACTAATTTATTGTCTAATAGTGAGATAAAAATATTAAGAACGAACACTATTAGACAAATAAAAAAGAGAAAACCAGCCAGTTTCTTAGCTGGTGGGAAGTAAATTCCTACCAGCAGAAGGAGGATAACAGCCAAACCTATTCCTCCTGTTAAGTAGAAAAATCCTCCAAAAAAACTAATAACGGCTATGGTAATTCCGATAAAAAAAACAACCTGTAGCAGTTTATTTTTAGAGAAAAATTTTATTAAAGCGATCAACAAGAAGGTAACTTCCTCAACCATATTTAAAAATTTTTTTATCATCTTTTTCTCCTTTCTTCTATTTTTTTTCTGGTTTTTTTTGCCCAGGAAGAAATTTTTTCCATCTTTTCCTCCAGGGCAGACCCCCCTTCCCTTAATTCTTTTTGAAGGGGATCTTGTAAACTCTTTCTCCATTGCTGGAGAAATTTTTTGACTATGTAATTCTCTGACAAAACGTTACCACTTAAGCAATAACGTTTTGTTTTCTCTGGACCATCTTTGCTACAAATAAAGATGATCCGAGAAAGAAACTCTAGAGCCTCTTCTTTCTCTGGAATTCCGGCTACCACTGTTCGGAACCGGTTTCTTTCCCAAAAAGAAAGGGAGAGGAGAAATTCCTCTAAAACCCTGTCTTCTTTTGGCGAAAGGTAGCTTCGCAATCCAGCGAAGATCCTTTCATCTTCCAGGGAAAGACCAAGGATTCCAGGAAGTCTTTCTTTAACTTCCTTTCCTCCACTAACCCCATCCATTTTGTTGGACAGGGTGATCATCCAATTTAAAACATCAAATAATGTATCAAAGTTGATTTTTTTCATAACAATATCCTCCTTTATTTTTTAAATTGTTAAATAACTAAACTAACCTGTTATTTTAGTATATTTTTTCTATTTTGTCAAGGTTAAAAATTGTATTAAAAAAGTAAAGCAACTACTACTTTTTAGTAACAAAATCTATTTTTTATTTATAATATTTTCTGTTGTTATTTAATAAGTTTTTAGATATTTGTAAAAACATAGTGAATAATTATTAGAATTAAATTTTTTCATATAGTTTTTTTATGTTACAATATTAATATGGATAAAATTAAAAAACTACGTAACTTTATTAAAGAAAAGCCTTATTTAATCTGGTATGTGAAAGATCTAGATAATCTTTCTAAGGAATCTATTGTGGAGACTGTTTTAAATTATGGTGATTTTAATGATGTTCAAAAAATGATAGCTATTTTAGGAGTTAATGAAGTCGCCAAGATATTTAAACAGCAAACAAAAAATAATAAAAGATGTAATTATAGTTCCAAAACAAAAAACTATTTTCAACTTTATTTTCAAAAATATGCATAAAGAAATATTAACAAAAAAACAAGTAGAATTATTACCACTCATAAAACAATTTTCTAATGATTTTATATTAGTTGGAGGAACTGCAATTGCTTTGCAAATTGGACATAGAGAATCAATAGATTTTGATTTATTTTCAAACACAGAATTTGACAATAATAAAATTAGAAAAATAATTGTTCAAAACTATACAATAAATAGAACTATTTTAGATGAAAAGGATCAATATATAATAATAGTTGATGGAATACGATTGACTTTTCTGTTATATCCTTTTAAATTAAATATTTCTGAGATCTTTCAAAGCTCAATTAAAATGCCAAACTTGTTAACTTTAGCTGCAATGAAAAGTTATGCTTTAGGGAGAAGAGTTAAATGGAAGGATTATGTTGATTTATATTTTATATTAGAAAAATTTCACACTCTTAATGAAATAATAAAAGAAGCAAAAAGGATATTTCACAACGAATTTAATGAGAAGGCATTTAGAGAACAATTAGCTTATTTTAAAGATATTGATTATTCAGAAAAAATAAATTATAAAGAAAATTATTTTGTATCTGATAATGTTATAAAGGAAAAATTAATTGAGTGGAGTTTGCAAATATCATAATTCTATTTATAAATATATTTTAAAAATTTTTTGTTTCACAAAACAAAAAGCTCAATTTTCAAACTTGAAAATTGAGCTGGTTTATTTTTATAATACCTTTTTTTCTTTTAAGAAAAAATATTTTTTTTCAAAAGTTTTATTTTCTAAAAATTTTTTTAACCAAAGCCCCATACTTTGACAGGCTAATTTAAAATAAACATAGTCAAAAAAAGGATGAAAATTTCTTTGTTGTGACAAGCTTATAAATTTTTTTATGTAATTAGTTAAGAAAGTAATGAACTTATAGGCTTTTTGAGGGTTTTCTTTCTCTAATTTATCTATAAATGAGTTTATTTCTTTTAATTCATTTATGGATAAGTAATTCATTTCTTTCATAGCGGAAAACAGGACGACTAAATATTGCTGAGTTAATTCTTTAGTAAGCGATTGCCCTAAAAAAATATTTTTCCAGAAATTGAGAATTTTTTTGAACATAATTTTTCCTCCTCTTTTTTAATTTTTTATTGATTTGTTAAAAAACCTTTTTTATTTTTCTAAGAATGTTATAATAAAATAATTAAAAAAGCAAGAATTTAGTTTAAGTTTTTGATTTAAATAAATTATTAATTATTTTTTTATGTTTCTAGCTAGTTTTGAAAAGTTTACTCTAGTTGATTATCCAGGGAAAATTGCTACAACAGTATTTACACAAGGTTGCAACTTTCGTTGTCCTTTTTGCCATAATCCAGAATTAGTTTTTAAATATAAATCGTCTTTAAATAGCAAAAATAATGTGATAGAAAAAAAATTTTTTCAATTTCTGGAAGCAAGGAAAGGAAAAATAGAAGCAGTTTGTATTACAGGAGGAGAACCTAGTTTACAGCCAGATTTATTAAAATTTATGTCAAAAGTTAAAAACAAAGGATATTTAGTAAAATTAGATACTAATGGAACTAAACCAAGCATTATTCAAGAAGCTATAGAAAAACAAATTGTAGATTATATTGCTATGGACATTAAACATACTTTAAATAAGTATGAGCAAGCTGTGGGTATTAAAACTAAATTAGATAACATTATTAAAAGCGTTAAACTAATTCAAAATAGTAAAATTGATTATGAATTTCGCACCACTGTTGTTCCTGGGATCCATAGAGAAGAAGATTTTAAAGAAATTGCTGATTGGCTAAAAGGAAGCAAAAAATACTATTTGCAAGAATATCGGGAAGAAAAAATTTTAGATCCTAATTTATCTCAAAAAACTTTTCAAAAAAAAATAGATTTAGAAAAGATAAGGAAAATTTTAATTCAAAAAATAGAAAGAGTAGAAATTAGAAATTATACAGATTAAATTAAAGCAAAATATAATTTTTTCCTCCAATATCTTTAATGAGATTTTTAATTTCTAAAAGAGTAAGAAAAGAAGTTAGAGTGGAAATTTCTAAATGAGAAAGTTGAGCTAATTGGTTAATATGAAGTGGTTCTTGAGAAAGATGTTGAATGATTTTCTTTTCTTCTTGAGAAAGTTTATCTTGATATTCTTTTTTTCTTTTCTCTTTTTCTTTTGCAAAAGAAGTTAGATTTAATTCATTTAAAATATCTTGTGTTTGAGTAACAAGTTTAGCTCCTTGTTGAATTAATTTATGCGGTCCAAAAGATGAAGGTGAGAGAATAGATCCAGGGACAGCAAAAACTTCTCTGTTAAATTCTAAAGCCAAACGAGCAGTAATAAGCGTTCCACTTTTGCGAGTGGCTTCAATAATAATGGTTCCCAAGGTTAATCCTGCCATAAGACGATTACGCGCTGGAAAAGTATAAGAACTAGCAGGAGTTCCTAAAGGATAATCGCTTATCAATAGTCCTTGTTCTTGAATTTGTTGTGCTAAATGAAAATGATTACGAGGATAAATAAATTTATCTTCTAGGCTGTTACCTAAGATGGCAAAAGTTGTTCCTTGATTTTCTAAAGAAGCTTTATGCGCAATACTATCTATGCCCAAAGCCATGCCACTTACAATAGTGATACCAGCTTGAACAAGCTCTTTGGTTAAACTATAAGCTACCTGTTTTCCATAAGATGTAAATTTACGTGATCCTACTATAGCTAAAGCAGGAGCTTGATTAAATAAACCATTGCCTTTGTAATAAATTAAAAAAGGAGGATTAGGAATTTCTTTTAATAGTTGAGGATAGTTTTCTTCTTCTATGGTGAGAATTTTAATTTGATGTTGCAGTAATTTTTGCCATTCTCTTTCTGGGTTAATATTTTTTCTTTGTTGAATAATTTTTTCTATTAAAGATGAAGACAAATTTGTTTTTTCTAAATCTTTTTTTGAAGCTTTCCAAATATTTTGAGCCGATGAAAAAAAATTAGCTAAAATTTGCATATTTTTCGGTCCTAATCCCTTGATAAGATTAAGTGCATTCCAGAAAATTTTATTTTCTTCTTTTTGGTATGGCATGTTTTTAGCATTGACAAAAATAGTTTTATTTGTTACAATGTTAAGTTAAATTTTAATTTATTATTTCAAAAATAATTTTTTATTCTGTATGCGAGAAAAATTTTTTTCTAAATTTTTAAGAAAAAAATTGCAAAATCTAACTAATTTTGTTGTTTTTTTTGCACTCTTTTTTTTATTATGGTTTGGGATAAGTCAAAAACTAACTATTTTTGAAAGTCGGGTTTATTTTTTACTTCTTCCTCAAGATAAAAAAACAGCTATACAATTAAATCAAGTAAGTCATAATTTAGCAGAAATTTTAAATTATTCTTTATTTTATCAAAAAAAAGATAGAGAAGCAAAGAAAAATTTAGTATTAGGATCTTGGCAAGCCGTAGTTTTGCCTCAATCTAGTATTATTGAATTAAAAATTTATTCTCAAAATAGCTTGGAAAATAAAAAATTAAAAAAAGCTTTAGTTAATTTATTTTTACAAAAAATATCTTCTTATTATAATATAGATAAAGAAATAAATGTGCGCATTGTTAGAAATACTATTTCTGCAAAAAAGAATCCAATTTTTTATAGCGCTTTACTTAGCTTTAGTATAGTTTTAGGATTATGTTTTTTAAAACAAGTTTTAAGGGATTATTTTATCAATTTTACAAGAAATTACTCTTTTTTCAAGGCAAGAAAAATGGTTCAATTAAACTGGGAAAATATTAGTAATAAAATTAGCAATAAAAATAATAAAAAAAATAAACTATCACAAAAAGAAAAAAAAGAAAAAGAAAATAAATCAGCTAACCAATTCAAAAAACAAAAAGATAAACAAGAAATAATCCAAAAAAAAGAACAGGATTATTCTCAAAAAAATCAATTAATTAAAAAAAGTAAAGCTCCTAATAATTTACCGACACAAAAACAAATAAACACACTTGAAACAGGAGACGTTCCTAGTAATTTACCCATAGGTAATTATGAAAATCCTCCAGCGGAAAAGCCAGAGAAAGAAACAAATGGAAACAACAAAGAAAGCAATAAAGTAAAAAATGAGGAACCTACAGAAGAAGAATATAAAACCAGACTTAATCAGCTACTTCAAGGAGAAGATATAAGTGATATTTAATTTTAAAAAGTATTATATTAAATTATATGAGAAAAAAATATTCTTTAAAATTTTGGATAACTTTTTGGTTAGTAGCTAGTATATTTTTAGCTGGCTGGTTTGTTTTTTGGCAAAACCATTTTCAATCGTTAAATAAAAAAGTAACTAGTAGTTCATCTTTATCAACCAAAGCGATTAATACCTTACCTTTATCAGAGATGAAAAAAAGTAGATTAGTTCTAATAGATAAATTAATAAAAGAATTTATTAACAGTGAGCAAGAAAAAACTTTTTTAGTGCTTTTTCAAAACAATATGGAGCTTCGTCCAGGCGGAGGATTTATTGGATCCTTTGGTATTTTAAAAGTTAAAAAAGGAAAAGTGGTTTCTTTTCAAACTCATGATACAGGTAATTTTGATGGAAGAATTAAGAATGCTCCTCAAGTGCCTTATCCTATGGAAAAATATTTACATGTAAAACGTTTAGGTCTAAGAGATGCTAATTTTTCTCCTGATTTTCCAACCAATGTTCAACAAATAGAAAAATTGTATTATCAGGGAGAAGGTAAGGAAAAGTTTGACGGAGTAATTGCTATTACAGCTAATGTTTTGCAATCATTATTAGAAGTAACTGGTCCTATTAAATTAAAAAATTATCCAGGAACTTATGATCAAGAAAATGCTTTAATTGCTTTAGAATGGCAAGTAGAAAAAGGTTATAAAGAACAGGGAGTTAAAAAAGGAGAACGTAAATCTGTATTAAAAGAACTGGGGGAAGAGATTATTCAACGGATGCATAATTTAACAGTTAAACAAAAATTGCAATTATTAAAGATAATTATGCAAGATCTTAAGCAAAAAGATATTCAGTTATATTTTAAAGATAAATCTATAGAAAAATTAATTAAACAAAATGGTTGGGCAGGAAAAGTAAATCGTGCTTGGTCTAAAGATTATTTAATGGTAGTGGATGCTAATCTGGGCGCTTATAAGAGTGATTATTATATTCAAAGATCAATTGACTATAAAGTAGATTTATCTAAAGCAAAACCGCAAGCTATTTTAAAGATAACTTATAATCATACAGCTCAAAAAAGAGATTGGATGACTAATAATTATTTAAGTTATACAAGAATTTATTTACCTCAAAAAGCCTGGGTTATTCATCACAAAAATACTTCAGAAGAAATATTTGGGAAGGAGTTTCAAAAAAAATTTTTAGGAGCAACTATTATGGTTCCTATTCATCAGAAAAAAACTATTACCATACAATATAATTTACCAGTTAGTTTTAAAAATGATTATAACTTGCTTATTCAGAAACAACCAGGTGTAAATAATGTCAAAACAAAAATAACTATTATTAATGCTAATGGCAAAGAAACAACACAAAAATTTCTTTTAAATCAAGATTGGCAATGGAGAAAATAAGAGACTTTAAATAAGCTTGTAAAGATTCTTGATTTAAACTAAAATTAAAAAAAACATTCTTGTATTTTTTATGAATAAAAAAACTTATCTTACTACTCCTATTTATTATGCCAATGCTTCTCCACACATAGGAACAGCTTATACTACTATTGCTGGAGATGTTTGGCAACGTTTTCAATTACAACACAAAAAAGAATCTTTTTTCTTAACGGGTACAGATGAGCATGGGCTAAAAATAGAAAAAAAAGCTCAGGATTTAAAAATGAAACCACAAGAACTGGTAGATAAAATTTCAGCAGAATTTCAGTATCTTTGGAAAAAATTAGAAATTGCCAATACGCATTTTATCCGCACTAGTGATATAAAACATCAAAAAATAGTACAAGCTGTTCTAGATGATTTTTTTCAGAAAGGAATTATTTATAAAGGAAAATATGAAGGGTTATATTGTGTGGGTTGTGAGCAGTTTAAAAACCCTAGTGATCTAATTGAGGGTAAGTGTCCTGATCACAACATTAAACCAGAGTTAGTTCAAGAAGAAAGCTATCTATTGAAAATGAGTGAAAAACAAAGTGAGTTAATCAATAAAATTAAAACTGATCAGTTAAAAATCCGTCCTCTGAAATATAAAAAAGAAATACTTTCTTTTTTAGAGAATCAAGTGTTAGAAGATATCGCTATTTCTCGTCCTCAGGTCAAATGGGGCATCCCATTACCTTTTGATTCTCAACATACTACTTATGTTTGGTTAGACGCTTTTTTAAGTTATTTAACTGGATTTGGTTGGAAAGGACCACAAGACAAGAAAAGAGGCAAGGAAATTAGTTCTCACTTTTTTCATTTAATCGGTAAAGATATTTTAAGAGTGCATGCCACTATTTGGCCAATTATTTTAATGCACTTGAATTTAGAATTGCCTCAAAAGATTTTTGTTCATGGACACATATTATCTCGGGGTAAAAAAATGAGTAAAAGTTTAGGAAATGTTATTAGTTTAGAAGAGATGCTTGAAAAATTTAATGTGGAAGCTACACGTTATTTATTGTTAAGCGCAGGAAGTTTTGGTGAAGATGTGGATGTAACCTTAGAGAGAATAACCGAAAAATATAATGCTGACTTGGCTAATGGTTTAGGTAATTTAGTTTCTCGGGTAATTAGTTTGAACAAAAATCTGAAAGTTAGTATTCCAGAAAAAAAGGAACTAGGAAATTTTCAGTTATTTTTAGAAAAAAAATTGCGTTTTGATAAAGCCTTAGAGGAAATCTGGAAAATAATAGAGGAAAGTAATGTTTATATAGAAAAAAATAGACCGTGGGAACTAATGAAAAGTAATCAGAAAAAATATAAAAAAGTGATGAGTATTTTAACTAGTAATTTATTTTTGATTGCTGACTTAATTCAACCATTTATGCCACAAACTGCTTTAGAAATTGAAAAATCATTAAAAAATAATCAAGCTACCATTTTATTTCCTCGTATTATAAAATAATTTGTGTACTTATAAATTTTTAAAAATAATTTAGGAAATACAAAAAACAATTAAAAAAAGTTTGATTATTTTTAAATAAAGCGTTATATTTATAAGGTAAAATTATTTTTTAAATTATGTCTAAATTTAAAAAAATTATTTTTTTCTTTATCTTTTTCTTCTTGATATTGGGATTGATTTATAAATTTTATCCTCAAAAATCTTTTCAAGAGCAATATATTTTAGATAAAGTTCAAAAGGGAACTATCCGTCAAACTGTTTCTGTAACAGGTCAAGTTCTTTCTCGTCAGAAAGTTGATTTAGCTTTTGAAATTAATGGAAGATTAAAAGAAAATAAAGTAAAAGTAGGAGATTATGTTCATAAAGGAGATGTTTTAGCTGTTCTAGATAGTAGCTATTATTGGCAAAAGTATAAGGAGGCGCAAGAAAATCAATATATTGCTCAACAAAATTTAGACCTAGCTCGTCGTAAGTGGGATGATTTAAAACCAGAAGAAAAAGAAAGTAAAAAGGCCAGAGTGCGTGTGGCTGAAGCAGAAGCACGCGCTATAAAAAGCCAGTTAATGAAAACTGTTTTATATTCTCCTCAAGATGGTTTGGTAGTTGATGTAAAGCTTGATCCAGGAGAAACTGTTACAGCTAATCTTCCTATAATAACAGTTATTCAAAAAAATGTTTTTGAAATTGATGTGGATGTTCCAGAATCAGATATTGCAAAAATAAAGTTAGGTCAATGGGCAGATTTAAGTTTTGATGCTTTTGGGTCGCAAAAAATATATAAGGCAAAGGTTTATGAAATAGAACCATCAGCCACCATTATTCAAGATGTAGTTTATTATAAGGTAAAATTAGCTCCTCAGGAAGAAATAGTGGGGCTAAGAGATGGTTTAAGTGCTGATGCAGATATTTTAATTCAGGAAAAGAAAAATGTTTTGAAAATCCCTTTGCAAGCTATAAAAAATGAAGGAGCAAAACAGTATGTAGAAAAGATAGATAATGGTAAAATAAAAAGAATTTATATAAAAACTGGCTTAGAGGGAGATCAAGGCAATATAGAAGTTTTGTCGGGATTAACCCAAGGAGAAGAAATAATTATTGCGAAGAAAAAATAAAAACCTTTATTAAAATTAAAACTAGTTTTAATTTTAATAAAGGTTGGTTTTTTAATTGATAAAATTGGAGGAAGGAATAGTTTTCCAAGAAGGAATAAGTTCTTGCCACAAGATAAAATCATTATCTTCTCCTTGCGCCCAGTTTTTTACAAAAGGAGAATTAATAATAATCTGGAAATTTTCGCGGTAACTGATACAATAAGTTTCATTTAGATTTAATTTTAGTCGTTGAACAATATTGATGAAGAGTACTTTTCTCAAGAAACGATAAGTATTAAGCATAATTTTTATTTCATTTTCAGAGTATTTTTTTGAATAATAAAAAATTTCTTTAGATATTTGATCTAAAATAATTACAATGCTTTTTTCGTATTTATTCATAGGTATTTTAGGAGAATTTTTTTCGCTTTTTCCTATCTTTTCAAGAAAACAATCGTTGTATTTTTGTGGAGGAATTATTTCAAAGGGTAATTTTTGGATGATTTCTTTTATTTTTTCTTGGCTTAATAATTTTTCTTTTTTCATTATCTTCTCCTTTTTTATTTTGTTATTTTTTAAAGAACCAGTTGCTTTTCTTAAAAGCTAGGTTATAATGAATTTAATTATATGTCAACGAAAAATAAATTAATTAAAATAAAAAATTTAAAAAAGTTTTATATCAATGGGGAAGTAGAAACAAAAGCTTTAAATGGAGTTGATTTAGAAGTGGTAGAAAATGAATTTGTAGCTATTATGGGACCAAGTGGATCGGGTAAATCAACTTTAATGCAAATAATTGGTTTGTTAGATCGTCCTACAGAAGGAGAATATTGGTTAGCAGGAAAAGATACTTTGAAATTTTCTGATAATGATTTAGCTCGCTTGCGAAATCAAAAAATTGGTTTTATTTTCCAAACCTTTAATCTTTTAGCGCGAACAACTGTTTATGAAAATGTAGAGTTACCATTACTTTATGCCAAGAAAAAAATAAAAAATAAGCAGAAAAAAGTCATTCAAGCTTTAGAAGCGGTTGGTATGAAGCATCGTCTTCATCATTATTCTAATCAGCTTTCAGGAGGTGAAAAACAAAGAGTGGCAATTGCAAGAGCTTTAATTAATAATCCTGAAATTATTTTAGCTGATGAGCCCACAGGAAATCTTGATTCTAAATCTGGATTGCAGGTAATGAATATTTTACAAGATCTTCATAAAAAAGGACATACGATTGTTTTAGTTACTCACGAAACATTTACTGCTGAACATGCCGAAAGAATTTTGCATATGTTAGATGGAAAAATAATTAAAGATGAAAGTGTGGAAAAGCGACGTTTTGCTCAACAAGAAGATTTTTTGAAATAAATTTTAAAAATTCTTGACAAAACGAGTATAATTAGTTAGGATGAAAAAGTTATATAAATAAATTATTATTTATATAAATTAGTTTGTAAAAAATAATAAAATTTTGTAAATAACTAGCTTAGTTATTAGTTATTTTAATTTGTAATAAATTGTTATGCCAACTATTAATCAGCTCAAAAAAAGACCACGTAAAAAAAATAAAAAGAAGTCTAAATCTCCTGCGTTAACCTATCTTTTTAATACTTTAAAAAATCGTCCAGTGGATAGTAAAGGACCTTTCAAAAGAGGAGTTTGTTTAAAAGTGGGAACTACAACGCCTAAAAAACCTAACTCAGCTTTAAGAAAAATTGCTAGAGTGCGTCTTACTAATGGGATGGAGGTGACGGCTTATATACCAGGTATTGGGCATAATTTACAAGAACATTCTATAGTAATGATTAGAGGAGGAAGAGTTAAAGATCTTCCGGGTGTGCGTTATCATGTAGTTAGAGGAGTTTTAGATACAGCAGGAGTGGAAAATAGAAAAAAAGGACGTAGTAAGTATGGAGCTAAAAAACCAAAAGATAATAATTAATATTTTTATTTAATTTAATTTAATATTTAACATTTTTTATTGTTATGCCTAGAAAGAAACGAAATTTTAAAAAACATTGGAAAAAAGATCCTAAATACGGAAGTATTTTAGTAGGTAGGTTTATCGGTCAGATAATGCTTAATGGAAAAAGAAGTGTAGCTGAAAAAATTGTATATGATGCTTTTGATATTATTCACGAAAGAACTAAAAAAGGAGGATTAAATGTATTTGAACAAGCTATTAAAAATGTTTCTCCTTTGTTAGAAATTAAATCACGTAGAATTGGGGGAGCTAATTATCAGGTTCCGATACAGGTTGCTGGAGAAAGAAGACAAACATTAGCAATACGTTGGATTAGAGAAGCTTGTCGTAGTCGTAAAGGAAAAAGTATGGCTGAAAAATTAGCCGATGAGTTAATTGATGCTTCTCAAAAACAAGGAACAGCTATGAAAAAAAGAGAAGATACTCATAGAATGGCGGAAGCAAACAGAGCTTTTGCTCATTTTGCTTAATTAGTTTAAATAAGTACACATTATTTAAATTTTAAAAGATTTAGATAATTATTTTTTTTAATTATAATTTATAGTTAATTATCAATTGTTATGGCAACAGACATAAAAAAATTAAGAAACATTGGTATTATTGCTCATATTGATGGTGGAAAGACAACCACCACAGAACGTATCTTGTATTATACAGGTATTACCCATAAAATTGGCGAGGTTCATGAAGGAGAAGCAACTATGGATTGGATGGAGCAAGAAAGAGAAAGAGGAATAACTATTACTAGCGCAGCTACAACTTGTTTTTGGAAAGATCATCAGATTAACATTATTGATACTCCTGGTCATGTTGATTTCACAGTGGAAGTAGAACGTGCCCTAAGAGTTTTAGATGGAGCTGTTGTTATATTTGACGGGAAAGAAGGAGTGGAACCACAATCAGAAACGGTTTGGCGACAAGCAGATAAATATAATGTTCCAAGAATTTGTTTTGTAAATAAAATTGATAAAGAAGGAGCTGACTTTAAAAATGCTTTAGAATCCATTTGGAATCGTCTTACTCCTAATGCTTTAGCTATTCAAATGCCCATAGGAGAAAGAAGTGAATTTAGTGGAATTATTGATTTAATTAAAATGAAAACCTATGAGTTTGAAGGAGAAATGGGAGAAAAAGTTTTAGAAAAAGAAATTGCAGAAAATTTAATAGAAGAAGCAAAAAAAGCTAGAGAAAAAATGTTAGAAAAAATAGTGGAAACAGATGATTTATTAATGGAAAAATATTTAGAAGGAGAAGAAATTAGTGAAGAAGAAATTAAAAAATCTTTACGTAAGGGTGTTATTGAGAATAAATTAATTCCGGTTTTAGTAGGGACTGCTTTAAGAAATAAAGGAGTGCAAATGGTTTTAGATGCAATTGTGGATTATTTACCTTCTCCAGTAGATATTCCTCCTGTGCAAGGGATTAATCCTAAAACAGGGGAAGAAACAGAAAGAAAAGCTAGTGATGAGGAGCCTTTTGCTGCTTTAGCTTTTAAAATTGCAGCAGATCCTTTTGTAGGACAACTAACCTTTTTTAGAATTTATTCTGGAAAAATAAAAGCAGGATCTTATGTTTATAATTCTACAAAAGGAGAAAAGGAAAGAATTGGAAGAATTTTAAGAATGCATTCTAATCATAGAGAAGAGATTAATGAATTGGGAGCAGGTGAAATAGGAGCTTTAGTGGGATTAAAAAATACAACCACAGGAGATACTCTTTGTGATCAAAACAATCCTATTATATTAGAAGAGATGACTTTCCCAGAACCGGTAATTGATATTGCTATTGAACCAAAAACTAAAGCTGATCAAGAAAAAATGGGATTAGCTTTAAAAAAACTATCTGAAGAAGATCCTACTTTTAGAGTAAGAAGTGATGAAGAAACTGGTCAAACTATTATATCTGGTATGGGAGAATTGCATCTAGATGTTTTAGTGGATAGAATGAAAAGAGAATTTAAAGTAGAAGCTAATATTGGACATCCTCAAGTAGCTTATAGGGAAACAATTAAAAAAACAGCCGAAGCAGAAGGAAAATATATCCGTCAATCAGGAGGAAGAGGTCAATATGGTCATTGTTGGTTGAGATTAGAACCTCAAGAAGCGGGAAAAGGATTTGAATTTGTAGATGAAATCAAGGGAGGAGTTATACCTCAAGAATATATTCCGGCAGTAGAAAAAGGAGTTAAAGAGGCAATGGAAAACGGAGTGGTGGCTGGTTATCCTATGGTAGATATTAAGGTAGTTCTTTATGATGGAAGTTATCATGAAGTGGATTCTTCAGAAGCAGCTTTTAAAATTGCTGGATCAATGGCTTTTCAAGAAGCAGCAAAAAGGGCCAATGCTGTGCTTTTGGAGCCAATTATGAAAGCGGTAGTAACCACCCCAGAACAATTTATGGGAGATGTGGTTGGGGATATTAATTCTCGCCGAGGAGTAGTGAAGGAAATAAATGATAGAGGAGAAGGAAATGCTGTAACAAAAGAAATTGAAGCAGAGATTCCTTTAGCAGAAATGTTTGGATATGCAACGCAGTTACGTTCTATGACTCAAGGACGTGCTAGTTATATTATGGAATTTGATCATTATAGTGAAGTGCCAGCTAATGTAGCAGAAGAAATTATTTCAGGGGGAGGTAAAAAGAATAAGTAATTAATAATAAAAATTATGTTAGCAATTATTAAAACAGGTGGAAAACAATATAAAGTTGAAAAAGGAGATAAAATTAAAATAGAGAAAATAAAAGGTAAGGAAGGGGACAAGGTAATATTTGAAGAAGTGTTGTTACTGGGAGATGATAAAAAAATAAAAGTTGGTAATCCTCTAGTTAAAGCTGCAAAAGTAGAAGCTAAAATTTTAAAGCAAACTAAGAATAAAAAAGTTTGGGGTATTAAACATAAACCCAAAAAACGTTATAAAGTAAAATTTGGTCATAAGCAATTAGCTACAGAGATAGAAATAACTCAAATAAAGTAAATTGTTTTTTTCGTAATTTTTTGATAAAATATAAACTAGAAAAATATGGCAGTTCCAAAACAGAGGCATAATAAGTCAAGAAAAAACAGAAGAAGAGGAGGTCAATCGGGAAGTAAAATTGTAAAACCATCCTTAGTAAAATGTTCTAATTGTGGAGCAATGATATTACCTCATAGAATTTGTCCGCAATGTGGTTTTTATAAAGGAAAAAGTTTTTTAAATGTTTCTCCAAATACCAATAAACAAGAAAAATAATGGCTAATAGACATCTTCAACGTTCTGTAGTTATGCAAACTCTTTTTGAGTGGGATTTTAACAAATTATCTCAAAGTAAGATTGAGGAAGCTTTAGAGCATAATTTGCAAGAATTTGCTTCAGGAATTAAAGAAACAGAGTTTGCTAAAAGATTAATTAAAGGTGTTTTAGAGAAACAAAACGATATTGACAAATTGATTATTCAATGTGCTCCAGAATGGCCATTAGATCAAATTACAGCTATAGATAGAAATATTTTGCGTTTAGGAATTTATGAATTATTATTCGGTAATTATGAAGAAGTTCCTCCTAAAGTGGCAATTAACGAAGCTATAGAATTAGCTAAAAGTTTTGGAGGATCTAATTCCGCTAAATTTGTTAATGGTGTTTTAGGCACTATTTATAAAGAGATGGGCGAACCAATGAAGGATGATGAAAGTAATAAGAAAAAGAAAATCAAAGAAACTAAAAAATCAGATAATTTAAAAAAATCAGAATAAAAATAAAATCCCGTTAATTTTATCTTATATTTTTGAAACTAATGTAATTCGCATTAGTTTTTTCTTTTTAGATTTTAAAAATAGATGCTTTCAATCAATTGTTGAGCATTAGAATAATTTGTGTATTTATAATTATTATGTGTGAGCATGTTTTAAAAAATATAAAATAAGTGGGATATATTTTAGAATGATCTAAAAATATAAAGATAAAAAAATAAAAGTGATTGTTTCGGGGTCATTAAAGGGGTCATTAAATTTTTTTATTGTTTTTGTTAATTTAGTTAGTTTTTTAAATTTAAAATTTTATTATTATAGAAAAAACAACAAAGAACAATCTAAAAATTAAAGATAAAAAATTTAAGTTTATTGTAAAATATTGGAAAAATATTTTATAGTGGCGTTACACTAGACACATTCATAAAAATAACTTATAATTTGTTATTGATACTTTTAAATATTAGAATTTAATTATATATCATGAAAAATAACAAAAAGAAGAAGAATGAAATAATTATTAGAGGCGCTAAAGTAA
>Ga0256833_1000481_pt1 | contig 31401 bp, 26 predicted proteins | sample 356284metaG_FD_190535 | JGI IMG/M metagenome (GOLD analysis project Ga0256833, IMG submission 190535) | Hydrothermal vent microbial communities from Mid Atlantic Ridge, Atlantic Ocean - 356-284 | ecosystem: Environmental > Aquatic > Marine > Hydrothermal vents | place: Atlantic Ocean: Mid... | reverse complement strand
CCCCAGGAGCCGCTCCTTCGCCCGCTTGCCGACCCGCTCGGAAAGGGTGGAAAAGCCCAGCCGTCCCGCGGGGAAAAACCAGATGTTTCCCCCGGGGCGGTCCAGGTGTCCGGTAATGGCCATGAGGATGGGAAGCGCCATGGCAAAGGTTCGCAGGTCCTCCTTCTGCGGCGCCTCCGAGACACGGATGCAGGCCCGTTTCGCAGTGGCGTAACGCCGCGCGAGCCCGGTAATGGCCTCCGCGGAAAGACCCGTAATCTTGGACGCCCACTGGGGCGTGTAAGGCGTAACGTGTTCGGTTAGCTCCTCGAAGCCGTCGCACCACCGGGAGACGAAGGCGTGGTCCACCAGGTTCTCCCGGATGATCACGTGGATCATGGCCAGCGCGAGGGCCCCGTCCGTCCCGGACCGGACGGGAAGCCACCGGGTAGCCCGCCCGTTGGCGCCTAGGGCGATGAACTGGGGATTGATAATCACCAGCTCCGCGCCCCTTTCCAGGCGCGAAAGGATCTTGCGCGGCACGCTCCGCAGGTTGGTGTCCAGGGTCTCCACGCCCCCGCGCGCGGCGCCTCCCGTGCCGCCCCCGGTGAACCACTCGATGATGAGATCCGCGTTGTCGTAGTCCGGTCTCGGGTAGGTGGGCCCGCCGATCACCTGCCGGTAATACATCAACTGGGGGGAATAGCAGACGAAAGGGCCCCAGTTGCTGAAGGTGATGGACCCCAGGGCGTGCATGAAACGCATCCAGAGGAAGTGATGAATCCCCGCCCAGCTCGACGACTGCCCCTTGCTGAAGACGAGGGTTTCGGGCCCGAAGTCGTCCCGGATTTCCATGATCCTTTCCGCCGTGACCTTCAGCGCCTCGTCCCAGGAAATCTCCCGGAAATCGCCGGATCCGCGCGCCCCCGTCCGCACCAGGGGGGTCTTCAGGCGACTCTCGTTGTAAACCCACTGCGCGGCGGCCTGTCCCTTGGCGCACAGGCCGCCCCGGTTCAGGGGATGGCGGGGATTGCCCTCCACCCGCGTGAAGCGTCCCCCCTCCACGTGCGCCAGGATGCCGCAGTTGTAACCCCCGTAGGAGCAACCGTGACACATGGTTGGAACGATTTTTTTACCCATTCTATTCTCCGTTTCTCATTGTCTCCACGGGTTCGATGACGCCGGCCATCGCCTTTTCGATGATGCGCCGCACCGGTTTGGAAAGGGGTACTTTCCGCAACTGGTCGGCCGTCACCCATCGAGCGTCCGACGCGTCCGTGCCGGGAGCAAGTGTCCCCCCTTCAACCCGGCAGAGATAATCCAGGAGGACATAATGATACGCCACGCGGCCCTCGGCGTCGCGGATGATCCGGTCCCCCACCGCCACCAGGTCCCCCACGGAGACCTTGAGGCCCGTTTCTTCCTCCACCTCCCGGGCCACGGCCTCCTTCAGGGACTCCCCCACCTCCACGAGCCCTCCGGGAAGATTCCACTGCCCCTTGCCCGGGGATTTGCCCCGCCGGATCAGCAGGATCCGTTTACCCTCCATCACTACCCCCGCCACCCCCACGAGGGGCGCCGGGGGGTATCGTCTCTCTATTCCCGGCACGTCGCCCTCATTATAGCGGAATAGCGGGCAAAACGAAATTTAAACATACTGTTTTCATCTTTTTCCCACCCCGCTATTGACACGCTTTACTCTTTCGTTTAAAAACTTTAGAAATAATTAAGTTTTCAAGGAGGACTTTATGGCATTGCTCCCCGAAGTCAAGAAACACTACGGCAAGCAGAAGCTGTTTATCGACGGTGAATGGATAGACTCCAAGTCGGAGCTTATTCACGAAAACACCAATCCCGCCACGGACGAGGTCATTTCGGAGTTTCCCACCGCCACCAAGGAAGAGGCGCGCGCGGCCGTCGCGGCGGCCGGCGAGGCCTTCAAGACCTGGCGGGATGTCTCCCTTCGGGACCGGGCCCTCATCCTGTTCAACCTGCGCGCCAAGCTGGAGGAACATTTCGACGAATTGACCCGCATCCTCACCCAGGATCACGGCCGGACTATCGGCGAGGCGCGGGGTTCGGTCCGGCGGGTGATCGAGAACGTGGAGTCGGCCTGCAGCGCCCTCTACGGGATGCCCAAGTGGAATGAGCAAATCAATCAGGTCGCCAACGGCATCGACCAGGCCCTCATCTGGGAACCCCTCGGCCCCTTTCTCATCGTGACGCCGGGGAACATCCCCATGCACGCGTGGTCCTCCTTCGTTCCTTACGCCATGGCCGCCGGGTGCACCGTGGTGGTCAGCCCGAGCCGCCAGGATCCCGTCGCGGCGGAGGCCATCTGCAAGGTGGCCCAGGAGGCGGGATTCCCGAAGGGGGTCATCAATCTCATCCACGGGGGACGCGAAATCAACAAGGAAGTCCTCTCCCAGCCGGAGATCAAGGGTGTGGGATTCATCGGATCCAACCGGGCGGGGCACGACCTCTTCGAGATGTGCGGCAGGCTGAAAAAGACCTCCTCCATCAACGGCAACGGGAAGAACCACGTGGTCATCATGCCCGACGCGGACCTGGACCAGACGGCCCAGTGGCTCCTGCGGGCCTGTTTCGGGATGACGGGGCAGCGGTGCCTCGGCGCGGACAACATCATCGTCATCGGGGACATCTACGACGAGATGAGGGAAAAGTTCAAGCAGGCCGCCATGGGCATGAAACTGGGTTACGGGTTGGACGAAGATACCACCCTGGGACCCCTCGCGACCCGCGCCGGCAAGGAAAAAGTGGAACGATGGATTGAGGGCGCTCTGAATGACGGAATGAAGATCGTCCTGGACGGGCGGAACCCCAAGGTTGAAGGGTATCCCAACGGCTACTTCCTGGCCCCAACCATCCTCGAGGACGCCGACGTGGACATGCCATCCGCCAAGGAAGAGGCCTTTGGCCCCGTGGCGGCGCTTATCCGGGGAAGCAGCCTGGACGAGGCCATCGAGTGGATCAACACCAAGACCAACCTGGGACATTCCGCCTGCATCATGACGCAGGATGCCAAGAAGGCCCGCCGGTTCATCCGGGAGGTCAACACGGGCAACGTGGCCGTGAACGTGGCCGTGGCCCAGCCCTACGCCTTCTTCCCCCTGGGATCCCGCCGGGAGTCGTTCGTGGGAACGGCCAAGTCCCGCATGGCCTCCATGCGTATGTTCATGGACGAAAAGCTGGTCATCTCCCGCTGGGTCTGAGGACGCTAATTCAAATGCGAGGCCCTGCCTTGACAGGCGGGGCCTTTCTCGTCTAAAAGGAAAAACCATGAAACTTGACCACGTGGCGCTCATCGTCTCCGATATGGAGACGTCCCTCGACTTCTACACCCGTTTCCTGGGACTTGAAATCAAGAGGGAATTCGAGCTTAGCGAAGAGGAATCGGAAAACCTGTTCGACGTGGCCTCTCCGGCCCGCGCCGTCCAACTCCTCATGGACACCGGCATGCTCGAACTCTTCGAATTTCGGCGAGGGGTTGAAACACGGCCTGCCGGATCCCCCCTTGTGAACGGCCTGTTTCACTATGCCCTGCGGGTTGGCCAGCCTATCGAGGCCTTCATCGAGCGTGCGCGAAAGGTGCACGTTCCGGTCTATTCCATTGTCCGGGGAGGAAAGACCATCTACTTCATCCAGGATCCGGACGGGGTCTTCATCGAGGTCAAGACATGAGCTGGGTCGATCTCCATTCCCACAGCACCGTCTCGGACGGCAGTTTCCCGCCGGAGGCGGTGGTCCGCATGGCCGCCAACGCGGGGCTGGACGCCCTGGCCCTGACCGACCACGACAACATCGGCGGCGTGGCGGCCGCCCTGAAGACCGGGCGGTTGGAAGGCATCCTTGTGGTCCCCGGCGTGGAGATCAGCGCGGAATTTCAGCGGGGCACCTGCCACATTCTCGGCTACTTCTTCGACCCGTCGGACGCGGCCCTGCGGGAAAAACTCGACACCCTGCAGCGGGCCCGCGCAGAGCGGAACCCCAAGATCGCCATGAAACTCCAAAACCTGGGCATCGACATCACCTACAAGGAGGTCCAGGCGGTCGCGGGCTCCGAGCAGGTGGGACGCCCACACTTCGCGCGGGTTCTCATGGACAAGGGAATCGTCAAGGACTTCAACGAGGCCTTCGACCGTTTTTTGGGAAAGGACAAGGCGGCCTACGTGGACAAGTTCCGCTACCGGCCCGAGGAGGCCTTCGCCATGATTCAGGGTGCGGGAGGGGTGGCAGTCCTCGCCCACCCCTACACGCTGAACCTGTCCGACGAAGAACTCGCCGCCCTGCTGAAGCAATGGGTTGAATGGGGGTTGAAGGGAATGGAGGTCTTCTACCCCGACCACACGGAGGAAATGATCGCGCGCTACGAACGCATCGCCGACACCCTCGGCCTCATCAAGACCGGCGGGTCTGACTTTCACGGCAACAACAAGGAAGGCAGCGTCCTGGGAGACTGCGGGCCCCGCGGCTGCCCCTCGATGGACGTGGTGAAACAGCTCAAACAGGCCCCCTGAAACCTCAAATCAAGGCGTTGTCACGGTAATACTTGGTCTCCTTGACCGTTAGGTCCTAGAGGAGGATTCCCAACCCTGTCGGGAAACGCCCGAGGCTACTTCGCGACCAGCATCTTAACGATGTGCCCCTTATCCGTATGCTCCCACTCCACGGTAACCCATTCACCCTCATGAAAGTCACTCAGAGAGGCCTTCCCGCCCCCCTTTTTCAGGACGGCGTCCGGGGATAGGGGACCGGCCACACGAAAGATCTTCTTCTTCCCGATGGGGACATCCACCACCACCGTGTTGTAGTCAAGGTCGACGGCGATGATCTTTCCTTTCATCTTGTAGATCTTCGCGGCCGCCGCCATGCCGGGAGCGGCGAAGGCGCCCATGAATGTCAGGACAATGAAGAATATCAAAGCCTTTTTCCCATGACTGAGCGTTTTCATAACTATCCCTCCTTCATGGCCTTTTTTTAGAAATATAATCAGATTTATCGGGATAGCAAGGGAGGAATTTCCGAAAGGCGTTCCCGCGTCGTGATTGACGCCGGGGGCCTTTTTTGTTAGGTTCGGCGGGCAAGGGAGGACGTATGGGAAAGACGAATCACGCTGCTGTCGCGCTGGAGGATGGTAGCGTTTTTTATGGCGCCGGTTTCGGGGCGAGGGGCACGGTTTCCGGGGAGATCGTCTTCAATACCAGCATGACAGGCTACCAGGAGATCCTCACCGACCCCTCCTACAAAGGCCAGATTGTCACCATGACCTATCCCCTCATCGGCAATGTCGGGGTCAATCCGGAGGACATGGAATCGAACAGCCCCCAGGTTGAAGGATTCATCGTGCGGGAGGTAAGCCGCGTCGCCAGCAACTACCGGAGCCGGGAGGACCTGGGGTCCTTCATGGAACGCCACGGCATCGTGGGAATTGAGGGTGTGGACACCCGGGCCATCACGAAACTCTTGAGGGTCAAGGGGGCCCTCAACGGGGTCATCTCCACTGTGGAGCTGGACCGGGAAAGGCTCGTGGAGATGGCGAAGGCCTGCCCCGGCCTGGTGGGACAAGACCTGGTCAAAGAGGTGACCTGCGAAAGGCCCTACGAATGGACCGAGACGAGTCCCTGGGTGGAAGAGACCCTTCACCACCTGAAAATCAAGCCCCAGCCGGAGTTTCACATCGTGGCCATCGATTGTGGGGTGAAGTGGAATATCCTGCGCATCATGAAGACCTTGGGGGCGCGGGTGACGGTGGTCCCCGCCCGCGCGGGCGCCGAAGAGATCCTGGGGCTTGGGCCGGACGGTGTCTTTATTTCCAACGGTCCCGGCGACCCCCAGGGGGCACCCTACGTGGCGGAAACGGTCCGGGCGCTGCTTGGCAAGCGTCCCATCTTCGGCATCTGCCTGGGCCACCAGATCCTTGGGCTTGCCCTGGGCGGCACGACCTACAAGCTGAAGTTCGGCCACCACGGCGGCAACCAGCCCGTCATGGACCTGACGAAAGGGACCGTGGCCATCACGGCCCAGAACCACGGGTTCTGCGTGGACGAAAAGAGCTTGCCGGGAGAGGAGGTCGCCCTGACCCACATCAACCTCAACGACCGGACCCCGGAGGGGATGCGCCACAGGCGCCTGCCCGCCTTCTCCGTCCAGTATCACCCGGAGAACTCCCCCGGCCCCCACGACGCGATACGCCATTTCCTGGAGTTCTTTGAGAGGATGGAGAGGTAGGCTGAAGGGCGGCCGCTTCCTGCCTGTGCGGGCAAACCGCACGCAGACAGGCGCGGCCTTGTAGGTATTCGTCTGAAGGTCGGGGCTGGCGCCCCTTGAAGGTAAAAGGTAGAAGGGCGGGTCAAGATGTTCAATGTTCAAGGTTCGATGCTGTGAGACGTGATGTGTTTTACTTGTTACGGTATTAGTCTGAAGGTCGGGGCTTCGCCCCTTGAAGGTAGAAGTCTGAAGGGCGACCGCTTCGCGGTCTTGAAGTCTGAAGTCCGAAGGGTTTTTACTTCAGTCTTCAGACTTCAGTCTTCAGCCTAATAAACAAAGGAAGATCAATGCCCAAGCGGACGGATATCCAGAAGATCATGATCATCGGCTCGGGGCCGATCGTCATCAGCCAGGCGTGCGAGTTCGACTATTCGGGGACCCAGGCCTGTAAGGCCCTGCGGGAAGAGGGTTACGAGGTGGTTCTGGTGAACAGCAATCCCGCCACCATCATGACCGACCCGGAGATGGCCGACCGGACCTACATCGAGCCCCTGTCGCCCGGCATCGTGGCGCGCATCCTGGAGCGGGAGCGGCCCGACGCCCTGCTGCCCACCCTGGGCGGTCAGACGGGGCTGAACCTGGCGGTGGCCTTGTGGGAGATGGGGGCGCTGCAGAAGCTAAGCGTGGAGATGATCGGGGCCACCTACGAGACCATCAAGAAGGCGGAGGACCGGGACACCTTCAAGGAGACGATGGCGGCGGCGGGGCTGGACCTGCCCAAGAGCGGGGTGGCCCATACCCTGGAGGAGGCCCTCGCCCTGGCCTCGGACATGGGGTTTCCCCTCATCATCCGGCCCAGCTTCACCCTGGGGGGAACGGGCGGCGGCATTGCCTACAACGTGGACGAACTTCGCCACATCGTGGAAAGCGGCCTCGAGCAGAGCATGATCAGCGAGGTCCTGGTGGAGGAATCCATCATCGGGTGGAAGGAATACGAGCTGGAGGTGATGCGGGACGCCAAGGACAACGTGGTCATCGTCTGCTCCATCGAGAACCTCGACCCCATGGGGGTGCACACGGGCGACAGCGTCACCGTGGCCCCCGCCCAGACCCTCACGGACCGGGAATACCAGCGGATGCGGGACGCGGCGATCCGCGTGATCCGCGCCATCGGCGTGGAAACGGGGGGGTCCAACATCCAGTTCGCCGTCCATCCGGAGACGGGGCGGATGGTGATTATCGAGATGAATCCCCGCGTGTCCCGGAGCTCCGCCCTGGCGTCGAAGGCGACGGGGTTTCCCATCGCCAAGTTCGCCGCCAAGCTGGCCGTGGGCTACACCCTGGACGAGATCCCCAACGACATCACAAAGGAGACGCCCGCCTCCTTCGAGCCGACCATTGACTACTGCGTGGTGAAGATACCCCGGTTTACCTTCGAGAAGTTCCCGGGGGCGGAGGAGACCCTGGGCATCTCCATGAAGTCGGTGGGGGAGACCATGGCCATCGGCCGGACCTTCAAGGAGGCCCTGCAGAAGGGGCTGCGATCCCTGGAGATCGGCCGCTACGGCCTGGGGGCCGACGGGGGGGACGATCCGCTGCTCGACGTGGGATGCCGCCCCGGCGGGGACGCGGCGGCCCACGAGTTGGAGGCCTGCCGGCTCTCCCTGCGGCAGAAGCTGGTGCATCCGTGCCCGGAACGGATCTTCTACCTCCGCTACGCCATCCGGGCGGGCATGGGGTTGGAGGAGATCCGGGAGTTGACGAAGATCGACCCGTGGTTCCTCGATCAGATCGACCAGATTGTCCGGTTCGAGGACGAAATACGGTCGTGGGCGGGGCGGTTCCAGGAAAAAGGCGGCCTCCCCGGGGAGCTCTGGCGGGCGGCGAAGCGGATGGGGTTTTCCGACCGGCAACTGGCCCACCTCCTGGGCTCCGACGAGACCACGGTCCGGCAGGCGCGAAAGGCCGCGGGCGCCGTTTCCACCTTCAAGCTCGTGGATACCTGCGCGGCGGAGTTCGAGGCCTATACCCCCTACTACTACTCCACCTACGAGTCGGAAAACGAAACCCGGCCGTCGGAGAAGAAAAAGATCATGATCCTGGGGGGCGGCCCGAACCGCATCGGGCAGGGCATCGAGTTCGACTACTGCTGCGTCCACGCCTCCTTCGCGCTGAAGGAACTGGGTTACGAGACCCTCATGGTCAACAGCAACCCGGAGACGGTCAGCACCGATTACGACACCTCCGACAAGCTCTACTTCGAGCCGCTGACCCTGGAGGATGTTTTGGGCATCGTGGACCGGGAGCATCCAGACGGGGTCATCGTGCAGCTGGGCGGGCAGACGCCCCTGAACCTGGCCATTTCCCTCAAACAGGCGGGGGTGCCCATCCTGGGCACCGACCCGGAGGACATCGACCGGGCGGAGGACCGGGAGAAGTTCCAGGCCCTCCTAAACAAGCTGGGGCTGGTGCAGCCGGCCAACGGGATCGCCACCTCCTTCGAGGAGGCGAAGGCGGTGGCTGAGACCATCAGTTATCCCGTGGTGGTGCGTCCCTCTTACGTCCTGGGGGGACGCGCCATGGAGATCGTCTACGACGAGGGCTCCCTGGAGGGCTACATCACCTCCGCCGTGAAGGCCTCGCCGGAACATCCCATCCTCATCGACAAGTTCCTGGAGGACGCCATCGAGATCGACGTGGACGCCGTGGCGGACGGCCGGCAGTGCCTCATCTGCGGCATCATGGAGCACATCGAGGAGGCGGGGGTCCACTCGGGCGACAGCGCCTGCGCCATCCCGCCCTTTTCCCTCACCGACGAGCAGATTGAGACCATCAAACGGAACACCTACGCCCTGGCGGGGGAACTGAACGTGGTAGGGCTGATGAACGTCCAGTATGCCGTCAAAAACGACGTGATTTACGTCCTGGAGGTCAACCCGCGGGCGTCGCGGACCATTCCGTTCGTCAGCAAGTCGAAGGGGATCCCGTGGGCGAAGATCGCGGCCAAGGTCATGGCGGGCAAGACCCTTGAGGAATTGGGGGTCACGGAAAAAGAAATTAACTACGTGACCGTTAAGGAATCGGTCTTTCCCTTCAACCGCTTCCCCGGTATCGACACGGTCCTGGGGCCGGAGATGAAATCGACGGGCGAGGTCATGGGGGTGGACCGGGACTTCGGCGCAGCGTTCGCCAAATCGCAGATCGCGGCAGGAAACAGCCTCCCCAAGGAGGGCAACGTCTTCATCAGCGTGAAGAACAAGGACAAGCGCCAGGTGATCTTCCTGGCGAAGAAGCTGGTGGACCTGGGCTTCAAGCTCATCGCCACGGCGGGGACCCGCAAGGTCCTCCAGAAGAACGGCATCGAGGTCCAGCCCGTCTTCAAGGTGAGCGAGGGGCGTCCCGACGTGGTCGACTTCATCAAGAACGGCCAGATCCAGCTCATCATCAACACCCCCAGCGGAAAGAAGCCGAAGCGGGACGAGGTATCCATCCGCACCGAGGCCGTCAGCCACGGCATCCCCTGTATCACCACCATCTACGGAGCCTACGCGGCGGTCAACGGCATCGAATCCATGAAGAAACGGGGATTTACCATCCAGTCTATCCACGAATATCACGCGGGGCTGGTGTGAGACCAACCGGCCCCTCACCCAACATGAACAAGGATTGCCGGCAGGCGAAGGAGGACCATGGAAACCGTTGAAACAGGGAAGAAATGGGTCGCGCTGATGGTCCTGGGGTGCCTTCTATTCTCCGGCGCCCTCTTTTTTACCCACCTGGGAAGGCGGGACCTCTGGAACCCGGACGAGCCGAGATACGCCCAGATCGCCAAGGAGATGGTCCTCGGCCATGACGCCTGGGTGCCCCGGCTCAATGGAACCGTCTACGCCCAGAAACCTCCTCTCTTCTTCTGGCTGGAGGCGGCCTCTTTCCGCGGATTCGGCCGGATGGACGCGTGGGCGGCGCGTTTTCCCGTGGCCCTGAGCGCGGTGCTCTGCGTCCTTATCACCTTCCTGATAGGAAGACGCCTCTTCGATCCCTGGTCCGGCTTCTTCGGGGCCTTGCTCCTGTCCACGGCCGTCGAGTTTTTCTGGCTGGCCAACCGCGTCAACCTGGACACGGTCATGACCCTGTTCATCCTCCTCAGCCTCTACTTCATCGTGCGGGGGCTGGAGGGGGAGCGCTGCCGCGACCTCTGCTTCCGTCTGGCCTTCCTCTTTGCCGGCGCGGCCACGGTGACCAAAGGGCCCCTGGGATTCATCGTTCCCTTCCTCACCCTTGTTGTTTACCTCCTTCTGCGGGGAGATTTCGGGACTTTGAAACGGATTCCCTGGCTGACCGGCCTGGGCATCTTTTTTCTCGTCCTTGTAGCAGGGCTGGGTCCCGCCTGCTTTCTGGGCGGCAAGGCCTATACCCGGGAACTCCTCTTCCACCAGACCCTGACGCGCTACCTGCACGGCTTCAATCACCGGAAGGGGTTTTCGTTCTATCTCTACACCTTCCCGGAGGCCCTGCTACCCTGGGTAATCTTTTTGCCCTCGGCGATCGTCCTCGCCCTGAAGAAGGGGCGAGGAGAAAAAACGCGATCCGCCCTCCTTTTCGTCGCCGTCTGGGCCCTGGCCAACCTCCTGTTCATCTCCTTCTCAAAGAGCAAGCGGCAGCTCTACATCCTCTCCCTCGTCCCGGCGGGATGCCTCTTCATCGGGTATTACCTTGGCGTTGTTTACCGGGGGCTTGCCAAGCCGACCCCCTGGTTCAAGGTTCCCGTCTACGCCCTCGGCGTCTTCACCGTCGTTGCGGGAATCGTCCTTCCCTTCGCGCCCTACGGGATCAAGACGCGTTTCCCCGACCTGGCGCTGCCCCTCGAACCGTTCATCCTCATGGGGATCCTCGCCATCGCGGCGGGGGGGCTCTTGTGCGTCTTAAACGGGATGAAGAAGCCCCGCGCGGTTATCTGGGTCATGATTATTTCCTTATGGGCCGTATTTTTTACGGACGCGGGATGGATCATGCCGCGGTTCAACCCGGTGAAATCCCCCCGGGCCGTGGGAAGGGAGATCCAAGCCCTGAAAAACCAGGGATACGACGTGAGGATTTACGGCGGGCTGGAACGGACGGGAATCCTCTTTTACACGGACCTGGCGGCGCTGCCAACGGTTCCCCCCGTTCCCCGGGAGGTCTCCGTCCTGAAAGACATTCCGAACATCGCGGTGTTGTTAAGAAAGAAGCAGCTTGAGAAGTTCGCCCAAATGGCGGAGACGCCGCTTAAGGTCCTCTGGCGGCGGCGGCAGGGACGCCGCGTCACCCTCATCCTGGCGCCGGAAAAACCCTAAAAGGGGGCGCCCCCTCCCCGCGCGTCATCCATCATTTCCCGATGATTGACGGCTTCGTGAAAACGTGGATGGGAAAAACCATTCTCGCGCCGGGCGAAGAGCGCTGGGATGGAATTCATGTATTTCTGGTAGGTTACGGGAAACAGGCTTAAAACCCCCTGTTGATTATTGGCAGGGTTTGAGATAGGATGAGCAAAACGGGAGGATCGAATGACGTTTGAGGAGGCGGTGCGGGCCTATTTCTCCTTCCTGGAGACGGAAAAGAACCTGTCCGCGAATACCATCAGGAGTTACGAAAAGGATCTGAAGCAGTTTCAGGGCTTTCTGGCGGATGAAAAGGGGACCCCCAGGGACGCCCTCCGGATCGGGGACGTGGAGGAGATGGACGTGCGGCGCTTCGTGGTTTCCCTCTACCATTCCCACGCCCCTTCCTCCATCGCGCGGAAGGTCTCTTCCCTCAAGGGATTCTTCGGTTTTCTCAAGCGGAAGAAACACCTTCCCGCGTCCCCCGCGCGCGGGGTTGCCGCCCCAAAGATTCCCAGGAAACTGCCCAACTTCCTGAGCGTGGACGAGATCTTCCAGCTCCTGGACGATGACGCCGGGGAGAAGTCCCCGCTGGCGTTGCGGGACCTGGCCATCCTGGAGCTCATCTATTCCAGCGGCCTGCGGGTCTCCGAGGTGGTCTCCCTCGACGTGCGGCAGGTGGACGCCTCCGTCCAGCTGATCCGCGTCAAGGGCAAAGGGGGGAAGGAACGCATCGTCCCCGTGGGGGGAAAGGCCGTGGCGGCCATCCAAGCCTACCTGGAACGTCGGGACGAGCTCGCCCGGAGACGCAAAGGGGGCGAGGCGACCCAGGCCCTCTTTCTCAACCGTTTCGGGACCCGCCTCACGGCCCGGAGCGTTGAGCGGATGATCAAGGCCTACGCCCTGAAACGGGGAATCGCCCGGCGGGTCAACCCCCATGCCCTGCGCCACTCCTTCGCCACCCACCTGCTGGGCGCCGGGGCGGATCTCCGATCCATCCAGGAGATGCTGGGGCACGCCAGCCTCTCCACCACGCAGAAATACACCCATATCAGCCTGGACCAGTTGATACGGGTCTACGACAAAACCCATCCGAGGAAATAGCCGATGACAACACCATTATTTCACGGAACGACGATCCTATGCGTTCGCAAGGGGGGCGAGACGGTCATGGCCGGAGATGGCCAGGTGACCTTCGACGTTACCGTGTTCAAAAAGAACGCCCGCAAGATTCGCCGTCTCTACGACGATAAGGTGATGGCCGGCTTCGCCGGCGCCACGGCGGACGCCTTCACCCTGTTCGAACGCTTCGAAGAAAAGCTGGAAAAGACCAGCGGAAACCTGCTGCGATCCGCGGTGGACCTGGCCAAGGACTGGCGGACCGACCGCTTCCTGCGGCGGCTGGAGGCCATGATCATCGTGGCGGACACGGAACATATCCTCATTCTGTCCGGCAGCGGCGATGTCATCGAGCCGGACGAGCCCATCGCCGCCATCGGCTCCGGCGGCGCCTACGCCCAGGCGGCGGCCAGGGCGCTGCTCGCGCACACGGAGATGTCCGCCGGGGAGATCGTCGCGTCCGCCATGAAGATCGCCTCGGAGATATGTATTTACACCAACCAGGAAATTGTTATAGAGAAACTGCCATGACAGAGACACACATCCATACCTTCACGCCCCGGGAGATCGTCTCGGAGTTGGACAAGTATATCGTGGGACAGCACGAGGCCAAGCGGGCGGTGGCCCTGGCCCTGCGCAACCGCTGGCGGCGCCAGCAGGTTCCCGAGGAACTTCGGGACGAGATCGCCCCGAAGAACATCATCATGATCGGGCCCACGGGCGTGGGAAAAACGGAGATCGCCCGCCGCCTGGCCAAGCTCTCCAACGCCCCCTTCCTCAAGATCGAGGCCTCCAAGTTCACCGAGGTGGGCTACGTGGGACGGGACGTGGAATCGATGATCCGCGACCTGGTGGAGATTGCCATCAACATGGTCAAGGCGGAGGAGAACAAGCGCGTGGAATTCAAGGCGCGGGAGATCGCGGAGGAACGCCTCCTGGACCTCCTCCTGCCGCCCAGACCCGCGACGCCCCATCCGCCCGACGGGATGCGCCCCGGGGAGAAGCCCCTGGAGATCGTGGGGGAGAAGCGGAGCGCGCCTTCCACCCGGGAGCGGCTGCGCCAGCTACTCCGGAACGGGAGCCTGGACGAGCGTTACGTGGACGTGGAGATCACCCAGACGGCCATGCCGGTCTTCGAGATATTCTCCGGGTCGGGCATCGAGGAGATGGGCATCAACATGAAGGATATGTTTTCCAACATCCTCCCCAAGAAGACGAAGCACAAGAAGGTCAAGATCCCGGAGGCGCTCGAGATATTGACCCAGGAGGAGGTGCAGAAGCTCATCGACATGGACCGGGTGGTGAAGGAGGCCCTCACCCTGGTGGAGCAGGGGGGCATCATCTTCCTGGACGAGATCGACAAGATAGCGGGGAAGGAGTCGGCGCACGGCCCGGACGTCTCCCGCGAGGGGGTCCAGCGGGACATCCTGCCCATCGTGGAGGGAACCAAGGTCAACACGAAGCACGGCATGGTCAAGACGGACCATATCCTCTTCATCGCGGCGGGGGCCTTCTACGTTTCCAAGCCCTCCGACCTGATTCCCGAGCTGCAGGGCCGTTTTCCCATCCGGGTGGAACTGGATTCCCTGGGAAAGGAAGAGTTCGTCCGGATCCTGACGGAACCGAAGAACGCTCTCATCAAGCAGTACAAGGCCCTCATGGCCACGGAGGGGATCGAGCTGGACTTCGCGGGCGACGCCGTGGAGAAGATCGCGGAGATCGCCACCCAGATAAACGAGAAGACGGAGAACATCGGGGCCCGCCGGCTCTATACCATCATGGAGAAGCTCCTGGATGACATCTCCTTCAAGGCCCCGGAGATGAACGAACCGAAGGTGACCATCACCGCCGATTACGTGGAAGAACAGCTCAAGGAGTTCGTGGAAGACGAAGACCTGAGCCGCTATATCCTGTAGGAAACGCCATGAAGGACCTGATACGCCGCGCCGAAACCCTCATCGAGGCCCTCCCCTATATCCAGGCCTTTTCCGGCAAGACCGTGGTTGTCAAGTACGGCGGCCACGCCATGCAGGACCCGGTCCTGGAGGACGGTTTCGCCCGGGACATCGTCCTTTTGGCCACCGTGGGGATTCACCCCATCGTGGTGCACGGGGGAGGCCCCCAGATAGGAAAGGTCCTCGGGCAGTTGGGAATCGAGACCCGGTTCCACGAGGGGCTTCGCGTCACGGACGAGCGGACCATGGACGTGGTGGAGATGGTCCTCATGGGGCTTGTCAACGGCAACATCGTCCGGCGCATCAACACCTTCGGGGGCAACGCCGTCGGCCTTGCGGGGAAGGACGGCAACCTGATACGGGCGCGGAAGATGCGGCTCCGGGAACCGGCGGACGCCGCCACGGTGGACCTGGGACAGGTGGGCGAGATCGCCGAGGTCCGGCCGGGAATCCTCACCACGCTCATCTCCCGGGGATTCATCCCGGTGGTGGCCCCCGTGGGCCAGGGAGAGGACGGCAAGGCCCTCAACCTCAACGCGGACCACGTGGCGGGGCGCATCGCCGAGGTTCTCAAGGCCGAAAAGCTGATTCTTCTCACCGACGTGGACGGGGTCATGGATGACGGCAAGCGGCTCTTATCCTCTCTGAGCGTCGGCGAGGCGGAACGCCTCATCCAGGATGGGACCATCCAGGGGGGCATGATCCCCAAGATCCGATGCGTGATCGACGCGGTGAAAAACGGGGTGGAAAAGACACACATCATCAACGGGACCCTTCCGCACGCCGTCCTCCTGGAGATCTTTACCAAGGGCGGGGTCGGCACGGAGGTGGTCAAGGAAAGGGCATGAAACGACTCGAAGAGATCCAGGAAATTTCCGGGAAGGTCTTCTTCCCCACCTACAACCGTTACGCCGCCGCCATGACGCGGGGGGAGGGCGCCTACCTGTTCGACACGGAGGGCCGGCGCTACCTCGATTTTTTAAGCGGCATCGGGGTGGCGAGCCTGGGGCACGGGCACCCCGCCCTGGCGGAGGCCGTCTGCGAACAGGCGAAGCGCCTGACGCACGTCTCCAACCTCTACTTCATGCCCCCCCAGACAGAACTGGCGGCGCGGCTCACGGAGGCGGCTTCCCTGGACCGGGTCTTTTTCTGCAATTCCGGGGCGGAGGCCAACGAGGCCGCCATCAAGCTGGCGAGAAAATACGCCCGGGAGAAATACGGCGAGGGGCGGCACGAGATCATCACCCTTGAGGATTCCTTCCACGGCCGCACCCTGGCCACCGTTTCCGCCACGGGCCAGGCGAAGGTCAAGGAAGGATTCGCCCCGCTTCTCGAGGGCTTTATCCACGTGCCCGCGGGGGATATCGACGCCCTGCGGCGGGCGGTGACCGACAAGACCTGCGCCGTCATGCTGGAGCCCATCCTGGGCGAAGGCGGCGTGGTGGTGCTGCCGGATGCCTACCTCCAGACGGTGCGCAAACTTTGCAGCGAGCGAGACATTTTATTTGTCGTGGACGAGATCCAGGTGGGGATGGGGCGCACGGGCAAGCTCTTCGCCCACCAGTGGGCGGGGATCGAACCGGACGTCATGACGCTGGCCAAGGCGATGGGGGGCGGCCTGCCGTTGGGGGCCATGCTGGCGAGGGAGAAATACGCGGATGTCCTGGCGGCGGGCAGCCACGGGTCCACCTTCGGGGGAAACCCCGTGGCCTGCCGGGCGGGCCTGGTGGTGATGGACCACGTGGCCGACGGGTCCTTCCTCGATCACGTGGTGGAGATGGGAGAGCTTATCCACGCCCGTTTCAACGGGATGGCGGCCCGGTTCGGCTTCATCGAGGAGGTGCGGGGACGGGGGCTTATCGTGGGTGTGAAACTGTCGGTTCCCTGCAAGGAGATCGTGGCGAGGGCCTTTGAGAAGGGGCTGCTTGTCAACTGCACGCAGGAATCGGTGCTCCGGATGCTTCCCCCCTTGATTATTTCTGAAAAAGAAGTAGAAGAAATGGTTGAAATCTTAAGCGACATATTCAAGGATACGGTATGAAACGCGATCTTTTGACCCTCCTGGACCTCAAGCGGGAGGAAATCCTTCTGATAGTGGAAGAGGGGAAGCGGCTGAAGGGCCTCCAGAAGAAAAGGATTCCCCACCGGCTCCTCGCGGGCGAGACCATCGCCATGATCTTCGAAAAGCCCTCCACCCGGACCCGGGTCTCCTTTGAGGCAGGCATCGCCCAGTTGGGGGCGACGCCCATCGTTCTGAGCCGGGGCGAGATGCAGTTGGGGCGGGGCGAGACGGTGGAGGACACGGGCCGCGTTCTTTCCCGGTACGTGGACGGCATCATGATCCGGGCCTACAGCCACGGGGCCGTGGAGGCCTTGGCGGGCGCGGCGACCGTGCCCGTCATCAACGGACTCACCGACCTGACCCATCCCTGCCAGATTCTTTCCGACCTGATGACCATCGACGAGCGGCGCGGGGGGATCGAGGGCATGACCGTCGCCTACGTGGGCGACGGCAACAACGTGGCCCATTCCTGGATCCTGGCGACCAGCCGGCTCGATTTCACCCTGAAGATCGTGTGCCCTCCCGGCTACGAGCCCGCCGATGAGATCATGGCGAAGGCCCCCGCCGGGCGGACGCGGGTCTTCCACGACCCCGCCGAGGCGGTGGCCGGCGCGGACGTGGTCTACACCGACGTGTGGGCCAGCATGGGCCAGGAGGAAGAGGCCCAGAAGCGGCTGAAGGACTTCGAGGGCTTCCAGGTGACGCCGGAATTGATGGCCAGGGCGGGACAGGAGGCGGTCTTCATGCACTGCCTGCCCGCGCACCGGGGGCAGGAGGTGTCGGCGGAGGTCATCGACGGGCCCCAATCCATCGTGTTCGGCCAGGCGGAAAACCGCCTGCACGCCCAGAAGGCGATTCTCGCCTTCCTGTTGTCCAGATAAAAACGAGGGTTAAGATCCGGAAAATAAACGTTCAAGGGGAAATGTCATGTCTGAAGATGTCAAGAAAGTCGTGCTTGCCTATTCGGGGGGACTGGATACCTCCATCATCCTGAAGTGGCTGACCGAAACCTACCACTGCGAGGTCATCGCCTTCGCCGCGGACCTGGGCCAGGGAGAGGAACTGGCGCCCGTGGAGGAAAAGGCGAAAAAGACAGGGGCCAGCAAGGTCTATATCGATGACCTGCGGGAGGAATTCGTCCGGGACTTCGTCTTTCCCGCCATCCAGGCGGGGGCCGTCTACGAGGCCACCTATCTGCTGGGAACCTCCATCGCCCGCCCCCTCATTGCCAAGCGGCAGATAGAAATCGCCCACGCGGAGGGCGCCGACGCCGTGGCGCATGGGGCCACGGGGAAGGGCAACGACCAGGTCCGGTTCGAGCTGACCTACCTTAGCCTTGATCCCAACATACGGGTCATCGCCCCGTGGCGCGAGTGGTCCTTCCGCTCCCGGAGCGACCTCATCGCCTACGCCAAGGCGCACGGGATTCCCGTGCCCGTCACCAAGGAGAAGCCCTACAGCAGCGACCGGAACCTTCTGCACATCAGCTTCGAGGGGGGCATCCTGGAGGACCCGTGGATGGAGCCTCCGGAAGACATGTTCGTCATGTCCGTCTCGCCGGAGAAGGCCCCCGACAGCCCGCGCTACCTGGAGATCGCCTTCGAGAACGGCATTCCCGTGGCGGTGGACGGAAAGCGCCTCTCTCCCGCCGCGCTCCTCGAGACCCTGAACCGGATCGCCGGGGAAAACGGCATCGGCCGCGTGGACATGGTGGAGAACCGCTACGTGGGCATGAAGTCCCGTGGCGTCTACGAGACCCCGGGCGGAACGGTGCTCCATGTCGCCCACCGGGCCCTGGAATCCATCACCCTCGACCGGGAGGTCATGCACCTGAAGGATGGCTTGATGCCGAAGATCGCCGAACTCATCTACTACGGCTACTGGTTCGCGCCGGAGATGGAGATCCTCTGGAAGACGATCCGGGAGACCCAGAAAGGCGTCACCGGAGACGTCCGGCTGAAGCTCTACAAGGGCAACGGCATGGTGGTGGGACGGCGTTCCCCCCATTCCCTCTACAGCGAGGATTTCGCCACCTTCGAGGAAGACGAGGTCTATCGCCAGAAGGACGCGGAGGGATTCATCCGTCTGAACGCCCTGAGGCTGAGGATCCGCAAGCTCATGGCGGAAAAGAAGGCGCGGGGGTAACGGCGATGATACCGAAATACGATCCGGCGGCGATCGAGCCCGCCTGGCAGAGGCGATGGGAGGAGGATAATCTCTTTCGCGTGACGGAGGACCCGTCGAAAGAGAAGTTCTACCTCCTGGAGATGTTTCCCTACCCATCCGGGAAGATCCACATGGGGCATGTCCGGAACTACTCCATCGGGGACGTGATGGCCCGCTTCCTGCGGATGCGGGGGTTCAACGTCCTCCATCCCATGGGATGGGACGCCTTCGGGATGCCGGCGGAGAACGCCGCCATCCAGCACGGGATTCATCCGAACGTCTGGACCCACCAGAACATCGACGCCATGCGCGCCCAGTTGAAACGGATGGGGTTCAGCTACGACTGGGACCGGGAGCTGGCCACCTGCGAGCCCGAGTATTACCGCTGGGAGCAGCTCATCTTCCTGAAGATGTATGAGAAGGGGCTGGCCTACAAGAAGAAATCGACGGTGAACTGGTGCGAATCGTGCCAGACGGTCCTGGCCAACGAGCAGGTGGAGGCGGGCAAGTGCTGGCGCTGCCACCAGGAGGTCACCTCCAAGGAGCTGGACCAGTGGTTCTTCAAGATCACCGCCTACGCCGAGGAACTCCTGGAATACTGCGACAAGCTGCCCGGCTGGCCCGAGCGGGTCCTGACCATGCAGAAGAACTGGATCGGCAAGAGTTACGGCGTGGAGGTCGATTTCCCCATCAAGGGGCGTCAGAACGCCATCCGGGTCTTCACCACCCGGCAGGACACCCTCTTCGGGGCCACCTTCATGAGCCTGGCGCCGGAGCACCCGCTGGCCCTGAAACTGTCCGAGGGAACCCCGCAGTTCGAGGCGGTCCGAGCGTTCGTGGAACGGACGAAGAAGCAGGACAAGATCGTCCGCTCCTCCGAGGACCTGGAGAAGGAGGGCGTCTTCACCGGGGCCTACTGTGTCAACCCCCTCACCGGGTGGGACATGCCCATCTACGTGGCCAACTTCGTCCTGATGGAATACGGCACGGGGGCGGTCATGGCGGTGCCTACCCACGACCAGCGGGACTTCGAGTTCGCGAAAAAGTATGACCTCCCCCTCGTGGTGGTCATCCAGCCGGAAGGCCCCCCCCTCGATCCCGCCGCCATGACGGCGGCCTACACGGAGGACGGCGTCCTGGTCAACTCGGGCCCGTTTAACGGGCTTCCAAACCGGGAAGCGATGGAGAAGATCGCCGACTACCTGGAGGAGAAGGGAATTGGGCGGCGGACGGTCCAGTACCGGCTCCGGGACTGGGGAATCTCCCGCCAGCGTTACTGGGGCGCGCCTATTCCCATCATCTACTGCGAAGACTGCGGCATCGTGCCCGTCCCCGAGGAAGACCTGCCCGTGGTCCTGCCCCTCGACCTGGAGGTGGGTCCGGAGGGACAGTCGCCCCTTCCCCGGTCTCCTGAGTTCTACGAGGTGGCCTGTCCCCGGTGCGGCAAGACGGCGCGGCGGGAAACGGACACCATGGACACCTTCGTGGAATCGTCCTGGTACTACGAGCGCTACGCCTCGCCCCGCTACGACCAGGGGATGTTCGACCCCGAGGCGGTGAAATACTGGCTGCCCGTGGACCAGTATATCGGGGGCATCGAGCACGCTATCCTGCATCTCCTCTATTCGCGGTTCTACACCAAGGTCCTCCGAGACTTCGGCCTCGTCGAGTTCGACGAACCCTTCACCAATCTGCTGACCCAGGGCATGGTCATCAAGGACGGGGCCAAGATGTCCAAGTCGAAGGGGAACGTGGTGGACCCCAACTACCTCATCGAGAAATACGGGGCGGACACGGCGCGCCTCTTCAGCCTCTTCGCCGCGCCGCCAGAGCGCGACCTGGACTGGAGCGACCAGGGGGTCGAGGGGAGCTCCCGCTTCCTGAACCGGGTCTGGCGCCTCGTCATGGAAAATCTCGATGTCCTGAAAGGCACGCCAACCGAGGTGGGGGACGATAAGATCTCCCAGGACCTTCATCGGAAAATCCACCAGACCATCAAAAAGGTGACGGAGGATATCGACCGCTATCATTACAACACGGCCATCAGCGCCATCATGGAGCTGACCAACGCCGTCTACGGGATCCTGCCCCTTACCACTGAGACTACCGGGGCCTTCCAGGAGGCCGTGCGGGCGATCCTCGTTCTCCTGTCTCCCTTCGTGCCCCACGTCACGGAGGAGCTGTGGCACCAGACGGGGCACGACACCTACCTCCTCCAAGAACCTTGGCCGGGATTCGACCCGGAGGCGGCCCGGGAAGAGGAGATCGTCATCGTGGTCCAGGTCAACGGGAAGCTGCGGGACCGTCTCAGCCTGCCGGCGAACGTCGGGGAAGCGCAGGTCAGAGAGACGGCGATGTCGCAGGAGAAGGTGAAGAAATACCTGGAAGGAAAGACGGTCCGCAAGGTCATCTACGTTCCCAAGAAACTCCTCAACATCGTGGTGGGATGAGTTGAGGCGCCTGTCTTGTCATCCGGGGTGTCGTATGGTAGGAAAAGGAGAATCCTAAAAGGAGAAGGGCTATGCGCAAGCGTTTTCTGTGGAGGGGAATGGGTGTTGTCCTGGTCTTGCTGTTTGCCGCGGGATGCGGGTATCACTTCAAGGGGAAAGCGAACAACCTTCCCAAGGACATCAAGAGCATCAGCATTCCCATCTTCAAGAACGAAACCACCGAAACCAACATCGAGAACCTCTTCACCAACGCATTGATCGCCCAGTTCGTCCGGAGCAAGGAGTTCAAGATAACGGACGTGGACAAGGCGGACGCCGTCATCTATGGTGTCTTGAAGCGTTACAGCAACGACACATTGACCTATTCCGGCGGGGGCAAGGTCTCCCAGTACCGGGTCAGGGTGGTGGCGGAGGTCACCCTCGTGCGGGCGAAGTCGAAAGAAGTCATCTGGCGTGCCAAGCACCTGGAGGAATTCGAGGATTACGATGCCTCCACCAACACCATCGAAAACGAGGCCAACAAGGAAAAGGCCTTTCAGAGCCTGGCCAAATTCATGGCGGAAATTATCCACGACCGGATGCTGGAGAACTTTTAGGGGCCGCGGCGATTCGCGGGCGGGCATCCCGGCAGGGATTTGAGATGACGAGGGGATTCTCCATGGGAGGGGAATCCCCTTTCAGGTGAAAGAGATGACGAGAGAGACGCGTCCCGAGCAGGTTTTGTCGCTTTTGAAGGCGGAGGCCCTCCCGCCTCCAGTCATTTTCCTCTACGGCCCCGAGGCGTATACCCGAAACCGGCTCATCGAACAGATTATCGATCTGTTTATTCCCGATGAAAAGGCGCGCGTCTTCGGCCTGGAAGATATGGAGGCGCCGGACGTGGAGCCCGCGCATCTCCTCGGGCTTCTGAAAACCGTTCCCTTCGGCCTGTCCCGGAAGGTCGTTGTTCTTCGGCGCTTCGAACTGGCCGCCACCGCCGTCAAAAAGGGGGAGAAAACAAAAGAGGGTGGCGCCGGAGACGCGAGGATTGGAAAGGGGACAACCCCTTTCGAGGAGGGGCTGATCCGGTATTTCGCGCGTCCCTCCCCAAAGAGCTTGCTTCTCATCTCCTCGTCCCGGGAGCTCAAGAAATCCCATCCCTTTACCAAGGCGCTTCCGAGGCGGACCCTCCTGGTCCCGTGCCTGGGGCTGAAGGGACGCCAGTCCGTGGCTTTCGTGAAGCAGCGCTTGAAGGAACTGGGAAAATCCGCCCCCGAGGCCTGGGTGGAACAGTTCGTGGAGATATGCGGGTCCGAGGCCCAGAGGCTTTCGGGCGAACTGGAAAAGGTTGCCCTCCACGCGGGGGATCGATCGGTCCTGGGCGAGGAAGACCTTGCCGTCGTCTCCCCGGGCGAGTTTTCCAGGGATGTCTTCGCCCTGCTTGACGCCGTCGCCGGGGGCAAGCCCGATATGGCCATGGAAATCATGCGGGAAATCGCCGGATCGGGCGAGCCCCCCTTGCGGATACTCTCGGTCATCCTCTGGCACTACCGCCTCTTGGCAAGGGCGAAACGTCTCGCCTCTCACGGGTCCGAAGGCGGCGCCATGAGGATCCATCCCTCGCGCTTCGTCAGCCGTAAGATAACGCGGCACGCCCAAGGTTTGTCCGAGGAAGGACTCGCGGCGGCCTTCAGGCTCCTTCAAACGACCGACGTGCGTCTTAAGGGAAGCCGGCTTCCGCCCACCCAGATCCTGGAAGGCCTCGTCTATTCCCTATCGAAGCAGACAACGCGCGGGGGGCGGTAAATTCGGGATGGAAAAGGTGAAAGGGAGCGTTCTGGATGCAAAGAGACCAAACATCATCCTCATCGGGATGCCGGGAGCCGGAAAGAGCACGGTTGGAAGGTTGCTCGCCGAGAGTCTCGGCCTTGGATTCGTAGACACGGACCGCCTCATCGAGGCCCAAACAGGGCGAACCTTGCAGGAAATCGTTGACGTGGACGGCCCGATGGCGCTTAGAAGAATCGAAGAGGCGGTTCTTCTCTCGTTTTGTCCGAAAGGAGACGTGGTTTCCACGGGAGGGAGCGCGGTTTACAGCCCCGTGGCCATGGATCACTTGAAGTCACGGGGGCAAGTTGTTTTTTTGGATACGAGCCTGGCGATCCTGAAAAAACGAGTTAAAAATTTCGGGGAGAGGGGAATCATCCGGCGCCCCGATCAGGGGCTTGAAGATCTTTTTCGCGAGCGGCACGCGCTCTACGCCCGCTACGCGGACGTGCGGGTCGGAAATGACCCTCCCGATCCCATCAAGGCCCGGGATAAGATTCTCCAGCATCTTTGCTGTGCGGAGAGATTGAATTCTCAAAAAAAGCGCGACAGGTTTTCTCCTGCCGCGCGTCGATGTAACGTCCGTGATAAGGGTCGTTAAGTGGCCTTCAGGGCGTTTACCTGCCGCGTGAGGCGGGAAACCTTTCTCGCGGCGGTTCGCTTGTGAATGACCCCCTTGGAAGCGGTCTTGGCGATGATTCTTGACGCCTCTTTCAGGCGGTTTTCCGCCTGGGCCGCGTCCTTTTGTTCCACGGCTTCCCTGACCCGCTTGATGAAGGTCTTCATTCTCGTGCGGTAAAACTTGTTTCTCAACCTGCGCTTCTCGGTTTGCCGGATGCGCTTCCATGCAGATGGGTGATTTGCCAACGTTCGTCCTCCCTTTTCCCTTTTTATGTGGTGCGCTATCCTCTATTACAGAAAACACGTTTTGTCAAGCCCTTGTGGGAGATCCTTCGCTGTATTGAGTAATGGTTTAGTTTTATTAACAATAACCATTATTGGATAGAATACTTTGATTTGAATCCTTCATATTTATAGAAAAATTTAATCAAAAATGCTTGCATTTGTGAAAATTTTTACTATAATGAATGGCAAGCCAGTAATGCGTGTTTTTTGGCATTTACATTTTTATCCTGGCCTTTATTGGGTATCGGATGTTTTTAGATGCATAAAGGCGGGAAATTTTTGACCGAAAGGGGGTGAAAGGGAAAAGAATTGTTTAGAAATTTGGAAGTTTGTTGCTACAGGATTTCAAAGTAGGTGTTAGTCATTGCGAAAGAAGGAGGAACTTAATGAAGCGAAGCACGATTCAAACCCTGATGATGCTCGTCCTGATTGTATCGGTGGCGATGGTCATGGGGACTTGCGCCTCTATGAAGGGGAAAAGCAAGGCGATGATTAAGATGCCTGTGGCAATCAAGGGAGCAACCTATGAGGGAAGCAACGCCTGCGCCGACTGTCATGAAGATTTGGTCAAGGCCTTCAAGGGGACCATTCATGGCAGGATCGCGGACTACGAGGCGAGAGGCAAGGCGGGATGTGAGTCTTGCCACGGTCCCGGCAGCGTCCACATTGAGAACGAAGGAGATACCTCCAAGATCATCCGTTTCACCAATGTGCGCGACCAGGGCGGGATTTCGCCTGGAGAGGCCTCGGCCATCTGCCTTCAGTGCCACACCGATGGCACCACGATGGACTGGCGCGGCAACGAGCATGCCCTCAACGATGTGACCTGTGTTGATTGTCACAAGATACATCAGGATCCCGCCAAGGGAACATTGAAGATGGCGGAGCCTGAACTCTGTTACCAGTGTCACGCGGACATCCGGGCGAAAGAGAACTATCCTTCCCACCATCCGGTGCGTGAAGGGAAGATGAAATGCTCGGATTGTCACGAGAATCACGGCAGCAGCCTTCATAACCTGAAGACGGAAGAACGTTCCAGGGATCTTTGTTTGAAGTGTCACGCGGACAAGCAGGGGCCGTTTACCTACGAGCATGCGCCCGTTATGGAAGACTGCACCATATGCCACGACCCGCACGGGACGGTGGCGGACAACCTGCTGAAGCAAAACGAGCCGTTTTTGTGCCTGCAGTGCCACCATCTGCATTTTCACGCGACGTTCTTTTCGCCTCACAACGGCCAGAATCCCATAACCCCGAATTCCCACAGTTCCCAGATGGCGATGGGAACGCGGTGCACGGAGTGTCACAGCCAGATCCACGGATCTGACCTGCCGTCGCTGTCGGTGCCGGGCGCGGGGAAGGCGTTAACGCGGTAAATACGAAAGCGGAGGATAAACGTGTTGAAGACACCTTTAAAGAGACAACAATCATCAGCGAGAAGGAGGAGACTCATGAGACGTTCAACCCTGATCCTGCTGGTTGCCGCTGTATTTATCTGCGTCACTTCCCTGGGGACAGCCTTCGCCGGCGAGAAAAAATCGGCGGGGAAGGCCTACCGGTTGAAGGTGGGCGCTGGATTTTACAGCACCAGCACGGATGACAACAAAACCAACGTTGCCGAGTATGACGATACCGGAGGAAGCCCGACGGGGCTGTTCGGCTACACCGGGTCGTTCGGCAAGAGTTTCATCGACATGAACGCCCGTTACACCACGAGCGATGACAACGCGGGTGACGTGAACCTGGACATCAACCGGGTCTTCCGGTTCAAGATGGATTACAATAAGTTCATCCACCGGACGCGTCACGACTCTCTCTTCTACGATTCGGTTTCGGGCCATAGAGTCGTTAACCCCATTTTCTCAAGCGATGGACATCTGGAAGGGGCGCAGGTTTGGCAATACACGGATCAGCAGCCCGGCAAGAACTACCAGATCTACCGGCAGTTGACCCGGATGAACGCCAAGGTGACAGTGCCATCCTTCCCCGCCCTGACTTTTCACGCGGGATGGCGGAACGAGGTCCGTCACGGCTGGAAGCAGGGGACGGTTATGACGGGCAAATGCACGCCCTGCCATGTCGTCGGTTACGGCAACCGTATTAACCAAACTACCAACGACCTCTCCGGCGGCGCCACGTTGAAGGTGGGAGTCGTCACGGTGGATTACAACTATACCCACCGGAAATTCGATAACGACGCCTCAACCCAGATGATTCATTACGATCCCGTGGTGACGCATAACGCTCCGAGGGACGCGATTTTCAGTGGCCGGTTAAGCATCGTGAATGCCGATGGGATTCGCAACCTGATCCCCGATTCGAAGAAGGATACCCACGTCGTCAAGGCGCGGGCGGACCTGCCGGGCGAGACCACGGCTTACGGATCCTTTGTCTGCACCACGATGGAAGACGACTACAACGACCTCGACGTGAACCAGCATGTCTACAACCTTCGTCTGACGAAGGATTTCATGAATCGGCGGTTGACCCTGTCTGGACGTTTCCGCTACATCGACATCAACAGCGATGACGCGCAGGTGACGGTGGATGAGCATTTCGCTTCCTTTGATCCGGCCTACCCCGCGTCGGACAACTTCGATTTCGTGCGGAAATCCGCCATCGACCGGAATGAATACACGGTGAACCTGGATGGCGCCTACCGCCTGAACCGGTGCACCACATTCCGGGTGGGTTACGAGTATGATGATATCGACCGAGACAACATCGACGTGACAAGCGGCGAGAAGGAAACCAAGACCCACACCGTAAAACTGGCGGTGAACGGCCGTCCCAGCATGAAGTGGAAATACCGGGTCGCCTATACCTACAAGAACATCAGCGATCCCTTCGGTCACGCGAACGGAAGCTGTCAGCGTGTGGAAAACCTGGGAATTGGCACGACGCCCTATTCCAATGTGTTTATTGAGGAAAATCGTCTCCAAGACAGGACGAATCAGCCGGAGAGCTCTCACCTCATCAAGCTGTCGGCCACCTACACGCCAAAGACGTCCATGTCCATCAACGGGCTGTTCCAATATGAACACCAGAACAACGACCATAGCAACTTTGACGCGGACCGTTACATGGCAGGGGTTAACTTCTGGTTCATGCCCATGAAGATGTTGAGCTTCTCTTTGGGCTACAACTTCGAGTATGACCGGTACGGGAATTACGTCTGTACCGATCTGTTCGCCGGGTGAGGCGGTCAGGGAATGGTGAGCCAGGTTGGCTCCATGCATGACGACACGGATTACAATATCAAGAACCATGTCCTTTACGCCTCCGCCCTGTTCAACCCCATCAAGCGCGTAAGCCTGAATCTCGATGCCTCTTACACGAAATCCAAGGCGGACTTCGACGCGCTGCACTTCCCCGGACCTCCGCCAGGATTCACCACGTGGAATAATCCATCCCCGGTATGGTCTGTCGGATACACGACGGATTACACGGGATTCGAGGATTACTCCGACCTGGACCAGAGCCGTTTCGAATGCTCCCTCGGGTGCAACGTGAAACTATACAAGGCCCTGGAACTGGCGGGCGTGGTGACCTACCGGAAATACACCGATGACGAGCCGTATCTCTACGACGCCGACGGTGAGCTCTGGATTTTCAACGTGGGATTGAACTACACGTTCTAACCGAAAACCTTCAAGAAAAAAGCCCGCGGGATTCCGCGGGCTTTTTTTTGGGGCAGTTCTTTGTATGTTTACGCGTCCTTTCCCAGTTCCTCCGAACGCATCGTGGCGCGTTTGACCGCCTGGATGACGGCGTTTCGAAACCCGCGTCTTTCCATTTCGGCCAGGCCGTGGATGGTTGTGCCGCCGGGGGAGGTGACCTTTTCCCGGAGGATGGCGGGATGTTCTTTCATTTGAATCATCAGTTCCGCCGCGCCGCGGACGGTTTGGACTGCCAAGGTTAGGGCCGTGTCCCGCGGGAGCCCCATCATAACGCCCCCGTCCGCGAGGGCCTCGATGAAGGCGAAGACGTAGGCGGGGCCGCTGCCGCTGAGACCGGTCACCGCATCCATGAGGGATTCATTCACCTGGGTGGCCGTCCCAAAGGTTTCAAGGATGGCCCGCGCAATGGCGGCGTGATCGGGGGTGGCCCACTTCCCCAGGCAGAAGGCGGAAGCCGCCGACTGGACGGTCGCGGCAATGTTGGGCATCACCCGCACGACGGGTATTTCCCCGCCCAGTCCTGTCTCGATCCTGCGGGTGGGAACCCCCGCCATGATGGAGACAAAGAGCTTGCCTTTCAGGGAGTCACCCCTAATCTCACGGAAAACTTCTCCGGCGTGCTGGGGCTTCACGGCAAGAATGAGGAGATCACACACCCGGGCCGCCTCGGCGTTGGCGCCGGTTTCGATGCCATAGTCAGTATTCAAGTCCTCCAGACGCCGCGTGTCGATATCCGCGGCCATAATCCGTTCCGGGGGAAACAGTCCGCCCTGGAGGATCCCCTTGATAATGCCTTCCGCCATTTTTCCCGCGCCGATGAATCCTACGCGATGTATCTCTTCGAGCTTCATCATGCTTTTCTCCTTTCACTCATTTCTTTAACACAGAAGGAAGGGGGGATTCAACGTATTCTTGGAGGGTTGCGGGCATAAAAAAGGCCGCCCCGCGGGCGACCTTTCAGAAACGTTGAATGTTTACTGGACGGTGATGGGAATCCTTTTCGGCTTGGCCGACTCTTCCTTGGGAACCCGAATCGTCAGGACACCGTTTTTCATCTTGGCGTCAATCTTCTTTTCGTTAATATCGCCGGGGAGATTGAAGCTCCGCTCGAACCAGCCGTAACGTATCTCTTTCCGGTGGAAGGATTCATTTTCATCCACGTCTTCTTCCTTCTTCTCGCCGCGAATCGTCAGGACATTCTGCTCAAGGGAGATCTGGACGTCGTCTTTTTCCAGCCCGGGAAGCTCAACCTTCAGGATGTATTCGTCGTCCGTCTCCTTGAAATCCACCGGTGCCATCTCCCCAACGAGCGGTTCAAGCCCCCAGTTGATGGGTTCCCATAGCGTGTCCAGTAAACGCGTAGGGAACAAAGACCTTTCCGTTTCTCTTGTTGTTTTGAATGGTACCAACCAACTCATCCTTCACACCCCCTTTGTCTGGTTTCTTTTTTCGTAAAAATAAATAATCACTTTTTTGAAAGCGTCAAGTGGAAGATGGCAATCTATTCTGCTGCATTAGATTAATGCGCAAATCACGCTTATGTGACCGAGAGAGCGTTAAGTTGGGAAATGGTAAGGACCTAAGTGAATTACTCATTCATCATTTGTGTTGCGCGGATTTTCCCGCTTCACGCGGGGTTATGCCTCAGCTTCATCCTGAAAATCCCTTTGCAATTCTTCTTCCACGAACAGGATGTGACGCTGGGCGGCCTCACCAGCCCTTTCCCTCTCCCGGTTCTTGATGGCCTCGAAGATCTCGATGTGCTGGTTGAGGAGGAGTTTCCGGTTCTTTTCCTTGCTGAAAAGTTTTTCACGGGAGACCTTCTGGCAGTTCCAGAGAAGGTGATACCAGGTTGCCATCAGGTGGGACAGGATGGTGTTGTGAGTGGCGCGGGAGATGGCCAGATGAAAATCCGCGTCCGCCTTGTCTCCCAACACACCTTCATGAAAGTCTCTTTTCATCCTTGAGATAACCTGTGAAAGCTCCGCGATATCCTCGTCGTCGGCCATCTCGGTGGCGCGGCTGGCGGCCCACGCCTCCAGGGCCTTTCGAATTTCAAGGAGCTCAAAGACCTTTTGGATGTTTCCGTCCAAAACCATGCTCAAGGGATCCTGGAGGGCGTTTTTGGTCATGGGTTGGACCAGAATCTTGCGCCGGTTCTGGATATCGATGAATCCCATGGTCTGCAGGGCCTTGAGGGCCTCCCGAAGGGGGAGTCGGCTGATGCCCAGCTCCTTTGCCATCTCACGTTCCGGGGGGAGCTTGTCTCCGGGTTTTAGGATGCCCCTTTCAATCAGATCGATGAACTGGTCCACGATTTCGTCCGATATCTTTCTCGCCGGGATTTTTTTGAACATGACGGTCTCCTCTCCTCCTTTATGAGACAAATATATAACACAATTATATCATTGAGTGCAATATATTTGGTATTACCATTGAACCAGTTCAACGGTAACCGCCAAAATCCCACGGGTTACACCCTAAAAGTTTAGAGAAATATCCAATATCACAAAGGGGCTTGACAGGTCGCCGCTTCTCTGATAATTGGTAATACCATATTGATTTCCTTATCATATAACCTTGGGGGATAGGTTGTTCAGGGGTTTTGATATTTCTTTAGTTTTACATAAACGTGTTTGAATATACTAAATAAAGGAAGCGCCATGGCATCGTATCGGTTTGAATACGGAGACTCGGAGATACCCCTCGAAATCGGTGGAGGCAATATCCTGGGCAGCATCGAGGCGCGGGAGGTCCCCCCGCTTGAGAATCTGGAGGCAACGCTGCGGGAGGCCTTGAAGAATCCCATCGCGTCACCGCCCTTGCGGGAAATCGTATGTGAGACGGACCGCGTGGTAATCCTCGCGGGTGACATGACCCGTCTCTGGGTGGGAACCGACAAGTTCCTTCCCGTTATCATCGAAGAACTGATCGGTATCGGGCTTACGCACGATCAGATCACGATTCTCCTGGGGACGGGGGATCACCGGCCCCACACGGACGAGGAAAAACGACTGATCGTTGGGGACGAGATCTTTGAGAAATTCCAGGTAGTGGACCATCGCGCGCGGGAAAGAGGGGACTTGGCCCATCTGGGAGAAACGCGTCGGGGAACACCCATCTACGTGAACCGCCGGGTGATGGAGGCGGACAAGGTGATCCTGACGGGGGGGATTGTCTACCATTTTCTTGCGGGATTCGGAGGCGGGCCAAAGGCCCTCTCCGTGGGCGCCGCCGGCTATGACACCATCCAAAACAATCACAAGATCGCCCTGGGGTCCAAGGAAGAGGGATTGAACCCGAAGGTCGCCTCCGGTGTAACGTGGGGGAATCCCCTTTACGAGGATCTGGTGGACATCATGAAATCGGCAAAGGCAGATTTTCTCGTGGACACGGTGATCAACCGGGAGAAAGAGATTGCGGCCATTGTGGCGGGGGATCCCATCGAGGCCCACCGGGCGGGGGTCAGGAAGGTTGAGGAATTCTACGGGATAGAGACGAACCTGAAGGGAGACATGGTCATCGCCAGCGCCATGGGATACCCGGAGGACATCAACTTCTACCAGGTTTACAAGACGCTGGACAACGTGGTGCGGGCGGTGAGACCGGGCGGCGTGATCGTGCTGTTCGCCGAGTGCCGCGAGGGGATGGGAAACGACGATTTCGCGCGGATTTTTTCGGACTTTGCCGACA
>Ga0256833_1000480_pt1 | contig 31411 bp, 38 predicted proteins | sample 356284metaG_FD_190535 | JGI IMG/M metagenome (GOLD analysis project Ga0256833, IMG submission 190535) | Hydrothermal vent microbial communities from Mid Atlantic Ridge, Atlantic Ocean - 356-284 | ecosystem: Environmental > Aquatic > Marine > Hydrothermal vents | place: Atlantic Ocean: Mid... | reverse complement strand
ATCATCGTGTCCAAGTACTGGCCGCCCCCTAAGCTAGTTAAGGACCTAGCAATGCGTCAGTTCGGCGTTACGCGGGTGGATCTACACGTTGTTGAGCCGCCTGCGTGCGGGGACTACGTCAGGTGGGAGTCGGTGCTCGAGGAGGTTGAGTCCCTCTACTACCTCCACGAGGGTGAGGTAGCTATCGCGGTGATCCCCACTGGCGTTGAGGTGGGCTTCATAGTAGCGTTGAGGGAGGCGTGCGAGCTACTAGGGTTAAGGCTCTTCCTAGCGGTGGTTGCTGAGGAGGGGGTGCTTAAGGGGAGGGGTAGGGGGGCGCGCAGCAGGTTCTTCGGGCCCAAGCACCACAGGTACGTCTACCTAGGCCTATCGAGTGAGTGGGTAGTGGGGGCAGTATAGATTTTGGTGATTAGAGAGAAAGTTTATGTGGGTTTCTGGTGTTTTCTTCTTGGTGTCTTGCGGGGTGATGGGAGCCGTGCTCCAAGCCCCGCAGGGCGTGTCCTCGTAGATGGGAGCCCCGTGCCGTTGGGCTCGACAGCCACCCACGACCCCATAACCCTGCCAAAAGGGTTATGGGCGAGGCGGAACTCCCTAGGCGCGACCACGAACCCACATAAAATGACTGGAATGACCACCTAGGGAGAAACGGTAATACCTCTCGACGTAGACACGGATCTGGGTGAACGGCCCGGCCTTAACCCCCCTCAATAACGCTTCGGTGGTGAGGTTAATTACATGGTTAACGATTAACTTAATGTGTGGTGCCTTGAGGGAGGAAGCGGCTAGGTGGTTAAGTGAGGCTGAGTGGGACTTAGGGAATGCGGAGATACTGTACCGTGAGAAGCGCTGGAACGCCGCAGCATTCTACTCCCACCAAGCAGCCGAGAAGGCTGTTAAGGCACTACTCTACTCCGTGAACGAGGCCCCTTGGGGACACAGCGTCAGGATCCTGCTCGAAAGATACTTCAGGAGGGTGGGTGAGGAACCTGATGAGGGCCTCCTAAGCTGTGCTAGGGAGCTAGACATGCATTACATACTGTCGCGGTACCCTAACGCGCACCCTGCCGGCACGCCTCACGAGGCGTACGATGAGGTAACGGCTAGGGAAGCCCTCAGAGCTGCGAGGAAGATAGTTAAGTACGTTGAGGGGGTGCTACGTACGTGAAAGCGGAGCATGAACTGCTCAGCGAGGCTGTAGAAAGGCTTGTGGGGAGATTCAGGGTTAAGGCCGTGATACTGTTCGGGTCGAGGGCCAGGGGGGACTGGCTACCTTGGAGCGACTACGACTTACTCATAATCGGTGAGTTCAGGGGGAAGTACCTGGACAGGGTTAAGGAGGTGCTCGAGACCCTTAAGGACGTCCCCATGAACATCGAGCCACATCCCTACACGCTGGGCGAGGCGCTCGAGATGCTGAGGAAGGGAAACCCCCTCCTAGTGGATGCGTTGGAGGAGGGGAAGCCCCTGTACTGGACTAAGGAGGCGCAGGTGCTTAAGGAACTCCTAAGCAAGATGAAGGAATCAGGCATGAGGAGGTCTGAGGCAACCATTATCCTGCCAGATACCACTACCTAAGCATTGGGCCTCACTTCCCTGTAGTGCTTCGCCCTCCTTAAGCTCTCTTCTTTCCTGCGTTTATGGGTGAAGTGTATGTCTGCTGGGTGCTGCGGCGTTAGCTCGGCACGTTCCTTAACCCTCCTCAGAACCTCCCTCTCCTCCTCAGGGCTTCTCGGCGGGTTCTCAGTCACTACGAGTATGTCGACGTCGTGGGCGGCGTGCTCCTCGCCCCTAGCTAGGCTACCGACTATGTACACTTCAGCGTCCCTGAACTCCTGCTTTATGTGGTGCACTAGCTTCGGAACCCACTCGAACCAACGCCTGATGTTCTCCTCCCTCTGCCTGAGGCGGTGGTCGATGAACTCAGCTATCTCCCTCCCCGTGGCCTTCCTATACACGTACTCAATAATGAATGACGTGACCAGCACGGCCACGAAGACCACGAGCTTCTCCGGCGCGGTAGTGACCATCCTGTACGTGAGGATCGCTAGGGCAGCCGCCGTCGCGGCCGCCCCAACCCCCGCCACTACTGGGTTGGCCCTAGTCTCCCTCCTAAGCTTTAGGGCGGCCAGGTTGACAGTGAGGAATATTAGGAGGAACCCCCCGCTCCCCGCAGCCGATATCTCCTCCAGGTCAGCGGTGTTCGCCAGGATTAGGGAGGCTATGGAAATCATCACTAGGCCCTCATACGCCTGCCTCCAGAGGGGCTTCTCAACCGCCTTAGGGAGCTGACCGTACTTAGCCACCATGTAGGACGCCCTGGCAGTCCCGTACAGGGTGGCGTTAATGGCTGAGCTCGTTGATGCCAAGGCAGCGGCGGCCACCAGCACGAAGCCGGCCTGCCCTAGGGAGGGCTTGGCCGCCATGGCTAAGGCGTAGTCCCTAGCCTTAAGTATGACGTCGTAGGGCAGGTTACCGACGGTCACGACAGCCACGAGCACGTAGACGGTGATCACCACTAGGACCGCGGAGTAGAAGGCCTTGGGGAGGACGTCCGGGTCCTCAACGTCCTGCCCCGCATTAGCTATTAGCTCGAACCCCTCATACGCTAGGAAAATGATCATGCCGCCAGCAACTAAGCTCACTGGGCCGGGCCAGTTACTCGGCCCTATCCTGCCCCAGTCAACGAAGAGTAGGCCAGCACCGACAACGAGGACGAGGATCGCGAGCTTGAAGCCCACTAAGGCGTCCTCAGCCCTACCCGAAATAACCGCCCCCAAAGCGTTAACCACGGTGAAGGCAATTATGACTAAGGTTATGAGGGCGTGCTTGAGGATCGGGTTATTAGGGCCTACTAGGCTGGCGCCGTAGCTGCCGAAGGCGTATGAGTAGAGGGAAATCATGACTACGTAGGAGGCGAGGAGCATCACGTTAAGCCCGCCCGTAAGGACGCCTGTCCCGAAAGCCCTTACGAGGAACTCAATAGTGCCTCCCTCACTCGGGTACCTGCGGGAGAGCTTGGCGTAGGAGTACGCGGTAGTTAGGGCTATTAGGCCGGCGAGGAGGAACGCGATGGGGGCGCCCCCGTGGGAGAGCTGAATGCTTAGGCCGAGGACAGCGAATATGCCGCCCCCAATCATCCCCCCAACGCCGATGCTGAAGGCCTCCCAGAAACCTATCCTGCCCTCCCTACGCCCCAAGGCGAATCACTAGTTAGAGTAGTGCGCCCCGCCAATAAATTAGTTAAGCCAAAACGACTAACCATGCACCTGCACCACGACCTGGCGTAGGTGGTTCTGCACGGGCCTAGTCTCGAGGAAGTACAGCCCGTAACCCTGAGGCAACGCGGGCTCCCCGTTAAGGACGGGCACGGCCTTAAGGGTTGAGAGCACCGTGGAGCGTAGGTGGGCGTACGCGTTCCCATGCTCCCAAGGCTCTCCAGGGGGGATGGCCGGGAACATCCCCTCAGCACACCTAACCGCGTCATCAACAGCGTCGTCCCTAACGATTAGCAATGCTGGCGTGGCCCCCTTAGCCGACACCCACGCGACCCCCTCACCAACGCCTGACGCCTTAATGACGCTCCTCAACGCGTCGGTTAAGTCGTAAATACCTGACGGGCCGTTAGTCCTGAACCTCAGCACCGCCGTGAACACCTTCAAGGGTTACGAGCACCTCCTTAACCCCCGCCCTCCTGGAGAGATCCACGAGCACGAAGTGCTTGAACGCACCTAAAGCCACCTCCCCATTAATTACTGGGGCGGCGGCGAACTTACCTACGAGGGCCTCAGCCAGCGCTGGGTTAGCGCCGCAGTACTCCTTGACAACCCTCTCTAAATCCTTCATCAGGCCTGGCTCGTACTCAATCATCGTCACGGAGCACCCGGGCTCCGGAGTGAAGACGGTCACCAAGCCCTCCCTCAGGCCCTCCACACGCACGACGTCCTTGACGGTCTCCGTCAAGTCCACCACGCCGTAACCACCTGACCTAACCCAAACCTTGACAACCTTAACCAGGGTTTCCTCACCCACACGTCCCCACCCCGTGAAACCATCAATGATTAAGGGCGTCGTGAAGTATATACGTTACCCTTATTAGTTTTCCTAACAATTAATGTTAGGGATAAAACATGTTCAGGATTGGGAACCTAATCAACACTCGAGACACAGCTAAAGGCCCCGCACTAGCTAAGGTCGAGTCCCACACACCGAAGATAGAGGCGCCCGACACCGTGAAGGCGGGCGAGCCATTCAGGGTTAAGGTTAAGGTAGGGCCCCACCCATCAACCCCTGAGCACCACATAGCGGAGGTAACGATATACTTCAGCAAGGAAGGAAAGCCCTTCAACCCGGTGAAGGTAGCCACCATAACCTTCGAGCCGGGCGTCACGGAACCTGAGGCCGAGGTCACCATGAAGGTGGACGGGCCCGGAACGATCCACGCGCTAGCCTACTGCAACCTCCACGGGCTCTGGGAGGGTGTGAAGGAGATTAAGGTAGGGTGACCCAGCAACGCAACCGTAGCTACGCCGCCAGGCGCGGTGCGGCTTAGTTAGGGGTTAAGCAGCGATGCCACGGCACCCCACAAAGCTCAGCGAGGTTCCTGAACACGTTCTTAGGGTTCTGATTAAGCTAATCAACACCTACAACAGGTACCACTCACCGGAAGCGGTAGCGAGCCTAGAGAGGGTGGAGGTGCTGAACCCCGACGGCAACCTATACTTAATTAGGGTAAGGTTTAAGGGGAGCTTCTGCGCCACCTGCGGCGTGAGGGACTGGGTCGAGGACTTGGCGTACGTGGGTGAGTCCTTAGGCATTGAGGCTAGGTTGGAGGAGTTCGTTGAGCCTGAGGGCGTGGGGGACGAGCGCGTGGGTTACTTCACGGTCAAGGTGCCTAACCCAGCGCCTAGGGTCATGGCGTGGGGTGGTTGAGCGTGGGTGACTCAAGCATTAACCCAGGCGTTAAGTCCCTCCTCAAGCTAATGGGTTCCTACGCCGCCGTAATGGCTGTCGCCGCCCTAGCGATTGGGGTGCTGTACCGTGAGGTCAGTAAGGCATACTTAAGTGACGTGCCGTTAAGTGACGCGGTAACGGCCTCCTACTACCTGAGCGTGGCACACGGACACGCCTTCATGGTCGGGACGCTGATACCTGCCGCCCTAGCAACACTAACTTACGTCGCCGTCAAATTTGGCGGTGAGTTGAGCGCGGTGTCGGCGAGGAGGGCCTTCGCGGTGTACGCGGTTGGTTCACTAATGACGCTGGCCCTACTGATATATAAGGGCTTAGGGATCGTGGTGAGCTACGGCTCCAACCCCGCAGCAGGTCTTGACGCGGCGAACAACGCGTTGTTCCTGGGGAGCCACGCCCTGAGGGAATCCCTCTACGGCACAGCCCACCTACTCCTCGGGATCGGGTTAACGTGGTACGCGGCACTACTGATTAAGGCCTTCAGGAAGGCGTAACCCCCCCCCTTCCCTATTTTCCCTATTAGGAGCGTGTTTAAATACCTGAACAGAGATTCCTGCACGAGGTGATTGAATGACCTCACCCCAACCCTTAGCGGGTAGTGACGTAACCGCCTTCAGGGACGGTGTGAACATACTTAAAACATGTGCAGTACTCATGATCGTGGCCGCGTTGCTTGCTGGGGTGGGCGCGTTTGCATCCATGACGACGGCCCTAAGCAACCTTAGCAGGCCACGCTCCTCAGTAATCACCGCGGCCTTCGGAGGGGTCGCGGCGGCCATGGTGCTTGGAGGGGTGGTGATGCTCGCCGCCACCTTCCTCTACCTGTTCAGGGCGTTCGATAAGCTCAAGGAGTATGATCCCGAGAAGTTCGGGACGGCGGCGAGCATCGTTAAGCTGGGGTTCCCTGCCTACGGGATAATGACCATAGTCATGGCCGTGATGATGTACGTTACGGCAACGCAGATCATTAGCGGAGGCATACACGACTTCAGGGCGGTGCGGGCTGTCGAGACGTTGCAGACCATTAACGTGCTCACATTCATAGCGAGGGCTGCCGCGATGGTCGGGATCGGCTTAGGGACGTATTACATTAATAAGGTTTCCGGTGAGGGGCTCTTCATGGCTGTGGCGGTGCTCTTCTTCATAGCGATAATCATACCCATCCTGGCATTCATCGCGTGGATACTCGTGATCGCCGGTGCTGGTGGGGCGGTAAGTAAGGTCAGCGCTACTCAAGCAACCCAAACGCAGCAACAAACGCCCCAAACCCAGGCAGTGGTTGAGGCGTGTTTTAGAGGGTGGTGCGGGTAAGAAAGGCTGTTCTATTAGGGTTTTAAGTAGGTCCTCACTCCTCCCTATACCCGAACCTAGTTATCCTCACGACCTTGTCCGGGAATACCCTAATGCCCTTATCCGTTATTTCGAATGGGTGCCTGCGCATGTCATGCTTAGTGCCCCTCATCTTCCAGACTATTAGGGAGCGCTTCAGCTCCCCATTAACCTCGTCGAGGTCAAGCCTTATGATGCCGTCCACGGCGTGCTCGACGCCGGGCCCGCCGAAGCCCCTCTCAGTCACGCTTACCTGCGAGACGAGTATCGCTGTCGCCCCCAGACCCGCTAGAACCCTCTTGAGGTTCATTAGGACTCCCCTAGCGACGGCTGGCTTAGTTATGTATAGCGTTGAGACTGAATCCACAACCGCCCTCACGGCCCTCGTGTCCCTCAACGCCTGCTTCACCACGTCAATGAACTCGCCGAAGTCGTCGACGCTCGTCACCACGTAGCGCTCCCTCTTAGCCGCCTCACCTATCCCCCCAGTGAAGGCATCAACGATCGCGAACAGCCCCTCCTCCTCAAACCTCCTCACGTCCCACCCGAACTCAGCCATGTTCCTCCTTACCTGCACGGGGTGTTCCTCGAGCGCCACGTAAACCGCTGGCTCACCATGCGTTAAGCCGTAGTACACGTACTGCTGACTGAATATCGTCTTCCCCGTGCCGGGCCCGCCCGAGAGCAGCACCACGTTCCTCTTAGGTATGCCCCCGTAGAGGAGCTCATCCATCCCGGGGATCCCGGTCTTAATCCTCTCGACCAAGGCAATCACCCAAGTAAATATAATTCAAAACTAAGCTAATAACCTTCCCTCAAGGAACTACCTGCGAGGCATGATAAATAATTTAATAAGTCCTAAGCCCGCTGGCAACCCGCCTGCTCAAGGCTCGACCGCTTCATACTCTGCGGAACCCTACACCGCCCTATAAACCCGCCTCCTCAAGTCCCTCAAGTCGGTAACCCTCCTCACCAACCCCCTCCTCAGGAGGACTGAGAGGGCGTGCCTAACGGTCCTCTCCGGCAGGCCCGTCAGCGCTAGGAGCTCCTTCGTTGAGGCTGGGCCGTACACCTTAAGCATTTTGAGTACGTACTTAGCGCTGGGCGGTAGGTCCTTGACCTCACCTGAAACGACCCTCACCTTCCTCTCGATCACGTCGCTTAGGCCCTCGCCGAACCTTATGAAGGTTACCGGCGATGGCGCCTTAACCACCCTCACCTCCTCCCTCACCCTAACCCGCTCGACGCCGTCCGCGATCACCTCCACGACGTACCTGCTGGCTATGTTCGTTATGGTTACTTCGGCGTCCTCAGGTATGACTAACGCCCTCCTTAAGGGGTTGACGGTGCTCACCGGCACGACCTCCAGCACCCTCGAGTGAGGCATGATTATGGGTCCCCCCACGGAGAAGGCGTACGCGGTGGAGCCGGCTGGGGTAGCGATTAGCACTCCGTCCGCCTTATCCCTCCACACGAACTCATTATTCACGAATAGGTCGTACTCCATCACTGAAGCGCTTCTTGACGGGAAGACCGCCACCTCATTCAAAGCCCTAGTCACGGCCTCCCCATTCACGATGGCCTCGATCCTCGTGTAGGGTCTGAGCACGTACTCCCCCCTCGCCAGCCTCTCCGCAGCCTCCCTAAGGCCCCCCCAGTCGGTTGAGGCGAAGAACGTTGAGTACCCGGGAGGGGAGACCGGCAGTATCGGGAGGACCTCAGCCACGGCCTGATGCGTTGCTTTAAGGACGTCGCTGTCCGTGCCCACAATGACTAACGCGTCAACCCCGCTTAAGTCGCTTGGCTTAATCGACGTGATCGGCTTAGTCAGCACTGAGGATTGAATCCCAGCCTCCAGCATAAGCTTGGATATTGCCGACACCCTCGAACCCAGGCCCCTGCCCACGTGAAGGGCCACGCGCTTTACCGGCATTACTTGCATTTTAACCGTGGTTAAGTGCAATTACTGCATAAATAACTTACCTTAAAGCAACCCTCGCCCAACCATAGTTGGGTCGAGACCCGTGGGTGGTGGGAGGAGGTTGCTGTACCTTGCGTGGTCTTTACTCGTGCTTGCGCTGGCTTACGTCACCCCCTACACCCTCCTAGCCGGGGTTAAGGGGATGGAGCTCTACGCCTTCTGGGCGTTGCTCGCGGTGACCCACATCATGGTTTCCTATGCTTACGTGAGGTTCGGGGGTGATGACTCGTGGACGCGTCCCTAACGGCGTTCATTGCTGCGCTAGTCATTTACTTCGTTGCCGGCACCGCCTTAGCCCTAGCCTCGAGGAGGGCTGGGGTGGGGACTAGCAGGGACTACTTCGTGGCTGGGTACAGGTTAGGCGGGTTCTTGGCCGCGATGACTTACGCCGCCACCACGTACTCCGCCTTCATGATGGTGGGGCTGGTTGGCTTAACGTACGCTACGGGTGTTGGGGCATTCGGCTTCGAACTCACGTACCTCTTAGCGACGGTCTCGATACTCACCCTCCTAGCCCCTAAGGTCTGGAGCCTAGCGCGTGATAGGGGGTGGGTTAGCCCGGCGGAGACGCTCTCAGACCTCTACGGCTCTAAGGCGTTAGGGCCGGTAGTAGCGGCCACGTACTTAGCCGCCCTAATACCGTACACGGCCGCTCAAGTCATAGGGATAGGGGTCATAGTTCAGGTGCTTGGGGGTGGTAGCGAGTCAGCTTACTTGGTGGGCGTGTGCTTAGCTATCGCCACGATCGCGCTGTGGGTTTACTTGGGCGGTATGTGGTCCGTCGCCGCCACCGACGCGTTCCAAGGCCTTTGGATGATCACCGCGGCTTTAGGCTTCGTGGCGTGGCTCTTCACCTGGGGCTTCGGGGGCGTAGGTAAGCTCGCGTCATCTCTATCGGTTCTGGGTAAGGAGGGCTTGCTAAGCACGGGGAGGGTATGGACACCCATGATATTCGCGTCCTACACTATCCCATGGCTCTTCTTCGCCGTAACGAACCCGCAGGTGGTGCAGAGGCTCTACACCCCGAGAAGTAAGTCCGCGTTATCACGCATGACGGCGCTCTTCGCAGCGTTCGGCCTAACCTACACCGTCATAGTCACAATGGCGGGCCTAATGGGGAGAGCCTTAACAGCTACTGGAGCGCTACCGCTGATCAAGGATAGGGACGCCGTCACCCCGACAATACTCTCCCACGCACCCCCGTGGCTCTCCGCGGTGGTCTTCGTATCCATAGTGGCGGCCGCCGTATCAACCGCGGACTCAATAATACTCACGCTAGCAACCGCTGCGGCAAGGGACCTCTACGCATCATTAAGGGAGGGGGTGAGTGACAGGACACTAATTAACGTAGGTAGGGGGGCGGCAGTCGCCCTAGCACTGATTGCGGCAACGGTCGCGGTGTTCAGGCCGGGCTTCATAGTGGAGCTGTCGGTCCTCTCCTCAGTCATGTTGCTCCCGCTAGCCCCCATAACCCTCGCGGCGTGGCTACTCCACAGGAGGTTAGGGAGGTACTCGAGGGTAGCGGCAATAACCGCCCTAGTGGCCGGGTTCACGGTAGCCCTAACACACGCCGTGATCTTGGGAGGTAAGAGGGCCTTAGCGACACCAATAGCCGGTATTCCGTACTCGGGTGTAGTGCTCCTAACGTCCACCGCGATCCTAGCTATGGGGTTAGTTACTGACGCTGTGCAGGGTAGGGGGTGTCGATGACGCATCCTAGAACATACTTGATGACCGGCCCGGCAATATCCTTAAGGCCTTCCACGTAAGTCGCGGCCTGGTAGGGTCGGGGCACAACTCACCTTAACTGGACCCACGATGACTCAGTACGGGAAACGGTAATCACGCAATCCTAACTAACTTCCTTACGTGCTTAAAGTACCACTTAGCTTCCTCCTCATTAACTAGGTGTAATTCATATGGGTGGTAGGGTGGGAGGCCTGCCCTCTCCTCTATCCTCGCCTTAAGCTCCCACACCCTCCTCTGCTTGTCCGGAACCCTGCTCGAGACTATGAGGATATCGACGTCGCTACCCCCCACCTCCTCACCCTCAGCAACGCTACCGAATACGTAGACCTCACAATCACCAAGCACCTCCCTAGCCGCCTCAGCTATCCTCCTGGACCAGTGACGCCACTCCCTAGCTAACTTAACCATCTCGAGCCTTGACCTTAACACCCTCAACAAACCTTATCACCCCACCCGCGAACCTGACTAGCTCCTCACTTTCCCCCTTATCGTAGGTTCTGAACAAGTACCTAGACATTATGTAAGCATCCTCTAGCCCGATCAGCAGCTCCCTATGCTTCCGAGTGAACTCATCGATCTCAGCGCTACTTAACAGCTCCCTGAGCATGTGTAGGAGTTGCCTGATGCTGTGGGTTCTAGGGACCTCGCCAGTTAACTCCAGTATGACGGACTTCAGGTAGAGCTGAGCGGACTGCTCCGCCAGGAAGGCAGCTAAGTCGTAGTCCCTGCTCTTCAAGCATTCCTCGGCATGGGCCAGCATCCTTAATGCCCTGCTCCGGAGTAAGTCCACCTCCCTGCTATGATGGCCTGCGCTGCACACGTAATAACACCTGTATTTACTAAGTGTTTACCCAAAACCTCTATGAGTCCGTAACTTATAAGGTGATGCTGTATTGGCCCTCACTCAGAGAACCGCCTGAACCGCGTGACCGGGCTTCACGAGCCGACCCCCATGCTTGAGTAAAACCTGCTTAAGTAGTCCTCGTAGGTTCCATGCATTTTGAGCCACTTGCCGTAGTCGACTAGCGCCTTCACGGCTAGTGCCGCTCGCTCGGGGGATAGGTACATGGGCACGCCCATAGCCTCCGCCTCCTTCGCGTACCTCCATGTGTACTCACCGCCCGTGGCGACGCCTATTACGGGTATTGGCTTGCCTAGCTCCCCGTTAACCTCCCTCACGACCTTGATGAACTCCTTATTCAGGTTCGGCGATATGCCGGGAACCATGTAGTATGGGAGCCACACGATCACGTCAACCTCGCCGGACCTCATCAGTATCTCAGCCGCTTGGATTAGGTGCTCGTCCCTTGCCGAGCCAGTCACGTCGACGGGGTTGTAGGGGGACGCTATGGGTAGGAGTACCTTCCTTAACTTAGCCACGGTCTCGTCACTTAACCTAGGCACCTTAAGCCCTAGGTCTGAGAGCGCGTCCGTAGTCATCACCCCGGAGCCGCCGCCCACCGTGAGCACCGCCACCCTATCCCCGGCCGCGGGGGGTTGCTTGTCGAACGCCATCGCTATGTCGAAGAGGTCCTCCATGCCGTAAGCCCTTATCGCCCCCGACTGCTTGAACGCGGCCGAGTACACGGCGTCGCTCCCGGCTAAGCTACCGGTGTGTGATGACGCCGCCCTAGCCCCCGCCTCCGTCCTCCCCGACTTAAGCACTATTACCGGCTTGACCGGCGTTGTCTCCTTGAGGGCCTTCATGAATGCCCGCCCGTCCTCAACACCCTCAACATACATCGTTATGACGCGGGTGTCCGGATCCTCCCTTAAGTACTCGAGGAGGTCGGCGTCGTTGACGTCAGCCTTATTCCCGTAACTCACGAACTTACTCATCCCGACGCCCCTCATCGCCGCCCAGTCGAGGACGGCGGCGCCGAACGCGCCTGACTGCGATATGAAGGCTATGCCCCCATGCGGTGGGAAGCCCTGCCTCTCAGCCGGGAGGAACACCGTGTTAACGCCTGACTTAGGTACGTACACACCCACGCAGTTAGGGCCTATGAGCCTCATCCCGTACTCCTTAACGACCTCAACCAACCTCCTCTCAAGCTCCGCGCCCTCACGCCCGACCTCCTTGAACCCACCCGAAATCACTATGACTGCCTTAACCCCGAACTCACCGGCCTCCCTAACAGCGTCGGGGACCGCGGGCGCGGGAACCACGACCACGGCTAGGTCAGGGACTTCAGGCAACGCCTTGACTGAGGGGTACGCCTTAAGGCCTAAGACCTCATCAGCCTTAGGGTTTACGGGGTATATCCTGCCCCTGTAGAACCTCTTGAGGTTCTTGAGGAGTTCGTGCCCGACCTTACCGGGCTTCCTGGAAGCCCCGATAACCGCTACGGATTCGGGGAAGAAGAACTTATTCAGATCCTCCCTAACCAACCGACCCACCGTATACTACTTAATTTAAGGTAAATAAGGCGTGCCTTTAAAGTGATTAAACATTTAAAGAAGGCATTAACGTCAACGAGGAACAGCTTACCGGCGCTATAGATGGGCTTTAAGCGTATGGAGGTGCTTGAGGGGCTTGACCCGCGGCCCTGAACATCTTAACGATTAAGAGTATGAAGACTAGGAAGAACGCTAGGAACACACCAACGCTCAACGCGAGGAACCAGCCCGGCGCAGAGCTACTTGAGAAGCATACCGGGATGAAGAATATCACGACGCACCCGGCGAAGCCCCCGCCACCGGAGGGCCGGGGTTGCTGGGGCTGAACACTCGTTGCGGTGAGTCCCCAACCTCCGGGAGGCCGCGTTAGGAAGGAGAGGCTCACCAACCATAGCCCTATCAGGATGAGGATTAACCCGAAGACCTTCAGCGCGTTCAAGGCCTCCACCCCCAATTCATTAGGAGGAACGTCACCAACGCTAACACCGTGAGGACCGCGCCTATGACAGCGGCTATCAGGGCCATCCTCCTATCGCTCCCGAAGATTATCGGTACGGGCCCTATTATCACGACCCCGCCCCCACCCACCTTAGGGCCCTCGACCTCCTCGCCTGGGTAATGAGGTCTCCGGGCCGCGGCCTCAGCCAAGTAACCCATGATGATCATTATGATGCCCGTGACGATGAGCATCAACCCAATCATTAGGAGGCCGGGGTCAGGCACTAACCCACACCCTCTGGAGGTATCTTACGTTCACGTCCTTAAAACGGTTCACGTAGCACTTTTTAAAGTGCACTAACACCGTTAATTAGGTGTACATAATGCGTAGGGCGTTAGTTCTAGGCGTCGCCGCACTCATAATCGCGGCCCTACTCGCGGTCGGCGTGATTAAGCTCTACCTCTCAACGCAGCAACCACAAGCAACTCAGACAGCGTCGACAACCATAACCACCAGCACACAACCAAGCACTGCAACGCGGGAGCAAACAACGACGCATGGAGGCAGCGGAAGCATAACCGTTGTGGACGCGCTCGGCAGAAAGGTCACGCTACCCCACGTAGCTCAGAGGGTGGTCGTGACGGACGATGAGGTTGCCGAACTAGTGCAGCTCCTGGGGGCGGCGGATAAGGTCGTAGGTATAGAGCCGAGCATTAAGACGCGGGGGTACTTCCCCCTAATGGCTGATAAGCCCGTCACGGGGAGCCAGTTCAGGGGCCTTAATTACGAGCTGCTGATGAAGCTGAAGCCCGACGTAGTCATAATGATGGACGTTGGCCCTGTAGGTAAGATCATCGATAAGCTCAACAAGATAGGGATTAAGTGCGTCGTCATAAGCATAGACCCTGCTAAGATACCTCAAACCCTTAGAATATTAGGTAAGATCCTCGGGAAGGAGAAGAGGGCTGAGGCAGCGCTTAAGTGGTGGAACCAGAAGTGGGAGGAGCTTGAGCAGAGATTAGCGCCCCTTAAAGGTAAGCCGAAGCTAAAGGTATTCGTCGGGATGGGGTTCGCCCCCAGCAAGAAGCTACCCCTCCACACGTGGGGTAAGTTAGCTAAGTGGAACTACATACTTGAGAGGCTCAACATGGTCAACATAGCGGCAAGCAAGTTAAGGACCCATGGCGAGGTTGACGAGGAGTTCGTGGCTGAGGAGAACCCCGACGTGATAATAATTGGGGACTGGTCAGATAACTGGCTAGGGTACACTAAGAACACGACCGCGTTGGCGCAGGCAATGATTCGGAATGTCCTCAACGACCCGGCCTTAAAGGACGTTAAGGCGGTTAAGGAGCACCACGTCTACGTAATGCACTACATAATGCTGGGTAGCTTCAGGTCAGTGATAGGTGCGTACTACCTAGCTAAGGCGCTGTACCCTAACCTAATGAAGGGTGTTGACCCAGACCAAATACAGAGGGAGTACTTCGAGAAGTGGTTGGGGGTGCCTTACAAGGGAGTGTGGTTCTACCCAGAACCGTGGAAGGGTTCATCAGCCGGTGGTTAAGTATGGGGGAACTCGGCACCCTCCTGAGGGAGGCTAGGGAAGGAACCCTGGATAGGGAGGGGGCGCTGAAGCTACTTAAGAGTGTGAGGGACTACTCCGACTTAATGAAGCTCATGAGCGTAGCTAGTGAGGTGAGGGATGAGTGCGTTGGGAGGGTCTACAAGCTTGAAGCATTCATGTCCCCGATAACTAAGTGCACCACTAACCCGCCATGCAGGTACTGCAGGAGGTCGGCGGGGGCCGAGCACGACCCGTTAACGCCGGAGGAGATCAGGTGGGGTGCGGAGCGCGTCGCCGCCACAGGCATTAAAAGGCTCGAGATAGGTGGCGGGACGCCTTGGGGCGGGGCTGGTGAGGCGGTAATTAACGCCGTGAAGATCATTAAGAAGGTAGCCCACAATCTCCTCATAAGGGTTAACGTGGGGCCGGCCCTGAGCAGGGACGACCTACTGAAACTCAAGGAGTTAGGCGTCGTTGAGGTAAGCAGCAACTTCGAAACAATGAATAGGGACGTCTTCAGGAGGGTGAAGCCTGGCGACGACCTGAACGCGAGGATAGCTTTAGCTAAGATGATTGACGATGTCGGTCTTAAGCTATCAACTACGATCATGGTGGGTATAGGGAGCACGTACGAGGACTACGTGAACCACGTCTTCTGGCTCAAGGAGAACGTAAGGAACTTAGGGAGGGTAGCAATAACCGTGCTCAGACCAATTAAGGGAACCCCGATGGAGCACGTCCCCGCCGGCTCCATCATGGAGGCCCTTAAGGTGGGGGCCTTAGCGAGGGTAGTGCTAAGGCACGTTGATCTAGGCTTCGGCGGGATCATGAATGACCATCGCCTACTCCCGCTGAGGATCATGGCTGGAGGGAATAGGGAGGTTCACCTAAGCGTGCTCGTAACTAAGTCCAAGGCTTGGTTGCGTCCAAGCATCTCACCGGCTGAGACCGAGGTTCTAAGTAAGGGTAACTTAACCTTCATTAACTACTTACCACTCATAACCAGGATCGTTAGGGAGGCGGGGATGGAGCCGGAGTCCCCGCCCACATCAACCTAGCGTGGTGAGGCCTTCATGAGTTACTCCTCAATACTAACGAGGGCTGTTAAGGACGGGCTAAGTCGGGAGGAGGCGTTAACGCTCCTAAGGAAGGTTAGGGACTGGGAGTCCCTTCAGGACTTAATGAGGGCGGCGAGCAGGGTCAGGGACGAGGAGGTAGGCACCGAGGTCAAGTTAATGGGCTTCGTCTGCAGCATAACCCCATGCACGACCAACCCCACATGCAAGTACTGCTTCAGGTGGGCTAACCCCAAGCTATTCTCATGGGACGACGTCTTAAGCGATGAGGAGCTCGAGGCGGGAATGAAGGCAATCCAGGAAGCGGGGTTGAGGAGGGCAGAGTTAGGGGGCGGGACGTACGCTGACGCGGTCGGCAGGGATTACACCCTACATAAGCTCAGGGTAGCTAAGCACGCAGTCCCAAGCGTAGGCATATGGGTGACTAACGTATCCTTCACGCAGGAGGATGTTGCGCTACTCGCGCCACTCGTTGAAGGGATAACCAGTAACTTAGAGACCATGAACCCCATGACGTACAAGGCGCTCAGACCCGGGTCAGACCTACGCAAGCGGGTGGAGATCCTGGTGGAGGCGGACAGGCTTGGAGTACCCACCGACACCACCTTAATGGTGGGGCTGGGCCTAGGTGAGGGCCGTGGGACGCCGCCGTACGAGGAATGGGTGAGGTTCCTTGAGTTCGTTGCTTCCCTAAAGCACTTCAGGATATTGGAGATACACCCGTTCAGGCCGACGTGGGGGTCGCCGGTGCAGGGCATGGAGCCAGGATCCGTGGTGGAAACGCTTAAGTTGAGGGCTATTGCACGCTTAATGCTTAGGGACGTGTGGTTAAGCGGCGCCCACACTGTTGAGGGGTTAATGGCCGGCGCCAACCTAATAATGCATGCCTACCCAATCACAAAGTCCTTCAGGCCTTGGGGTCACAGTAAGATATTCGCGTCCAGGATAAGGAGGTTAACTGGGGACGCCGTAGTGGTCGATAACTTAAGCGACGTCACTAGGGCGGCTAAGGAGTTAGGGTTTAGTGTTGAGGGCGGGCTATGAGTTGTGGGTGCGGGAGGCGGGAAGGGGCGTACGCCTCACTAACTAGGCGTAGGGTAGCGACCCTGGCCGGGTTAGCTGCACTGCTAACGCTACTCACGATCACCTCACTCTCCGTGGGGACAGCTACCCTGACTTTCGCTAGCGCTGCCCGCCTCCTAGCCCACCTAATCTTCCCGGTGGGGGCTCCCCCAATACCTCAGGACTTAATGAGGATAGTTGTTGAGTTAAGGTTGCCTAGGGTGTTGATGGGTGTCGTGACGGGTGCTTGCTTCGGGGTTGCAGGCACCTTGCTTCAGTCGGCGTTAAGGAATCCCCTAGCATCGCCGTACACCGTCGGTGTGTCGGCCTCAGCGGCCTTCGGGGCCGCGCTAGCCATAATCCTCGGTGCTGGGGTGGTGGGGTGGTTCGGCGAGTACTTCATCTACACTAACCCGTACGCCGTGGTCGCGAACGCCTTCGTCTTCTCGGTGCTCTGCGCGGCCATGGTCTCGGCCCTAGCGCTAGTTAGGGGCGTGACCCCAGGCGTAACCATCCTTGCGGGCATATCCATGACCTACCTCTTCTCAGCCGCCACATCCCTCCTCCAGTACTTCGGGACCTCACAGCAGATAGCCGCCTTAGTGTTCTGGATGTTCGGCGACCTAGGTAAGGCGGGCTGGTTAGACGTTGAGGTCACGGCAACGGTGCTCGTGACGTGCTTCACGGTCGCGATGCTCATGAGCATGGACTACAACACCCTCCTGCTCGAGGATGACGTCGCGCACAGCTTAGGCGTTAATGTTAAGCGTGTGAGGGCCGCCACCCTAGCCATGGCGTCCTTACTCACCGCGACCCCCGTAGCCTTCGTGGGTGTGATAGGGTTTGTCGGCCTGCTCGCCCCACACATAGCGAGGTTCCTCGTGGGCGCTGATCACCGGTACCTAATACCTGCCTCAGCCCTCACGGGGGCGACGCTCCTCCTAGGCGCGGACACCCTCGCACGCACGATCCTCTCACCACTAATCCTGCCTGTGGGTGTCCTAACGGCGTTCATGGGCGTGCCTCTCTTCCTACACCTACTGCTCAAGAGGGGTGCTAAGTTTTGGTGACGCTAAGGGTTTGCGGCGTGACCTTCAGGTACGGGAGCGTGGAGGCGTTAAAGGACGTAACCTTGGAGGTGAGGGAGGGGGAGGTGGTCAGCATCATAGGCCCTAACGGCGCTGGCAAATCAACGTTACTGAAGTGCGTCCTAAACCTGCTGAAACCAGCGGGAGGCGCGATCCTCATCGAACCCCACGGCAACGTAGCTAGGATGCGGGGGGTTGAGAGGGCCAAGCTAATCTCGTACACGCCCCAAGTTGAGGCGCCCTCCGCCCCTCTCACGGTGCTTGAGTTCGTCCTTCTGGGCAGGAAACCTTACGTGGGCAGAACATACGGTGAGGAGGACTTAAGAATAGCGGAGGAGGTGCTGGAGGAACTCGGGCTACGGAACCTAGCCTTGAGGAGGGTGTCCGAACTAAGCGGCGGGGAGTGGAGGAAGGCACTCATAGCGAGGGCACTAGCCCAGAAACCGAAGGTACTCCTTCTAGATGAACCCACGAATCACCTAGACCTGAAGCACCAGGTCAACGTGCTGGAGCTGATCAGGAGGCTAAGCAGGGCCAAGAAAGTAGCCACCCTAATGGCGATGCATGACGTCAACCTAGCCGTAAGGTACTCAGACAAAATCATAGCGCTAAAGAAAGGTAAGATAACGTACTGCGGCCACCCAAACAACATCACGGCAAACCTAATTAAAGAACTCTACGAGGTCAACGTCGAGGTAATTAAGGGCAGCGACGGCGCACCAGTAATTATCCCTAAAGCCACATCAGGCACTAGCGCGCTATAAAATAATCCATCTACCTAGTAGGTTCTCTACCTTAGGCACTAGGTTCCTTAACGTGGGGCTGAAACCTTATAAATATTTCAAGTTGCATCTCTCCATGTTAGAGAATCGTTACTCCAGGCCCCGTCGGGGCTTCCCTAACCACCTCACTCAGCAAGGTGCTCTTAATGCTTAGCTTCCGGGCCTCACGTCACGCACCCCTGCCGTAATCGTTATCGAGTAATTGATAACGCGAGCATTTTAAAAAGCTTTACTGAACCCTAGGGAACGCATTAAACACAGTGTTCGATAATTACTTAAATCTGCTTGAATACTGCCCTAGGCAACCTGTTAAGAACCCAGACAACGTCTATCCCGTCAACCCACGTCAGGTCGGGTGGGACGTGGGTGGCGGGGGCGAACGCTCTGAAGCCCTCACGCTCCAGTGACTCGTTAATGCGCTTGACGAGGTCACGCACGGGGATTGGGTCACGCACCCTAGCTAACTTACTCACGGCGTGGGCTATTAACCTGACCTGCCCCTCCTCAACTATCCTAGGGTTATCCCTGAGGCTTAACTCGAACTTCAGTTTGTCCCCGTACTCAGCCACGATCTTGAATGACGTTGCCTTAACCTTGACCAGGCCTCTGACCCCTGCGTAGGCCCTCGGCCTAGGCGGTGAGTACTCCGTGCGTAGAGTGGATGAGTGCCTCCTAGCCTCCCTTGCTTCACGGGTAGCGTCCAGCGGCACGTACTTACGCATGAGTAACGCGTTGTCGGCCTCGCCCAGGAGGGTTGAGGTTGCTGACGCGACCGCCACTACCGACGTGCCCGTCACGCCGACCAAGCTCCTTACCTGCGAGGAGAGGGTCCTTATTGGGTCGTCGCTCAGTAGCCTGGACATGAAGACGTCCTTGTAGAGGAGGTTCGTCGCGCTCGTGTCCTCATCTAGGAGCATGACCTCAGCACCGGCCTCCACCGCCTCATTAATCGACGCCGCCATACTGGTCGAGCCGCTGGCGTCGAGGCTCGAGAAGTCGTCAGTCCTAGTGCCGGATGGTAGGTTCCTTATGAAGGACGATATGTCGACGTGATGCACTACCCGCCCATCCTCCGCCTTAACTAGTATGGTGCCGCGCCTGGAAACAATGAGTTCACGCCCATCACCAACTACGTGGTCGTAGATCCCCTCCTGAATTGCCTCAAGTAACGTGGTCTTACCGTGGTAAGCCCCACCCGTTATGACGGTGACGCCGCACTTAACCGCCATCCCCTCAACCACGTCGCCGCAGGGTAGCTTCACCCTAACCCTGAACTCCGGGGGCGACTTGAATGGGGTGGCGTTAGGCATGGGTTCCTCGCTGAAGGAAGCCTTCCTAGGGAGTATGGAGCCGTCCCCAACGAAGAACGCGTACCCCTCCCTAACCAACCATTCCCTGAGCTCCTCCTGCCTAACGTAGTTCCTCACGTGATCCTCAACCCCACCCATGGAGTCTTCCCGGACCCTCAGCAAAGCTTGGGTAACGGCCCGCACGTCCCTAATTAGTAGCTTCGTGGCTTCCCCGCCATCAACCCTCCTACCCCTGGCCGGCAGGCCCGCGAAGAACCTAATAATCATTGAGTTGTCGTTAGGGTCGACCTCCACGGAGGATCTGGGTAGGATGCGTGGTGAGGGCTTGGGGACGCCTAAGTAGCAACTATTGCCCAACCCGCACTTCCTTCTAAGCGACCTAGTTACCTTGTAGAGCACCCTAACCAAGTAATCCGTGAGGGGTGTTACGCGTGGTTTGAGGAGGAGGTTCTGCGGGAAGCGATGCACCCGCTTAGGCACCCTAACCTCAACAACTGAGGGCGGTGCGTGTGGGTCGCCCTGAACCTTAGTTACCTTTAAGGTGAAGCCCTCAGGGAACCTAACTGCAACCCCGTATAGCTTCCTGTAGGTGCCGTACCCGGAGCCACTCATCCTTAAAAGCATGGACTCGAACTCCTCCACACTCAGTAACTCCCTACGCAATTCGATGACCCAATGTAAGGTGCTCCCCGCGTTAAAGGGGTTTAATTTGAGGGGGGCATTAAATACGTTTACGCCCGAAAACACGTGGTTATCCCTTTAAATCCCTACTTGAAGCACTACACGGTGCTCAACGCTCATGAGCGGGGACTTCCCTGAGATAAGGTTCTGCCCGATAGTGCCTGGGAGAGCCTCGATAATATCCCCCGCAAGGGGGAAGAGGCCGAAGATCCTCAGGGCAAGCGAGGTGCAGAGTGCGCGGGGGACTTGCCCTTTCTGCCCCGGCAACGAATTCATGACCCCGCCAGCCACCCTCGTCTTAAGGAGGATTGAGGGGAGGCTCGTATATGACTGGGAGCAGGAGGGGGAGCGCTTCATTGACTGGGTAGTCAGGATAATCCCTAATAAGTACCCGGCACTAACGCATGGTGAGGGCGTTAGGCACGCTTACGGGTACCATGAAGTCGTAATTGAGAACCCAAACCATGGTGCTCAACCGCCCGTGGCCTCACTCGACGAGCTCACACTCACGTTCGAGGCGACCTTCAGGAGGGTTAAGGAGATACTCGCCACTGACTCTAGGGTAAAGTACGTCATAGTCATAAGGAACTACGGTGCTAGGGGAGGGGCCAGCATACCGCACCCGCACATGCAGCTCTTCGCCTCGGAAGCCCCCATGCCGTTAATCGATGAGGAGTTAAGGGCGTTCGAGGAGGCTAGGCTTAAGGGCAGGGAGTGCCCGCTATGCGCTGAGGTCAGGAAGGCTAGGGAGGAGGGGCGCGTCATCTTCGAGGAGGGCGGCTACGTCGCCTTCACGGCGTGGGCGCCTAGGCAACCCTACGAGGTGTGGTTGGTGCCCGAGGAGCACGCGGACTCACCCCTAAGCATGGGACGTGAGGGGCTCAGGGCCTTCGCCGCCGCCTTCAGGAAGCTGACGGGGATCATTAAGGAGAGGTTGGGCGACCCAGCATACAACCTATGGATACACATACCGCCCCGCCACTCCCTAGGGAGGAACGTGTTTCACTGGCACGTGGAGTTAAGCCCAGTCATAGCTACGTGGGGAGGGCTGGAGAAGGGTGGGAGGGTATTCATAGTTACTGTGCCCCCCGAAGACGCGGCTAAGGAATTAAGGGAGGGCCTCCAAGTAAGGTAGTGAGTCGCAGAGCCGTAAGTTTTCGAGGGCGCACGGTAAGCCTTTCTACCCCGCAACCCTTAATGCGTTAGGGCTCGGCAATGCCTTCCACGGCAGTGATTTTCGTGGGGCCGGCGGCCTCCGGTAAATCAGCCCTCACTAAGGCATATAGTGAGTGGTTATTCAGGAATGGGTACTCCGTAGCGATAATTAACTTGGATCCGGCCGTGAAGCGCCTCCCCTACAAGGCAAGCATTGACGTGAGAACCCTTGTTAGGGCTGAGGAGTTGATGGAGCGTGAGGGCCTAGGCCCTAACGGGGCGTTGATCCATGCACTAGAAATAGTTACTGGGGGGCTGGGCGAGTTCCTTAAACCCCTCAGCAACGAGTTGAGGGCCACGGACTACGTCCTAATCGACACTCCGGGCCAGATGGAGGTCTTCCTAACGCGCGATATCTCCACAGTGCTTGCGTCGGAGCTGGGGAGGCTCTGTGGCTCCGTCGTCGCGTTATTCGTTGTTGATGCCTCCTTCGTGGGGAGGCCCTCGGACTACGCGTTCACGCTCCTCCTAGCGATCGCAACACAGTTAAGGATGGGTGTCGTGACCGTGCCTGTCCTAAATAAGGTTGACTTAGTGAGTGGTGAGGCCTTAAGTAAGTTTACCGGCGATTTAATTAGCGAGTACGGAACCCTCGCGAAGTTACTGGGTGGTGAGGGGAGCACCTACTCCGAGATGCTTGAGGAGGTGCTTAGAGCCATCATCAACTACTGCAAGGCCGCGGCAGTGCCTAAGGTCTCGGCAAGAACGGGTGAGGGCCTCAGCGACCTCCACCGCCTAGTGCTTGAGGTCAGGTGTGGTTGCGGCGACCTCACTTAACCATCGCTCTTACCTAGTTGAGCGGAAATCTTCTCCCCTTACTCTCCTAAAATAATTTAGTAGGTATGCTTAGATGCGTTCCCGAATACCACCCGTGAGGGGCGGTGTGAGCAGGTACGTGGCCATGACCCTACTTGTGCTTATCTCGCTCCCATAGCCGTGGGGATGTATGCTGTGATGGAGAACTACGTTAGCTACAGGAACGTCAAGGGCCTTAACCCAGCGATCGTGACGATAGAGAAGGTATTCAAGGGCGACTCAACGATCCGTTTGTCCCTAGAGGGTCATCCCTTGTAGTTTATGGTCGTTTGGGGTTGCCTCTAGGGACTTCCACCTCGCCCGTACGGGTTTTAGTACCTGTATGGGGTCATGGGTGGCTTTCGACCCGAACGGCACGCGGGTCACATCTACGAGGATTAACCCTACGGGGCTTAGAGCGTGGCTCCCATCACCCCACAGGGCTTTACCAACAATCAGCCCAAGCATCAACCATATAAACTTCCCCTCTGAACATCAAAATGTATTCTGCCCCTCAAATATTCATTGATAAGAGAGTGTACTCGTACTCATCCAGCATAGGGGGCTACGCGTACCTACCCTCAAGGATAGCATACTCGATAATCGCCTCAGCACCTCCTCAGGGGAGCTGGTACTTCGACCGCCTAATCTGGTTCCCGAACGGAACCATAACAGCCCAGCTCTACTACAACGGGCAATTACTGGGCAGGGTAACCGCCACGGACACCACGTACTCAGGCTTCACGAGGGTCTACGTCTTCGGCGGGTACCCCTACGACGTCGACGACCTCAGGATCAGGCCCTACGCAAGCCCCGAACCAAGCGTAACGGTAGTGGGGTAGGGTCGGGGGTCAGGCCTTCAATGGGAACCCAGCCTTAAAAGCGAGTAACGCGAGCAGGGTTTTAGCGTCCGCGACGGGTTCGGAGAGCACGGTGTTCAACGCCTCATCAACGTCCTTAAACACCACTGTCTCTATGACTTCATACTTCTCCGGCCTAGCCCCGACGTACTTAAGGTCCCCAGCAACGTAGATGTGTAGAACCTCGTCACTGTAGCCGGGGGTTGTGTGGATGGAGAAGAGCTTCTTCAGGAACCCCGCCTCATACCCTATCTCCTCAATCAACTCACGCTTGATTGCCTCCTCAGGGGACTCACCGGGCTCGACGACGCCGGCAGGTACCTCCAGGATCCACCCATTGATCGGCGCCCTGAACTGTTTAATCAGTATTACTTCCCCGTCAGGCAGGGTAGGGAGGGCGGCCGCGGCCTCACCGAAGCGCACCACCTCCCTAGCAACGACGCTGCCCCTAACCCTCAGTAGCCTCTTAACCAGCGTTACCCGCTTCCCAGCGTAGATTGCTTCATCGCTAACGAGTTCCGGGGTGTCGTCCCTCAAGCCACGCACCCCGAGTCATGGGGGAGGGAGGGGTTAAACGACTATCGCTTCGCTCTAGCATGGAAAGGGTTTTATGTGCTGGCGTTAGGCGTGACATGAGGGTAATCAAATATGTCTGCACCTCTTAGTGAGAGGTGGGGTAAGCCCGTACTGAATAAGTTCGGTAAGAAGATATACCTTGACCAGATGACTATGAAGGAGATTGAGGAGCGTGTTAAGGAGAACGACGTCATCTTCCTGCCCGTGGGTTCAACGGAGGCTCACGGCCCCTTCGCCCCCGTGGGTGAGGACACTATCATCGGTGTGAGCATCGCTGAGCGCGTCGCGTACGAGACAGGGGCGACGGTCGCCCCACCCATACCTTACGGCTCGCACCCAAGCCACCATTACGGCATGCCCGGCACCGTACCCGTTAAGGCCACGACCCTAATCGAGTACGTGGCGGATGTGATTAGGTGGCTATCGAACGCCGGGTTCAAGAAGATAATCGTTTGGAACAGCCACGGACAGGAGTACGTCCTCCCAATAGCTAAGGACGTCGCGATCCTTGAGCGCGAGGTCCACGCCCTAATACTCGTCACTAGCTGGTGGAAGTGGGTTCAGGACCTACTACGCAAGGCCGGGACGGGCGAGGAGATCGCGCCCGGCGTGAAGCTCGAGACCCCGTTCGTGCACGCGGATGAGGTCGAGACGAGCGTCACGTGGTACGTCGCCCCAGACCTAGTAGATGAGGAATCCCTGAGGAAGGAGGGTGACTGGGGAGTAGTTAAGGCAATACCCGGCAACTACGTGAACACCGCCGGTAACGTGTTCCCGGACAGGCCCTTCAACTGGTACGACGTCTCACACCTACCAGAGTTCTACTACTACAAGAAGGGCTTCGTAGGATGGGCTAGCAAGGCCCACCCGAAGAAGGGTGAGGTACTGGTCGAGGAGGTAATTAAGCGCGTGTCGGAGTTCGTGAAGTGGCTCCTAAGCATATACCCGCCCGGCAAGATACCGAGGACATGGATAAACTACGGCGACTTCTTCTACAACAAACCCAACGAATGGGTCGAGCCACCAAAGTAAGGGTTAAGTCGGCTAAGCAAAGCGTTTTTCCCTGAAACCGTAGCTAGATCGCGATAATTATTAATCCCTCACCGCCTAGGGCCAGCGCTTAAGCCTTACCTACTAAGAGCTAGGGTAGGAGGGTCGTGTGGGGGAGGGCACCCTCATCGGGGAGTGTTGACAGGCACGGCACGCGGTGTCGGGTCGTTGAGCCCCACAGCAATGGAGGTTCTCAGCAATCACTCACTTAACTCATTATCCTTAAAGAGCGCGTTGGGGGCATAAGGCTATGAACTCCATCAGACTAGGCCTCCCCTCATAACTAGCTAGCCCTTCTTGCTGAGCAGGATCTACTGAGGTAATGGATTAATGCGGAGGTGAGGGCTAGCGCGGCGGCCAGCAGTAACGTAGTCGCTACTCTGTAACGTATGTCTGGGTTTAAGGTGATGGAGCACGTGTTTGGCGACGGGTAATTGACGCCCCTGCACTTCACGGCTGAAACCACTAACTCCTTAACGCCGTTACTGACCCGCAGTATTAGGGCCTTACCTGCCCTGACGACGTATTCCTTGGGTGGGTGCTTCCACGCGCTACCGTTGATGGGGTAGTACACGATAATGCAGTCCTCCCTGCAGTAAACGCTTATGGAGTGTATACCGTAAGCCCTCAGGATACTTCCCTTAACGATGGTTGACACACCCATCGTTAGCCTCCAGACAGTGGAGTTTATGGTGAGTAGCAGTGCTGAGATCAGGGCAACCACGCTTAGGGCCAGCAACGCCTCCTTAACTAAGGGAGCTACCTTCATAGCCTTACGCACCTCCTTAGGAAGGCGTAATAAGGCATCAACAGACTTAAAGCAATAAGTGCTGCGTCGGTTAGGAGCGCGGCTACAGCATCAGTTAGTGGGAGGCGTAGTGCGGGGGTGGCGGAGAGCGCTAGTGCAGGGTACCATGCGTGGATCCCCATCACAGCCCAGCCCACTAGGCCGGCTGACCTAAGCACTGCGCCAAGCGCTAAGCCCAAGTACTGCCTAGCCCCTCCCAAGACAGCGCCTAGTAGGATTATGAATTCGTTCCTCAACACAGGCACGCACAGAGCTAAGGGGAGGGTCGCTAGGGCTACTATGGCGACGTCCCCTAGGAACTGTAGCGTTAGGCGCTCGGTAAGCCCCGGCGCAAGCAATTCGGTGCTGGCGAGGGCTCCCCCCATGATGAAAGCTATCGCTGATAAGTAATATGTCGTTAACCTCTCAAGCATTAACTTGCCTGCAGGCACCCCGAGCCCTAAGTACGTGCTTACCCAGCCGACCCTGAGGTCATGTATGAATGTTTCGTAGATAATCACCGCCATGAGCACTAAGCCCACACCGCGCAGGGTATTGATGATTAGGTCAACCTCCGTGACGCACCTCACCATAGCTGACGTTATGAAGGATGTTAAGGCGCCAACGACGCCGGCAGCCACTATAACGTTAAACCACCTCACAGCTCATCAGCCCCGACAACTGATGCGTAAAGCGCCCTTAACCCGCCAATCTCAACCCTGCTCACACCCTTAACTCCCAGCAACCTAGCTGCGCTGTCTCTATCACACTTGAAGACGACCTTACCCGTGCCTAAGCTAACCACGCTTAAACCTAGAGAGCTAAGCAACCTAGTCACAGCGTCCCTCGACCCCTCATCAAACCACGCAACGCAGAGCCCCGAAGCCTCACCGCCCTTGGCGGGCCCGCTGAAAATTACCTTCCCTTCCTTCAATATTAAGACGTCCGTGGCTAGGTCATCAACATACTCGTACACGTGGGTCGTAATGACGAACGAGGAACCACGCTTGACCAACTCCTCAATCAGCCTCCTCAACCTCCCTCGAGACCCCTGATCCAAGTTCCTGTTCGGTTCGTCGAGGAGGTAGAGCTCGGATCTAATCGACAGCGCGAGTGACACGTAAACCTTAATCCGCTCACCCGCGGATAAGGTGTTCAACCCCTTAAGCCAGGCAATGCTTGGATCCAGCCCGAGAACCCTGAGGTTCTCACGCATCAGGTCAGCGTCTAGGTCCTTGAACGTGGATACGTACTCAACGAGCTCCGAGACCCTCATTCTTGAGGGAGGTAGCGACTCCCTGACGTATGGTGGGGTAGCGCCGAGCTTCGGTAGCAGGCGGCAGTCGATGCCTAGGAGCCTGCACTCGCCATAGTGAGGAACGATTAAGCCTGAGAGGACGTTGAGGAGTGTTGTCTTACCTGCGCCGTTAGGGCCCATCACGACCAGCACCCCACCCCTAAACCTTAGGGAGACATTTGAGAGGGCTTCCCTCTTACCGAACCTTACGCATACATCCCTTAGCGTAATGACGTCGCTCACCCTCCCCTCACCACCCTTCTAAGGAGTAAGTATGTTGCGACACCCGCCACCATAGTGACGAGCGCGTTAATCACGATTAGAGCGCTGTAGAAAGCGGTGTTCGGCGCGAAGCACCCCTGCGGCTTTAAAGACACCATGTAAATATTAAGGAGGCCTCCCAAAGACTTAGGGATGCTTCTCAAACCAATAATCCCTGAGAGCTGCGCAGGCACGAGCAACCCGCACCCCCTAATGCGGAGTAAGCAACCACGCACCACACCCTTAGCCACACGGTACGCGTAATTAACGCACGTGTAGGTAGGGCCTGAACCAACCCTATACCCTCCAGCACTTCCCAAGCTCACCACCTGCTTACGGGTTGCGGCTTCGTGAAGCGATAGGGATAGATTATTAATGAGTGACTCCACGAGTCCCCCTACAATTCCCGCGTGGTTATTGCTTAGGCCCTCAACGGCGCGTTCAATACTAACGTTCGTGATGGTGAAGGAGCAGTTAACTGTACTGACGATTCCCTCGACACCAACATTAATGGTTTCAGGCGTGCCTTTACTGAATATTAAGCTTAAATCACCCTCATACCTGTAGGTGCAGGTAGGTGGTGCCGACTTAATTATTACCGCTAAATCATGCAGTAGGCCTTCGCTAAGCATCAACCCGAGGGCTAAGGCCGACGATACTAGGAGGGCTAAAAAGAGTCTTAATGTCTTTGCCCTCAAGAGTTCCCCACCTAAGCGCAGTCACCCGTAGTCACTACCTTCTCAAACCTACCTATGCCAGTAGCTATGCAGGCCCAACCCACGCCTCCCCCTTCAACGCGGTATATGCCCACGTGGATCCCAGAGGTGTAGTAAACCTCCCTATCAACTATGCAGTAACTCCCTACGCAGATGCCGTGCTTGAAGTACCACTGAAGGGCGTACGCTGCTTGGTAGGGCAGTACGCTGTACTTCACGACCTTAGGGTAGCCAGCCACTATGCTCCACCCGTAGGCTGTTGTGAAGTCTTTTATGGGTACGGTAAGCGTGATTGCTCCGTCAGTGTCCCTGAACCACACGGCTAGCCCTGACTCGGTTCTTACGTCCACTAGGTTTATGTTGAGGCCCGGTATGTGCGTGATTATTTCCTCCACAGCGTAGGCCTCTCCCCCGCCCGCTAGGACTGGCTCGAAGGTCAGTAACGCTTGTGTCAGCATTAGTGAGGTGATTAACACGAATACCTTTACAAGCAGTGTCTTCTTTGAGGTTGAGTTCATGGCCAGCCCCCAACAGTTTCTCATGGAGAGACTAATATTTTTTCTAAATCTAAAAACAGAAAGATTAGTTCTTAATCGGTTAACAGACATTACTTTTTAAGGGTGCCTAACTTAAGACTAAGGATCATGGTTAAGGGGTGCGTTAGGCGTGGTTGTGAGGGCTTCGTTCAACGGCTCCTACCCGAGGAGCCCGGGGCTAGCGAGGCTGTACAGCAGGCTACATTCAGGCAGGTTGGGTGGGGAGGGCTTCGAGAAGGGCGTTAGGGCGCAGACTGCGAGGTTATTCAGGCTCTTTAAGGCGTCGGGTGTGAGGGTCTTCACGGACGGCATGCTTAGGTGGGACGACATCCTCAACCCGCTCACGGGCTTCGTTGAGGGTGTTAGGGTTGATGGGTTGGTGAGGTTCTACGACAACAACTTCTTCGTTAGGGCCCCCGTGGTTGAGGGTGAGTTGAGGTTGAGGGGCGATAACCCCGTGCCCGAGTGGTTTGAGGCGGCGTTCAGCCTGGCTGAGGAGGTCTTCGGCGGGCCTGAGTTCACCCTTAAGCAACCGCTGCCCGGGCCGTTAACGCTTGCTGAGTTCAGCGTGAATAAGCACTACAAGGGTTACTGGTCCCTAGTCGAGGGCTGGAGGGAGGGGGTACTTGAGCCCCTCATTAGGGACCTGGTTGGTAGGGGGCTTAAGGTAGTGGAGATCCATGAGCCGGCCCTCACGTGGCCGGGCACTAGTAAGGCCAAGCTCGACGGCGCTACCGCGGAGTTAGGGAAGTTAATTAGGTTCTGCCGTGACTTAGGTGCTGACGTGTGGGTACTCACGTACTTCGGGTACTTAGGTAGGGTCGGCAAGTACTTAAGCAGGATTAATGAGGCGGTCATCGGCATAGACCCCTACGTTAAGGGGGCTAGGAAAGCGCCGCACCGCCTAGTCAAGGACTACGGGTTGAGGAGGGTTATGCTGGGGTACGTTGACGCGCGGAACACCAAGCTTGAGGAGGGTAAGGACCTTAGGAGGGCTGTGAAGGCCTTGATCAGGGCTGGGGCTGAGGAAGTGTACGTAGGGAACAACGCCCCCATGGACTTCCTGCCGGAGCCAGTGGCCGCGAGAAAGGTGAGGAGGTTGGGGAGGCTTACTTCACAGTACTTCGGGGGTGGTAAGTGATGGCGTGGCGCGAGGTTAAGTTACCCGTACTACCAACCACGGTCATAGGTTCATACCCCAGGCCGAAGTGGTTGAGGGAGTTCATCAAGGGCGTTAGGGCGGGGAGGTATAAGGAGAAGCACGTTAGGGAAGCGTTCGACGACGCGGTAGTGGCGGTCGTGAGGGATCACGAGGTGGCGGGCATCGACATACCGAGTGATGGGGAGATGCGTAGGGACGAGATGGTGGAGTACTTCGCCGAACGCATTGAGGGCTTCAAGTTCTACGGCCCGGTCAGGGTTTGGGGGAACCACTACTTCAGGAAGCCCGCCGTCGTTAAGCCCCTCAAGTATAGGGGGCCAATGACCGTGGATGAGTTCCTGTTCTTGAGGAGCGTCGCTAAGGCCGAGGTGGTTAAGGTGACGATCACGGGGCCCTACACCATAGCCGACTGGTCCTTCAACGAGTACTACGAGAGTAAGGAGGAGTTAGCGTTCGAGCTAGCTAAGATAATTAACAGGGAGATTAAGGCGCTGGAGGAGGCTGGCGCGCTCTACGTGCAGGTGGATGAGCCCGCCCTAACCACGCACCCGGACGAGATGGGCTGGGCAGTGCAGGCAATTAACAAGGCTGTGGAGGGCGTGAACATTAAGGTAGGGCTTCACGTATGCTACAGCGACTACCGCGTCCTCAAACCCTACTACGATGAGTTAAGGGTGAGTCAATTCGCCCTCGAATTCGCTAACAGGGGCTTCAGGGACTTAGCCGTGGTTAAGGGGCTGAACAAGGAGTTAGGGTTCGGCGTCATCGACGTCCACAACAGGAGGGTTGAGACGCCTGAGGAGGTCGCTAAGGCGATTAAGAAGGTCATGAAGTACGTGGAGCCTGAGTGCCTATACATAAACCCGGACTGCGGCCTAAAGCTACTCCCCAGGGATGTGGCGAGGGCTAAGCTGAGGGCCATGGTGGAGGGGACTAAGATAGTCAGGAGGTCGCTGGCAAGGAAGGGCTTAGAGGAAGTCGTGCTTAGGAAGGACTTAACATGTCCCTAATTAGGTAGGCTCCCCAGTCACTACGGGCTTAACCTCAACACCTAGTTTCTTAGCTAACTCGGGCACGCCCCTATCAATGAACCCGCCAATGATCACGAGCCTAGGCTTAACACCCATAACCCTCTCGTAGAGCTCACCCACCTTACTCAACTCGAGGATATCACCCCTCGACACCCTAGACTTAACCTCCAGCAACACGTGGGTCCCGTCATCCCTAACCATCACATCAACCTCAACCACTGCCGGGTGCCCGTACACGATCCCTTCAGAATCGTAGTGACTCCACCTGCTAACCTCGCCAGCACCCAACGCGTCCTCCACCACGTACTTCATTGCCTGCCTGAACGCTTCCTCCGTTATTATTCCGTACCTGTGCGCTATCACCATGACTAGCCTGCGCGTGTCCCTTAACTCCTCCTCAATCCTAGCGAACCTCTCCTCAAGCCTCTGCTGCCTCTCCTCTAACCTAGCGAATCGTTCCTCTAGCTCGGCGAACCTCTCCTCGAGCCTTTGCTGCCTCTCCTCTAACCTAGCGAATCTCTCCTCAAGTACCTGCTGCCTCTCCTCAAGTTTTTGTTGTCTCTCCTCAAGCCTCTGCTGTCTTTCCTCCAGCTTGGTGAAGCGCTCGAGCAGCTCCCTAAAGCCGAGTAAGCCCATGAGGGCGTACCTAAACTCACGGTCAACCTCAACAGCCCTCAACAAACGCTCCTTCTC
>Ga0256833_1000479_pt1 | contig 31432 bp, 29 predicted proteins | sample 356284metaG_FD_190535 | JGI IMG/M metagenome (GOLD analysis project Ga0256833, IMG submission 190535) | Hydrothermal vent microbial communities from Mid Atlantic Ridge, Atlantic Ocean - 356-284 | ecosystem: Environmental > Aquatic > Marine > Hydrothermal vents | place: Atlantic Ocean: Mid... | reverse complement strand
TGATTAAAGCCCTTGAGATGCGTGGGTCCCCCTTTCCTTTGTATTTATGTAGATAATGCAAGAATGGCTTTCTTAAATCCGTGGATGCCCAATCTATAAAATCTCCGATGTGTCTTTTTCCTAAACCAAAATGAGGAGCACGATAATAATTTGTTTTTATATGGTTAAGCATATCATTTAAACCTTTTTCAATTCCATCTTCTTTTTCCGAAAAATACTCATTCCAATTTTTCTTATTTTTAGGTGTTATCGCGACTGCAGGAAGTTTTTTAACATCTGTTACATACTCAAAAAGAGTCTGTAAAGGAAATAATCTTATAACAAATATCGCTTCACCATTCTCTAAATCAGTTTTAAAGATTTGATATAGATTTTTGTTGGTTAAGGATAGCCTTTGCTTAATATTCGTTTCTTTTTCAGAAGTTTCAAATATTAAATATATTTCCTTAAAAAACGCCGGTCGCAGCACTAATTTATTGGCATTAATAGAACTAACATTTGCAATATATCCCTGTATATCTCCAAGATAGAGATGACGAGTGATTATATGAATAATATCATCACTGAGTTTATTAAAAGAATATTCTCTAAAAAGAGCGGGGATTGTTTTTAGAGGTTTTACTTTCGTATTTAGGATTGCTTCTAACTCATGCTGAGCAAAATATGCTTCGTCGGGATCTCGCAAATCAAATTTTATCTTTGCTAGGACTGTTATATTATTCTTCATTTTTTCCACCGCTTTCTAACTTAAATAGATCGCATGGTTTTATTTTAAATTGTAGTTTTGTTGGATCTGGTGTTCCACCTTTTCTCTGCATTGTTATTCGTCCGATGTAAAGGCTTCCTCTCGGAGAAATTTTTACCTCTCCTTTGCCAAAGAAATTCATCGCAGTGTTTATATCTTTCAGAATCCAGGTTGTGGTATCATTCTTCTTGTTGTATCTAGTTACCAACATCCAATCCGCAGCGAATCCTCCTCTGCCTTTCAGTATATCACTTACTACAAGAATCTTATTTTTGGTGAAAAATGATATAATCTTCTCAACTATGTCATCCTTAAGTTCTGTTAAAAATACTCTCCGTGGATCTTTCAGTTGCGAAATACTCACTTTTAACATTTCCCTGTGTGATGATGGAGGAATCTCTCCAGTAAACAGTTTTAAAGCCAATGCAATTTTATCATCAAAATGCCACATTTCTTTATAAGAATCCACCCATCTCTTATCCACTTGATTATAATCTGCATCAGAATTTGCCTTCTTTAAAGACAAATTCTCAATTTTTAAAGCATTATTTATGAGGATAAGAAGCCTAATTTGAACCTGGACATCTGTTTTCTTAAAACGCATTAATTCTTCGTATTCTTCTTCACTAAACCCGAATTTTCCAATGTCTGATTTTTTAATTCTTGTTGGAATTTGTATTGCTCTTACATAGTCAATTTTATCTGGAGCATAACCCATAATTTTAAGCCAAAGTTCAGCATCTTCATCGTTTTTCCAATTATCAAATTTCTCACATATTGCCTTTTCATTTGCAAATCCGCCTTTTGCCGTTCTTGAGCCAAATTCAAAGTCATACATTTCTACTCCTTACTCCTATGGTGCTTCCAACAAATCCCTCCATATCCGAATTGTTCGGAGATACCGACACACCGTAGAGATACGAGAACTGTTCGCATACCCATCCCTCTGGGAAAGTAAACCTTTCTTCCACGGTCGTGTTGCACTTCCATGATAACCATCCTTTAAGCACATAATAAATATACCCTATGGAAAATCGGAGGTCAACCACTTGTATAGGTACATAAGAATTGTATAAGTACATAAGAAAAATCTTCTTCAAAGAGATATTTTAGCGGAGAACGAAAAGAAAGGGAACCGTGAGGCCTTCGGGTATTGTAGAAAACCGGCCATTTTATTGGCTTCCCATTACCCCCCTCCGTTGTCCCTTTGAATATGAATTGAGGATACTACCTTCTGGCCTCTTGGGGTAAATTCAGCACCGTAAGGGAAGGGCCGTGGCGGGAGAAAAAATCAAGGCCCCTCAATTCTATTTCTTGTATAATAATCGCATGAGAAATGGCTCAAACGAAGTGGCGAAGTGGCTTTTCGGGGAGATAAAGGAGGGGGATGTGGCATCGGCCGTTTCTCTGCTTTCCAGGGCGGTTGAAGGGGAAAAGACCGGTAAGCTTAAATTCACCAGAACCCCCCTTCTCAACTCCATCGGCAGGGAGCTGGGAAAACTCCTCCTGAGGGAGGGGTGGAAATTTGAAAGGCTGATGCAACTCTGGGAAAGGGGGAAAAGGGACGAAAGGCTTATCGTTATAGCCGCCCTGGGGGAAATAAGCAGGAGGGAACCGGAGAAAACAAAGGAATTCGTCCAGGGCATCCTTGACGATATATCCGACTGGGAAACCTGCGACCAGCTGGCCCTGAGGGTGGTGGTGAATCTGGCGGTTCACAACCGGAAGGAGACCTTTTCCACCATGGAGAAATGGGTTAAATCGGAAAACAAGTGGCTCAGAAGGCTGGCCGTTGCCACTATACCCCCATACATAAGGGCAAAACCCGGGGAGTCCAGGGTTTGCCTGGAGTTTCTGGAAAAGGTCATGAGGGAGGAAGACAGGGATGTTAAAAAGGCCGTCGGATGGGCCCTGAGGGAAGTATCCAAAAAGGCCCCCGAGGAGGTCCTTCTCTTTCTCAAAAAATGGGCAGAGGTGGAGGATAAAAACACCAGGTGGATAATCAAAGAGGGAATGAGGAAGCTTCCGGAAAGGGCCCGGCAGGAGCTGAAAGGCCTCATCCGATGAGGGTATTCGGCCTGAACCTGGAGGTTTTCTTCCTGGTCAGGTACGCAAAACCCCTGGCCTACGGGTGGCACTACAGCGAAGCCAAGGCCATGGCCCACCTGAAGAAGGTTCAGCAATTCCACTCCCTGGAGGGAGAGGTCATAAAATCCGGGGACCTGGAGGCCTGGCTTGAGGAGAATCTAAACCTCGTGGTCCTTGGGGAAGGGGTTTTCAAAATCCCTGATTTTCACTACAAAAACAGGAAGGTCTACGAGGAGATAACGGCAATCCCCAGGGGACAGACCAGAACATACTCGCAGGTGGCGGCAAAGGGCGGAGTAAATTTCCCCCAACTCCTTATAACCCTCCTCAGAAATCCCTTCCAGATACTGATACCCTGCCACCGCCTGCTGACAAAAAGGGGAGGTCTTATGGGATTTTATCCCCTCGGGAAGGAGGTTAAGGCCATGCTCCTTGAAAGGGAGGGGGCGGAATGGTCAGGGAAGTGAGGGTCGGCTCCGTCCTTAACAGGCACAGGAAGAGGGACCCCTGGTTTCTGGACGACTACTCCGTAAATCCCTATTCCGGATGCTCCTTCAACTGCCTTTACTGCTACACAAGGGGAAGCAAATACGGGGAAGACATGGAAGGGGGGCTTTCCGCCAAGGTGAACGCCCCGGAGGTCCTGGAGAGACAACTGGCGAGGAGGGCCAGAAGAGGAGAATACGGTTTCGTAGCCCTTTCCACCTCCACAGAACCCTATCAAAGGATTGAGGAGAAAACGGGCCTTACCAGAAGGATTCTTGAGGTCATCCTCCAATACCGATTTCCTGTGCATGTCCTCACCAAGTCAACCCTGGTTCTCAGGGACCTGGACCTGCTGAGGGAAATTGACAGGAGGGCCATACTTCCCGAAGATTTAAGGGAGAAACCCGGAAGGGGGGTTATAATCAATTTTTCCCTTTCCACCCTGGACAGAAAACTGGCCCGGATTTTAGAGCCAGGGGCACCGGAGCCGGAGGAGAGGTTGAAAACAATGGAGAGGTGCAAGCAGGAGGGGCTCTTCACAGGAATCTCCTTCATCCCTGTTCTTCCGTTCTTGTCCGATTCGGAAGAAAAACTTGACGAAATGATAAAAACTGCGAAGAATTACGGGGCCGATTTTGTTTTTGTTGGAGCTTTAACCCTGTTCGGAAAGGGACCATCGGCCTGCAAAACCCTTTACTACAAATTTCTTGAGACTCATTATCCGGAGCTTGTGCCGGAATATAAAAGGCTTTACAGAATATTCTGGGCACCATCCAGGGAATATCAAAGGGAGCTTGAGGAAAAAACAAAAAAACTTACCCAGAAATACGGGGTTAAAAATAGAATACTTTAAAATTTGAGAACGAGGTAAAGGGAACCTGCCAGGAGGGAGGAAAGGAAGTTGGCGAAGGAATGGGTGGTGCAGGGCTTAAAATGGGCCTCGGCCATGTTGGAAAGGAGAATGGCGGAGGAGGCCAGGAGGGGGGCCGTTCTTATACCGAGAAACCATCCCAGGGCCAGCAGGACCAAAGAGGAGGCAAGGCCCCAGAGGGTCCCCTTCCATGTCCATACCCCCTCCTGCCCGGCCCTTCCGCGCCTGAAGGTTCTGATGTTTATCCCTGACCCTCCGCTTAGAAGGCCCATTTCCGTGGCCACCGTGTCAAAGGTGGCCTCCGCTAAGGCCAGGGCCACGGCATGGGGAAGCCCCAGGAAACTGAAAAGCAAAGCAGGCCCCCCCTTCCCCAGGACGCTGGAGGCCCCCCTCTTAAACCCGGGTTTTTCCCCCTTCCTGTAGAGGGAGGCCGCCTCGGAAAGCAGAAGAAAACCCAGAAGGAGAAGGAAAAGCCTCCATCCCCCGAAAACCGCCATCCCACCACCCACCACCAAGGCGGAAAGGCCTCCGGCCAGGTCAAAGAAGCCGAAAGGGTAGGACAGGAGGAAAAGCACCAGAGATATTCCCAGGGAGATTTTCTCTCCTCCCCCAAAATGGAGCTTCGCCCCGGCCAGGGCCATAAAGAAAACCACGAAGGAAAAGGGAACTATAAGGTTGTCGTCAAAGCCCAGGTCCAGGGATTCAAAGAGGGCTGTGAGAATAACCGCCCCCTCAATTACAAGAAAAACCTTCCAGGAAAGGGTTTTTTCCACATAGAAGAAGGAAAGGGGGGCTAAGGCAAAGCCCACGATTATAAAGGCCCCTGTGCCCGAAAGGGTTTTTTTGGGGTTCCAGGGAAGGGGGTGTTTACCTCCGGCCAGGGAAGCCAGCCCGTCGGCAAAGGAAAGCAGGGCCCAGGAGGCAGCGGCAAGGGGAAGGTTTCCCTTGAGAAGAACAAGGAGAAGGAAAACGGAAAAGGGATAGTATACAATCCCCTTATCAAACTCCCTCCTCATTATTTTCTTAGCGTAGAGGGGAAGAAGAACTATGTTGTGGACGAGGGCAGCTACGGCTATAAGGAGCAGGGCCCACCAGGGGAGAAGGGGTATGAGCAGTATGGGAATTCCGAAGAATATGTGAACCGCCTTCCTCAGGCGTTCATCCAATCTCCTTCCTCCACCAGTTCAGGATGTCCAGGAGGGTTTTTTCCATGGGAACCGAGGGGGTCCATCCTGTGGTCCTGTTCAATTTCCCTATGTCCGCCCAGAGAAGGGGGATGTCCGCCCTCCTCAATCTGGCCCTTTTAACCTCCACCTTAAAATCAAGCTCCGAGAAGGAAAGCAATATTTCCAGAATCTCCCCTATGGAATAAACCCTGCCGGAGCCCAGGTTGTAAACTTGCCCTGTTTTTCCCTTCCGGGAAAGAAGAATCAGGGCCTCCACCCCATCCCTCACATCGGTAAAATCCCTCTTTGCCTGCAGGTTCCCCACCTCAATAATCGGCTTCCTCAGCCCCTTCTCCGCCTCGGCAATGGCCCTGGCAAAGGAGGAGGCGGCAAAGGAAGGTTTCTGTCCCGGACCTATTTGATTGAAAAGCCTTACCGCCATGGCCTTTATACCGAAAACCCTCCGGTAGAAGAAAAGGGCCTCCTCTGCCGCCAGCTTTGAAACCCCGTAATGGGAAAGGGGAGCCGGGGGGACGGTTTCCCTTATGGGTTGCCTCCTCTCAGGCACAGCCCCGTAAACCGCCGCCGAGGAGGCCAGTATGAAGACAGGCTTTTGCCTGGCCCCTGCCAAGGCCTCCAGAAGATTTACGGTGGCCAGGAAGTTGTTGGCGTAGGTTTCCTCCAGGTTGGCCCAGCTTTTTCCCACATGGCTCTGTCCCGCTAAATGAAAGACCACATCGGGTCTAAAATCCAGAACATCCTCCAGGGAAGTTTTCCCTATGACCCCCTCTTTATCACAGGTGCCGCATCCCTTTTTGCACAGCCCGAAAACCTCCCCCTCCTTCTTCAGCCTCCTGTAAAGATAACCGCCTATGAAGCCACAGGAGCCGGTTATCAAATATTTCAAACCCTCTCCCTCCAGTAATTCAGAAGGTCTTCCAGGGTCCTTTCAAAGGGGATCCGGGGTTCCCATCCTGTTTTTTCTTTAAACTTGGTGCAGTCTCCTATAAGCACCGGGACATCCGAGGGCCTGAGCCTTTCGGGGTCCTGCTCCACCTTAACCTTTACCCTGGAGAGGGAAAGGAGCATATCAAGAACCTCTGAAATTCTGTATCCCCTGCCGGAGCAGAGGTTGTAAACCTCCCCGGCCTCTCCCTCGGTGGCCGCCAGCCAGTACCCCCTCACCATGTCCCTGACATCGGTAAAGTCCCTGATGGCGTCAAGATTTCCCACCTTTATAACGGCGGGTCTAAGCCCCTTTTCTATCTCGGCAATTTGCTTGGCGAAGTTGGAGCAGACGAAGACCTCCCCACGGCGCGGGCCCGTGTGGTTGAATCCCCTGGTCCTTATTATCCTCATGCCGTAGCTCATAAAGTACTGGTAGCCGAGGAAGTCCTGGGCGATTTTGGAAACGGCGTAGGGGCTGAGGGGCCTGAGGGGATTGGTTTCCTTTATGGGAACCTCGTCTTCCCTCACCAGGCCGTATTCCTCGCTGGAACCCGCCACCTGAATAGAAGGGGAAAGCCCCAGTTCCTTGACGGCCTCAAATATGTTGGCCTCCCCCAGAATGTTGGTGGTCAGGGTTTCCTGGGGAGCCTTCCAGGAGGTGGGAACGAAGCTCTGGGCCGCCAAGTGGAAGATAAGGTCCGGCCTGACTTCGTCCAGGACCCTTTTAACGGAAATGTAATCCCTTATGTCCCCCTCCACCAGCTTTATCCTACCCTCTAAGTGCTCTATGTTTTCCCGCCGGGACCTCCACCTTACGATCCCGTAAACCTCCACATCGCTGTGGTTCTCAAGGATGTAATCTGCTAAATGGGACCCTGCAAAACCGGTAATTCCCGTAATTAATGCTCTCATAAAGAACCTCCGTAAACCCTTTTATAATATTGCTGAAATTCCCCGGATTTCCTCCTTTCCCACCAATCCCTGTGGTTTTTATACCATTCCACGGTCCTGCGAAGCCCGGCCTCAAAGCCAACCCTGGGTCTCCAGCCAAGCCCCCTGACCTTGGAGCTGTCCACCGAATACCTTACATCGTGTCCTGGTCGGTCCTGGACGAACTCTATCCAGTCCTCACCCATTCCCATTATTTCAAGGATTTTTCGGGCAAGCTCTATGTTCTTAAGCTCAAAATTGGAGGATAGATTATAGCATTCTCCGGCCTGGGATTTTTCCAAAAGGATCCAAAGACCCTCCACGCAATCCTCCACGAAAACCCACTCCCTTATGTTCTCCCCTGTGCCGTAAAGGGGTATTTTCTTTCCCTCCAGGAGGTTGGTTATGAAAAGGGGTATGGCCTTTTCAGGGTGCTGATAGGGACCGTAATTATTGGAGGGGCGGACTATAACCACCGGAAGACCGTAGGTCCTGTGGAAGGCGTATGCCAGCCTATCTGCCCCTGCCTTGGAGGCTGCATAGGGGGAGGAGGGATTGAGGGGGTCCCCTTCCCTGAAGCTTCCCTTCTCTATGGGACCGTAAACCTCGTCGGTGGAAATATGGAGGAATTTTTTTATGCTCCCTCTTCTCCTTGCAGCCTCAAGAAGGACATAAGTTCCGTAGACATCGGTAAGGACGAAGTCTCCCCCCTCCAGAATGGACCTATCCACATGGGTCTCGGCGGCGAAGTGAACCACATACTCCACCTCCCCCATGAGTTCCATAACCAGTTCCCTGTCCTTTATGTCCCCTTTAACGAAACGATGCTTGGGGTGGTTCAGGAAATCCTCCATGGTATCAAGCCCTCCGGCATAGGTAAGGAGGTCAAGGTTTAGGACCTCCGCTCCCTCCGCCAGGGCCTTCCTTACGAAATGAGAGCCTATAAAACCCGCACCCCCTGTAACGAGAAGTCTCATCTTCCCTCCTACCTTCTCAACGATATGTCGTCCTGGGTTCCCTCCAGCCCATCAGGACCTTTGCTAATAAGAACAAACCCCTCCCCCTCCTTCCTGTACATTATGGGATGCCCCCAGGGGTCCCGGGGAACTCTGCCAAAAACCTCCTCCAAGGAAGAAGGAAGTTCCCCGTGGCTAAGGGTCCAGGATTGAATTTCGTCGGCCATGACCCTGAGGTCGTTCCTTACGGAGACGGTGGCTGTTCTCCTCAGGCCCTTTATCCCCCCCTGGGCCTCCTCCACCACCCTTTTGGTATGGACATAATGAAGCAGGAGGTAAATACCCGCCACAATAAGGACGATTAAAATTATCCCTCTCATAATTGCCTATTTTAACCCATGATGTATCAAACTGTAAAGGATTATGCCCGTTGCCACGGAAACATTGAGGGAGTCAAAATCCCCCCTCATGGGAATCTCCACCCGGAAGTCGCACATGGAGGAGATGGGCTTTCTAAGACCCTTCCCCTCGGAACCCACCACCAGTATAAATTTCTCCGGCGGTTTAAAATCTCCCAGGGATGTCCCTCCCCTTTCGGCCCCTACGACCCAGAAACCCTGCTCCCTGGCCCTCCTGAGGAAGGCTTGAAGGGAAGCGGTCCTGTGTACGGAAGCCCGGAAAAGCGCCCCGGCCGAGGCCCTGGCCACTGTTTCGTTAAGCGGGGGGGAATGCCTCTTCTCCAGTACCACAGGGACATCAAAGGCAAAGGCCGTCCTTATGATAGCGCCCAGGTTCATGGGGTCCTCCACCCTGTCCAGGGCAAGGACCGCTGGTCTGGAAAGGACATCCTCCTCCACCACCGTGGCCACGCTGGAAATATAAGCCCTTCCCCTTTTTTCAGCAGGGGAAAAAAGAAAGGGAATCCCTCTCTGGCGGGCCAATTCCTTTATCCTGGCTATCCTTTCGTCCCTCCTTCGGGCAGGAAGTATTATCTTCTCCACCGGGGCTTCGCCCACAAGGGCCTCTATTATTCCGTTGAGCCCTTCCACCACCATCTGAGGTACTCCCTCAACCTTTCCAGGGGCGAAAGGGTATATCCCCTTGCGCTGGCGTCCTGAATCAATTTTGCCAGGAAGGAAAGGTCCGGACCTGAAGACCTTCCCGTAAGGGCCACCCTTATGGGATGGTAAAGGGCCCTTCCCCTCTTACCGGTCCTCCTGGAAACATTCTTTATGGCCTTTGAAATCTCCTCTCCGGAGGAAAGTTCCTCCTCCAGGGCCTTCACCACCAGAATCTCCTCCCGGGAAACCCTTTCCGCCGGCCTGTAGTCCATTTCCCGGACAATGGCCGAGGCCAGCTCCTTGAGGGTGTAGGCCTCCTCCCTGAGCCTTGAAACGGCCAGGGTCAGGAATTCAAGGTCGTAGGGAAGGGAGGAAAATTCCTTCACCATCCTGGCAAGCCTCTCCAGAGGAAGGGAGGCCATGTGACGGTGGTTTATCCAGCGAAGTTTTGAGTGGTCAAAAATCGCCCCGGCCCTGGAAACCCGGCGGAGGTCAAAGCAGTCTATCATCTCCTCTGTGCTCATGACCTCCTTCTCACCGCAGGACCAGCCCAGCAGGGCCAGGTAGTTCACCAAGGCCTGGGGGAGGAATCCCTCCCGGCGGAACTGAAAGACCGCCGTGGCTCCGTGCCTTTTGGAAAGGCGGCTCCTGTCCGGCCCGAGAACCATGGGAAGGTGGGCGAATTTAGGTGGCTCCCACCCAAGGGCCTGGTATATCTTTATCTGCTTTGGGGTGTTGGAAATATGGTCCTCTCCCCTTATCACATGGGTTATCCCCATCTCGTGGTCGTCAATAACCACTGCGAAGTTGTAGGAGGGAATGCCGTTGGACCTCATTATGACGAAATCCCCGAAAAGGGAAAGGTCAAAATTTACCCTGCCCCGGATGAGGTCGTCGTAGGAGAAGGGCTCATCGTCCATTTTGAACCTTATGGAGGCAGGTTCGCCGGCCTCCACCCTTCTCCTGGCTTCCTCGGGCGGTATGTTTCTGCACTTTCCCGAATACTTGTAGGGCCTTCCCTGGGCCATGGCCCTCTTTCTCTCCTCCTCCAGTTCCTCCGGCGTGCAGAAACAGTAATAAGCCCTGCCCTCATCCAGGAGCCTGCGGGCGTACTTCCTGTAAATTTCCAGCCTCTGGCTCTGATGATAGGGGCCCTCATCCCAGTGGAGGCCCAGCCACTTCAGGTCTTCAAGTATTCTTTCCTCGTATTCCTTTCTGGACCTTTCCGGGTCCGTGTCCTCTATTCTCAGGATGAACTTCCCTCCGTTTTTTCTGGCGAAAAGCCAGTTGAAAAGGGCTGTTCTGGCCCCTCCCACATGGAGGTATCCGGTGGGCGAAGGGGCGAATCTAACTCTAATCATCCCTCCTCCTTAAAACGCAAACGGCGTAGGCCTGAATCGCCTCTCCCCTACCCACTTCCCCCGTTCCTTCGGCGGTTTTCCCCTTTATTCCTATGACCTGCGGGGAAATCCCCAGAACCTCCCCTATGGCTTTTTTCATCCTATCCTTGTAGGGGGAAATTTTCGGCTCCTCCGCCACCACCACCGTGTCTATACCCACTATCTCATATCCCCTTTCCCTCACCAGCTCCCCTGCCCTTTTAAGAATTTCGGTGCTTCTTATGCCCCTGAATTTTTCCCCGGAGGGGGGGAAAAGCTCCCCTATATCTGGAAGGGAAAGGGCACCCAGGAGGGCATCGGCTATGGCGTGAAGGAGAACATCGCCGTCGGAGTGGCCCTCAAGACCCTTCGGATAGGGAATCTCCACCCCGCCGAGAAAAAGGGGAACCCCCTCCCTCAGGCGGTGAAGGTCAAAACCAAGTCCTACTTTTATCACCTGGTCTATTATATCAGGAATTTGCTGCTTCAATTCCCGGCCTTTCAAGAAACCCTCCCATCCTGGAATCCTCCCTCTTTAAAAGGAGGGCAAAGATAAATCCAAAAAAACCCAGGGTGGCGAACATGACCATGCTCGCCCTGTAATCGTGGGTTATGTCCCTGAGTTTACCGTTAAGGTACGGAAACAGCATGAGGCCTATGTTCTGGATCATGGTCATAAGGCCGAAGGCCGTTCCCACCCTCTCCTCCTTTACTATGAGAGGAACCGCCGGCCACATGGCAGCGGGAACCAGGGAAAAGGCAAGGCCGAGAACAATCATGGGCCAGGCGGGGTATATGTTGGTGAATCCCATGAGCAAATATGTGGGGATCATCATCAAAGAGCCTACCAGCATAATGGTGGCCCTTCTTCCAACCCTGTCCACCATCCATCCGAAAATCGGGGCGAGAACCGCTGAGGCTATCATGATTATGCTGGTTATCCCCCCGGCGGTCTTCACTATCCCTACGAAAAATCCTTTAATTGACCCCAGAATCCCCGAAGCCGCATGTTTGAGGGTAAGGGGAATTCCCCACTTGGTGTGGAAAAAGTCGGTGGAGAGGGCAGAGAAGGGGAAGATAGCCGAATAGAAGGTCACGCAGAGAAGCACTACAAACCAGTAAGCCCTGGGAAATTCCTTTATGTCCCTGAGCCTTATCTTCTCCTCCACCCCCTCCTCCCTCAGGTTCAGGTGTTTTTCTCCGTAGCGGTCCATTACCACATAAACGAGATTTGCCCCGAAGGAAAGGAGGGTGAATATCACCGCCGCCCACAGGGCTGCCCTGAAGCTGTGGAAATGCCTGGCGATGGAGGCCTCAAAATTGAAGCTGAAAATGGTCCCCAGACGGCTCAGGGTGAGGGCTATACCGAAGGCCAGGGCCAGTTCCTTCCCCTTGAACCAGCGGGCAAGGATGGCGCTCTGGGCCACCACTAAGGCCTCAGAACCCATCCCGAAGATTATCCTCCCCACATAAATTACGGCCATGGAATTGGCCAAGGCCACGATAGTGGCGCCCAGCACCACCAGGGAGGAGAAAAGCAAACTTGCCCTCCTGGTGCCTATCCTGTCAATTATCAGGCCGCCTATGAAAACGGTGAATATGGCGGCTATGCTGTAGGCAGAGTAGGTGGCGCCTATCTGTTCCCTTCCTATGCCCAGGGCCTTTATGAGAAGGGGGGCTATAGCCCCAAGGCTGTCGTAGGCAAAATAACTTCCATAGGTCAGAAGGGCGACGAAAAACAAAACCAGGAACCTGTAAGCCCGGCTGGTAGGGTCCAAAATTTTGCTCACTTTTACCTCCTTTATTCAACGGTCACAGACTTGGCCAGATTCCTGGGCTGGTCCACATCGTGGCCCAGAAAATCTGCGGCGTAATAGGCTATAAGCTGAAGAGGAATTATGTTGATTATGGGAAAGAGGTACTCGTCCACCAACGGGACCTTGATAACCCCGTCGGAGAGTTCCTCAATCTCCGGATGCTCGCCGGAAAGCAGGGATATTATCTTCCCCCTTCTTGACTTTATCTCCTCCATGTTGGAGCGGACCTTGTCCAGAACCTTGCTCTCGGTGGCTATGAAAACCGTAGGCAAATTTTCGTCTATAAGGGCAATGGGACCGTGCTTCATCTCTCCCGCAGGATAACCCTCCGCGTGTATGTAGGAAATCTCCTTGAGCTTCAAGGCACCCTCCAGGGCTATGGGATAGTTAAGGTGCCTTCCCAAGTAAAGGGCATCGTTGTAAGAGGAAAGGTCCACCCCTATTTCCCTGATTTTTTCCTCCTGCTCCCTGAGCATGTGCTCTATTTTAGAGGGAAGGCTGAGAAGCTGGGAGAGAAGACCGGACTCCTGCTCCCTGTCTATTTTTCCCCTTTCCCTACCTAAGTAAACCGCCAGAAGGTAAAGCAGAGAAAGCTGGGTGGTGAAGGCCTTGGTGGAGGCCACGGAAATCTCCGGCCCCGCATGGGTGTAAAGGACCGAATCCGCCTCCCTGGTGATGGAACTCCCCACCACATTGCATATGGCCAGGGAGGGGGCTCCCATTTCCTTAGCCTTCCTCAGGGCCCCTATGGTATCGGCGGTCTCCCCGGATTGGCTAATGGCCACCACTAAGGTGGACGGGCTGAGCACCGGGCGTCGGTATCTGAACTCCGATGCGTAATCCACATCGGTTTTAAGGCCCGCCAATTCCTCAAAATAGAACTTCCCCACCAGGCCGGCGTGATAAGATGTTCCACAGGCCAGAATAAGAACATCCTTTATGTGGCGGGGTGCAAGGGGAAGGTCCTCAATTACCGCGGAGTTCGTATCCCTTTCTATCCTGGGGCCTATGGTGTCCGAAATTGCCTTGGCCTGTTCGTGTATTTCCTTCAACATGAAGTGCCTGTATCCCCCCTTTTCCGCCTGGGCAAGACTCCAGCCTATCACCTGAGGTTTCTTCTCCTTCCTTTTCCCCTGAAAATCGTAAATTTCCACTCCGGAAAAGCTCAACCTGCCGATCTCCCCGTTTTCCAGGAAAATTACCCTATTGGTCCAGGGAAGAAAGGCCGGTATGTCGGAGGCCACGAAGCTCTCGCCCTCGCCCAGACCCACCACCAGGGGACTGTCCTTTCTGGCTATGTAAAGGGCATCCTCATCGGAATTTATAATAACCAGGGCAAAGGACCCCTCCAGACGGTTAACAGCCCTTCTGACGGCCTCCAGAAAGTCGTCCCGGCTGGCTTCCTCCTCTACCAGATGGGCTATAACTTCCGAATCGGTTTGAGAGCGAAAATTGTGGCCCCTGCGGCGAAGCTCCTCCTTAAGCTGCGGGTAATTCTCAATGATCCCGTTGTGAACCAGGGCTATTCTCCCGGTGCAATCCGAGTGGGGATGGGAATTGGGGTCGCTGGGCTCCCCGTGGGTGGCCCATCGGGTATGGCCTATGCCCACCCTGGAATTGACCTCCACCTCCCTGAGCTCTTCCTCCAGCTGGGATACCTTCCCCTTCTTTTTCCTTACAAAAATTCCGTTCTCCTTTCTGAGGGCCACCCCGGCGGAATCGTATCCCCTGTACTCAAGCCTCTTAAGGCCCTCTATTATCCTTTCCTTTAGATTGCCCTTATCTGAAACGATTCCTATTATTCCGCACACCTCTCCTTCTCCGTCTTTCTATTCTCCAGTAGGGGACTCCCTCGCTGTTCCTTATGGCAACCTTCTTTCCGGAAGCCTTTATCTCCTGGGCAAAAATGTAGTAATCGTTGTTTACCTTCACCACCATTCCCCGAACCCATATCCTGGAGCCGGCGTCCAGAACGATTCCCTTTTTCCTGAGGAAGGGCTCGGGGGCCACAACCAGGTAGTATTTCCTTCCGTTGGCTTCCATAACGGAATAGATCCTCTTTTTTACCAGGAGCCTTCCCTCAAATTCCTTTACCGCGGAGGGGTCCCATTCCAGGGAGATTATCACCCTGGCGGCGGACAGAAAGGTTAAAGCGAGAAGAAAAGCCGTTAACTTTCTCATACTTACCTCCAGATGGAATATTTTACCTTCTGATATTAAAAAAGTTAAGGACTCAAAAGTTCCCTGACTATGGGGTAAGCCGGAGCCCTCAGAAGCTCCTGGTAGGTTCCCTGCTGAATTATCCTCCCGTCGTGAAGCACCGCCACCCTGTCCGATATTAACTCAACATCTATGGGGTCGTGGGTTACATAAAGCATGGTCAATTCCTTCAAAGACTTCAGCCTGAGAAGTTCTCCCCGGAGCTGTTTTTTTCTCGGAAGGTCCAGGTTGGAAAGGGGTTCGTCCAGGAGGAGGAAGCTTACCTGCTGGGCCAGGGCTCTGGCAAAGGCCAAACGCTGTTTTTCTCCCCCTGAAAGCTGATGGGGCCTTTTCCTTCTGTGCTCCCAGAGGCCAAAAAACCTCAGAAGCTCCCTGGCCTCTTCCCGGGGATTTTCGGACTTCCTCAGGCGAAGCACAAACTTCAGGTGTTCCTCAACGCTCATGTGCTGCCAGAGGCCCAGGTTTTGAAATATAAAACCCACCTTACGGAACCTCGGTGGAACAATTATGCGTTTGCCTTCAGTAACGCACCTTCCGTCCAGAAAAACCTTCCCCTCCTCCGGGACCTCAAGACCCGCTATTATCCTTAAAAGGGTGGTTTTTCCTGCCCCGGAAACCCCCAGCACGGCGAGGATCTCCCCCTTGCGGACGGAAAGATCAACTCCCCTGAGGATTTCCTCCTTGCCGTACGACTTTCTTATATTCTTCAGCTCAATACCCTCAAAAACCAAAGGTCCCTCCTGCCGAAAGGGAAAAAAATCCCTGGCTCAAATTCCTTCTCAGGGCAAAATCCAGGGAAAATTTCCTGAGGTCCCAGATAAAGCCCACGAGCAGGAAGGCCTCCGCCTCCTCCCCCTTCCTCTCCAGAGCCCACTCCCCCACGGCCCTTACCCGATGAAATTCAGGGCCTTCCAGGATAAATCCTGCAAAATAACCGGTTTCCCCATCGGAGCCAAGGCGGGGACCGAAATTGAGGTGCCAGGTAAGGTGGGAAAAGCGCCCGGAAAAAATGGCAGTGATTTCCGCACCGGAGTTAAGGTTAAATCCCCCCTCCAAGGCCGCAGAAACTCCCGCTCTTCCCTGCAGGGCACCTTCCTTAAATACCCACTTAACCAACAGATTCTTCTCCAGAACTTCTCCATCCCCGGGAACTAAACCCTCAAAACCGTGGCGGGCCTCCACCTCCCCCACCAGCTCCAGGCCCTTTCCAAGGCCCCAGTTCACCACCAAAAGGGGACGGTTAAAAATATGGCCGCTGGAAAATTCCAGCTCCAGAATTCCTGCCTCCACCTCCACCCTCCCCTTTTCTTCCACATCTGCGTCCGTAGAGTAGAAGGGCCTGTAGGCGAAAACCCAGCCCAACCATAAAACCGTGAGGAAAACATTTCCCATCATCTAAGTAATAGTATAACCGCCAGGAGGCTTATGAAGGAATTGGCCAAGGAAAGGGAGGATAAAACCGCCGGGGGATTGTTCACTGAAAGGGTGTAGAGCCTTACCACCAAGGGTTCCCCTCCCGGGGGATACAGCATGGAGCTGAGGCCCAGTTCGTTGGAGGAAAAAACGAAGACCAGGAGAAAGGCCACCGCCGCCCATCTCCTCAGGGAGGGGAAGGTGATTTTAGAAAAAACCTTCGGCGAAGAAGCGCCGGCCATAACCGCCGCTTCCTCCCCGGAGGGGTCCAGATGGCGATAAGAGGCCTCCATAACCTTAAAGGCCAGGAAATAATACCTTCCCACCAGGGCAAACACAAGGACGATGCCGGAGGAATAGAGGAAGCTGAGCCTTCCCCAGCTCCCCATGACACCCACCGCTAAGGAAGCGGGGGGCATGAGAAAGCCGAGAAGGAGCACCAGGGAATAGGCGGGAAAGGGTTTTCTGGCGAAAAGCATGGCCCAGAGGGCCGCCACCAGCCCAGCGGCGGAGGAATAAAGCAAGGTCCTCAAAAGGCTTCCCCCGGCCCTGGAAAGGGCAATGTAGGAGGTCTTAAGGTCCAGGGCCTCCCTGAAAAGGCCCAGAAAGGGAAGGAAAAGGTAAACAAAAATGATGCCCAGGGCAAGGAGCAGTCCCGGGACCTTCAAACCCGGTGAAGAAAATTGCAACCCTCCCCGGGAGGAAGAAAAAAACCCGGTCCCCCTCTTCAGGAAGGTATATTCCAGGACAAGAATTACTATGCCCACCCCCAGAAGGGGGAAGGAGGCGGCCACCCCGGCCTTCATGTTGTAGAAGGCAGAGAAACGAACCAGAACCTGGTAGGAGACGCTGTTTATCCCGAAGTATGTGGGAACCCCCAGCTCCGAAAAGGAAAGAAGAAAGACCAGGAGAGCCCCGGTCATTATCCCTGCCCTGGCCCGGGGAAGGGTTATCCCGGTAAGGACCCGTAGGGGGGAAGCCAGGAGCAGGGCGGATTCTTCCTCCTCCTTAGCCACCGAGGAAAGGGCCGCCGCCGTTAGCCAAAAGACCACCGGATAAAAACAACCCGCAAGGACGAAGACGACCCCAGCCCTGGAAAAAAGGAATTTGGAGAGGGAATTCGGAAGAAGATAGGACCATCCCAGGGCAAATTGATAGGGAAGGAAGAAGAGGGGGAGGGTCAGGACAAGGCCCAAGGTCCGCCGGAAAGGAAGGGCAATTTTGCTCACCGTCAGGGCCAGGCTCAGGCCTAAGGCCGTGGAAAAAAGGGAAGTGAAAACCCCTATTTGCAGGCTGTTGCTAAAAGCCTGGAGGAAGTCCTTCTCCTTAAAAAGGTCCCCCATGGAAGAGAAGGCAGAGGGAAAGGAGAGGAAAAGCCCTGCCAGAGGAACCATTATGGCCCCAAGGGGCAGGCTCCAGGCAATGCCCCCCTTTAAAACCCTGAGACCCATTCCCTCAGCCAGGGTAGAATCTCCTCCATTTTTCTTCCCACCTCCGAATAGTCCACCTTCATGGTTTTAAGGCTGGAAATGGAAGGAAGGCCCCGGGGAGGTTCTACCCCTGGATGCAGGGGTATCTGCCTGCATGTGGCCCGGGCCAGCATTTCTTCCGCCTGGGCCGAAAGGAGAAAGTCTATCATCTTCTTAGCCTCCTCGGGGTGGGGAGCTCCCTTTATTAAGGCCACGGCATTGGGCATGAAGAGGGTGCCTTCTCCGTCCTGGTCAGGAATTATCATCTTCACCGGATAGCCCTGCTCCATCATGGAAAAGGCATCGTCGTTGTCCACGAAGCCGAACTTCACCTTGCCCAGGGCCACCCATTTGGCCACCTCACCGTTGGAGGAGGCTAAGCGCAGACCGTTGGCCTTGAGCCTGTTCAGAAACTCCCTGGCCTTCTCATCCCCCCAAAGAACGAAAAGGGCGGCTATGTGGAAGGAGGTGGTGCCGAAAAGTGGATTGGCTAAGGCAAATTGTCCCCTCCATCGCTCATCCAGCATGTCCCTTACGCTCCGTGGATACTCCCCCTTCACCAACTCAGTGTTTACGAGAATCACCCTGATTCTCCCTGAAAAACCGGTCCAGAACCCCTGGGGGTCCTTGAACCTGGAGGGAATTCCCGCTGCATTGGGGGAAATGTAGGGCTGGAGTACCCCTTTCTGCCTCAAGATCTCCACCCTCAGGGGGTCGTTGGACCAGAAGACATCGCAGCGCGGACGGTCCTTCTCGGCCAGGAGACGGTTCACCAGGCCGGTGGATTTGGTCTCCTCGGTGTCAAAAACCATCCTAACCCTTATTCCTGTCCTTTCCTCAAAGGCCTTCAGCACCGGCTCGGAAAAGACCTGGTCCGTGGAGGTGTAAACCACCACCTCCCTTTTCTCCCTTCCCCCACAGCCGAGGAAAACCAAACCGAGAAGAAGGAGCAGGGCGAACCTTCTCATTGCAGGGCCTCAACCTTGAGGTCGTCAAACTCCGTGCTGGCATCGGCCTTGGTCCAGAGGCCGAATTTTCCTGCATCGTTAAATATGCGAACGCTGGCCTGGAGTTTAAGCTCCCCGTCAAAATAGCATTTGATGCTGTGGCCCCTCTGGACAACCCTTATGCTGTGCCAGGCGGCCGGGTCTGCTTTAATTCTTGTGGAGCGAAGCATCCTCCTTCGGCCGTTCTTTACATAGTACAATCTGAAGTTGTCCTCCAGAGGATTCCACCTTACCACATAATAGTTGTTCCTGTCCTTAGCCCTCCATATAAGACCGCCCCCCTGATCTTCCCTTCCCCTGACGGCCTTGATGCGCACGGAAATGCTCAGGTCCTTGAGGGAGGCGTTTTCGTAAATCAAAAGGTTAAAACAGGCGCCGTAATTGGTCTTTGGGTCAGGCTTTACAAGAAGGGCATTGGGTTGAGAAGGAGCGGTGGGTTCCTTTACCACCATCCACTGCGAAAGGGTGCCCCTGTCGGCGGTCTGGGCCGGGGAGAAACCCCGGGGAAGCTGGGAGCCGGAATCAAAATTGAAGTAAAATCCGGACGCCCCCAGGATTCCCACGGAGAAAGTCAACCAAAGGACAAAAATTCTAAGTCCCTTCATTTTCCACCTCCTTTTCCCTCTCATTTAATCAACAAAAACTTGGAATTTCAAGCCCTGAAACTATAATATAACTCATGAAGAAAACAATACTTCTTCTCATCCTTGCCCTGGCGATGGCGGGCTGCGGGTCCGGGGGAAAACTTCCTCCCTCCCACCTCACCTGGACCTGGGACGAGGACCAGAGCTGCATCACAGGGGAAAATATTTGGGCCGGATTTTCCGAAACCAAGGAAGGCTTTCAGGCGGAAAAACCCATATCTTCCTTTGCCCTGTGGAGGAAAACACCGCCGGGCAAAATTACTCTGGTTTATGTCAATAAAAGCAGGTTCCCGGTAAAATTGGCCATAAACGGAGCCGTGGTGGCCAGCCTTCCCTTCTCTTCCAAATACAGAAGGTTCGTTCTTTCCACCCCCCTGCTGCAAAAGGGAATAAACATAATAGGCTTCCTTAGAAGAAACAGGAAGAAGCTGGTGGTAAAGGAGCTATGTCTTTCTCAAGGGAAAGGGGAAAATTTCGTCCTGGAGAAGGGGGAAGGCCTGATAATTCCCGTGGATGGGGGAGGGATAAAATTCTCCCTCCGGGGAAGGGGAAAAGCCCGGGTTTCAGTCCATTACGGCCAGGGTTTCTCAAAGCTCAGGGAAACGGGTATAAACAATCCCCTGAGAATCCTACCCTCCAGGGTGAGCTTCTCCTCCCATGAACCCTACCTGGTGGAAATAAGGGTAAGTTCCGGGGGGCTGAGGCCCGGAGACTTCAAATTCTCCTCCGGGAAAGAAAACAAAAATCCTCCTGGGACCAACCTGAGGTTCAGGAAACCTTATCCGAACATCTTCATTTTCCTCATAGATGCATGCCAGGCCTCCCATCTGAGCCTCTACGGATACCCCAGAAAAACCTCCCCCAACATAGACAAGCTCGGAGAGGAAAGCCTGGTCTTTGAGAACGCCTACACCAATGCGGCCTTCACCAGGGCCACGGTGGCCTCCATTTTTTCAGGTCTTTTCCCGGAGCACCACAAGGTTAGAGTCCTCAGGGCTGCCCTGGACAGCCGCCTCCTTCTTCTTCCAGAATTTCTAAAGACCAAGGGATACACAACCTCCATTTTCACCGCCTCCGCCAATGTATCGGCCACCTTCGGATTTTCCCAGGGGATAGACCAGTTCTTCGGTTATTACGGCCGGTGGAACAACAGAACCAGCCAGAGGATGGCCAGGGACTTTCTCCGATGGATAGCCAGGAAGAAGGGGCCTAAATTCTCCTACATTCACTTTATGGAGCCTCACTTCCCCATAATTCCTCCCCATCCCTTTAAAAACATGTTCAAGAAAAACCCGCCGAAAATACCCGTCATGAAGAGGATGAGACAAAAAATAAAGAGCACAGAGAAGTTCTCCCCCCAGGAGGTTCAGGACATAATAGACGACTACGACTCCACCATAGCTTACATAGACAGCATCCTTGGGAGAATATGGGAGGGGATGAGGAAGATGGGGGTTTTCGAAAATTCCATGATAATTTTCCTTTCCGACCACGGAGAAGCCCTCTACGAACACGGAGCCTTTGGTCACGGTCCCATAGTTTACGAGGAGATGACCCACATTCCGCTGGTGGTGAAGCTGCCCGCATACATTAAAATGAAGGGGAGAATAAAGGCTCTGGTCCAGCCCACGGACATTTTTCCCACGGTGGCATCCCTCTTCGGAGTAGAGCTCGCTCTGGACGGAAGGTCCCTTCTGGAGGCGGCCCTTCAAAGGATCCAGGGCGATGAGATTGCCGTGGCAAGGAACTTCCTGAATCCGGGGGCCTACGGCATACGCTGGAGAAAATATTATTACATAATAAACATGAGGGGGTTTAAAGAAGAGCTATACACGGTAAAGGGGTATCCTGCCCGTTCCTATCCCTACGAAAATCAGGCCGTGACCCTTTACCTAAGAGGTCAATTCCTGAAATGGCTGAAGAAATACCAGAACCTATCCATGGTGGAAAGGAAGATTAGCTTCAAAAAGCTTTCCAGAAAGGAGCTGGAAAATCTCAGGTCCTTGGGTTATATAAAGTAAAATTCAGATTCCCAGATTTTCTAAAATGTAAAGGAGGGGATTTACAGCCTTGCCGTAAACATGAACTTCATAGTGAAGGTGAGGGCCGGTGCTCCTGCCGGTGGAACCCACATAACCGATAACATCCCCCCTCTTTACCCTCTGGCCAGGCCTTACCAGGATTCTGGAGAGGTGTCCGTAGAAGGTGGTAAAGCCGAAACCGTGGTCTATCTCCACCCAGCGTCCCAGGCCCCTTCTCTGAAATCCTGTTCTCAGCACTATGCCCTTGGCGGTGGCGTAAACCTTCTGCCCTATGGGAGCAGAAATGTCTATCCCTTTGTGGAAGGTTCTCCTTCCGGTGAAGGGGTCCCTTCTGTAGCCAAAGCCTGAGGTCAGGTATCCCCTGGTGGGCCATATGGAGGGCGTTGAAGAAAGGAGGTCCTGCTGTTCCTTGAAAAATTTGTAGAGAATTTCAAAGTTCACATCCAGGTCCTGGGCCATCTTCTTGAGCTCCTTCATTTTAACCACCACCTTCTGAGGATCGGTGCTGGCCGGCAGGGGCTTCGTTATGGCTCCAATGTCCAGGCCTCCCCCAACTCCCCCCACCTCCCTCAAGGCGTAGGGAGCCTCCAGGCCGGCAATGGTGTTGAGCTTTTTGGCGTAATCTTTGAAAAGGGATAATTTGAAGTGAAGTTCCCGGGCGTCCTTCTGTAATTTAGCCACTGTGTTTTTTAATTTTAAGTTCTCAGCCTCCAGTCTCTTAAGCCTCTCCCTCTTGAGGTTCAATCCTATGTAGTCCACGAACATAAAAAGACCCATCAGGGTGGCGACGCCGGCTCCTATGAGGATTTTCTTCAGTTTCCTTCTTTCAATGGAATAAACCTTTGGGGAGGCGTCTTCCCTGGGGATAATCCATATACTCAGATAGTCCTTCATAGTTTCCTTTTTACCATAAGCAACCTCTTATTGTCAACTATATTATAATTCTTTTCTGGAGGTGTAAAAAATGACCCAGATGGAAAGGGCAAGGAAAGGGGAGATAACCCCTCAGGTAAAGGAAATAGCCCGGCAGGAGGGAATAGATGCCGAGGTCCTGGCGGAGAGGGTGGCCCGGGGAACCGTTGTGGTCCCTGCCAATCCCCATCACAAAAACCTCAAACCCATAGGTATAGGCCAGGGGCTGAGAACCAAGGTGAACGCCAACATAGGAACCTCCATGGACTTCCCCAGGATAGAACCGGAACTCAGGAAACTGAAAATAGCCCTGGAGGCCGGGACCGACACGGTGATGGACCTTTCCACCGGAGGAAATCTCAACCGCAACAGGAAGAAAATAATTGAGGCCTCCTGGAGGCCCGTGGGCACGGTTCCCATATATCAAGCGGCCATAGTCGGAATATCCCGCCGGGGTTCCATCGTAGGTATGACCCCGGACGACATCTTTGAGGTAATAGAAATGCACGGGAGGGATGGGGTGGACTTCATCACAGTCCACGCCGGGCTTACCCTCTCGGGCCTGGAGAAGATAAGAAGAAAGGAAAGGGTTATGGACATAGTCTCCAGGGGAGGTGCCTTTCTGGCGGGATGGATGCTCCACAACGAAAAGGAAAATCCCCTTTACACCCACTTTGACAGGCTGCTGGAAATAGCAAGGAAATACGACATGACCCTGAGCCTGGGGGATGGCCTTCGGCCCGGAGCCATAGCCGATGCCACCGACGCGGCTCAAATTGACGAGCTCATGGTGCTGGGGGAGCTGGTGAAGATGGCCAGGGAAGCAGGGGTCCAGGCCATGGTGGAGGGACCGGGCCATGTGCCCATGGACCAGATAGAAACCAACATAAAGCTGCAAAAGAGGCTATGCCACGGGGCTCCCTTTTATGTTTTGGGACCTCTGGTAACTGACATTGCCCCGGGCTACGACCACATTACCTCCGCCATCGGAGGGGCCATAGCCGCTGCCGCAGGGGCTGATTTTCTCTGCTATGTAACCCCGGCGGAGCACCTCGGCCTTCCCGACGAGGAGGCGGTTAAGGAGGGGGTAATAGCGGCCAGGATAGCGGCCCACGCCGCTGACCTGGTCAAGGGAATAAAGGGTGCCTGGGAATGGGACCTGGAAATGTCCAGGGCCAGGAGGGCCCTGGACTGGGAAGCCCAGAGGAGACTGGCCATTGACCAGGAAAAATTTGACAGGATACGCTCCCAGAGGGGAACCCAGACCGATGCCTGTTCCATGTGCGGAGACTACTGTGCCCTTAAGATAGTGGACCTCTATCTGGGAATAAAAAGGGACAAATATTCGCCTCAACTGTGATGGAGATAAGGTTCTTAGGGGTCAGGGGAAGCTGTCCGGTAAGCGGGGCCAGGTTCAAGAAATACGGTGGGAACACCACCTCCATTTTGATAAACTCCTCAAACACCTCCCTCGTAATAGACGCGGGAACCGGCATTACCAAACTGGCGGAAAGGGAAAACTTCAGGGAAAATGTGGTTTTCCTGTTCACCCACTACCATCTGGACCACATATTGGGTCTTCCCTTCGCCTTCCTCCTCTACAGCGAAGGATACAGAAGGAAAATGTACGGGCCGGACTTTGGAAACTTCTCGGTAAGGGAAGCCCTGGATGTCCTTTCAAACCCAAGGCTCCTCCCCTTCAAGGTTTCGGAAAAAATGCTGGAGACTCACCTGTTCCCGGTAAGCGAAAAATTTGAGGTGGAGAATTTCAGGGTTCTTTCCCTCTACTCCAGGAACCATCCCTTAGACGGCATAATGCTTTACAGGATTGAAGCGGAGGGAAAGAGCGTGGGAATAGCCACCGATTACGAGGTGGGGGAAGACCTCCCGCAGGTGGTGGAGTTCTTCTCCGGGGTGGACCTTCTCATTCACGATGCCCAGTACACCGAGGAGGAATACCGGGAAAGGAAGGGATACGGACACAGCACGGAAATCATGGCGGCAGAGATGGCCGTCAAAACCGGAGCAAAAAGGCTGGTTCTCTTCCATTTTGACCCCTTCCACACCGACTCAGAGGTGGACCTGCAACAGCTCAGGGCCGCCCGGCTCTTCCCTGCCACCGCCGCTGCCAGGGAAGGCATGAGCATAAAGCTTTAGGATGCTTTCCTTCTCCGAAAAGAGGCTGCAGAACTGTTCCCCCCAGATGGCCCTGATTTACGCCGCCGGTTTCAAAGGAAAGCTTCTCCTCATAGTGCCCAACGACTTTGATTTCCAGGGAGAATACGCCCTCTTCGGGGGGAGGAGGGCGGCCTTCATCCCCCCGCCCAAGGAAGAATTCTTCTCCCCCCTCCCCCAGTCCAGAAGGGCTGTGGCTCAAAAGCTCAGGGTTCTCTGGAGGGTTTCCCAGGGGCTGGAGGACCTGGTGGTGGCCCCGGCCTCCTCCCTTTTCCACCTCCCATCGCCGGAGAAAATCTCCTCCTCGGTCCTGTCCCTGCACCGCCACGAGGAATTTGAGCAGGAGCTTCTGGTTCTCCATCTGCGGGAGCTGGGATACAGGGAAGTGGACTTCGTCAGGGAGATAGGCGAGTTCAGCCTCAGGGGAGGTATAGTGGACTTCTTTTCCGGCTGGGAGGAGCATCCCATCAGGCTGGAGTTCTCCGGGGATAGGGTTATTTCCATAAGAAAATTCAACCCGTCCTCCCAGCTCTCGGTGCAGGACATCAAGGAGGCCATAATAGGCCCTTACAGGGAGTGGGAAAGGGGGGAAGCCGAAAAAATGAAAAGGAAGTTCCCGCAGTTGAGCTCAGCCGACGAGGAGGCCGGCGAACTGGTGGGTCTTCTTTGCCGTCATTCAAAAAAATACAACGAGGTTTTCAAGGGTTTCGCCGTGGGGATATTCAACAGAAGGGAAATAGAGAATTACCTGGAGGAAGAAAGGGAAAGGGTGAAGGCGAGCCCCCTCCCCTATCCCGACCCCCTCTCCCTCCTTCCCCTGCCCGGGGACCCTGCTTTAGAATTTTGCTGCGAAGAGGGATTCGTGGAGGATTTCTCCCTGCTTCCCAGGGCCAGGGGAGGGGCTGAAGCCTGGAGAAAATGGCTGGCCTCGGAAAAGCGGGCGGGCAAAAGGATAATCCTGGCTGCGGAATTTAAGGGCCTTGAGTTTGCGGAAAGGTCCCCGGTAAAGCTGAAGAAGGGGTTTCATCTGAGAAACCTCCTCGTTCTGGGGGAGGAGAACATCCCCGGCCCGAGGCCTGCACCGGCGGAGAAGATAAGAAGGATAAGAAGGGCCGTGTTTAATTTAGAAGCAGACCGTCCGGTGGTTCACGAAGACTACGGGATAGGGATTTTCCGGGGACTTGTCTCCTACAGAGGGGAGCTGGAGGGAGACTTCTTGGAGGTGGAATTCGCCGCAGGGGAGAAGCTTTATGTTCCCGTGGAAAGCTCCTTTAAACTCCATCCCTACAACCTGCCCCCGGGGACGGAGCTGAAGCTGGACAGGCTATCCTCCCCCAGGTGGGGAAGGCTCAAGGCCAGGGTTCGCCGGAGCATTCAGGCCCTGGTGGAATCCATGGTCAGGCTTTACGCAGAAAGAAAGGCCAAGGAAGGCTTTGCCTTCCAGGACGACCCCATGCTCCAGGACTTCGTCTCGGACTTCCCCTACGAGGAGACCCTGGACCAGGCCAGGGCCTGGCAGGAGGTGAAGAAGGACCTCATGGCCCCCTACCCCATGGACAGATTGCTGGTGGGGGATGTGGGCTTCGGAAAAACGGAAATAGCCATGAGGGCTGCCTTTATGGCCGTTCTTAACGGAAGACAGGTAGCCCTTTTAGCCCCCACCACGGTGCTGGCCCTTCAGCACTACAGGACCTTCTCCCAGAGGTTCAGAAGATTCCCGGTAAGAATCTCCATGCTGTCCAGAATGCTAAGCAAAGCCCAGCAGAAGGAGGTCCTTAAGGAACTGTCAGAAGGAAGGATAGACATAATCATAGGCACCCACAAACTTCTGGCGGAGGAGGTGGGTTTTAAGAACCTGGGCCTGCTGATTGTTGACGAGGAACAGCGCTTCGGGGTAAAGCAAAAGGAAAAATTGAGGCAGATAAAAAAGGATGTAAACTGCCTCACCCTCACCGCCACACCCATACCAAGAACCCTCAGCTTAGCCCTTTTTTCCGTATGGGACATATCTCTGATTCAGACCCCTCCCAGGGGACGCCAGAGCGTGGAGACCTTCGTTCTCCCCTTCAGAAGGCAGGTTTTCCTTCAGGCCATAAAGCACGAACTGGAGAGGGAGGGGCAGGTATACATAGTTATGAACAGAATTGAAGAAATACCCTTCTGGCAGAGGTTCCTCTCAGAGGAATTTCCTCACCTTCCCCTTCTGGTTTTGCACGGAAGGATGAGGCCATCTGTAATTGAAAGGGGAATCATAGACTTCATGGAGGGCCGCTATCCCATCCTCCTTACCACCACCATAATAGAAAACGGCATTGACATACCCAATGTTAATACCCTCATAGTGTTGAGGGCGGAAAACTTAGGTCTGGCCCAGCTCCACCAGTTGAGGGGAAGGGTAGGAAGGTCCCACAGAAAGGCCTACGCCTACTTTTTCGTCCACGACAGAACTATAACCGGCAAAGCCGAAGAGAGGCTCAGGGCCATAAGGGAACACGCCTCCCTGGGCTCTGGCTTCGCCATATCCATGGAGGACCTGAACATAAGGGGGGGAGGAACCCTGTTCGGAACCGCCCAGCACGGGCACCTGGCGGAGCTGGGCTACGACTACTACCTCAAACTTCTGGAGGAGGAGATAGAAAGAGCCTCCGGGGCAACCCCCAGGCCCCAGATAAACCTGGGCTTCAACCTGAGAATTCCACCGCACTACATTCCCGACCCCCTGGAAAGGGTAAATTATTACAGGGAGATAACCTCGGCCCGGGACGAAGATTACCTGAGGAACATACGGCGGGAAATGGAGGACAAATACGGAAGAATCCCAGGGGAGGCAGAGGCCGTTTTCTCCCTGGGGAGAATCTCGGCCCTGGCCACCTCCGCGGGAATATCCTCCGTGGAAAGGAGGGGAAGGGAAATATTCATCGGCTTCAGGGAAAAGCCGGACCCCTCCCTCCTTTATGAATTTTTAAAGAAGAAGGGGGGTCGTTTTCAGCAAGACGGGATAATCCTGCCGGCGGGCTCCTCCCCCTTCCAGGTGGAGGAAACCCTGAGGGAACTTTCTCGTATAATTAAAGGGAGATAAGATGCTGGAAGTCAGAGACCTGGAAAAAAGCTACGGGGAGCGGGAAGCCCTGCGGGGGATCTCCTTCCAGGTGAGGGAGGGGGAGATTTTCGGCCTGCTGGGCCCCAACGGAGCGGGAAAGACCACCGCAGTTTCCATAATCGCCACCCTCCTGAGGCCGGACTCCGGAAGGGTCCTTTACGAGGGAAGGGATGTGTTCTCCAACCTCAAATGGTGGAGAAGGAAAATCGGCTTCGTCCCTCAGGAAATGGCCTTCTACGAGGAGCTTTCCGCCATGGAGAACATGCTCCTCTGGGCTTCCTTCTACGGACTGGGGAGAAAGGAAGCAAGGAGGAGGTCCGCTGAAATTCTGGAGGTCCTGGAACTTTCCCACAGGGCTAAGGACAGGGTCAGCACCTTCTCAGGTGGAATGAAGAGAAGATTAAACCTGGCCTTGGGGATAATCCACAACCCGGAATTTCTCATTCTGGACGAGCCCACGGTGGGGATAGATGTCCAGGCGAGGGTTTACATAAGGGAATTCCTCAGAGAACTGGCCTCCAGGGGAACTTCCATGCTCTACACCACCCACCAGCTGGAGGAGGCCCAGCAACTGTGCCACAGGGTGGCCATAATGGACGCCGGGGAGATTTTAGTGGAGGGGAAGGTGGAAGAACTGCTGAAAAAGGCCGAGGAAAACATAACCATCGTCCTCCGAGGCGACTTCCCGCCCATGGAAACTCTAAGACCCAGCCTTGAAAAGTTCTCTGGAAAAATTCTGAGCTTCTCCGGGGAAAAGGTGGCATTAGAGGTGGAGAACGAAGGGGCTGTGGCGGGCCTCATAAAGGAAATGCTGGAAGCAGGAATTTCACTGCGGGAGGTTGACATCAAAAAACCCGACCTTGAAGCCCTCTTTCTTAAATTAACTGGAAGGGAACTGAGGGAATGAGATGGGCTTTTTTGAGGAGTATCTTCAAAAGGAAGTGGGCTAAGCCTTCAATTATATTCTTTTTTCTTCTAACCCCCATCCTGCTTTCCCTCCTGCTATGGGCGGTTTTCTCCCCGGGAAGGAAATTTCAACCTCTGAAAATGGCGGTAATAAACGAGGACCAGGGAATAGCCTCCAGGATAGTTCTCTCCTTCCTCTCCTCCCCAAAAGCCAAGAAATGGATAGAAATTACGGAGGCGGACAGGGAGCAGGCCTTTAAAAGGCTAAGGGAAAACAAAATATCTGCTATAATGGTCTTTCCCCGGAACTTTACAGAAAATTATGTCCAGGGAAAAACAACCACCATTAAACTGATAAAAAATCCGGCCCAGAGGATTTACCCTGAGGTGGCGGCCACCCTGATGCTGGGGTTTGAAAAAATTCTGAACTTTCTTCGTGCCTATTACGATGAGGAATTTTCGGCTCTTTCCAGGGGCGAGGTGGTGAGCGGTGAATTTCTGAAGGGGACCCTTCAAAAAACGGAAGAACTCTTCCGTTCCATTGCCTCCTTCCCCTTCAAAATAAGGGAAGAAAGGGAGGAAAAAAAGAGATTGTCCCGGGCGATTTTCTTCCTTTCCGGCCTTGGATACTTCTTCATGCTGTTTTTCTCCAATGCGTCCATAACTTCCATGGTGGGGACCAGGGAAAGGCAGGTGCAGAAAAGGCTTTTCGTCTCCGGGATTTCGCCCTTCCAATATTCCTTAGCCTACCACCTTTCGTCCATAGCCTTCGTTTTTCTGCTGGAATTGGCCCTCGCTGCCGCAGGCTGGCTGCTTTTCCGACCCCAAAACGGGAATCCCCTTACCCTCCTCGTAATTTTTCTCCTGTTTTCCGTGGGTTCAGTTTCCTTTTTCGGGGTTATGGCAGGGATAATCGGAGATGAAAAGAAGGTGAACAACCTCTCATCTTTTTTCATTTTTCTCTTTGCCATTCTCGGAGGGAGTTTCCTGCCATTATCGGCTCTACCTCAGACCCTAAGGAAGCTTTCCTTCCTGTCCCTTATCCATCCCTTCAACCAGGCAACCCTCAGGGTCATGATGGGGAAGGAAGCCTCGGGCTTTCTCCTGCACGGCTTCATCCTATCCGCAGCCCTCTTTTTCCTCTCCCTCTACCTTAACGAAAGAAATTTGAGGTTGAAATGAGGGGCATTTTATACCACATCTCAAGGGAACTGAAAATAACCCTTAAGGACAAAACCTTCTACTTCTGGGCCCTGGTCCTTCCTTTGCTTTTCATGTTCGTATTTGGCTCCATGGGGGGTGGAAAGGAAAAACAACCTCTGAAGATAAACCTCGTGGCAGAGAAGGAAAACCCTCTGGTTAAAAATTTCGCATCCAAACTAAAAGGGGAGGGAATAGAGGTAAAGATTTCCCGCGAGAAAAAAGGTAAGAATTACATATACTTTCCCCAGAACCCGGAAAGGAACCCGATAGTTATACACCTGAGAGGCAGAGGACCTGACGAAGCGGGTTTCTTCCTCAAGGCCAAAGCCATCTTCGCCCTCATGGAAATGTGGGCGGAGAGGAGGATAAAGCCGGAGAATTTCGTGGGCCTGAAGATAACCACCTACAGCGAAAAAACCATACCCTACGGTTTCAATTACTACATCCCCGCGGTAATCGTTATGATGCTCCTCTTCAACATACTGCTGTTCAACGCCGCTTCCCTGTGGAGGTTCAGGCAGAGGGGGCTTATGGGGAGGATAAGCATAACCCCCGTGGGGAAACTCGGGCTCTGGGGAACTTTCTTCCTTTCCGGAATATTTATTGGGGTTATAGACATCCTGGTCCTATCCCTGGCCTCCGCTCTGCTTTTTAAGGGAACCATGGGGGAAAGGCCCCTTGCATCGGCGATCTTTCTCCTGCTCTACTCCTCCTCGGTCTCGGCCCTCTCGGTCCTGCTGGGAAGCCAGGTAAAAAAGAGGGAGGTTCTCATAGGGCTTTCGGTTCTCGGAGCTAACCTTCTGGCGGCCCTGGGGGGATGCTGGTGGCCCCTGGAAATAGTGCCCCCTGCCCTCAGAAAGGTGGCTTCCTTCCTCCCCACCACCTGGACGATGGGAGCCTTGGAGAAGATAATCTACTTCCACCTTCCCCTTTACTCGGCTCTGAAGGAAATGAGCCTTTTACTCCTTCTCACCGCGTTTCTCTCGTTTCTTTCCGTCAGGTACTTTAAAGTGGAAAAAATATAAAAAGGGGGCCGAAGCCCCCTTTTCGGCAAAGGGAGGTGTCGTTACTCCTTAACCTCTATCTTTATCTGCTTGGGCTTGGCCTGCTCCTTCTTGGGCATGGTGACCTTGAGGATTCCCTTCTTGTATTCGGCCTTGATTTTGTTGGTTTCTATGTTGGGAGGAAGGGTAAAGGACCTCTGGAAGGCACCGTAGAACCTCTCCATCCTGTAGTAGTTCTCCTCCTTGCGCTTCTCCTCAAACTTCCTCTCGCCCCTGATGGTAAGAACATTGTCCTCCACCTTCACCTCAATGTCCTTCTCGTTCATGCCGGGAAGCTCCGCCTCCAGAACTATGGCGTCGTCGGTTTCGTAGATGTCCACCGCCGGAGTCCAGGAAGTTGAGGCAAGTTCCCTTCCCCTCAGGCTCTCCTCAAAAAGTTTGTCTATCCTATCCTGAAGGGCCTGAAGTTCCTTGAAAGGATCCCATTTGAGAATCGCCATGGCTCACCTCCTTCACAAATTTTTTAGTCCATTTATATTATATAACCTTAGTTAAATTTTGTCAACCCTTAAATAGCCCATCAGGGAAAAATTTTGGGTCAAATTTTGGGGACAGACCCTTTTTTGATATAATTACCCCGGAGGTTGCCATGGCGAGACTTGCCCGACATTTCCTCAAATTTTCCTCCCCGGCCTACTACCACCTCATCTGCCACCTTCAGGACGAACTCCCCTACCTTCGCCCCTCGGACAAAGAATACCTCCTTCGCCTTCTTCGAAAGCTCACCTCCGTCTTTGCCCTCCGCCTCATAAGCTACGCCCTTTTGGGAAACCACTTTCACCTTTTAGTCCTCAGCGAAGGAGAAGAGGCCCTCGGCGAGGCCGAGGCTG
>Ga0256833_1000478_pt1 | contig 31525 bp, 30 predicted proteins | sample 356284metaG_FD_190535 | JGI IMG/M metagenome (GOLD analysis project Ga0256833, IMG submission 190535) | Hydrothermal vent microbial communities from Mid Atlantic Ridge, Atlantic Ocean - 356-284 | ecosystem: Environmental > Aquatic > Marine > Hydrothermal vents | place: Atlantic Ocean: Mid... | reverse complement strand
CAACTCGCATAAACGAAGGATAACCGAAGAGAATGAAGAAGGGGTGGGACTCATATCTTGGGCAGGGTGATGCCCCGCTGGCCCTGGTACTTGCCGCCGCGGCTCTTGTAGGTAACCTCGGGCGGCTTTTCTTCTGGAAAGAGGGACCGGACAATACCCTCGCCTGCAGGGCCGAGCAGCTGCGGCTGTAGCTTCATATTCGAATTGCCGGACACGTTCAATCTCCATCGTCCTTTCCATAGCACAGTAAATCGGTCATTTGAGAGATTGGGGGCGGGGTATTCTAGATTCATGGGGAAAAATAATACGAGTATTTTCGATATGTTGAATTCTAGACGGAAAGCATTGCTTTGATAGAAGAGATTATGTAAAAGTACTTGCTAGACCATAGAAAACGGAATACGCCACGTCGCGGTGGGGAGGGATTCATGGATTACCGAGACGAGATATAAGAAAAATAGAAGAGCAATACCCCTATCTGTCACAGGAATATGGCGTGAGCCGTATTGGCGTTTTCGGATCTGTATCTGCTGGCTCTGCAACTATGGACAATGACGTCGATATTATAGTTGAATTTGATAAGACCCATCGGTTTGAAATATGTAGAACATATCGAATAAATGAAGGGGCTACTTGACGGGAAAGTTGATGTTTTGACAAAAGACGACATTAGGAACATTCGTGTAAAAAGTATTCTCTGAAAATAGAAAAGAATATGGTATACGTCAGAGCGCGCTGTTCGAGATTTAATCGAAGAAGTTTTGGTTTGCCTTGCGAAGATCGAGGAATATACTCGTGGTTTTACGTATGACGATTTTGTCGACGACTATAAAACCCAAGACACCATGGTGGGAAACCTGGAAATTATAGGTGAAGCTAGCAAGAGAGTATCTCCTGGACTCAAGGTAGAACATCAAAATACCCAATGGCAGTTGTTGGCTGGCATGAGAGGCAGATTGATTCACGATTGTTTTGGCGAAAATATTGGTATCGTTGTGGAAATAGCAATTAATGACGCGCCAGTATCGAGACGAGAGATGGCGAAAATATAAATAGCGATAAGGCTAACCAAACGTTCGCCTGACCGCTTTCCCCCGCGCGCTCTGTAGCTGTGGTGAGCCTGGTCGTCAATTGGCTTCGTCCTTTTGTCTAACGCTCTTAGCCGCTTACTGCCCGGCTGTTTCGGCAATAAATCAGCGGCTGTCTAGTGAACTCCGATGAGCAGCTGCTTGTTGCTGCGGAACGTTAGAGCGCTTTTGGCAGCGGGCGATCTTTGCTGCAGGCGGTTTAATGCCGTGCTTTGTAGGCTAAGGCGCTTGGCTTGCGGAGTATAGCTAAATTGGTATCGTTAACGCTGTGAATGCTTTTGTCGTTGCCGCGCGCATCATATATTTTGCTACCATTAATCATGCCCGAGATAAGACAAGCGTGGTCTGGGCGACTTCGGAAAGGCGCCAAGACGGCAGCGCTGACGCTGCGCGCGCTTTCCTTGCTACTGCGTGCGGCGCCGGCATTGACGACCGCGTTGTTGCTGATCTTGCTGCTCGAGGGCCTGGTACCAACGATAACCATACTCATAAACAAGGACATCATAGATAGCGTAGCGTCTGCGGCGTACGAGCCGCTGCCCCTCTTGGCCGCCGCCTGGTTGGGTATGCGATTCATGGGGGCGGTGACGTCACCGGCCGTCCAGGTAATCCAGGGCAACCTGGGCGAGCGGTTCACAGCCTTCATCAACCAAAGTTTGTTGGACAAGATGTCCGAAATCAATGGCGTGGACCTGTACGAAAGCCCTGAATTTCACGACAAGCTGAAGGTATTAAGAGACGGCGCCAAGAGTCGGCCGGTAAATCTCATCGTCAATACAATCCACATACTGAAAAATGCCGTGACGTCGTTGTCGCTGTTGTTGATCCTAGCAGCCTATTCCCTCTGGGTACCGGTGGTTCTCCTAACCGCTTCGCTGCCTTATGCGTGGGCCATGCTGCGGCTCCGTGAGGTCAGCTGGCGGGCCCTGCTAAGCAAAAGCCAGCAAGCAAGAGAGCTAGAGTACATAGCGGGATTGCCGCTCCAGCAAAAAGCCATTCCGGAAACGATAATCTACGGCCTCCACGGCTGGCTCAAGGAACTCTATTCGAATCGTTTTAGGGAATTGCACGCGTACATGTCGAGCGTGAGGCTCAAAGAGACGCTCAAGCTGACACCCGCGTTGTTCGTTTCCGTACTGGGAGTCGCATTCGTGTTCGTGTGGTCGGTTCGGGGCGCGATGGCGGGTGCGCTCAGCGCCGGATCCATGGCGCTGCTCGTACAATCTTTCGGTCGCATTCATGCCGCGCTGCTGTCCGCTTCCGAGTCGTTGGGCTACCTGAGCGAAAGACTGTTATTCTTCGAGTACTATTTTGAGTTCCTCGCCGCCGGATCCGCCGTTGTCGCAGCCGGGGGGAATGGCTACGCAGCGGCTCTACCTCAAACGCTCGGGCGCATAGAATTTCGCGACGTCAGCTTTTCCTACCCGAACGGACAGACCGCTCTGAAGAAGGTAAGCTTCATCGTTCCCTACGGCAAAAAGATCGCGATCGTCGGTGAGAATGGGGCGGGAAAAACCACGCTGGCCAAGCTGCTGCTCAGGCTCTACGACCCCACAGAGGGCAGGGTCTGCGTAGGCGGTGCAGACTTGCGCAGCGTAGACCCTGAGGTATGGAGGAAAATGATTGGCGTCGTGTTTCAAGAACACGAACCTTATAAATTTACCGTAAAACAAAACGTAACGCTGTCAATGCTAGAGGCGAGCGACGATGCGGACCGTTTCGAGCGCGCGGTTAGGCGAGCGCGTTTTGACGAGGTAATTAGGGCGCTGCCTAAAAGAGAAGAAACCCGGCTTGGCAGGGAGTTTGGGGGTAGCGAACTTTCCTCGGGTCAGTGGCGGAGACTGGCCATTGCTCGCGCCGCTTTTCGGGATGCCGAGCTGCTGGTGCTCGATGAACCCTCGGCGGCGCTGGACCCTAGCGCAGAGGCCGAAATGTTCGCGGACTTTTCAAAACTCGGGGACGGTAAAACGGTTCTGCTCATCAGCCACAGGCTCTCGCTCGTCCGCGACGCCGATACGATTTTGGTGTTGAAAGAAGGACGACTGGTCGAAGCCGGCGTCCACGAGGCGCTCTTAGCAAGGGGTGGTGAATACGCAAGGTTGTGGATGGCCCAGGCGGTAAGGTACCAAGCATGAACTAAGAAATTTCGCGACTATCCAGCGCGCAGCGACGGAAGCCACAGGGGCGGTAAGGCGGAGCGTTGCCGCCCCTTATATCTTGGGCAGGGTGATGCCCCGCTGGCCCTGGTACTTGCCGCCGCGGCTCTTGTAGGTAACCTCGGGCGGCTCGCCCTCGAAAAAGAGGATCTGCACTATGCCTTCGCCGGCGTAAACGCGGGCGGGGAGCGGGGTGGTGTTGGAGATCTCAAGGGTAACGTGGCCTTCCCAGCCTGGTTCCAGCGGGGTAACGTTGGCCACTATGCCGCAGCGGGCGTAGGTGGACTTTCCCAGCGCGATGGCGATAACGTTTTCGGGCATGCGGATGTACTCGACCGAGCGGGTGAGGGCGAAGGAGTTGGGCGGGATCAAAACAGCTTCGCTTTCGATCTCGACGAAGCTCTGCGGGTCGAAGGCCTTGGGGTCTACCACCGCGCCGTAGGCGTTGGTGAAGACCTTCCACTCGGCGGCGGCGCGCAGGTCGTAGCCGTAAGAGCTGACCCCGTAGGAGATTACCCCTTCGCGCACCAGGTTTTCTTCGAAGGGTTCGATCATGCGTCGCTCGACGGCCATGCGGCGTATCCATGAGTCCGGCTTGATGCCCATACGCCGAGTATACCGGCAGACGGGGTCCGTTGGCGGGTTCCTATTTGGGCCAGAGGGCCAGGGCGCTGACCACGGGGCGTTCGTGCGTGGGAAATACGAGCGCGCCCCGCAGGTACAGCTGGGCCGAGCCGCCGGAGTCCATGCGAATCGCCCCCCAGGCGCCTAGGGCCAGCAGCTGCTTGGCCAGTACGCCTGGGGTGGTCTTGCCGCTGACGACGAACCAAAGCTCGCCTTTTCTGGTCCAGGCCACCGCGGCTTGGTATGTGACTTTGCGTATCTGCGGGGCGTTTTGGGAAAAGCCTTCCGCCGCGGGGTCGTACGCCAAGCGCCCTCCCTGCAGCAGCAACGGCCCCGCCTCGAGCGCGTAGCGTACTGGAGGCTCGAGCCTGCCGTACAACGAGAGGCGGTCTCCGGGCTTGAGCCGGCCGTTCCAGCGGCTGTCCCCCGCGGGGTAGCTGAGCGCCCACTGCCCCGCTTGCAGTTGCAGCGGCGCCGGGTAGGTATGCACCACCCGGTCGCCGGCCACCACTATCACATTTTCCCCCTGCCGTCCCACTCTGCCGGGGATGGTGTGAGCGGTCAGCCGCGCCGGCCAGCGGTTGATCCCCACGGTGTGAGTCTTGCCGTCGGGTGTGACTACCCAGGCCTTGAAGGTAGGCACGGCTGCTTGGGGCGTACCGCCGTCCCACATCAGCGTGCTGCGGCCGTAGGGCAGGCTCAGCGGCACGCCGTCCGCCACCCACAGCCCGATGGGGGTGGCGGTCTTGGGGTCGTAGTAACCGCCGTTGAGCAGGGCCAGCGCCGTGGGCGCCATCTGGGGCGGCTTCTGCCTTTTCCCCGGTTCGCCCACCGGTTTCATGCGCCAGGCTCCGGGGGCGGCGATGAGGCGCACCAGCTCTAGGGGCTCCGGCGTCCAGACGTACTCGCGGCGCAGCTCGAAACCCGAGGTTATCGTTTCTCGCGACGGCGGAGGGACAAAGTAGGCGTCCATTACGTAGCGCGGCGGCGCGCCCAGCTTGAAGGTGCGCCAGCGGTAGACTCGGCCCTCGGGGGCCAGGTAGCGGATCTCGGTGCCGCGCTCGTCGTAGCGGAAGGTGAGACCGTCTAAGTCGGGCGGGTTGGGAATAAAGTATGGAACCGAGAAGGTAAACCAGCCGGGGCTTTCGCCCTCGGCGCGCGGCAGCTCGGGTGTGGGGCCGGGCGGCAGATCCAACACCAGGCGCAGGCGGTCTTTCGCGAGCCGGTAGCGCATCCTGGCGGTAGGCAGACCGGGGGGGATTATACCGGCGGCGCGCAGGACCGCCTCGTCGAGGCTGGCCCGGCCGCCTTTGGGGGGAGGGAGGGTCGCTTGGAGGGGCGGGTTCCAGCCGATTCCGGGAACGTAGCTGAAGCTAATCTCCCCCTTGCTAAAAACCAAGGCGCCGGACGATTCTTTTACCGTGATGCCCAGCCAGGCCGCGGGCACCTGGGCCAGCGCCAGACCGCATAGCAGGAGCAGCGCCGGCAGACGCTTCACCAAAGACCCTCTTTCGAGAGGTAGAGGCGCGGGTTGGCTTCGGGGAAGGGGTTGTCCAGCTCTTCCAAGCTTTGCAGGCTGTCGGGCGATCGGCCTTGCCGCAGCGCCGCGGCTAGTTCCTCGAAGGCCGCGGCGTGCTGCCGGTAGCGTTCGCGGGCGTAGGCGGCGGCCTGGCCGGTGTGGATCAGGAAGGGCCAGTCTGAGGCTTCGAGCAGCAGCAGCTCCCGCATCATCTGCTTGAGGGTTCGCAGCCTTTCACCGCGGCATTTTTTTGCAGCGCGCAACATCTCGGCTTCGGCGCGGTAGACCGCCCGCCAGTAGTCTTTGGTGGCGTCGTTGAGCCAGACGCGGTGGTCGCCGCCTTCCCCCCAAGAACCTTCCGGCAGCCTGACGCGCACGGCCTCGCCGTCGAGCGCCCGCCGCGCGCTGAGGGGCCGCAAAACCTGCTGCTGGTTCAGGTTGCGGTACACCAGCTCCAGCCAGCGCACCCCTTCGAACCACCAGTGCCCGAAGAGTTCGGCGTCGTAAGCGGCGGTGACTGTTCCTTCGGGGTGTGACTTTGCCAGATTGCGCAGCAAGGAGACAAAGTGGGCTGCGTGGACGCGCGTGCGCTCGGCCGCGGCCTCGGGGTCGTAAGGGGCTTTTTCGGCGAGGCCGGCGGCGCGGGAGGTAACGCGCCAGTGGTGCAGCCCCGAGCCGGGGTCTTTGCGGTGAAACTCGCGGTAGGCGCCGTCTCCGGGATAGCCGTAGTCGGCGCTCCAGACTACCAGTGAGGTTTCGCGGTTGCGAACCAACACGCGCAAGCCGCTTTCCATCTCCAATAAGCGCAGGCTCAGATTGGTCGAGTTGGTCGGGGCGACGCGCGCCGACTTACCGCCGCCGTAAGGCGGCAGGGTTTCGCCGCCGTCGAGCATGGCGGCGTCCAGGAAGGTGTAGCGCAGTCCGGCCCGCATCAAGAACTCGTCTACCCCGGGCCGCCAGCCCGCGGGGGGGCCGGGCAGAGGAGGCGTCCAAGGACCGGCGGGGCGGTAGGCCATTTCCGGCAGCCAGTAGCCCAAAGGTTCGACCCCAAAGTGACGCCGGTAGGCGTGGACGCCGCTGCGCACCTGCGCCCACAAGGCTTCGGGGTAGCCGAGGAGCGGCGAGTAGCCGTGGGTGGCGCTCGAGGTTATCAGCTCTATCTGACCGCGCTGCTGCGCCCTGGCGAAGGCGGTCGGCAGGTCGTGCGCGACGGCCTCGTAGCCGGCCAGGGTGTTTTCCCAGAAGGTCTTTTGAAAGTTCGCTGAGGGCTCGAGTTCGCCGCCTCGGTAACGTTTGCCGTCGCTTTCGGCCCTTGCCAAGCGGTCCCTGGCGTAGCGCAAAAATCCGCTTTTTACCTTTTCGTCGCCTAGCTGCTCGGCCAGAATTGGGGTTATCCCCAGGGTAATAGGAGAGGGTACGCCGTCGCGCCAGAGGCGCTCGAGGCTTTGCAGAAGCGGTAGGTAGGTGTGCGCCATGACCTCGTAGAGAGTTTCTTCACCAAAGGGCCAAACGCCGTGGCCTCTGACATACGGCATATGAGCGTGCAGTACCAAAACCAGTTTCATCAAGACAATCCTAACCTTTGAGCCGCAGCGCCCGCAGCACGAAAAAGAGGGCCAGAGCCATGAGCGCCAGCGCCGCCGGCAGCCGCCAAGAATGCCTGCCGTGCGCCGCGGGCAGGACGCCGCTGGCCCAGACGGCGGCGTTGTCGGCGGCGATCACGTCCAGCGCCGCCGGAGCGCTCGCCGGTCCGTCCAGGCGCCAGTAACCGCCGCCCGGCTGCGGCGACCTGAAGGCCCAGGGAGAGAAGGGGTCGTATATTCCGCTGGCCACGTAGACCCGCGGTCTTTGCCGCAGGCTGGTGGCAAGCCATATCCAGTCTCCTTCGCGCCAGGCCCGCGCCGGCTGACCGGATCCGTCCGGAAGGCGTTTCTCGGCCCCCCAGCCGCTTAACAGATACGCCTCGTCCCAACCCCCTGCCGCCGGGGTTTTGAGGCCGCAGCCGGGCAGCTTTTCACTGCCGCCGGGCTGGCTGTCGAGGTAGAACGCCACCACCGCCAGCGAAAACCCCAGCGGCGCCGCTGCGGGGTTGGGGTAGCGGTCCAGGCGCACGCCCAACTGCCAGGCGCCGTCTTTTTGGCGCATCTGAAAGCCGGTCAGGTCGGCAAAACCCACTTCTTGGTAGATGGCCGCGCGCGGGTATCCTAGCTGGGCGCCGTGGTCGTCTCCCACGGGGTCGCTGAGTAGTAGTAGCGCCAAGAAGAGCCAGTTCACCGCGTCAATCCTATCAGGGCCCGCGCCAGCTTGCGGGGGTCGTGTCTGATGAGCTCGCCAGCCTGGGCGAAGTCGCCGCTGAGAAGCTGCACGCCGTCTTTCTCGAAGGGCTGGGGGTCGAGCGCGACCGGGAACTGCCCTTGCCGCGCGTAGTGCGCCAGCGAGCGCGGCGGCAGTTTGTGGGTGTGAGCCACCACCACGTCGGGACGTCGCCCCAAGTGGGAGGCCACCGCCAGGTAATGGCCGTAGGCGTCCATGCCGTCGCTCTCGCCGGGCTCGGTCATGATGTTGACTATGTATACCAGCCGCGCCTGGCTATCCTTTATGGCCTGGCGCAGGCGGGGCGGCAGAAAGCTGGGAATGACCGAGGTGTAGAGGCTGCCGGGTCCCAGAACCAGCAGCCTGGCTTCGTCTACCGCGCGCGCTACCTCCGGCATGATGGCGGGGTTGGCCGGGTCCAGCCAGACCCTCTTGACCGCGCCGCTGCTCTCGCGAATCTTGGTCTCGCCGCTTATCCGCTCGCCGTTTTCCAGCTCAGCCACGAGCCTGGCGGGGTGCGGCGTGGAGGGGTAGACGGAGCCGGAGAGGGCCAGTACCCGGTCGGCCATTCGTACCGCCTCGGCGAAGTCGCCGGTCAACTCGAAAAGGCTTACCAGCAAGAGGTTGCCAAAGGTGTGACCCATTAGCTCGTCTCCACGGCGAAAACGGTACTTCATTAACTGGGGCATCCTTTCCACCTCGCTGAGGGCGGCCAGGCAGTCGGTCAGGTCTCCCACCGCGGGGACGTCGAAGCTCTGCCGCAGCCTGCCGGTAGAGCCGCCGTCGTCGGTGACGGCCACCACGCCGGTGAGGTTGGCGGTGTGACGTTTCAGGCCCGAAAGCAGGTTGGAAAGGCCGGTGCCGCCGCCCAGTGCGACGACGCGGGGGCCCAGCTCGAGCCGGCGTTTGCGCCAGACCTGCTTGGGGACGTCGTCGGGATCGGTTATAGCCGAAAGTATCGAGCGGTTCATGGCGCGCATTCCCGCCAAGAAAACCAGCGCGCCCATCAGCAAGAACAGTGTGCCGGTTATCCAAAGGGGCAGCCCTATCTTGCTATTCAGCAGGGCTATGTTGAGAACCCAGTTTAGCACCACGCCCTGCCAGCTGAGCTGGGCGACGCCCACGAACATCAGCAGCATGCCCAAGGCGGCGATCAGCAGATAACGCTTCACGCGCATGCCCGGCAGCAGCCAGCGCAGGCTCGAAAGAAAGCTCTTAGTCACCCTTTTCCACATCGCGGTGTTCCACCTCAACGTCAAACTCATCGGCCAGTTCCTGCGCCAGCCGCGCTACCACCGCTACCGAGCGGTGCCTGCCGCCGGTGCAGCCTACGGCCACGGTGTAACCGCTGCGCCCAGATTTTCGAGCGGCGGCTGCGGCCAGGCGGCAAGCCTTGGAGATGGCCTGGTAGTACTCGCCGTCGCCCGAAAACACATAGTCGGAAACGCTCTTTTCCAGGCCGTTGTGTTCGCGCAGCTCTTCCCGCCAGTAGGGGTTGGGCAGGGCGCGGGCGTCGAGAACCAGGTCGGCCACCTGCGGCGGTCCCCACTTGAAACCAAATGAGATGAGCCGCAGCACGAAGGGGCGTTTTTCTCCCAAGAGAGCCGCCAGCCGCGCGGCGAGGTCGCCAGGGTCTTTGTTGCTGGTGTCTATCGTCCAGTCTGCCATGCCGCGCAGTTCGGCCAGCAGCCGTCGCTCCTGCTCTATTTCGCGCAGCAGGTGGCCGCTTCCCAGAGGATGAGCGCGGCGGCTGAGGTTGTACCGGCGCAGCAGCACCTCGGGGCGGGCCTCCAGAAAAACCAGGATGGTGGAGACGCCACTGGAGCGCAGCTCGCTAAGGGAGCGGCCGGCCTCGTTCAAAAAGTCTTTGGCGCGGCTGTCTACGACCACGGCGGCCTTTTCTATAGCCGCCGCGCTAAGCTTTTCGGCGAGCTGCAGCCAAAGCGAGGGCGGCAGGTTGTCTACGGTAAAGTAGCCCAGGTCTTCCAGGGCTCTAAGGGCGGTGCTTTTTCCGGCCCCAGAAAATCCGGAGACTACGACGAAGCGCATCCTCACCAGTTTTGCACGGCAAACGAAGGGACGTATGAGACGGACGGGAGTCCCTCGCCGGGCCGCGTATAATCGTAGGGGTATGCGACTGCGAGCCGCTGAGGTGCAAGACGCCGCGCAACTGCGAAGGTTGCTCGAAGGGGTGATTGGTCAGCGCCTGGAAGACGACTTGGTCGGCGAGCTGAACGCCCAGTTTCTGCGCTTTTTGGGCGGCGAAGGCACCACCATCGTCGTTTTGGAGGACGAGGGGCGCGTGCGCGGTATGGTCAGCTTGTGGGTGCGGCGCGGTCTTTATGACGACGGGCCGGTGGCTTTGGTGGACCGTCTGCTGCTCGAGCCAGGCTACCGCAGCGTCGAGAACGCGCGTATGCTGTTGGAGCAAGCTTTGGGCGTGGCGCGCACAGTGGGCGCGCTGGACCTGGAGGTGCTAGACAGCCAGGGATCTTACCTGCCCGGCGAGGCCCTGCAAGCGCTCGGTCTTACTCCCGCGCGGATGTGGCGCAGTCAGATGTTATAGGAGGCTTTCCCATGAAGGTACTTCCCAAAGGAGCTGAACCCCCAAAACTGCTGCTGAAGGCAAGCGACGGCAGCCAGTTAGACCTAGCAAACCTGAGCGGGCCGACGGCGCTGGCCTTCGTCCACCCGCGGGTCTCCGCCAGCCGCAACGTCGTAGGTTTCCTACGCAAATTGCACGAGATGCTGCCGGAGTTACCCATCTGGTTTGTCTTCAGCTCCGACAAAGAGGAGAGCGAAAACTACGCCAAGGGCTATCTGGGCGACTACCTGCAGGGCTACCCTTTGGTCCTGGAGGAGGGCTGCGAAGTCTTGAAGGCTTTTGGCGCCAGCCACGTTCCCACGGTTCACTACTTCGAAGACGGCAAAGTAAGCGTGGCCTTCAGCGGTTTTCACAAGCGGGCCCTCAATGAACTGGCGCAGAAGGCCGCCGTGGCCATGGAGGCGCGCCCCAAGGCGCTGGTGGCCGACCTGGACAACAAGGGCGAGTACGAACTGGCCGAACCGAGCGGTTGTTGAGTATGCAAAAGCCGATTACACGGCTCTACAAAGCAGCGATCCAGATCGCCTTCGACATCGCCTTGCTGGTGTTGGTCGTGGGTCTTTTCGCCGGTGTAGGACGCGTTTTGCTGAGCGTCATCAAAACGTTCGGGCCGGGCACTACGCCCCAGGCCTTTCAGTCTCTCGTCACCGATGCGCTGACTCTGCTGGTGGTGATAGAGCTGATGCGCACCTTCGTGGAGTACTTCGAGTGGGAAAGGGTGCGGATATTCGTCCTCCTCGACGCCGGCGCCATCTTTTTGCTGCGCGAGCTGATAATCAAGCTCTATACTCATGATTACCAAACCCTGGAGATTGTCTGGTGGACTTTGGGCATATTGCTGCTGATGGTCGCCCGCACCTTGACGGTGCAGTGGCAGCCGGCCAGCCGGCTGCCGCGGAGCGAGGAGACGGACGATAACTGAGGCCCGCCCGCAGATATCTCTGGGATGGCTATTGGGGGCCGATCTGCGCGACGATAATCTCTTGGCCGCCTACGACGAGGCCCGCAGGCGGCTTGTTTCCTACTTGGAAACCGAGTTCCCGCGCTTCAGCTGGAGGGTGGAGGCGGCCGAGCGCAGGGCTTTCATGCCCTTGGGGGCGCTGGATCCGGTAGAGCTGCTAGAAATAGCGGTAGCAGAAAAGCTGCGGCGCCACTGGGACTTTGTGTTGTTGATAGTGCCTAACGAGCTGACGCCCCTGCATGGTCCCAGCAGCTTGGGAATCCCCAGCTCGGCTTTGGAGAGCGCCGTCTTGTCCACCAGCCAGCTTGGCGCCGGCGACGAGCTGGTTAGCCGCATCGTGGCGTTGGCGCTTCATCTCCTCGGGCATCTTTGGGGACTAGAGCACGCACAAACAGGCCCAATGCGACGAGTGAAAGGCCCGCAATCTTTGAGCACGGAGCCTTTCCCTCCAGATCAGCGGGTGCAGGCGGAGCATTACTTGCGAGAGGTGGCCGCCAGCAGGCTGGAAGAAGAGCGGGCCCGTTGGGGAGTGGTCAGCTTTTACTGGCGAACTCTGCAAAAAGATGCGCGCGGTATCGCGGAGTCCATCTGGGGGTACAAACCTTGGCTGCTTCCGCTTTACCTAGGTCGCCTTACTGCGGCCGCGGCCGTGAGTGTAGTTTACTTTCTGCTTACAGCTGACGGCTGGGCGTTGGGCGGACAGTTATCTTGGCGCGCGGTCTGTTTGTTGGCGCTGTTGGGTGTCTCGGCCGCTACCGGCTTCCTCTTTGCCGGACAAGATTTGGGTAAGTATGGTCGTGAGTGGGCTTGGCGCGAGCAGCTGGCGCGCACGCGCTTGGTGGTAATGGGTACGCTGACGTTGGGAATAGTGACGCTTTGGCTGGCGCTCTTCCTGCTTTCTTTGGCGGGCGCTTGGCTGCTGCCGCGGCCTTTGCTGCGAGAGTGGATGGGGGTTGCGCCCGCTCCTTGGGCAATCGTGCGGTACGCCGTGTTTACGGCTACCATTGGCGTTCTCGGCGCAGCGCTGGGCGGCAATCTTGAGGAAGAGCGCGAGATCAAGGCCGAGCTATTGATAGACGAGGAAGCTTAAGTAGAGAGTTCCAGTATTAAGAAGGGCGGCCTTGGGCCGCCCTTCTTTCGGTTTGTAGCGCCTAAGCGCTGCTAGCGGCTTTGGCGGTCAGGGACGCGGCCAGGGAGCTGATGCTCCATACCAGTAGAGCTACTACGCTAGCTCCCCAGAAGACGCCCTCGAAGAGGGTGCTGCCGGTAACCCAGGCCCAGAGATCCGGCAGGGGGAGGACCAGTTTGCTTGCGAGCGTTACTAGCATCAGAACCAGATACACCGCGTAGAAGGCGTAACGGTAAGGCTCGAGCGCCGCCAGCCAAAAACTGGCCAAAGCCGCAAAACCTAAACGCTCCGGTTCGGGAACACGCGCCGCAGCCTCGGCCTGACCGCGGTCAGGCTGCTCACCGCGGCCAACTCCCTCGGCAAAAACGCTGAGGGCGCCGTAGCCCCAAAGCAAGCGGCTAGCCAGCAGCATAAAGACGGCGAAACCTAGCAATACCGCCAGTTCCTGAGGTGTCGCCAGTAGTAGCCCGACCGCCAAGCCCCAGGCGGCCAGGACAGCCAGGATAACCCATAATAGGTCCAGTAGGAAACGCATTACTTACCCCCTTTCTTGGGTTTCGCCTTGTTCATTTGCGGCTGCTTTGGCTCTCCCTGCTCTTTGCCCTTGGCGGCCTCTTCGTTGACCTTGAAGACGTGGCTCAGCACATATAGGTCGCGCGAGTAGGGGTGAGTGAAACTAACCGACGCAGCCAGCACGTCTCCCACCTCCAGTTTCTCGGCATTGGGCTTGAGCTTGAGTTGCACCTCGACTTCCGACAGCGGCGCCACCTCGACCCCTAACGGTATCGCGGTCAAGGCGTAGGCTTCCTGTTTGCTGGCTGCTCCGGGTTTGAAGATGATACTCTGGTCTACTAACTTAACTGGCACCAGACCTGGATTGAGCACGCGCAGGGTTAGCGCGTCATTGGCTTTGTCATAACGGGTGGAGGTCACCACCGGGGCAGGGGGGATGCCGGCAGCAAGAGATTCGGCGGCGGTTACTGCCGCTCGAGCCCGCGAAGCGGCGCTAAAACTGCCTATTGCAAACCCCAGCAACAACGCCAAAACAAGAGTCCAGATGACAACTGACTGTACGCTTCCATTAGCATTATGCTTCATCCATATCACCTCGATTGAACATTGTAATATCAAGAAAGATGAGATAGATGGTTGACAAATCAGCGTAATAATGTAATCAATATACATGCAGTAGTAATCCTATCTAATCTGAGTAGATAGGGCGGAAACTAGGAGAGTGATTTGATGAAGAAGAGAAAGAAGCTAACCGCTGAAGATCTGGCGGCCAGGCACCAGGTAGCCGTTAACACTTACGTTCGTGAGTTTTGGGATGAGATACCAAAAGAACGAGAGGTCAAGCTAAAAAACCTTAAGGCCTGGGGTTTCGACCTGATAGCCGGGCTGCGTGAGGGGCAGCCGGCAGTTTTCGTGGCCAGCCAAAAAGACGGCCGTCTACCCGGGGATGCATATGAAGAGCGCGGCAAGCGCTTCGAGGTAAGGGAGATCATGGAAAATCTGCCGCCTGGAGCCAGGTTGCTCCTTCGGGTAACCAACGAGGAACAGCGCGGCATAGCCCGTATTTACTACCGAGAAGGCGGCGGCGGGGAAAGCGAACTGCTAGCCCTACCCGCGGCCGAGCTACTGCTGGCGTTCTTCAAAAAGCAAGGGTTGGGCAAACTCCTGGAGGCCTTTCACTCTGCCGGCTTGACTAGCGAGTTCATCCAAAGCCGGGGGAGCAGCGGTAAAGCCTGGAGCTACGAGGGTTTGCCTCCCAAAATGCGGCAGGCGTTGCGCAGCGCGGCCAACGCCGTCAAAAAACGCGCCGGCGTTGGCCGCTTTACCCTGGTTTACTTCGGTAAGAACAAAGATAGCGACGACCGCTATAAGGTCACCTGGCTGCTGCCAACCGTCAAGCTGCTCGACCTGAGTCTAGCCGAGCACATCGAGGGCCTACTGGCTGCGCTCGACTAAACCTAGAAAGGAGAGATGTATGATCATCAAGAAACAACACGCTCTGGCGCTCGAACAATTGCTTGCTGACGAGGAGGCGTCTAAACCATACACTCCGTTGCGGGAGGTGGACCAACCCACCTTCGTGGAGTTAGAGCTGGCGGGCCTAGCTCGTTTTAGCACTCCGATCCGTCTGACGCCCACATACTTAGGCCGCGAGCTGACCCTCCTTTTGCGCGAGTTGATAGAGCGGGGTCCGGCGGCTTGGTCGGAGGAAGAATCCAATGGCGGAGTCGCCGTTCTTGAGGGCCGCGGCCTTGGGCCCGCCGCCGACTGGCCAGAAGGGTGGCGCTGGTTGGGGAGCGAGGTAATCGCCATGCTAGACGCCGCCGAGCGAGCGGGTCGCGTTGGTCCTCTGGCGGTTAACGCCCTGTTGGAGCGCGGTTTAGCACTGCGGGTGCGCGAGAGCGCAACCAAGAAAGAGTACGTTACGCTTTCCGACGCCGGCAAGCGGGTCTTGGAAATATACCGCGCTGCCGATCCAGGGCTAGAAATAGACTCTCAATTGGCCGAGGCGATTCGCGAGACGCCGCTGGGTCCGGCCCCCGCCAGCCAGCTCTCTACCTCAGGGCACGACGAACACCGCCTGGAAGCCATGCGACTCATTGCCTACTCCCCGCCCAGCTCCGACGTATTCGCCTTTACGGCCTTGGGGCAGGTGGTCAAGAAGGCTTTAGAGAGCGGCGGTTGGGGCGAAGGCGACGTGCTGACCGGCGACATCCTCTGGACTCTCGCCGACTTCGTCGACAGCGGTCGGGCGACCGAGGCGGGTTTGGCCACACTGCAGGCCCTGGGTTACGTGGGACCCGCTGGAGAGTTGCTACCCGCCGGCGAGTGGGCGCTAGAGGTTCTCAGGTTGTGGCAGGGAGGAGCCGAGGCTGATACACGGAGCTTCGCCATCGAAGCCGAGGAAGCCGAGGTGCTCCAGACGGTCGCTGACCAGTGGCGCAAAGCTGAAGAAACTAACCCCGAGGAGCGGCCCACATTTAAGGTTCTCCGGCGGGCGCTGATTGACCGTAAGGCGGCTGAGTATAAGGCGCTTTTAGAAAGATACGGGCGCAAGCTGGAAGAGATGCCGCAAAAGTTACGCTCTATCGCCGAGAAGTTTCAGGCCGCCAAAGATCTGGCCCGCTGGTACGACGAAAACTTTGACTTGCGGCAGGCGCTCATGAGCCTGGAGTCGTTCAGCTTGCTAGAGACCGGCCAAGACGAAAAGGGCAAAGAGGTTTTCTACCTCACCGAGTGGGGTGAGCTCGTGTTCGACGATCAGAAGCAGCAGCGCCGCGACGTGAGCGCTACCGCGGTCAAGGCCATCACCATAACGCGGCGCAGTTTCTCGGCGCCCAGCTACACCTGGTGGAAAGAGGCGCGCGAGCAAAACCTGGTTGGCAGCGCTGAACCAACCTCTGCGGGCCTGCTCTACGCCCGCTTGGCTGAAGAGGTTGAGCGCCTGCCTCACCTTTCGCGCTACGAACTCGTGGTTTTCCACGCCATCCCCGCGCACGGGCTGACCGAAGAAGGAATATACGCCGCTCTGGAGAAGAAACTGGGCCGTGAGCGTATTCGCTGGGCGCTAGAAAAGCTAGAAGCTCGTCACCTGATAGAGCGTCTGCCCGACGGCAACGTAATTGAAACTCGCGCCGGCGAGCTGCTTGACCGAGCCTTGGCGGGCGTGCCCGAAGGGTTCGGCAACCCGGTCAACCCGCTCGTTTTCCGCCTGATCGAGGCATTGCGCGCGGTCGGCAGCCTCTACGTCAAGGAAAAGAGGGTGCGCATCCTGCCGCGCAATGTCAAGAAAGCTCTGGAACTCAGCGGCCTGCCGCGAGAAGTTTTCGAAAACGCCATGGAGGCTGCGCGGGCCGCTGGCTTAATAGGCCGCAACTCTATCAACGAGGCGGGTCTAATGCTGCTCGCGGCGGTTAGGCAAATGAACAGCGGCGCAGAAGGGCATAAACTAGAGGAGACGGATTAGGAGGCCGGCATGCTTGATTTGAGCAGGGTAAAAGATCTGGTAGGAAAAGGCGACGTTTTGGCTCTGGCTCAGTATCTGGCCGAGGTTTATCCCAAAGGTCTCTTGGGTGAGCGTGACGAACTGGTGACTCTTCTGATGAAAGCCGGTTTGAATCACGCCGACGCCGTTAGTTGGGCAGGCAGGCTCGAAAAAGAGGGTTACGCTCATCACCTGCCGGGCAGCAGCCCGCGCTGGGCCTTTACCAGCAAACCCGTGTCCTTCCACGAACTGGCGCGGGCAATCCGCGGCGAGTGGTCGGAGTTCGTAGGAAACAGCAACGACGCTTTGGACGAGGCGATAGAGTTCTTCGAGCAGAGCGTAGGCGTCGACCGCGAGGTGGCACAGGAGATTTACCGCGCGCTGGAAGCCGCCGGATATGCTTCGGTCGTCTATCAAGAAGGCGACGCCTTCAGCCGCGACCGCGTTCTTTTCGACTTCCCCGAGGTTTTCACGAAGCAGGTGTAAGGTGCTCTACCTGGAAACGCTGAGCCCGCTGACCGTCGCAAATGGGGTGTTTCCCCGGCGCGACGGCGTGCCTTTTCTGGAGGCTGAGTACCTTCGCGAAGCGCTGCTGACGGCGGCGCTGTCCTACGCGATTGGGCGCGACGAAGCTTTTGGCGCGGAGATGCGCCGACTGGCGCAACACGGCTTCAAGGGCGACGCGGCGGGCTTGGCGGAGGCGATGAGCGCGGCGCTGCTGGTGCGCCAGCCCGAGCTGGCGGCGCTGCAACCCCCCGACGTTAGCTTAGCTGAGGTAACCGTAGAAAGGGTCGTCGTTTGCGACCTGGAATCCGTTGCTGCTGGCGAGGAGAAAGAGGTCGAAGTTTATTTCGGCTCGGCGCAAACGCCGCTACTGCTGCCTCCGCAGCTCAGTACCTGGCTGGCCGCCGCCACCCGCGGTTTTGGCGAGCAATTACTAGCCGCTGAGAACAGGCTGGCGGCGCGGTGCCCCTCCCGTAACGGAGAGTTTTACCAGCGCCTTCCCGAGAGGCTCTTTGGCAGGGCTACCTTACCTTTGCGCCTGGGAAAGTGGAGCTCCGAGAGTCAGCAGGGCCGCTTTCTGGCCTTCGAAGACGATGAGGCGGCGGGGAGGGCGCTGCTGCGGCGCTTTTCCGCTGCGCCCTTCCCCCGCTCGCTGCTGCAGCAGGCGGGCTCCGGTCGCAGCCTCGGCTGGGCCGTCTTGAAAGAGAGGGAACCCTAGTGTTTCCGATTCGTGATTCTATTAACCACCACGGCCCGGCGCTGATAACTCGATTAATAATCGCCCTCAACGTAGCAGTTTTCATCTGGCAGCTGAGCCTGGGCGGGACGGGTTTTCAGTGGGCGGTCTTCCACTACGGCTTCGTGCCCAGCGCCTTCTTCGCCGACCCCGCGGGGCAGTTCTGGCGAATTTTCAGCAGCATGTTCCTGCACGGCGGTTTTGAGCATATTTTCGGCAACATGTGGTTTTTGTGGGTCTTCGGGCCGACCGTCGAGGCGCGTCTTGGCGGCTGGCGCTACCTGCTGGTTTACGTACTGGCGGGTATAGGCGCGGCGCTCACCCAGGCGATATTCCTGCCCGCCAGCAACGCGCCCATGATAGGCGCATCAGGCGCTATCTCGGGCGTGCTGGGGGCTTACTTCTTACTCTTCCCGCTGGCGGCGATACTCACTTTGGTATGGCCTTTTCCGCCTATCTTTTTCTGGTTTCCGGCGGCCCTGTTTATCGGTTACTGGATAGTCATCCAGGTAATATTTGGGGCCATGGGGATGGCGGGCGTGGCCTGGTGGGCGCACGTAGGAGGCTTCGCGGTCGGATATGTTCTGACCTACATAATGAAACCCACAAAGCACTATCACGACGAGCCCTTCTGGTTTCACGAGTATGGTTTTTGAGGAGGTAGTGAGATGAACGGTAACGATTGGATATCGCAGCTCTTTTGGTTGTTCATCATCTTTTCGATGCTGACACCGTACTTCCAGCAGCAGGCCTTGTTCGCGGCGCGCTCGCGGAAGATGGCGGAGCTGGAAAGAAAACGCAAGAGCCGGGTGATTACCATGATTCACCGGCAAGAGGCCATCGCCATGCTGGGCATTCCGCTCACGCGCTTTATCGACATAGAGGACTCCGAGCAGGTGCTCAGGGCCATCCGCATGACCGATAAGAACGTGCCCATAGACCTGATCCTGCACACCCCCGGCGGCCTGGTGCTGGCGGCGGAGCAGATCGCCGAGGCCCTGAAGCGTCACCCGGCCAAAGTGACCGTCTTCGTGCCCCACTACGCCATGTCCGGCGGCACCCTAATTGCTCTGGGCGCCGACGAGATAGTGATGGATCACAACGCAGTTTTGGGCCCGGTGGACCCGCAGCTAGGCAATAAGCCGGCGGCTTCGATAGTCAAGGTGCTGGAGCAGAAAGACCCCAAAGACATTGACGACGATACCCTGATTTTGGCCGACGTCTCCAAGAAGGCTCTCAAGCAGGTAAAAGAGACCGTAGTCCACCTGTTGGCGGGAACGTTGCCGGACGAGAGAGTGGAGGACGTTGCCACTATTTTGTCGCAGGGGACATGGACTCACGACTACCCGATTGACGTTAACCAGGCCAAGGGCTTTGGGCTGCCGGTCAGCAGCGAGATGCCCAAGCAGGTCTACCAGTTAATGGAGCTCTACCCGCAACCGCGCGGCGGCAGGCCGAGCGTGCAGTACATTCCCCTGCCCCACCAGCGCGAGGTGAACGGCAAGGGGCGCTAACCCGCCGTACTCGTTGGCCCTCCGGACGGGCGGGTTGGGGTCGCAGGCCGCGGATCCGCAGGGCGGCCCGAAAGACGGGCGGTACCGAACGGTCGCGGAGGCAAGGACCCGGACCGCGCCGAGGTTTGAGGGCTATTCGCCGCAGCGGGCCACCGCCCGCAGGTAGGAGCCGGCGGCGACGAGAACCGAAGCCGCCAGCAGCCAGGTGAGCCAGCGCTCCAGCGGCGTGCGGAAGACCCCGGGAGCGAAGGGGCCCGCGCCCGTGAGCCGGCCCCAGACCAGGCAGGCCACCAGCGCAGCGATCCAGCCGAAGACGAGCACCCCCAGCCAGCGGCCGGCGCGGTTCACACAGCCCGCCCTGCGGCAGCGCGCGGCCTGCCAGGCGAGGAAGAGAAAGCTCGCGCTGGCCACCAGGGCGAAGGCCACGACCTCGAGCAGGTCCCTGGGCACGACGCCCTCCTTCCCCCGAAGCTCGAGCACCTCGCCTTTCTCCTGGTTGTATTGTACGCGCGGGCGCCGGGGCGGGTGCCCCGAGGTCACGCCGCCGGCGAAGGCGCGCTCAGGGTCGGGGAGCGCCAGCTCGTGGAATCCGTCGTTTCGCACTATCACGGGTCGGCCGCTCGGGGGTGAGCCCGGGTACGGTGGCGGGAGCGGCGCGCGTGGTCTTGTACGGAGAGCAAGCGCAGCGCCGCGTCCGAGGCGCGATATAGATCGAGCAGGGCCAGGTAGGGGTCTCCTGCGAGCCCCAGGCAACTGGCGAAGGCGGGCTCGGTCTTGACGCCTTGGGTTTTACGTGCGCGCACGCAGCGGCGCAGAGGTTCACCGTGAAGCTTGATCAGGCGGGCCTCTGCGCGCAGGTGCCGTACCGCCCGCTGGGCGTGCGCCGGTCGTCCCTGGGCGAAGATCTCCACGGGAAGACCCGCTTCCGGGAAGCGGGCCACTACCGTGGGCAGGCCGTCCACGTTTCGCAGCCACAGACGGAAGCCGGGTCGGTGGCCAAAGGCGCGGGCCAACCGGTCCGCGAAGCGGGCAGGGTTGCGCACCTCGCAGATTATGTCGAGGTCGCTCGCCGCCACGTCCAACTCCAGTGGAAAGGTACCGGCGAGCACGGGGCGGGTGCCCTGAAGCGCCGGGTGCCGGGCGAGGCGGGCGAAGGCTGCCCGGGCGATGGCCTGACGCGCGGTCACGCACCCAGTCTATTCGGGTGATGGCTGACCGGCTGGTCAGTTTCGAGGTAAGCTGGGTTTGTGCGCGCCGTCTGGAACCTGCACCTCGCCACATTTTTCTTCTTCCTCGCCTACGGCCTGACCGTACCCGCGCTGCCGCTCTACCTCGAGGCCCAGGGGCTTTCGGCCGCCTGGATCGGCTGGGCGGTGGCCCTCATGCCGCTGGCCGGGCTGGCGCTTAGGCCCTTTGGCGGCTGGGCCGCCGACGGCTGGAGCCGCAAGAAACCCAGCCTGATCGGGCTGGCGCTGGGGGCGGTTTCGGGACTCTTCTACCTGGGGCCGCTGCCCCTGGTGCTGGCCGGGCGTTTCCTGCAGGGCGCGGCGATGGCGCTCTTCGCCCCCAGCTCGCTGGCCATCACCAGCGACCTGGTGCCCGAAGGGGCCGTCGGCCGGGTGATGGGCACGCGCAACCTGATCCTGGGCATCGGGGTGATGAGCGGAACGGCGCTGGGCGGCTTCCTGGTGGACTACTTCGGTTTTGCGGCGGTGTGGGCGCTGCTGCTGCTGGTGCAGCTGGTCTGGATACCGGTCTTCTACCTGGGCGTACCGGAGACGCTCGAGCGCCCTTCTCCGCACCCTTGGTGGGCCAACTTCGGGGCGGTGCTCGCCGAGCGCCTGATCCTCGCCCCCACCCTGGCCAACGCGGGGTTCGCGGCGGTCTTCTCGATCCTCCAGACCTTCTACCCGCTGGTGCTCAGCACAGCGGGTTACCGGGCCGCCTGGGTGGGCGCGTTCCTGGCCTTCTACAGCCTGGTCTCGGTCGTCTTCCGCCTGCCCGCGGGTTACCTGGCAGACCGTTACGAGGCGGGGTATGTGGCGCTTGCAGGATTCGTCAGCTCTACCCTAGGTCTTTTGCTGTTGTGGTTTTTACCGCTGCCGCCGCTGGCGTTCGCGGCCGGTTTTTTGATGGGCGCCGGCGCCGGTCTGTACCTGCCCGCCAACATCGTCGCGGTCACCCGCGCCGCCCGGCCTGAGTTGCGGGGCTCGGCCTTCAGCCTCTTCACCGCCAGCTGGGACCTGGGCGGTCTCCTGGGGCCGCCCCTGGGCGGTATGGCGGCCGTCGGCCTGGGTTTATACGGGCTGTTCCCGCTGATGCTGCTAGGAGCCATCCTGACCGTCGCACTTTTCGTTTGGCTGCGTAAGGGGTATTGGGTTGGCGCTGCGGCTTAATGCGCGATTGCCTGTTCATGAGCGCTTGGCGGAGGGTCGCTGGTTACGCGCGCTGGCGAGGTCGGGGTAGGATAGGCGCTATGGCGAAGGAGCAAGGCATTACGCCGCAATCGCAAGACTTCAGTCAATGGTACATAGACGTCATTCAGCGAGCCGAACTAGTGGACTACGGACCGGTGCGCGGCACCATGGTGATGCGCCCCTACGGCTACGCCCTGTGGGAAAACCTGCAGCGCGAGCTCGACCGCATGATCAAGGAGACCGGGCACCAAAACGCCTATTTTCCGCTCTTCATCCCCATGAGCTTTTTGCAGAAGGAGGCCGAGCACGTCGAGGGCTTTGCTCCTGAGCTGGCGGTGGTGACCCACGCCGGCGGGGAAGAGCTGGAAGAGCCGCTGGCGGTGCGGCCCACCAGCGAGACCGTTATCGGTTACATGTGGTCTAAGTGGATAGGGAGCTGGCGCGACTTGCCGCTGCTGATGAACCAGTGGGCCAACGTGGTGCGCTGGGAGAAGCGGCCGCGGCCCTTCCTGCGCACCACCGAGTTCTTGTGGCAGGAGGGGCACACCGCCCACGCCAGCCGCGAGGAGGCCGAAGAAGAGACGCGGCGGATGCTGGGCGTCTACGCCGAGCTGGCCCGCGACTATGCGGCGCTGCCGGTCTGGGAGGGCATGAAGAGCGAGAAAGAGAAGTTTGCCGGCGCCGTTTACACCACTACCATTGAGGCCATGATGCGCGACGGCAAGGCGCTGCAGGCGGGCACCAGCCACTTTTTGGGACAGAACTTCGCCAAGGCTTTTGACATTACCTTTCAAGACCAAGACCTGGAGGAAAAGTACGTCTGGACTACCTCCTGGGGGCTTTCCACGCGCATGATCGGGGCGCTCATCATGGCCCACGGCGACGACCAAGGGCTGGTGCTGCCGCCCAAGCTGGCGCCAATTCAGGTGGTCATCGTTCCCATCTACCGCAAGAAGACTCGCGAGGTGGTTTTAGAGGCGGCAAGCGAGCTAGCGCGCGAGATCCGCGCCGCCGGGGTGCGCGTGCACCTCGACGACCGCGACCAGTACAGCCCCGGTTACAAGTTCAACGACTGGGAGCTGAAGGGCGTGCCCTTGCGCGTCGAGATCGGCCCGCGCGACGTCGAGGCGGGTCACGCGGTGCTCAAGAGCCGGCTGGGCGGCGAGAAGGAGTTTATCGGCCTGCGCGACCTGCCCGGAATCTTACCCGAGCGGCTCGAGGGCTTCCACCGCGCCCTTTACGAGCGAGCCCAGGCCTTTCGCGACGAACGCGTCGAACGGGTGGACGACTACGACGCTTTCAAGGTGCAAGTCGAACGGGGCTTTGCCGCCGCCTTTCACTGCGGCGACGCCGCCTGCGAAAAGGCGATACAAGAAGAGACCAAGGCCACCACGCGGCTCGTCCCCTTCGACTTTCCCGCAGAGCAGGGCGTTTGCGTGCGCTGCGGTAAGCCCAGCGCCTACGGTAAGCGGGTGCTTTTCGCCAAGGCGTACTGAGGTTTGCATCGGGTAGCGTGCGTTGCTCGGCGCTCGGCGGCTGTGGGTTCACGTATAGAGGCCCGGGCTCACAGCTAGAGCCTCAGCGTCTGACTGGCGGGTACGGGTTCTTCTGTAACGAGTCCTGCTCCTGGCTGGGGAAGGAGGCGCGATGCTTCTCCCCGATATTGACCTAGCGAGCGACGTCTGCGGATTGTCAGACGCAATTAGCGGCGCGGGTAGCGGTCTATACATAATAGCTGCTTTTAGCGCAGTAGACCGCGTGACGACGGTGCTCAGCCGCGAGGCGCCAAACCGGCGGCCATAGCGTAGCGCCTTCCATGCGCAGCGCCAGTTCCCGCCAGCGCTTGAGGCGGTTCGCGAGCGGGCGCGGATTGGCCGGAGTCATTTCCGGTGCTGCGTAAATTTGTGACGCCTTTGTGACGCTAGTTGCATAGACTAAAGTTGTCTTCCTGACTGGGAAAGGCAAAGGAGGCTATATGAGCTTCAAAAAGGTATTTTGGGCCAGCGTACTACTGGCGTTGCTGTGGGCGCTGACCGGCTGCGGGCAGAGCGGCGCCGGCAATGGCGACTCGCCGGCTAAACTGGACGGTATTTGGACGGTAAGCAGTTACGACGGGGCCGCGCTACCCCTCTTTTCGGAGCGCGACCTCAGCTTTCTAGAGTTTGACAGCAGCCAAGACAGCGTGACCATATATGGAACGCACAGCGGGACAGACGCCGTACACGCCTGCGTTAAAACTATCGCGAGCTACTCGCTGAACGACGTTTTTACCCTGCGCCTCGACGGGGGCTGTTGTATGCAAAACTCTTTTACCTACCGCTACGAACTGCAGGGCGACAAACTTATTCTCTACGACCTTCAGGGCCGCGGCGTCACCCTTAGCAGGTTCGACGGCGCCGGCGCAGCGTGGCAAAACGCCCAGTGCAAGAGCCTGACTTACTCCGTCGAGCCGGCCCTGGGGTTGCAGGCGGAGCCCCTCTACGCTTCAAACCTGGTCAGCGACGGCAACAACTTGATGTTTATGGTAAACAACAATCTCTACACGGTTGACCCGAGCGACTGGCACACCGTTTCGCATACCGTGATGGCGGGCAACTACACGCACCTGCTGACCACGCAAGGGAACCTATTTTGGACCCACAGCCAATCCGGCCACGACAACGACGTTAAGCTGGTGGACGCAAGCGGCGCCAGCAGCGACACGGTAGACACCAGCGCCTTTAGCCACCACGAGATTATGGCGGGCGCCGGCGTCTACATTCCGGCCTCGGGGTTGTGGCTCTACGGCCCGGCCGCCTCGGGCGGCGGCGAATACCAGCTGCTGCAGATCGATTCAGACGCTGAACCCGACACGCTCACGGCGACAACGTACTTTTACGACTTGGCAATCAGGGCCCTTACCTCTTACAACGGCCACATCTGGGGCCTGCTCTCCTTCCACGGCGCCAAACTGGTGGAGATAGACCCCAGCAACGGCGCGGTGATGCGCGTTTTTGACCTGCCGCCCGCTCCCGCAAACGGCAGATACAAAGGCATAGCCGCACTCGGCAGCTCTTTTTACCTGATGATCAGCCAAAGCAGTCCGCCGAGGACGTACATAGCGGCGGTGGCGGCGCCGCACTAGCCATAAGACGACGGCGACGCGGGGTGCGGTTTTATCGCACCCCGCGTTTGGCGGTAGGCTGAGGTCATGAAGTATCGCGTTACCGCCAGGAGAGTTTACTGGCGCTGGTTGGGCGAGGTTGAACTGGCCGGCGGGCCGACGCTGCGCATGAGCGGAGACGCGGCGCGCTGGCTGCGGCAAGGCGACGAGGTAAACCTGCGTTTGCGAGGCGGCGTCGGCGGCGGCGTGTTGGAAGGCGACGAATACGCCCTCGATTGCGCCGGGCGTGTCTGCTGGCCCTTATTTTCTCATGAGGTGCGACACGTTCGCTCTGGCAGATTTGCGAAGGAACTTTACGGTTATGACCTGCGGATACGCGAGGCCAGCGCGGAGAAAGACTACGAGGCCATGGCCAGCCTTGAAAGCTACAATTTTACCAGGTCGCAAAGGGCGGCGTCTTGCTGGCGTTGCCCCGACGGCTCGTTGCTGCGCGCCGACGAAAAGCCTCGCTGCCAGGGGAGCTGGGGGCGGCTGTTGGAGCTGGCCGGCTCCACGCCCGCCAGCCGCTTTTTGCTGCTGGAGATACTGGGAAAATCGGGGGCTAGGCCCGTCGCCTACCTGCGCCTCGACCCGCCTTTGCCAGTAATGTACCGCCGCCTTGCCGGAGGCGTTAGCGCGGGGATTCGCGAAGCGGTATTCCCGAAAGACTGGTTCGGGCCCACGCTAGACCCAAAGGCGTTGCAGCCGCGCGGCAGGAGCCGCGGCGAGAGTATCCAGGAGATGTTAGACGGGATGAGCGTCGCCGCCGCGCGCATAGGGAGGTTGCTGGTGCACCCCAAGTTTCGCTCCGAGGGTTTGGGGCTGCGCCTGCTGCGCAGCGCCGTCGCCTGGGTGCAGGAGCGCGCCGTGAGCGACGGCCGCAGGGACAAGCAGATCCTGACGGTGGTTGCCGAGGTCGCACGGCTCCACCCTGTATTCGAAAAGGCCGGGTTCCGCTATTTATGGGATACCGCTTCGGGAAAGCCGCTACTGGCTTATCCGCTGGGCAGGGAGGCCGAATCGCTGACGAAACGCTTTTTGCAGTCGGATCCTTACGCCATCGAGCACGGGGGTCGCTTGTTCCGTTCTCGCTACCGGCCAGTGAGTCGCATGAAAGAGTCTCTTCACTTCAGCAACGTAGATAAAACGCTGGCTAGCGAGATAACCGCGGATGCTCTGGTGGCGGAGGTGCGGAGAGTTCTGGGGGTTTTTGGCGCGGCGCAGCCGCGGCTCGAGCGTGCCCTCTTGCGCAACGTCAAGCTGCGTATAGAGCCTGGGGGCGTGACGCTATTGCGGGGCTCTGACGAAGCTGCCAAAACCGCTATTCTGCGGCTATTGTGGGACGAGTTGCCCGACTCGGGCTGGGTAGACACTCCTCCCGGCAGGGTGGAAGCGTACCTGCCCGGGGTGGCCGAACCCGCTTTGGGAGACGAGCCAATACTGCAGCGGGCGGCCCGCAGACTGAAGGATAGCGCGGCGGCGGTGGAGGTGCTTTGCCGCATGGGTCTGGCGGACGCCATGCTGTGGCGGATGGCGGCCGAGCAACTTTCCGCTGGAGATCAGGAGCGCTTTCGCCTGGCGCTGATGCTGGCGGCCCGGCCGCAGCTTCTCTTGTTGGGCGATTTTGCCGCTCACCTTAGCGACGCCGCGGCGCGCCGCCTGGCCCGTTCGCTGGCGTTTTTTGCGCGCCAGGCGGGGATTACCCTGGTGGTCAGCAGTAAGCGTAAGGGGGCGTGGTTGGGGCTCGAGCCCGATAAGGTAATCCACGTCAACCACGGCGCTATTCGCACCGAAAAGACGCGCCGCTAAGCCGGCGAACTGCGCCTAGAGATCATTCGAGCACGGTATAATCGGCCGCGTGGCGGCCCAGAAAATACTTTGCCCGCGCGAGTCTAAAAAAAGAAAGCGTGAACGCGCCCGGCAAATCCTGGCCCGCTTGCGCGAGGCCTATCCCCAAGCCAAAACGGAGCTAAAACACAACGACCCTTTTCAGCTGCTGCTGGCTACCGTTCTCAGCGCCCAGGCTACCGACAAGTCGGTAAACGAGGCCACCCCGCGCCTTTTCCAGCGCTTTCCCACACCGTCGGCCTTGGCGCAGGCCAGCCCCGAGGAGGTGGAGCCCTACATTCGCCGCATCGGCCTTTTTCGCACCAAGGCGCGCAACCTGGTGGCTCTGGCGCGCAAGCTGGTGCAGGAATACGACGGCGAGGTACCGCGCGACAAAAAGTCCCTCATGAGCCTTCCCGGAGTGGGCTGGAAGACCGCCACCGTCGTTCTGGCCGCTGCTTTTGGCGTCCCCGGTATAGCGGTAGACACCCACCTGACCAGGCTGGCGCAACGGCTGTGCCTCTCACAGGCCAAAACACCCGCTAAAATCGGCGCCGAGCTAGAAAGCCTCTTTCCCCGGCAAGATTGGATATTCGTTCACCACGCCCTGATACTGCACGGCCGCTACGTCTGTACGGCGCGCCGCCCGGCCTGCTCGCGCTGCGTTCTGGCGCCTTACTGTCCCGCCAAGCCGCAGCTTGCGCAAACGTAATGTTAAGATGGTGTTTGTGAATATTGCGGGTGCCCTTGCCGACCTTTACACCCTTCAGGAACACGACCAAGAGCTCGACAAAATCAAGGAAGAGCAGGAACGGCTAGAACCCGAGCTGGTAGAAGCGCGGGAAAAGTGGGCCGACCTAGCCGCCCGGCTGGCGCAGCTGAAGGAGCGCTACCTGACCTTGCAACACGAGTACAAGCAGAACGACCTAGAAATACAAGACATGGCGGCCAAGCGCAAGAAAGCCGAAGAAGAGCAGATGCAGTCGTCCAGCGTTCGTGAACAGACCCAGTACGAGAACCGCATCCAGCAGTTCTCGACGCGGATAGACGAACTTACCGAGCTAACGATGCCCATCCTCGAAGAAATGGAACGGCTGGCGGAGCAGATAAAAGAGCTGGAAGACGAGATGGCCCAGCTAAAACCCGAGCTCGACTCCCTGGAAGCCGCCAACGCCGAGCGGGTGGCCAAGCTAGAAGACGGTTACCAGGCCAAGCTGGCGAAGCGCGAGCAAATGGCTGCTAGCATTCCCAAGAACCTACTGCGCGAGTACCAGGCAATCCGCCGCGCCCGCAAGGGCGTCGGGGTCGCGATCGTGGTGGCAAAAGCCGGCGTTTATCGTTGCAGCGCCTGCAGCGTGCAGCTTCCCCCCCACGTGGCGCAGCGGGTTTATCAGGGCCAACAGGCTATCCGCTGCTCCAGCTGCGGCCGGCTTCTCTGGAAGGGTCCCGAGCAACAGTAGCCTAAAGCGTTCCGGCGCGCTGCGGCCGTGGCCGCAGCGCGCCTTCTTGGCGCTGGGTCAGGGCCAGTAGCGCGCCAGGGCGAAGCCCTCGCTGCTGGCGCCGTTGGCGTAGCCGGCTACCACGATCTTGCCGTTGGGCTGCAGGGCCAGGGCCCGGATCCAGGCGTCGCCGCCGAACTCCGTGATGCTGAGGCCGCCGTCGCCAAACTCGGGGTCAAGGTCACCGCCGGGCAGGAGCCGTGCCAGCAGAAAGGCCGCGTAACTGAAAGAGGCGTCCGGGGCGTTGCCCGCCAGCAGCAGCTTGCCGTCGGGCTGCAACGCCAGCGCGTACAGCGCCCCGGTGGGGGCGCTGCTCAGTACCCGCCAGCCGCCGCTGCCAAACGAAGCGTCCAGGCTGCCGTCGGCGTTGAGCCGGACCAGGGCGGGGAAGCCCTGGCCGGAGGAATTGTCCGCCTGACCGGCCACCACGATCTTGCCGTCGGGCAGCAGCGTCACCGCGTGGGCCGCGTCATTTTTGCCGGCGTAATCCAGCAGCACGTAGCCGCTGCCGCCGCCGAACCCGCTGTCGAGCTGGCCGCTGGGCAGGTAGCGGGCCACCGCGAACTGGGCGTTGCCGCCGCTGTACTGCTTGCCCACGGCCACGATCTTGCCGTCCGCTTGCAATGCCAGGGCGTAGACGCCCACGCCGCCGCTGCCCATCGGTGTTCTTACCCGCCCGCCCGTGCCAAAGCCGCTGTCCAGGCTGCCGTCTGTCTTGTAACGCGCCAGGGCGAAGCCGTCGCCGCTGCGGCCGCCGGCCAGCAGCCGGCCGTCCGGCAGCAGCAGCAGCGCCCGCAGGTAGTCGTGCGAACCCGAGAAGTCGGTGCGCACCAGCCCGCCCGAGCCAAAGCCGGCGTCGCGCTGGCCGCTGGCCGTGTAGCGAATCAGCACGAAGTCGCTGTCGCCGCCGTAGGCCGAGCCGCCCACCACGACCGTACCGTCGTCGCCTACGAGAAGAGCGTTGGCGCGCGAGGTGCTGCCCAGGTCTTCTACGACCCGGCCGGCGCTGCCAAAGCCGGTGTCGAGCGCACCGTCCACGTCGAAGCGCGCCAGCGCCAGGTCGGGGTAGCTGCCCCCGGCCTTCTCCCCGGCGGCCAGCAGGCGACCGTCGGCCAGGGCGACCATGGCCTTGGCCTGTGCCGCAAGCGAAACGAGCGGCGTGATGGTGCTGCCCGCGCTGCCAAAGCTGGTGTCGAGGCTGCCCGAGTCGCCGCAGCTTACCCGCACGTCGGAGACGTCGGCGTTAATGACGCCGCCGGCGTTTTCGACGACGCAGCTTTGCGCTTGGGGCGGCGTATTGACGACGACCTGATAGCTGGCTCCTTTTTGCAAGCCTTGGCTGAAGGTAAAACTACCGTTTGTGTTCACGGTTAGCGTCTGCCCGCTGGTTGCCTCCTCAAGGACCAGGGCCTTACCGCCGCCCAGGCCGCTTACCGTACCGCCCAGTTTGTACCCTGAGGCGGTGTTGCAGGCGGCTATGACCAGCGCCGCCAGGGCGAATAAGAAATATAACTTTCTCGACATTATTGCCTCCTCGCCCCTTTGTATTTAGATAGCGTCACAAAAGCGTCACAAATTCCGAGAGCATTAAAAAAGCCCCCGGCCTAAGCCGGGGGCGCTGCGCCAGGAGTTGGGGTGGCGGCACGAATCAGGAGAGGTTATTAGGCCCGCAGGCTGGTTAAGAAGTGGGTCTCTCGCAAGAGACCAAGGACTCCTTAGAAAGGAGGTGATCCAGCCGCACCTTCCGGTACAGCTACCTTGTTACGACTTAGCCCCAGTCATGAGCCCCACCCTCGGCGCCTGCCCACTGACGGGCTCCCGGCGACTTCAGGTGAAACCCACTTCCATGGCTTGACGGGCGGTGTGTACAAGGCCCGGGAACGTATTCACCGCGGCATGGCTGATCCGCGATTACTAGCGATTCCGCCTTCATGTAGTCGGGTTGCAGACTACAATCCGAACTGAGATCGGCTTTTTGCGATTCGCTTCCTGTCGCCAGGTCGCTGCGCTTTGGGCCGACCATTGTAGCACGTGTGTCGCCCAGGCCGTAAGGGCCATGCTGACCAGACGTCATCCCCGCCTTCCTCCCGGTTTCCCGGGCAGTCTCTCTAGAGTGCCCAGCCGAACTGCTGGCAACTAGAGACAGGGGTTGCGCTCGTTGCGGGACTTAACCCAACATCTCACGACACGAGCTGACGACGGCCATGCAGCACCTGTCACTCCGCTCCCCGAAGGGCACCCCTCCGTTTCTGGAGGGTTCGGAGGATGTCAAGGCCTGGTAAGGTTCTTCGCGTTGCTTCGAATTAAACCACATGCTCCACCGCTTGTGCGGGCCCCCGTCAATTCCTTTGAGTTTCAGCCTTGCGGCCGTACTCCCCAGGCGGAGTGCTTAACGCGTTAGCTACGGCGCCGAGCCAAAGCCCGACACCCAGCACTCATCGTTTAGGGCGTGGACTACCCGGGTATCTAATCCGGTTTGCTCCCCACGCTTTCGCGCCTCAGCGTCACGGGACGTCCAGGCAGCTGCCTTCGCTATCGGCGTTCCTCCCGGTATCTACGCATTTCACCGCTACTCCGGGAATTCCGCTGCCCCCTCCGTCCGTCTAGCCCGCCAGTATCCGGCGCCTTTCCACGGTTGAGCCGTGGGCTTTGACACCGGACTTAACGGGCCGCCTACACGCCCTTTACGCCCAGTAAATCCGGGTAACGCTCGCACCCTCCGTGTTACCGCGGCTGCTGGCACGGAGTTGGCCGGTGCTATTAGCAGGGTACCGTCATTCCCCTTGCGGGGTTTTCGTCCCCTGTTCAGCGGTTTACACCCCGAAGGGCTTCATCCCGCAAGCGGCGTCGCTCCGTCAGACTCTCGTCCATTGCGGAAGATTCCTAACTGCTGCCTCCCGTAGGAGTGGGGCCCGTGTCTCAGTGCCCCTGTGGCCGGCCATCCTCTCAGACCGGCTACCCGTCGTCGCCTTGGTGAGCCTTTACCTCACCAACTAGCTGATGGGCCGCAGGCCCATCCGGAAGCGGCCGAAGCCCTTTAGACGCGCCACAAGAGGCGGGTCCACATCGGGGATTAGCCCGGGTTTCCCCGGGTTGTCCCCGTCTTCCGGGTAGGTCACCTACGTGTTACGCACCCGTCCGCCGCTAAGCTTACCCAGTGTCCGAAGACTCCGAGCAAGCTTCGCGCGACTTGCATGTCTTAGGCACGCCGCCAGCGTTCACCCTGAGCCAGGATCAAACTCTCCATAACAGTCTCAGGCCCTAAGGCCGTTAACTCGAAGAGATGAGATCCGCTTTACTCAAAACGGATGCTCGCATGGCGCTACTCACCCGAGGCGCGGCTTTGCGCCGCTCCCTGGCGAGTACGCTTGCTTTATCTTTGCTGCAGGCTTAATTTACGCCGACCGTGCTGGTTTTACCCTTACTGGCCGACGCTTTAACCTAACCTGATCCGTGCTTTCAAGAACCCCGCGCCTCCTGAGGCGCAAGACTTA
>Ga0256833_1000477_pt1 | contig 31538 bp, 32 predicted proteins | sample 356284metaG_FD_190535 | JGI IMG/M metagenome (GOLD analysis project Ga0256833, IMG submission 190535) | Hydrothermal vent microbial communities from Mid Atlantic Ridge, Atlantic Ocean - 356-284 | ecosystem: Environmental > Aquatic > Marine > Hydrothermal vents | place: Atlantic Ocean: Mid... | reverse complement strand
GGCCGCGAAGCGGCCGCCCCACTCTTCTTAAATTCTATTAGAATTCGTCGTATCCACCACCTGGCATTGGCGGTGTCTTCTCTTTCTCTTTGATCTCCGTTACAAGTGCCTCTGTGGTCAGAAGGAGTGAAGCGATTGAGGCAGCATTTTGAAGTGCAATTCTTTCAACCTTAAGAGGATCGATAATACCCGCCTCAAACATATCCACGTACTCACCTGTAAGGGCGTTGAATCCGATTGTATCCTTCTCTGCATTCCTGACTTTCTCGGCAACGAGTGAACCTTCGTATCCAGCATTTTCAGCAATCTGTTTGAGTGGTTCAACGAGGGCATTTTTAACTATCTCAGCACCGACCTTCTGATCGCCCTTGACATCTAACTTATCGATGGCTCTTGAGGCACGAAGGAGTGCAACTCCACCACCGGGGACAATTCCTTCCTCAACTGCTGCCTTTGTGGCGTGGAGAGCGTCCTCGATTCTTGCCTTCTTCTCTTTCATCTCTGTCTCGGTGGCTGCACCAACATAGATCACAGCCACACCACCAGCCAATTTAGCGAGTCTTTCCTGAAGTTTCTCTCTATCGTAGTCGGATTTTGTCTCTTCAATCTGAGTCTTAATCTGCTGAATTCTCGCTTTGATTGCATCCTTGGAGCCGTAACCCTCAACGATAGTTGTGTTATCTTTGTCCACCACCACTCTCTTTGCTCTACCAAGATCAGAGAGCTGTGCGTTTTCGAGCTTCATACCAGCCTCTTCGGAGATAACCCTACCACCGGTGAGGATAGCGATATCCTCGAGCATGGCTTTTCTTCTTTCACCATAACCGGGAGCTTTCACTGCACAGGCCTGGAGTGTACCCCTGATTTTGTTGACGACCAATGTAGCAAGGGCTTCACCCTCAACATCCTCTGCAATGACGAGGAGTGGCTTACCCTGCTGGGCAACCTTTTCGAGGACAGGGAGAATGTCTCTGATGGAGCTGATCTTCTTGTCATGAATGAGAATGTATGGCTCCTCAAGGACTGCCTCCATCTTATCAGGATTTGTTACAAAGTAAGGGGAAATGTAACCGCGGTCAAACTGCATTCCCTCAACGACTTCTACATAAGTCTCAATTCCCTTGGCTTCTTCGACGGTGATCACGCCGTCTTTTCCGACCTTGTCCATCGCCTCGGCGATTTTCGATCCGATCTCGTAGTCGTTATTAGCTGAAATTGCGGCAACCTGCTCGATTTCCCTGTTGTCTTTGACCTCTTTGGCGATCTTTCTGAGCTCTTCGACAACTGCATCGACTGCCTTATCAATCCCTCTCTTAACCTCCATTGGATTGGCACCAGCGGTAACCTGCTTTAGACCTTCTTTGTAAATCGCCTCTGCGATTATCGTAGCGGTGGTTGTTCCGTCACCAGCAACATCTGATGTTTTGCTGGCTACCTCTTTAACCAGCTGGGCTCCAAGGTTCTCAAAAGGATCTTTTAATTCGATCTCTTTTGCTACGGTAACACCATCTTTTGTAATTGTCGGAGAACCAAATTTTTTCTCCAGAACAACGTTTCTCCCTGATGGGCCAAGAGTAACCTTGACGGCCTTCGCAAGTTGCTCAACACCACTTAAAATGGCTCTTCTTGCTTCTTCACTATATCTAATGTCTTTTGCTGCCATTTCTCTACCTCCTTTTATTCTTCAATCACTGCGAGGATGTCATCTTCTCTCATTACAAGGAACTCTTCATCGTCGATTTTGACTTCACTACCAGCGTATTTGGAGAAGATAACCTTGTCTCCTACCTTCACTTCCATGGGAACTCTATTACCCTTTTCATCGACCCTGCCGGGTCCCACTGCAACAACTTCCCCCTTCTGGGGTTTTTCTTTAGCAGTATCAGGTATGATGATGTTTCCCTTTTTAACCTCTTCTTCCTCAATTCTTTTTACCACAACACGGTCTGCCAGTGGTCTGATCTTCATTTGCCCACCTCCTTAATGGGTGTTTTTTTAAATTTACCAGTCATCATTGAGTTTGGAATATTTAATTACCCGGATTTAAAAGTTCTGTCAAGATTAATAGCAAATTTTCTTAAAATACCGTCATTATCTATATTTAGCGTCTAATGGTTCGTACTCGGAACTATTTTCAGGTTGTAATTAATCTCAAAGAGGATTGGTTATATCTATGTCCTGAATTCTAATTGACATACAAAGGGTTGAATTGTAATCTGAACTTATCTTATAATATGCGAACAAAACCTATTGGGAGGTGCCTAATGGCAAGAAGAACCGATTATTTCGTTAAATCACTCGGTAAGGGTTTCAAGGTCTTGAAGGCTTTCACGCCTGAGAGACCAGAGCTGACTCTCACAGAGGTCGCGGATATCGTGGGTTTTGATCGTGCAACTACCCGCAGATTCCTCTATACACTTGAGGACTTAGGCTTGCTTGAAAAAAATGCCAGGAGGTATTTCAGGCTCTCACCAAAGATTCTTGAGCTTGCATATACTTATATCTCCTCACTTCATTATCCAGACATTGCGCTTCCGTACATGGAGGAACTTCGTGAAATATTCAACGAGAGTGTAAATCTGGGGGTACTTGATGGAAAGGAGATCGTCTATGTTGTAAGAGTTCCCGCAAAAAGGATTGTTGGCATGAATATTCGTGTAGGAACAAGGCTACCTGCCCATGTTACTTCAATGGGTAAAATTATCCTTGCTCACAAACCGTTCAGGACAGTGAAAGCGTTATTGGGCGGGAAACTTGAAAAATTCACTGATAAAAGCATAACAGATTTCGAAAAATTCAGAGAGGAGCTGAATATCACCAAAGAAAGAGGTTATAGTGTTAACAATGAGGAGCTTGAGCAAGGTCTCATTTCCATAGCGGTTCCTATCAAAGATTACACAGGCGACGTCATTGCAGCATTGAATATCGCCTCATCCACCAGCAGGCATACAATTGATAGCATGGTTAAAGAATTCCTGCCTGAGTTGAACAAGGTGGCCGAGACTGTTTCTCGCCAGTTGGGTTATAGAGGCGAGTGGAAGAAGATAGGGTAAAAGAGAATCTTTTGATTTCAGCTTCATTTGAGGGGGTGGCTATTCCTGGATTCTCCACGTGAGGAGTTTTATCATTTTCCATTATGAATGAAACAAAAACATTGTCAAATTTTTTAGCTGGTGTATCATATTCTGATTTAGATAGTGATACAGTTACCTATGCAAAACACCTCTTTCTTGACTGGCTAGCTTCTGCTTTTGCTGGTTCAGATAGTTTTCCAGTCAAGACTCTCCTCCAGGTGGCAAAGGAATCTGGAAACAGTGGAAACTCCTCGGTAATCCCTGATAAAAGTGTGTTGAATCCTCTGTGGGCTGGATTTGTCAATGCTGCATCGTCCCATATTGTAGAGATGGATGACCTTCACAGATCCTCAATTTTACATCCGGGATCACCAATAATTTCTGCTGTTTTTGCCTTTGCAGAGGATAATTCACTATCAGGTAGGGATGTCATTCTTGCGACTGTTGCAGGGTATGAGGCGGGGATCAGGATCGGTGAGGCTCTTGGTACAAGCCATTATCAATATTTCCACACAACCGGGACAGCCGGAACATTTGGAGCCGCTGTTGGAGTGTGCAAGCTCTTTAACTGTTCATCTGAAGAAATGGTCAACTCTCTTGGAAACGCTGGTACGCAGGCGTCTGGTGTGTGGGAGTTTCTCAAGCACGGAGCACATTCGAAGCAGCTTCACACTGCAAAGGCCGCGTTCAACGGTGCACTCTCAGCTATGCTTGCAAAACGTGGCTTTAGAGGGGCTCAGACCATACTTGAGGGTGAAAAGGGCTTCATTGTTGCTACCTCCAGGGTTCCTCATATGGAAAAAATCACGGAGAATCTTGGAAACGGTTTTAAACTAAACGAGACGTCTATTAAGTTTTTTGCATCATGTCGTCACACTCACCCATCGTTGGATGCTATTTACAAAGTAATGGATAAAATTAAATCACCTGACCAGATCCAGAAAATAGAGCTCTACACTTACAAAAATGCGTGTGATCTGGTTGATAACCCGAATCCTGTGAATCCCTATCAGGCAAAATTTTCACTCCAATTCACAACTGCCCTTCTCTTACACAGGGGGAAAATAGTTCCTGAAATGTTTAACGAAAAGAATCTGCAGGACTCTGAACTTCGAAAACTCATGAAGAAAATCACCATTTATCACGATGAGAAATATACGAAGATGTACCCTGTGAAATGGGGCGCAAAGGCCGTTATTATATTTGTAAATAAAGAAAATTTGACAAGCGAATCATTATACCCTAAGGGGGACCCGGAGAATCCGCTGTCTGTCGATGAATTGGTGGAGAAGTTTAGACTATTGACTAAAGACTTTTTAAGCAATGAGCAGATAAAGAGATTTGTCAAATTTTCCCTCAATCTTGATAAGATTGATAATGTTGGTTCCCAATTTAGAAAAATTTTGAATTTGGGTTGACATTAAATATTGGTAACTTTAAACTCAGAAAAATGATGGGACATCACGTTTTGAAGGAAGAATTTTCCTCTTTATTCCCCAAGAGATTCGAATCACTCACAGAGAAAGAGTTTGATATGGTGAATCAGCTCGTTGCCATACAGAAAGAAGAAGGTGAGGTTCAGGTTGAACTGTGTATTGAACAGGAAAAGGTGCCAACCTATCTCTCTATTGCGATTGTGGGAAAAGATTGGCCTGGACTCGTCAATACGATCTCAGGAGAGTTACACGAGAAGGGATTAAACGTCTGTTTCATCTTAGGAGCAAGGGCCAGAAACAGTGATATGGCCATCGTATTGCTTAAATCCCTGATAAAAGACAACGAAAAATTAAGGAAGATAAAAGCTGAAATTGACCATCTGAAAAGAACTCTGAAGATGATTGCAAGTGGAAGCAAGTCCATTCAGAGACTTGTGCACATTGGCTCAAAGAAAATCAACGTCTATATCAACGTGTACAGAGAGTTGGAAAAGATAGCAACAGAAGAAGAGTTTAAAGACATAACAAAGGAGGACGGTGAGCTTGAAAAATTTATTTTGAGCAGATCTGAGGCCTATTTGACTGAGAGGAAGCCAGAAACATTGGCAAAGATCATCCTGCAAAATTACAGAATGATTCAAGAATTGAGAAAGAGGTCTCACGGAGTGCTCGTTAAAGCGTGGAATTTGAAGACAGTGAAGGAACATCTCACTGCTGTAACAGTTGCGGGTTTTGAGAAGGACCTCTCGCTCGATGATGTAATGGAGAGGTTGAGGATCTTTTATCCTAAATTTATAAGAAAGTATGATAAACAGTTCACGACACCTGATGGAATAACGGTGATACATCTTGAAATCACAGATGAAAATGAACGGCCTATTCCGGAGGGGAAGCTTAGATTCCTTGTTGAAAGTCTGAAGGCTGATCTATCAAAACCACGAAGAAAGGCCTATCTCGGAGTTATATTCGGGGGTGAAATCTTTGGGAGAATAGTTATACCCCAACTTGTCATGGAGTATGCGAAGTCAGAGGTACCACAGCTTTACATAATTCCCACAGAATCCAACCCTACAGAGATTACCTACCGGATCATTCTCATTGGTCCCCTTGGGGAGGATGTCCCGGCTGAGAGATTGACAAGCAAGATTTTACAGAATATTGAGGGCATCACCGGGTTAAAGGTTGCCTCGTACAAATATCCATCAAAAGTAGGAAAAGGATTTGTTTTTATCTTTAGTGTGAAGGCCACGAGGGCTTATTTCAACTCAGAGGAAGAAATTTACGACGCCATAAAAGGTGCTGTTGAAAGGGTAATTCCGAAGGTTCGGGACTTTGATGCCGGTATGAGGATGCAGGACCGTAAGAAACTGAAAGAGATTGAGAGGATCTTTGAATCGAGAAATGTTGATATTGATGAGAAATTTATGAAGGATTATTTCTACAGCATTGATGACTTTTTACGATTCCAGGTGCCGGCCTCCGATATTGCGGACGAGATAATTTTTGCCCACAGCCTCTTGATGGAATACTTTAGAAAGGGCGGAAACATTGTAACGACCAGCGAAATCAAGGAATCTATCATACGAATCGGAGTTGTAGGCCCCTCAAATCTGATAAACTTCATGAAATATGTCGAACAATTTGCCCCCTTTGGTCCATTTTTTGTTAAAATGGATGTTTATGGGGCTACAATTTTGGTCCTTGATATCTGGAAAGAAAACCTCAAGGGGAAGGACGTATCGGAACTCATTGAGGGTATACAAAAAAATTTTCAGCAAGGAGGTTAATAATGAAGGTAACATTATCGGTGATAAAGGCTGACATAGGTGGATATGTCGGTCATTCTGGGATGCATCCAAGGCTAATGGAGGTTGCGGAGGAGGAGCTAAGGAAGGCCAAGGAAGCAGGCGTAATCATAGATTTTCATGTGCTGAGAGTTGGAGATGATTTACAGTTGATAATGACACATGAGAAGGGGGTGGAGAACGGAGAAATCCATAAACTTGCTTGGGACATTTTTATGGAGTGCACCGAAGAGGCAAAGAGATTGAAGCTTTACGGTGCAGGTCAGGATCTTCTGACAGATACGTTCAGTGGTAACATAAAAGGTATGGGACCGGGAACAGCTGAGATGGAGATTGAGGAAAGGCCGAGCGAACCTGTGATCGTTTTTATGGCTGATAAGACGTCACCGGGTGCATGGAACTACCCACTTTTCAAGATTTTTGCCGATCCATTTAATACTGCTGGCCTGGTGATTGATCCCAAATTACACGATGGTTTCGTATTCGAAGTGCTTGATGTGTTTGAGAATAAGAAAGTCGAGTTCTCCATGCCTGAGGAAATGTATGATATGCTCTCACTAATTGGAGCGATGGAACATTATATCATTAAGTCTGTAAGAAGAAAGAGTGATGGGGAGATTGCGGCAGTTTCCTCCACCCAGAAATTATCCATGATGGCTGGAAGATATGTGGGGAAAGATGATCCTGTACTGATTGTTAGAGCTCAATCTGGTTTCCCCGCTGTAGGTGAGGTTGTAGAGCCTTTCGCTACGCCTCATCTCGTGGCTGGATGGATGCGGGGGTCGCATCATGGTCCTCTCATGCCGGTGGCGTTCCATCAGGCTAATCCAACCAGATTCGACGGTCCTCCAAGAGTTATTGCTGCTGGCTTCCAGCTCGCAAATGGAAAGCTAATTGGACCGAGAGACCTCTTTGACGATCCATCATTTGATGAAGCAAGGAGAATGGCCAACCAGATTGCGAACTATATGAGAGCAATGGGCCCGTTTGAGCCGCATAGGGTTGGACTTGCAGAGATGGAGTACACGACACTTCCTGGGGTTTTAAAGAAACTGAAGGGAAGATTTAAGGAACTTGAATAATTAAATCAAGGGGGGGCGGAGGCCGCCACGGGCGGCCTCCGCCCCATAATTCATATTGGAAAAATCATGAAAACAATCGGCCTGATTGGTGGCATGAGTTGGGAGTCCACCGCTGTGTATTATGAGATTATCAATAAGGAGATTAACAAAAGACTTGGCGGCGTACATTCCGGGAAAATAGTACTTTATAGTTTTGATTTTGAAGAAATAGAGAAACTTCAACATGAGGGTAAATGGAATGAATTGACCCACAAGCTCATAGATGCTGCCCAAAAACTTGAAAAAGCAGGTGCTGAGTTAATTTTAATCTGTACAAACACTATGCACAAAATGTTTGATGAGGTCGCTTCAAATGTGTCATGTCCTATGATTCACATTGCAGATGCTACTGCTGAAGAAATTAAGAAAATGGGACTTTCTAAAGTTGGTCTTCTCGGTACAAAATTCACTATGGAACAGGACTTCTACAGAGAAAGATTCAGACAACACGGAATTGAAACATTGATCCCTGAGCCTGATGAAAGAGAGATAATTCATAGTGTCATTTATAATGAGCTTGTCATTGGCTTGATCAGGGATGAGAGCAGGCAGGAATTCATCAGAATTATCAATAAATTGCACGAGCGTGGGGCTCAGGGCGTGGTTCTTGGATGTACAGAAATTCCCCTTTTGATAAAACAGGAACACATAGACATTCCAGTTTTTGACACTACAAAAATCCACGCTTTAAAAGCTGTGGAGTTGGCCCTCTAAACTTGACTAAATACGCATTAAACTTTAACTTTAACAGTCAATCCGAGGAATTTAGGAGGAACGCAAAATGGAGATAATGGTGAATGAAAATAACTTCCTTAATCAGGAGGCTCTCCCGGTTGAGATCGTGGAGAGGAAGGGTATTGGGCATCCTGATACCATCTCTGACGCAATTTCTGAAGAATATTCTGTTGAAATTTCAAAATTTTATATGGAGAATTTTGGTAAAATTCTCCATCACAACGTAGACAAGGCACTTCTTATCGCCGGAAAAGCGTCTCCAGTCTTTGGCGGTGGGAAAGTTGATGAGCCCATAACTTTTTACCTTGTTGGAAGAGTTATCACGGAGTACAAAGGGAAAAGTATCCCGATAGAGGACATTTATCTTAGAACGGCAAAAAACTGGCTAAAAAACAATATTAAAAATCTTGACGTTGAGAATGATATTGACCTTAAATTGATTGTGAAACCGGGAAGCCAGGACCTTGTCGGTCTGTTCGAGAGTTCACAGGATGTGCCTCTGGCCAATGACACCTCATTTGGGGTGGGATTTTATCCTCTTTCAAAAATAGAAAACGCGGTTTTAAAGATTGAAAACTACCTTAATTCAAATGAGATGAAAGAAGAACACCCCGAGCTAGGTGAGGACATTAAAGTTATGGGGGTACGAATTGGCGATACTGTTAAGATAACTGTTGCTGCGGCTTTTGTATCGAAATATGTCAAATCCATTGAAGATTACGTTGAGAAAAAACGTCAAATTCATAAAAAAGTGTGGGATCTTGCTAAAAATCTCCTACCTTACGAGTTTTCAGTTGAAATAAACTCGGCGGATCTTGTCGACAGTGGCATTGTCTATATCACTGTTACTGGAATTTCGGGGGAAAGTGGTGATGATGGACAGGTCGGCCGTGGAAACAGGGCAAATGGATTGATCACACCTTATAGACCCATGAGTCTTGAAGCTGTGGCCGGGAAAAACCCTGTGAGTCACGTCGGAAAGATTTATAACGTCTTTGCCAACGAAGTAGCAAAGAGAATTGTTGAGAGATATGATGAAGTAGAGGATTCTCTCGTTTACATGGTGAGTCAGATTGGAAAACCAATTACCGAGCCCCAAGTATTTGAGGTGAGAGTGAGGACAAAATCGGGCTCGCTCAGTAATGGTCTCAAGTCAGAGATTAAAGACAGTCTCAAAGAATACCTTGACGAGTTACCTGGGATCTGGCAAAAATTCTTAAACCGTGAGTTGAGCATATATTAAATTGCTGGTTCTTGGGGTAGAAACATCTACTGAATCAACTTCCCTCGCAATAATTGGGGACACCCAACCAGTGTATGAAGTCATCTCATACACACCGTTTACCCATTCGGAAAGGATTAATATTCTCCTTGAAAACATTTTTGAGGTGCTGAAAGTCGGTTTTGTAGACATTGACCTGATGGCAGTATCCATTGGTCCTGGATATTTCACCGCTCTGAGAGTGGGTCTCTCTTTTGTTAAAGCCATTGAATTTGTTCATAAAATCCCGGTTGTTGGGGTAAATACACTCGATGCTCTTGCCCATGAAGCCCCTTTTTGCTTGGATGGTCTAAAAGTTATACCGGTGATTGATGCGCAGAAGGGGCAGGTTTATACCGCTACCTACGTTTGTAAGAACAAAAAAATTGAAAGGGTGACGGATTACTCCATTATCCTCCCGGAGAAAATCAAAATTCACAACAAAACTCTTATCATTGGCGCCGGAAAAGGAGTGGAGTATTTTAAAAATGAGACTCTGTTTCGGAAAAGGTTCCCATCCTCATTAACTATTGCAAAACTGGGTCTGGAGAAGTATCTTAAATCCGGTGCAGATGATGTTACACTACTTGAGCCTTTTTACATGAGAATAACGGATGCCGAGGAAAAATTTGGAGAAACTGATAAGACTTATCCCACTGGTGGATGAATATGTTGATAAGGTACACGAAATTGAGAAGATAAGCTATAAGGCTCCGTGGAGTAAATTTGGATTTTATGCCGAGATAAGAAATCCTTTCTCTCTTTCCTATGTGCTATTCTTAGAAGATAAAATTGTTGGTTACATTGTTTTATGGGATTACGGCAAATCTCTCCACGTTGCAAATATAACGGTTCATCCTGATTATAGAAGAATGGGATTGGGCAGATTTATGATAAGATTTGCAAAAGAGAAAGCTAAAGAGCGTGGGATAAGATTTTTAACTCTCGAAGTGAGGAGATCGAATTTGCCTGCAAGAAGATTGTATGAGAGTGAGGGCTTTGTAGAGATTGGAGTGATCAAAGGGTATTATCCGGGGGACTTTGAAGACGCTATCATTTATCAGTACGAGGCACCATGTTCTAAAAACTCAAAGGAGGAAAGAAATTGAATTTCCCTAAAGGTTTTCTTTATTCCGAAACTCAGAGAATGAGGGGGACGGGAATTTATAGACTCGTTATGATAATTTTCGCGATAGTCACCATCTTTGTTACATTACCGTATTTCAAGCCGTCAGGAATGAAAAATCGAGGTGAGGTTTTGTTGCCTTTGTTAATTGTTTTCGCTGTATGGCTAATCGTCTCATTTTTAATGTCTAAAACTTCTCTCGAGATTGGAATCAGGGACGATGGTTTTTATTTCAGAATGAAACCATTTATGTTTAGTTTTAAGAGAATAAGGTTTGATGAGATAGAGAGTGTAGAGTTGATTGGACTTAATGCTTTTAAGTATGGATTCGGCATACATTTTGGAATTGGATGGAAAGCGTACACAATTGTCGGTGACCAGGGGATCAAGATCAATCTAAAAAAGGGGAAATCCATAGTTCTAAGCGTGAGAAACCCAGAAAGTATAATCGCTATTTTATCCCAATATGTGAAAATAAGGAGTTAATCTCCCTAAAATGACTCCTAAGGATATGATGAGGCCAATGACAAGGTTTAGATTGAAGAACAATTTAATGTTTTCCAGACTTTTGAACACCTTAAAATGACCATAAAATGTTAATATTGCCGCAATAAGTACTGTCAGATAGGCGAAAATTCCCAGATGGAACTCTTGAATTCCCAGGAGGAGCAGAAAAAACATGATAACGTGGAAAGTAAGAGAGAGCGTTTTTGCAGATTTTACACCGAATCTGGCAGGAACACTACCGAGTCCTAATTTTCTGTCAAAATCTATGTCCATAATGCTGTAAATGATGTCGAATCCCGCAACCCATAGGACGACCGAGATCATAAAAACCCAAGGGACTTTTGAGAAGATCGTCAAAATATTAGAATACTTATCGCCGAGAACGCCAAAACTTCCACCGAGTACAACAAGGGCAAGTACAAGTCCAAGATGCACATGTGGCCAGGGATGAATTCTTTTGGCGTATGGGTAACTCAGGGCAAGAAGAATGGGGATTGGACTCATGATGAAGCTTGGAAGGTTCAATTCATAGGCTGAGAAGAAATAGAGTAGTGAACCGAGTATCACAATAGCCCAGGCCGATTTTAGACTAATACTTCCAATTACGAGTGGCCTTTTTGAACTTCTGGGATTTAGGCGGTCAATTCCGAGGTCTGCGATGTTGTTAAAAGCCATTGCAGCAGACCTCAGTGAAAATACTGCAATTGTAATCCAGAGTAGCTCTCTCAGGGTTGGAACTCCACTTAGAAATGCTCCCATGTATGCAAATGGTAAAGAAAAAAGTGTATGTTCTATCCGCAGTAGTCGAAGAATTCCGTTAAATTTTCCTTTTTGGGTTTCTCCTGGATCCCAGGAGATGTTAGATGCCGAGTTTTTCCCATATCTCATCGATTCGCCTTTTCGTTTCTTCATCCGTCTCCACCATCTTAGGCCAATCTTTGCCAGCTTCCTCCCGGAATTTCCGAGTTGCATCTATTCCCATTTTACTTCCAAATCCTGCAAATTTCGTCGATGGATCAAGAACGTCTGCATGTGTGTTCGGTAGAATCATTACGTCTCTCTGGGGATCCACATTGGCCGAAACTGCGAAGATTACGTCGTTCAGGTTGTTTGGATCAACATCCTCGTCCACAACAATGATCGTTTTAGTAAGTGAGAATTGTCCTGTTCCCCATAAACCCATCATAACTTTTTTAGCGTGCCCGGGATATCTTTTCTTAATAGACACAATTGCGAGACCATGGAACATCCCGTATTCTGGAAGATTTACCTCCTTTACTTCCGGGAAGAGCATTCTCAAAATGGGTAAAAATATTCTCTCTATGGCCTTGCCAATGACAGCATCCTCAAGCGGAGGAAGTCCTACCACTGAACCAAAGTAAATAGGGTGTTTTCGCATGAAAACCTTTTCAAGATGGAAGACAGGGTAAAGGTCTTTCGGTGCATCGTAATACCCGAAATGGTCTCCAAAAGGACCTTCAGGGTGAAGATCTTGCGGATCAACGTAACCGATGAGTACGGCCTCCGCCCTTGCCGGAATTGGGAGACCGTCGATTTCTACCACTTCGATCCCTTCTCCCCTTATGATTCCCGCAAATAGAAGTTTGTCAAAAGGAAATGGTACCGGAGATGCACCTGTAAGGAGCAAGCCCGGGTCACCACCAAGGATAATAGCAACCTTCATTCTCTTACCCATCTCACGTGACTTATCAAAGGCCATTTTCCCTCTTTTATGCAGCTGCCAGTGAATCACACCACGCTTTTCATCAAGAATCATAACCCTGTAAACACCTATATTCGTAATTTTTCTCTCCGGATCCTGTGTAAGAACAAGTGGATAAGTGAAATATGTACCTCCATCTTCAGGCCAGCTTTTGAACGCAGGAAATTGAAGCAAATTGGAGTCATTCATTTCCTGCTCAAATACAGGACCTTTCCTTACCTTCTTAGGGGTGTATCTTCCAAATCCTATCACTTCTCCGAGAGCCTTTATTTTACCAGTTAGATTCGTAGATGGTGGCTCAAGGGCTGGTTTTATAAGTCGCTCACCTATTTCTTCTAATTTCTTGACACCATAAGCTTTTTTCAGGATTTCGGTGGAGCAGAAGAGGTTACCGGCAACGCTCCAGCCCGGATAATCTTTCACGTTTTCAAAGACCACAGCAGGACCTTTTTTGTACATCACTCGTCTCAATATTTCAGGGATTTCAAGAATTGGACTTACCTCATAACTCACTTTTTTCAGGCATGAATTGGTTTCAAGCAAATCGAGATACTCTCTCAAATCTTTTAAAGCCATAGCTCTATCTCCTCTTATTCCATCTTTTGAATAAATCGTGTTTTACGTTAAATTGATCGAGAACTTTTCCAATAACGTAATCAACCATGTCGTCAATCGTCTTGGGGAAATGATAAAAAGTGAGTACAGGTGGAAGAATTACAGCCCCGGCCCGTGTAACCTTGACCATGTTTTCAAGATGAATGAGACTCAGTGGGGTTTCCCTCGTCACTAAAATTAGTTTTCTTCGCTCCTTTAGAGCAACGGAAGCTGTTCTTGTTATCAAATCATCCGCTGCACCGTAGGCAATTTTTGAAAGTGTATTCATGGAACATGGAATAATTACCATACCGTCAAACGGATATGAGCCACTCGAGAACGGAGCAAGAAGATCGTTGTTGTCGAAGAGTTTAACTCCATCTTTAACTATATTCTGGGGAAATTCTCCCGATTCTGCCCTCAGTGTTTTCTCTCCCCATTCACTGAATATAAGATTAATTTTAATACCAAGCTTGTGACTTCTCTCGACAAATTTAACTCCAAGAATAGCACCACTTGCACCTGTCACAGCTATTACTAATTCCACATTCCTTCTCCTTCAAGTAATGCGCTGACAAGTTTTTTACCCTCTGCGAGACTCAATCCACCGACGTCCACAGCCCTTTTTACAGTCGCCGGTCGGTGACTAAAAAAGTAAATTCTGTCTGCCATTTCAATTAGTTCATCAAGTTGGTGAGAAACAATTATCATGGATATGCCGGATTTTTTTAACATCAATATACTGTTTTTTAAAGTGGCAACAGATTCTATATCAAGGCCTGCGAAGGGCTCATCGAGCAAAAGTATATCAGGATCAAGTACAAGTGCTCTTGCTATTGCAACTTTTTTCGCCGTTCCTCCACTTAATCTGAGTGGGTATTCCTTAAGATACGATGTAATCCCTAACTTTTCAGAGATCTCTTTTACCTTAGACTCCTGAATTTCTTTTTTCACCCCTTTAAACTTCAGGCCGAGTGAGATATTTTTCCTGACGTTGAACCAGGGGAAAAGCAAATTATCCTGAGGAATAAGGCTGATTTTGCCTCTCACATAGAGCTTGCCACTGTCTGGATTTTCTATTCCAGACAAAATTTTTAAGAAAGTCGTTTTGCCGCATCCGTTTGGACCGGCAATTGCGACGACTTCTCCCTTTTCCAATTTTATCGACACCTGCTTTAAGACCTTAAGTCCATTGTAGGATTTCTTTATGTTCACCGCCTCTATTACAGTTTCCATTTCAATGTCCACTTCTCAAGAGGTTTCAAAATGAGAAAATCAATGCCAATCATAAGAATAATCAAAAGGAGGGACCATGTCAAAACTCCGGGAACACGAGCAAGATCATAATTATAAACAATTTGATAGCCTATACCGCCTGCGGCGCCGAAGGCTTCTGCCACAACACTGATTCTCAAAGCAATTCCAAATGCAGCCCGTGAGGCACTGACAATGTATGGGATACTCCCGGGGAGTAAAACGTAAAAGAATTCCTGTAATCTTGATGCTCCGAGCATCTTGCTGATCTCGAATAACTTTTGGTCAAGGACTCGGACTGCTCCAAGACTGCTCGATAAGAGAACTGGATATACAGCAAAAGTTGTTACAATTATGGGAGGAGCTACACTTGTAACCCCAAAAATTATGATGCTGACTATAGACCAGACAAGGACGGAAACACTCTGGATGAAAGTATTGAGAGCATTAAAAAAACTCCTCGCAATGCTATTTAGAAATGATAAGAGCACTGACACTATAGCGAGGATAAATGCAATGAAAAAGCCTATGGATGAATTGAGGAGAGTTCTCTTTATTGCTTTGATATATAATCCAGAGGGTTGGGAAAAGGCAAATTTTAGAGTTGAAGGAATAGATGGGAAAAGCCCTCTAAAGAGATGCGATATGACCATCCATACCAGAAAAATTCCCGTTAGCAGGACTATCCACCCTGTGAGAGATAAAAAATCGAATCCGGAATTGTTCCCGGTTTTTTTTCCAAATAACCACCTTTCCATGAGATTCTCCAGACTTCCCTGATGTTTTTTATTAATTCCGGGTTGAGCCCTTCTGTCACTATTGATACACGTTTGTATACAGATTTTGCAACTCCCTCCTTGAACCTGTAAGTGTTCTTAAGGATTTTTATGGTTTGGTCTGGGTAAATTATCCAGAAATTGGCAGCTCTATCTCTAAGCTTAACAAATTCCGAAATGATTTTCTCATTTTTGAAATGAGGTGAGATTGCCCATATGAGCATTACTGGTTTTCCAGAGTTTCCAAGTTTTCTCCAGAGCTGATCAAATGATGCAATAATGTGGGCTCCCTGATTCAATAGAACACTTACTAAAGGTTCCCAGACAACCACGGCATCTGCATCTCCTCTTTCCAAAATCTCTGGTAACGCACCAGGAACTGCATTTATTACAAAGTAGTCTCTTCCAGCTTTCAGACCGTAGGCTTGCTGGAGATAGCTTTTAAAAGTCATGTAGGTACCAGACGAGAGAAGAGCTGCAACTTTTTTGCCCTTTAAGTCACTCACACTATTAATATCTTTTGAAGTTGAGAGGATAGCCTGATTCTGGTACATATCAGCCGCAATAATTTTTATTCTCACTCCTCTCTCATACAATTTGGCCGCCATTTCAGCCGGGATAACTGCAACATCAATTTCTCCTTTTACAAGAGCAGTGATGATTTCAGGTGTTTTTCTGAATCTTACAACTTTAACATCAAGTGGTGTAGTTACTTTGCCAATACGAATAATGTCTATAGTAGAAATCCCGGATAGAAGTGTTCCAACTTTTATTTGGATATTAGGAGTTATTTTACTAAAGCCTATTCCTACTAATCCTATAAAAATGAAGAAATATCTCATAAGTGAGTTTTTTATTATAATATTTAATACTTGAAATAGTAACCACCCCCTCCCTTGTAATTCTACTCACATCCTATCTTGAGAACTTCAAGCGTTTCGCAGGTCAATGCTCCCCGTGCTAAGTTATTATCTTTTTGGAAATTTATAACGGCTTGATAGGTTAGAGGACCAAAAATTCCATCAATTGGACCTTTGTAGTATCCTCTTCTTTTTAATTCTTTCTGAAGAGTAATGATTTTATCCTTGCTCATGTTGGTTTTACAAAGTACTCTAACCCAATCATATTTACCTGGCTTTACAAGGATTTTTTGAGTAACCCATTTATATTTTGGCTCTATTTTTACTGTCTCGGCACTCGCAGGTTCTATTAGTTCTTTTACCTTAACAGTTTTATATACTGGAGGAATTTTTACCACTTTTACTTCAGCGGGTTTTATAATGACTCTTTTCTTGATTTTTTTATATACTGGAGGAATTTCAACTCTTTTAGTGACGGGAGGACTTATCATTATCCTCTTTTTTACTATTTTGTATTTTGCTGGTACTTTAATAAGACACATTATTTCTCCAGTATTTGGGTCAAATTTTTTCTCAATTGCCTCTGGTAAGAATCTCTCTCCTCTTTTCCAAACCGTGTGCTCTGGTTTCACAAGAATGGAATCAATAACCCATTTATATTTAGCCGGTTTAACAACAACAATTTTCTCAGATGATGGTTTCAAAAGCACAGAATCATCAATAGTTTTATAAACTGGTGGAATACAAACTTTTTTCTCCCCTCCTTCCTTTACGAGAACTTTTTTCTCTACCCATTTGTAAACAGGAGGTTTTGTAATTATCTTTTCCCCTCCTTCATCAACGAGTACTTTAACTTTCTTCGTTTTATATTTAGGTGGAATATAAACAACTGCGTAGCATTCTCCGGGTTTGGGGTTTGCCGTAAAGGGGGGAGTTACTTCCATTTTTTGTTGTAATTCAGTCTCCCTCTCTTTGAGTTTTGCTTTTTCCATTTCAAGTTTTTCTTGCTCTTTACCCAGTTTTTCCTGTAGAGCTCGAAGTTCTGCCTCTTTTTGTTTCAGTTCAGCTTCCTTTTGTTTTATTTGTTTTAATTTTTGATCTTCTACAGTTTTTTTAGGGACCGGTTCCATTTTCACTGGGGTAACCGGTTTGTTCTCAGCGCATGAGGTTATCATAAGTAAACTTATGATAACCGGTATAACTATCTTATACATGTGACTGCTCATATTTCATCCTCCTTTTTATCCCCTGTATTACTTAATAAGAATTTTTACTTTCAAACTAAATTAACGAAAGATTGATTTTTCTATTACACTATGACTACACGTAATGTCAAGTTTGTACCAAATTCTTGATATACTGGAAGATATACTGGAAATTTTGACTGTTTAATTGATTTAAAAATTGGAATATTATTTAAAATCGTAAAATAAGGAGATGAGTACCTTAAAAAACCTTAATTTTGCTCTCAATTAGGAAGTTGATATCGTTAAAACTTTCCGGGTTTACTTATTCCCGATGACTTTGATAAACTTCACATTCTTTACATTGTAACAATGAGTAAGGTTAGCCTTGCTGATCCAGTAAAGATTCCTATTGTCCAGGAAGATAAAACCATACTTTAGTTTCTTGAAGGGAATGTCCTTTTCCGGGTAGTATCCATCATCTCCGATAAATCTGTAACTCGCATTATGAGGTAGTTTGAGTGCTTTTGCGATGTTTTCAACCGGTACTGCCCTCTTTGAGTTAAGAACCACAGTCTTCACAGTGTCGAGATCAACCCTGTAGGAAAGAGAGTCAACTTTTACAGTTATTATGTGACCTGCCCAGAGGGGTAATGATACAATAATGGGGAGAAACAATTTTAACAATTTCATTTTGCCACTACCTCCATAGTTGCATTTTCTATATTTTAAGATCCTCTTTAAGCTCTTTCCAGATTTTAATTGTGACGGGTACAATCGGGGTTATGAGTTCCAGCAAAGCCCTTGCATACTGCTGAATTTCCCATTGAGCATGAGGGTGGATTCTGAGCTCAATGAAATGCAACAAATTATGGAGGTCAACAGTTCCGTAGAATTGTGTATACATGGCCTGGGGTAAAACGGCCCTTGCAAGCTCCCGCGCCACACCGGCCTTTAGAAGTTCTTTATATTGTTCTACCGAGAGTTTACATGATTTGATGTACGCTTCTTCCGTCGAAGTTTCTTTCTGCTCATAAACGTTTAAACAGGTTTCATCAGCTGGCACTTCAATTGAGGCCTGTTTGTTCGAAGGCGATTGTCTTCTAAACATTGATGGTACGTAAAATTCCTCCTTGACTTCGGTGTATCTCGAGCTGATTTCGTTATAGCTCCATGTCCTGTGTCTATGCCATTGGCTTCTCACAAAGAGTGGGCATTTAATGTGGAATTGAAACTGGACATGCTCAAATGGTGATGTGTGACGATTTTTTAACAGGTATCTGATTAGTTTCTCATCCTTTTCCGACATTTTATCTACTCTTTTGCCGAAACTTACGCGCGCGGCATTTACGATTGTCGTGTCATTCCCCATATGATCCAGAAGAGCTACAAAACCTTTATCAAGAACTTTGATTGCACCTGGGGGCGTATCGAGTTCCTTCATGTAGAATCACTCCTTTTTAATATTTCCCCGAAAGCAACTCGAAGTCCTTCGAGGTTCAGGTATGGATTATAATGAAAATCGATCAATTTTTCCTTGAAGAATTTCCCTCCTCCGCCTGTTAGGAATTTTCTTAGCGAGAGACCCATCTCGTTTTCCACCCCTTCAGAAATATGGAGAATTGCTCCAACGGTTCCATAAAGAATGCCGATTCTGAGGCATTCCTTTGTACCCTTTCCAATAAATGACTCTGGCCACACATCCAGTTTGAAGTCTTCCAATTTTGATGTCCGTTTTGCGAGCCCAAATAGCACCGTGGATGGGGATGCAAGAATAGCCCCACCGAAGAAGGTGCCATCTTTTAGAATTACATCGATCGTAATGGCAGTGCCAATATCAACAACAAGACTATCTTCTTTTGCTATGTATTTAACAAAATAAGCGTGAGTTATTCTGTCTGTCCCGAGTTCTTCTGGATTTGTGTAGTGAATTTTGACATCAATTGCATTCCCCGAATTTAAATGTATGGGATCCTTTCCGCTCCACTTTTTTAGAAAACTCTCTAACACTGGATTTATCTCGGGTACAACCGATGAGTAAATTGAGTGTTCAATGGTATATTTAGGGGAATAGTCTATTTTTTGTTTTGATTTTACAAGTACGGTTGGAATATAAAACGTGTGAACAAGGGACATTCCGTCAAAAATCCCGAAATTTATAGTTGAATTTCCTGCATCTACTGTTGCAATCATAGTTCTCTGAATTCAAAAATTTCGTAAATATTAAACTTTCCGTTATTAAGTACGAGATTCAGATTCCTATCGACAGTTCTTACTGTGCCCTTAACTTCTTTTCCTTTGTATATAAATCTTACGTTTTTCCCGATAACGTTGACGTGTGATACCCATCTATGATAAGCCAGATTAGTGTCTTGAAGCAAATCTCTAAATTTTTGCAATAATGAGTATAGAAGTTCGTTTTTGTCGTGAATTTCTCCTGTTTCAATGAGCATGGATGTGGCATTAAGGCTCTTTGGAAAGCTCTTTTGATTAACGTTGAGTCCAATACCGATGACGAGAAACCCGGATTTTCTCTCTCCAAGGATCCCTGCAATTTTTTTACCGCCAACATAGACATCGTTTGGGATTTTGATATGGGCTTTAATCCCAAACTCCCTTAATATCTCTACTACGGGCAATGATGTGAATACGATTAATTTTGAATCCGTTAACAGGTCACCTGAAGGAATGCCAATTGAAAGATACAGCCCCCCGGGTTGAGAGAGCCAGGAATGGCCTGAGCGGCCACGTCCTTTACTCTGCTCGTCCGCCACGACCGCAATAGGATGGAGTCCGGTTGATTTTAAAATTTCAAAAGCCTCATCGTTGGTTGACCCAACAGATGGAAATTTAAAGATTTTGAACTCATCAAAAGTTATCATGTTGCTCCTCGTACTCACTTAATAAGAATTTAAAGCTTTTTACAGTCAAAATACCACCAATGAATGCGCTTAAATAGTAAGTAAAAAATCGCCAGATGGCAGTATATATACCAAGTAGAGGTTTGGGACAGATACTGGAAAATACAAATGCTCCACCGAGTTCCATTACCCCTGAAGCACCCGGAGTGGGACTATAAATAAAGAGAATCTGGGTTAGAATATGTAAGGTAACGGCCTTGATTATTGGAACTTTCACACCTATGCCATAAAAGATCGATGGAACCATTAGTAGATGAAGGGAAACAGAGGTGACGGTTAAAAAAATTATCAGAGTGAGTAGTCTCCAGTTTTTTAATTTCATGAGGGTGCCGAATGATTCATTGAACCGGTTGATCTCCTCGAGTGCCCATTTTACGAGTCTATAATTTTTCCATCTTTTAATTAAAAATGGCCATCTGGCAAAGACGAAAATAAGGATTGTTATGATGAAAACAGCAGGGATTACGTATTTGAGAGGTTTGTAAGCCCAGGATATACCCAGACTGTATACGAGGACAGGGGCAAGTAATACGAGGAAAAGGAAGTTTGTCATACCTTTCAGTGTGATTGCAGCAGAGGATTCTCCTGGACTTATGCCTTTTCGTGAAAGAAGGTAAATTTGAAAGGCGAATCCACCTCCCTGAAAGGGTGTGGATGCTGAGAAGAAGAAACCTGCGAGAAAAACTTCAAGAACATAGGTTAGAGATAGATTTTTACCAGTCATTCCATAAATGATCATCTTAAATTTGTAAGAATCGACAATCAGACTTACAAGATAAAGAAAAACTGTTAGACTCAGGTATTCTATCCTGATGTGTTTTAAGCTTCTCAGGGTTTCCTTTGAGAAAGTAAAAAGGAATATGAGAAGTACAGCTCCCACCCAGAGCACGATTCCGACAAAAATTCCCCTCTTTAGTTTCTTATACAGTCCGCTGTCCTCTGGCATCGCTGGAGCAAAATATAAAATCCCTGATAAAAATTCTCAAGAAATCTCCAATAAAAGATGCACCTATTCAAAAGCAGAGGAGAGTATGTAGAGAACAAGGGTGTTGTAATCAATCCCCATGTGAGCTGCCTCTGCCGGTAAATCTGAGAGCTCTGTCATACCTGGAATCGTATTGATTTCCAGTATGTAGCCTGTTGCGTCGTTGGATACCACAGCATCCACACGTGAGAACCCCCGACATCCTATGAGCTGGTGCGTTAAAACCGAATCCTCCTCCAACTTTTTGTATGTTCCATCGGGGATTTGCGCTGGAATGATAAACTCTGTTAGCCCCTTCGTGTATTTCGCTTTATAGTCATAAAATTCTCTTCCCTTTGGCCTTAGCTCCAGAATAGGGAGGGCGAATGAGTCTTTACCTGTTCCAAGGATGCCCACAGTTACAGATTTGCCCTCGATAAATTTTTCAAAATAAATATCACCAAACTCTTTCAGATCTTCTTCAACAACTGCCTCAAGAGTTTCTTTATCTTTCACAATATGAACCCCTATACTCGAACCTTCGTCAACAGGTTTAACCACAAGTGGCAGACCCAACTTTTCCAGTGCCTTCTTTGAGAGTGTTTTAAAGTTCTTTTCAAATGGATCGTAGTAGTAATCTGGAGTGGGTATTCCCTGTTCAATCAAGAGACGCTTTGTTGCAATTTTATTGATTCCAATTGCAGATGCAAGTACTCTGGAGCCCGTATAAGGTATTCCCATGAGTTCAAGAGCACCCTGGATTGTACCGTCTTCCCCTGGTTTTCCATGAAGCATAATCAAGACAACATCCGGTGAAATTTCCTTGATCCTTTCGTAATAATCCTTTTGCATATCAAGTCCAATAGCGTTAAATCCCATTAATTTTAGTGAATTTAACACTTTTTGACCGGAGCGAATTGACACCTCTCGCTCTTTCGACCATCCACCATAGAGTACAAGGACCTTCAGACTTTTGAGAAATTCAAAATCTTTCATTTCTTCTCCTTTTTGGGAACGAGGAAGCCCTGTAAAAATGCATGATTTTTAGCTGTTCCCTGAAATTGTTTCAAAAGTAGAGCTGGAATCACAGCAAAATAGTTAGCTCTGACTCCCCAGCTGATATCCGGTTTTGAAAATATGATTGTTGTGTAAACGATGAATCCGAGCAGTCCCCCAAAGTTCTTTTTCTTCGCAAGCCATCCAGGGGGATGGGCATATTTCGCGAGTAATGCTCCTATTACGAACGCAAGGGCTGCCCAGAGAATTTCGACAGGAGAAATATTGAGAAACACGCCCAGTGTGGGTGCCATACCCTGTCCTCCCTGAAATCTCAGGAGTGGGGTCCAGTTGTGGCCTGCTATTACTGCAACGGAAAGTGGTATTACTTCGTATAGACTCATGCCACTTGATCTGGCCAATGCAAGCGGTAGGAAGCCTTTTCCAATGTCAAAAATGCCCGCAATGATGCCATAAATTGGCCCAACATTTTTATAGACATTAAAAGCCCCAACATTTCCAGAGTCCACTTTCCTCAGGTCAATACCTTTTACAAATTTTGCAATGAGATATGAGAATGGTATTGCCCCGGATATGAATGCTCCAATTGTGAAAAGGATGATCTTCATTGCTCTTAAAGATAAACAATAAAGTTGAGAATGGTCAACGGAGGATTATCGCAGTATAATAAAAGAAAATGAGAAAAAATCTGTATCTATTGATAGTTTTTGTACTTGCAACAGGTTGTTTCAATCCTTTCAACCCCAAAGAAGGGAAAGGGGTGTATCCTCTACCTACTGAGCCAGAAATTGTAATCAATAACCTCGTACTTGCATATTCTACCAAGGACTTGAATGGGTATATCAAATGTCTTGATCCCGATTCCTTCAGATTCTATTTTGACGATTCTGAGGATTCCATAAGAGAAATACTCGAGAGAAACTGGGGGATCGATTCACTTTCATGGGGACTTGCGGAAGAAATCATTTCCGCAAGGAATATATTCAACAATGTCGATGAGATAAACCTTGAGCTTACCGGAGGAAGGGGGATTCCAATTGGTGATAATAAGTGGGTCTTCATTTATAATTATTCTCTGAATTTGATACCTACACCGGCAGGTATAAACTCCATTGAGGGTCATGCAAGATTTATTTTAAGGAAAAGGCCGGAAGACAATCTCTGGTACATAATGACATGGGAAGATTATGCATTTTGAAGGAGTGAGACATGGAAAAATTTGATATTGTGATAAAAGGGAGGTTCTTAATCTCGTTTAAACATGGGATTATTGAAAATGGGATTGTCGGAATCAAAGGTCCCCGAATCGAGAAGATTTTCAAGGATGGAGAGCTGGAATACGAGTCGTCTCAAACGCTTGGAGGAGAGGATTACATAGTTCTACCAGGTTTGGTTAACACGCACACACACGCAGCTATGATTGCATTTAGGGGACTTGCAGACGATCTGCCTCTATTCGAGTGGCTTCAAAAATATATCTGGCCAGCGGAAGGAAAATTCGTGAAAGCAGATTTTATAAAAAAAGCTGTCCCTGTTGCAGCGGCTGAGATGATCTCAACGGGTACCACCACGATGGCAGATATGTACTTTTTCCAGGACGATGCGGCAGAGGTCCTCGCAAATATAGGTTTACGTTCTGTCATCGCTGAGGGAATAATAAATTTCCCGACACCAACAGCATCCAACTGGAAAAAACAACTTGATTATACCGAGAATTTTATAAAAAACTGGATTGGACATGAAGTTATCAAGCCATCAATTGGTCCCCATGCCCCTTATACTACAACACCTGAGATTTTGGAGAGGGCCAGGGAGATAGGTGAAAAATACAATATTCCCATACAAATTCATGTGGCTGAAACAAAAAATGAGGTTGATGAAATTGTAAAGAAATATGGGAAAACGCCCGTTCGTTATCTCGATTCCGTTGGGTTCCTGAGTGATCTCGTTGTGTCAGCGCACTCGGTTTGGCTTGACGACGAAGAGATTGACATCTACGTTGAGAAGCATGTGGGGATTGCCTCGTGTCCGCAAAGCAACGCGAAACTCGCGTCTGGGATTGCCCCACACAAGAAATTTATTGAAAAAGGCGCAAAGCTTGGACTTGGAACCGACGGAGATGCCTCAAACAACTCCCTTGATATGTTCCAGGAGATGAAATTCACTGCATTGATATGCAAAGTATTTAGTAAGGACCCCACCTCATGTCCGGCTGTTGAGGTTCTGAGAGCCGCCACTTTAACCGGGGCAAGAGTGCTTGGATACTATGATCTTGGTGATCTCAGGGAAGGTTACCTTGCAGATGTTATTACTGTTAAAATAAACGAGCCCCATAGTACACCTGTTTATAATCCCGTATCCCACCTCGTTTATGCTGCTAAAGGAACCGATGTTAATGATGTCGTTATAAATGGGAAAGTCATTTATTCTGACAAGGAATTTAAAACTATTGATATTGAAAATGCTAAGTATGAATTCACTGACATCGTGAAGAAAATAAATGATAAGTACAACAGGTGATTGAGTTAGTATACCAAATTTTGATATCTATAGCAAATTTCTTTTTCCACGTTGAGGTAGAGTATCCCTATCACTCAACAGATGTCTGGATTCATGCCTCATCAGTGGGAGAGATAAATGCGATCTCCTATCTTGTAAATCTTTTCACTGAGAAGCATATACCGGTATTTATAACAACGTTTACTCGTTCAGGACTTGAACGTGCAAGGATGCTATGGGGTGATAATGCTCAGGTTAGCAGATTTCCTATGGACAAGAAATCTGAAATTAGGAGGCTTGTTGAAATTGTCAATCCGAAGATTTTAATTATCGCTGAAACAGAGCTGTGGCCGAATTTAATTCTTGAGACTAAGGGAATACCGAAGTTTCTTGTTAACGCCCGTCTCTCAAACAAGAGCTTCCCAAAGTACAGGAAATTCAGGAGATTTTTTTCTAAGATTTTGAAAAAATTTGATTGGATTCTTGCACAAACCGAAGTTGATAGACAGAGATTTATAGAGCTTGGTGCGCTACCAGGAAGGGTTAAAGTTTTTGGAAGTTTGAAGTACGATGCTGTTAAAAGGCCCTACACTGTTATAAAAAGGAGTTTCCACGAATATTCTGATGATGATATCATCATTATTTTTGGAAGTATAAGGTCAAAAGAGGAAGATGCTGTGATAAATGCTATTGAGAAGCTCAAGAAGGAGTACAAAAATCTACAATTTATTATCGCACCTCGACATCTTGTCAGGAAAAATTTTATTATCCAGAAGTTGAAGGCAAGGAAGATTCCCTATGTTTTGAGGACCTCAAGGGAGAGAGTTTACCGTGGGTCTGTTCTAATCCTGGACACACTTGGTGAACTTTTTGACTTTTATCATATTGCGGATATTGCATTTGTTGGAGGAACACTTGCCCCTTATGGTGGTCATAGCATTATTGAACCTGCTTATGCTGGAGTGCCTGTAATAATTGGTCCTCATTACTCAAATATGCAAGAGGCCGCGGAGACTTTAATAAGAGAGGGCGCTGCCATAGTGGTTGAAGATAGGAATGATCTCCTCCGTAAGTTGAGGCATTTGATAGAGCAAGAGGATGTTAGAAAACGGATGGGGAAGAAGGCGCAGGCAATTATAGAGTCAAAGACAGGGGCATCGGAGAAAACATTTGAATTAATTTTGGAAAAGTTGAAATCAATTGAAAATTCAACAGGTGATTAATATAATTTAGGTGAGCTTTTTGAAACAGTTTCTGGAGGCCAGGGAACCAGGTGAGAATCCTGGGCAGTCCCCGCTACCGTGTGCAGGTTAAGGGCTATCCGGGCAGTTGCCAGCCACTGGATAGAAGGGTGGAGAGCTCTCTATCCGGGAAGGTATGGATAGCCTCACCGATGAAAATCGGTACCTGCGAGCCGGGAGACCTACTCCAGAAACGCATTTCTGGCCGCCTCCGGGGGTTTGAGGCAGGCGTAACCTACCATCCCCTTGAGGCCGGTCCTTCGAGGATCGGATATGCTTGCATTTTTACTGGCTTTAATAATTGCCGCTGACACAACCAAAGTAAGCTTTATCCTTTCACCAATCTATGTGAAAGGTAAAGTTTCTCATGGAATTGTTGAGGAAAAATTTCCTGCGACCTATAGGGTTATAAATTACCGTTTCGCCTCACCCACGATAAATTTCCTAACTCTCCCCGGTGTTTACCCACGTTCTTATTTGAATATGACGGGCATCTCTATTCGTGGATCGGGTATGGAAGAGGTAAAAATAATGTTCGAGGGTATTCCTGTGAAAAATCCACAGAACGGATACTTTGATTTCAGTTTTTTACCGTCGGATATTGTTTCCTCCGTTGAAGTTCTATTGACAGGTAACTCCTCGTTTTACGGATACAATTCTATGGGGGGTATTGTAAATATAATGATGCCAGCTGATGTCAATTTCATCAGTATCGGAACAGGGGAAGATGGATATTTCTCCCTTTCAGGTTTTAAGAGTGGGCTTATCGGGAGAAAATTCTATCTGAAGACGGGAGCTGCCTATGAATTTACACCCTCTCAGTACACTTTAAGGGCCCCTGATCTCCAGATGAAGATAAAAAATGCCGGGAGAAGGAAGATCTTCGCATTTTTAGAGACCGGTAACTCAAGTTTATCGGGATTCTTTGGCATAGGATCCTCTGCGAGAGGAATTCCAATAATCCCCGGAGGATATACATCCAGTAGGGATTCGATTTTCGAAACGATGTTTATTTCACGCCTAAATTATAAGAGGTTTAAAATACTTACATACAAAAACTGGTTTACGTACAAACCTGAATCCCTGAATAGTAGCTCATTTGAAACTTACAATTTCCATATTATTTACAAACCATTTGCTTTTTCAAAAATAGAGCTTTCAAGAGAAGGAATTACATCTGTTTCACTGGGTAATCATAGTAGAACCTCTTTGAGTCTCGCTGCTAACTATTCAATGGATTTTGGATGGTTCGTGCCCATCGTCTCATTCTCTGGGGATTTTTGGTTTGAGACCGGTGAGCTGAGAAAGTCGTTTTTTGCAGGAATTTCAACAAAACCTGGTCCATACGTTTCGGTTTCCACAGGTTATCGGTTACCTACTTACAACGATCTTTACTGGCCAGAGACACAGTATGCCGAAGGAAACCCAGATTTAAAGGATGAAAGACTTATTGAGTACGAATTGGGATTCAAGAAAAATTTAAATTTCGTGTCTACATCGATCTCCAGATTCTGGAGACGTTATGAAGATCTGATTAAATGGGTGCCTGGAGACAATGGCAGGTGGCGTCCGATGAATTTGAGGAACGTTTCCATTTACGGAGTTGATGGAAACATGAGTGTGAAGTTTAAATTTTTTAAGATTGTTACTTCTGTGGAGTTTATAGACAATGTCAAATCGGATGTGAATCTCATTTATTATCCGTTTCTTTCATGGAGCTTCACAGCGGGGATCAAGTGGGTGTCTTTTAATGTGGAATACATTGGTGATAGGTATGAGAGGCTAACCGGACCAAAGAAATTACCGGCTGTCACTTTATTAAACATGTTTTTTAGAATTCCCTTCAAATCCTTTTCAATTTCCTTTGATGTCACAAATTTGACAGATAAGTACTATTTGCTGTTGCGTGGTTACCCGGCGCCGGGGAGGGAATGGCACGTTAAATTTAGAAAAAAGATATAAAAGGAGGTCAAAAATGAAAAAAGTGATTGGTATAGCACTGGTGGCGATTGTAATTTTTGCCACTTCCTGTAGTAAGGAGACGGAAGCCCCCACGGTCAAGGTCAATAAAGCTGTTTACATTGTCAATGGAGGGGCTGAAACAATTGATATTTTCAATGTTGAAACAGGCGAACTTGATACAAATGTAATAACTACAGGAACTACCCCTAATGTTCTGAAGAAATTTGGAGATTACTTGTATCTGGTGAATTCAGGCTTTGGTGGGATTCCGATGATTCAGAAGATAGATTATCACGAGAACACAGTGGTGGACAGTTTTGTTCTCCCTGTGGGATCGAATCCCTGGGATATTGCATGGGATGGTTCCAATTTTTATGTTACATCCTACACTTTCGATAAAGTTTATAAGCTAAACAGTAGTGGTATAATTGTTGATTCCGCAGACGCTGGAGTGTCACCCGAGGGTGTTCTTTTCTTCGATGGGAAACTTTTTGTAGTGGCTTCTTTTTATCACAGGTCTACTTATCAGCCAGACACAGGATATCTTTATGAATACACCCCTGACCTTGCAAAGATTGATAGTGTGAAATTGTTTGTAAATCCGACTTTAATAGTAACGGATAGCGAATATCTCTATGTTGCTGGTGGCGATTACGCAAATGGGGGAAATGTGTATAAAATAGGGCCTGACTCACTATCTATCATTGATTCTCTCTCACTTGATGGGACACCCGGGGCATTTGTTGTGAAAAATGGCAAGGGATATCTTACTGGCTATTCCTACTTTCCCACTGTAATTGATTTGAACACACTATCAGTAATTACCACGTATACAGATGCTCCTGCCAGCATGGGATTTATGGGAATAGATGTAAATTCTGATGCCTCAAAAATTTATGTGAGTGTGGCAAGCTGGCAGCAGCAGAATTATTTATGGGTAATTTCAACAGATACAGGTGATACTTCTTCTGTAGAACTCGGAAATGGTAAAGGGTCACAAATAGTGAAGTACATGGAGATAGAAGAGTAGATCTCCTCTGGGTAAATCGGGTCACCTCCCAATAGGGGAGTGGTGGGCGGTGCCCACCACTCCCCTTAATTAATCCTTTATAATAATCCATCTATGGATCATAGAAAGGAACTTGTCAAATACGCCCATCTAATGTGTCAGAAAGGTTATTCAGTAGCAACAGATGGGAATTTAAGTATCCTTCTTAATGATGGAAGCATTCTTATAACTCCGGCTGGTTTTAGAAAGGGAGAAATTGATGAAGAATCTCTTGTAATCATCTCACGTGAAGGTGAGAAACTCTATGGTGTTAATGAACCATCATCGGAGAAGTGGATGCACATCTTTATATATCAAGTGAGAGACGATGTTCGAGCAATAGTACATGCTCATCCACCCTACGCAACAGCTTTTTCGTTACAAATGCCAAGAGAATACGAGCCTATTCTACCGGAAATGAAAAATTTCATTGGGAAATTTGGTTTCGTCGCTTTTAAAGAGCCAGGAACCATTGAACTTGCAGAGCTCGTTCGTGAAAAGGCCCCAAAGTATAACGTACTTATTCTACAGAAGCACGGAGTTGTGACCTATGGGAAGACACTTCAGGACGCATTTAACAATCTTGAGAGGCTTGAATTTGAGATAAAAATCAGAACTCTACGCGAATTGTTCAAAACCAAAATGGGGTAATAAGTAGTCACAAAAAAAACGACAGATTTCGTTGAGGTAAAGAAATTTCGTATTAGATATTCGGATTGAGTCAGTATTTAAATAGGTAATTCGTAGGAATAGACAAAATTAAGCCCCTTCTCCCTGATGTAATCAGTTACAGGTGGAGAGGCCTGATATGCAACGATCACCAGAAATTTGTCTCCTTTAAAGTAGTCTTCAATATCCTTGATGTGCCTCAAGAATTTATCAACATCTTTTTTCTTCAGTTGTGTTTTACATTCTCCAATGATATAAATTTCTCTCCCGTCTTTTTTACCTTTACCGATTATATTGATCTCAAGGTACCGGTTTCTCCCAATTTTAACATAGTCTCTCCTTAAAGGTTCTGTTACCTCGATACCATATTTTCTTTTAAGAATTCCTGGTAGGCCTTTATAAGCCCTGTCTTCAAGAAGATATCCAATAGAGTGAGACAATCCACCAATTTGCTCACGTGTTTTCTGGTGCTCTCCTATAAGTTTTGCAAGCTTCTTCTCAGTTTCTTTTTGTGCCTCAGCGAGTTCATTAAGTCTTTCTTCAGTTTTCTTCTGAGCCTCAGCAAGCTCATTAAGTCTTTCTTCGGTTTTCTTTTGAGCTTCAGCGAGTGAATTTACTCTTTCTGTTAGCTTATCGAGTCTTTCTTCGGTTCTTTTTTGGGCTTCAGCGAGTGAATTTACTCTTTCTGTTAGCTTATCGAGTCTTTCTTCGGTTTTCTTTTGAGCTTCAGCGAGTGAATTTACTCTTTCTGTTAGCTCATTGAGTCTTTCTTCGGTTCTTTTTTGGGCTTCAGCAAGTTCATTGACGCGGCGGGTTAGCTCGTTAATGGCTTGCCAGACTTTGTCGAAATTTTCCTGAGTTTTTTCTACAAATTCAAGGAATTCCTTCCTTGTAATGGTCTCACCAATCATTCTCTCGACTTCTTCAAGGAAGGAAATAAAGACATCTCTGAGTTCAGGATCTTTTACACTCTCGAGCTTCCTTACAATCTGTGCTTTAATCATCTCAGGGCTAATTTTAAAGTTTTTCTATTGCCTGTCAATACTCAATACAATTTAGTTCTCGAATCGGCGCTTTAATTGCATTTATCAAGATATCAAAGTACCCCCGAAGAGATAAACTGGAGATCTGCAAGTTCCCTGTATAGCTTACATCTTTCGTAAAGTTCCTTATGTTTCCCAATATCAAGGATTTCTCCTTTGTTAATAACTATTATTTTGTCTGCATTCAAAATGGTTGATAAACGGTGGGCGATAATGAGGGCTGTTCTCCCAACAAGCAGTTCACTGAGGGCTTTTTTTATAATTTCTTCAGAATATGAATCCAGAGAAGATGTGGCTTCATCTAAAATTAGAATCTCTGGATCCCGCAAAATAGCACGTGCTATTGCAATTCTCTGACGCTCCCCACCTGAGATTCTAACACCTCTTTCACCGATAAATGTTCCATATTTTTTGGGTAACTTCATCACAAATTCATGTACTTTCGCCTTTTTTGCAGCTTCTATGACCTCATTTTCTGTTGCATCTGGTCTTGCGTAGGCAATATTTTCATAAATTGTGCCATCAAAGAGAAAAGTTTCCTGTGGAACAACAGAGATTTTCCTTCTATAACTTTTTAGATCGTATTCTTTGAGGTCCAGCCCATCTATCAGAATTCGACCTTTCGTTGGCTCATAGAATCTTAGCAGGAGATCCGCAATAGTGCTCTTTCCAGCACCAGATGGACCTACAAGGGCAATCTTTTCTCCTTTTCTTATCT
>Ga0256833_1000476_pt1 | contig 31539 bp, 20 predicted proteins | sample 356284metaG_FD_190535 | JGI IMG/M metagenome (GOLD analysis project Ga0256833, IMG submission 190535) | Hydrothermal vent microbial communities from Mid Atlantic Ridge, Atlantic Ocean - 356-284 | ecosystem: Environmental > Aquatic > Marine > Hydrothermal vents | place: Atlantic Ocean: Mid... | reverse complement strand
TTTTGTACTTCCTCAGTGCTTAGGCCGGTGATAATTGCAAGATTTTCAATGGAGAAACCATTTTGATGCCCACTCATTATTATGTCTATAGTTTTTCGTTCAGCACCTTTCTCAATACCTTTCTCAATACCTTTCTCAATACCTTTTTTTTCTATTAATTAATAAGTACTCATAAAATCTTTTTTTACTTTTGGAGGAATTTTTTCAATTATTTCCAGTAATTGCACGTCTTTTATCTCTACCAACTGTAAGTTGTAAACAATTAATACTTTGCTAAAGTTCCCCATTCCTTCCGGAAATAGGGTCCCGAAAATATTTTCAGCCTTTTTTATCAACTCAATAGGGTTGTGACTGTATTTTTGAATCGTAAGAGCTGAAGACAAAAATGAGTTGCCAATATTGAGCAATTCTTCATCCGAGAATCTTTTCAAATCCAAAAATTTAATGTCAAATTGAGGGATATACTTTTCAATATCTTTAGGTAGATAAGGGATTAAATCCATTAAAGTTTTTAACTCCCATTTCTGTTTACCATGGTAAAGAAGTACAGGAATTATGGGTTCTAAAGGCTTTCCTGCTTTAATCTGTGCCTGATATCCTTCAACGACATATCCCAATGTCTGAACATAAGAGTATTTATCGGGATAGCTTTTATGTTCAAGAAGTATGGAGATATAGGCACTATGTTCGCTGTTTTTTAATTTGCACTTAAAGACCAAATCAGCAAAAGTCTCCTTTAATTTACCGGAAATAAAATTGTTTTGAGTAAATTTTAATGTGTTTAGATCAATGGTATTTAATACGTCTTTAGGTAAAAATGTTTTGAAGAAATCCCTCGCAACTTCGATATTGGACATTATCGACTTAAAAAATTTGTCGTGGATATTATTGATATTTTGCTTATCCATAGGGCAAATATAATATAATTTGTCTGAAATTGATGAAATATCCGGATTTTTACGATGTTATCCCTTTTATGAAGCCGGCTTTGAAGTCATACTATCGCAAGCTTTCAGATCTTGAAAGATGTCGGATATTTTAGAACAACTGACTCCTGAAAATAATAATTATAATAACTACTTGAACATGAGATAAATAATTGATAATTGAGAATTGAGAATTGATAATTGAGAATTGAGAATTGATAATTGAGAATTGATAATTGATAATGACAAAAGTCATTAATAAAATATAAACCGGTTGAACTGAAAAAACTTTTTAATGAAGCACTTCAGGCCAAGTACCTCTAATGACAGATTACAAAAAGAAGTTCAAAGTTCAAAGTTCACAAGGTTACGGATAAAAGACGAAAGTGAATAGATAAAACGGATGTAATTATGAATAGGGAATTATCAATTACGAACGAAAAGTTACAAACTCATTCCATACTAATCACTAACGAACAACCCTGCTACGGATAATAATCTGTAGCGAGATATATTTTTCTATACACTATGTAGATAAAAAGGGTGCGATATTAACCTGCAGATTGCAGAGGTATATCTGTGGGATTTCCTGTTCCTACCGATCCGACAACAATAGCCGTAATTATACTTAATACGAAAAGAGAAATTGCTAAAATCCATGTCAATCTTTCAATAAAATCAACTGATTTTGCAGCACCCAGCATTTGATTTGCTCCTAATCCTCCAAATGTAGAGTCTATTCCTCCTCCTTTTGGCTTTTGAATAAGAATTACAAAAATTAACATAGCACTATCCAAGGCTATCAATATTGATAAAAAAGTTACCATTTTCTTATTTTTTATTTAGTTTCTTTAAAATTTTTGCAAAGTAAACACTTTTTTCCGGATTTTGCAAAATTAATTTTCTATACATTTCAATAGCTTGTTTTTTTAAGCCTTGTTTTACGTATATTTTAGCTAATTCTTCACTAACAATACCCGAATATAAATTATTTTTATTATCAAGGGTTTCTTGTGATTTTTTGCTTTTCTCTTCTTTTTTATTAGCTTTACTTTTACCTTTTGGTTTCTTGCTTTTCTTTTTTGTTGCTCTATTTTCTTCAATGACACCTATGATGGAAGTAAATGCTAATCCCGGATTATCGGTTTTATTAATCAGATTTGTTATTTTTAATAATGATAAATTTCCCTCATTCAAATAATGATATCTGTTTATTAAAACACTAAAGACGTTACTATACGGATAATTTCGCTCATAATCCATGAGACGTTCTTCATCGATATTTTTTAATACCTCTTTATCTCTCAATAACTGTTTTAAATTGTATTTCGTCAAAATATATTTTTAATATGAAAGACAAAAATATAATTAATAATGAAAATAGCAAAATTCATACAATATTAAAAGTATAAAAAGTTTGAGGTTTGATAGATAAAAGATAAAAGACGAAAGTGAAAATATAAATGAATTAATTAAGAATTAAAAAATTACGATTTACGATTGAAATAGCAAAGAGTTATTTATTGAATTTTAGAATGCTTTAAAAGATGTTGCATATTTAGTTGCAACATAAAAACAAGTCCCGGCGGGACGACATATTCAGACCAACTGACTCCTGAAAATAATAATTTTAATAACATCTTGAACACGAGACAAATAATTGAGAATTGATAATTGATAATTGAGAATGACAAAAGAGGAATATTTTTAATAAAATAATTTTATTAATTCTGGGGTCACCTTAATTCCCAATGGGTTGATTGTTCTGAAATTATAGTCAGCAGTTTTCATGACAATATCCAAGTGACTTGAATATTGTCATGTAAATTGCTGTAAAAAAGCGTACTATCTTCTATTTTTCCGATTTATACTCCTTAAGAGCTTTTGTAAGTTCAGGAACTACTTCAAACAAATCTGCAACAATTCCATAATCTGCCGCTTTAAAGAATGGAGCTTCAGGATCTTTGTTAATGACAACTATGGTTTTGGAATTGTTAACACCGGCAAGATGTTGAATTGCTCCGGAAATACCTAAAGCGATGTATAGGTTTGGCCTTACTACTATTCCCGTTTGTCCAACATGCTCTGTATGAGGTCTCCAATTGACATCGGAGACAGGTCTCGAACACGCCGTAGCAGCACCCAAAACTTCAGCCAATTCTTCCAAAATACCCCAGTTTTCAGGTCCTTTCATACCTCTACCACCGGAAACTATAATATCTGCCTCAGGTAACGGTACCTTTCCTTCCACTTTCTCTACTCCTACTACTTTTACCTTTGGAAGTCCACCGTCAATTTCTATTGTTTTCACATCTACAGGATTACCGACTTCTTCAGGCGAAAATGAATTGGGCATTAATGATACTACAGCAATATCTGTTAAGGTCTTCACGTATGCAAATGCTTTACTTGAAAATACACCTTTCTTAAATACAGGTTTATCATCAATATATTCCGGTATATTTATTACTCCCGTGACAGAACTTATGTTCATTTTTGATGCTAACCAACCAATCAATGGTTTTCCTGAAGAATTATGAGGTAGCACTATCAACTCTGCTCCTGTTTGATCAGCTATTTGTGATATCATATTTGAAAACACAGCAACGTCATACGAACCATTGTACGGTACATTTATCACTTCTTTTGCTCCGAATTTTCCTAAATCTCCGGCATTTACTCCTGAACCTACCACCATGGCTACAACATCACCACCGTGTTTTTTAGCTACCGAATGTCCGTAATAAGCCAATTCCAAATCAGCTTTTTTTAATATGTTTTTTCTGTTATCTATAAAAACTAATATTTTCATTTTTTTGATTTTTTCCTTTAAAAAATAATAATTTAGGCAACCGGTATTATATCACTTTGGCTTCTTCGTGCAATAACCTAACTAATTCTTTTACATTTTCAGGATCAATTAATTTAACTCCCGATTTTTCTTTTGGCAATTCGTATTTTACTATTTCCACAAGATCCTTTACTTCAATGGGTTCCATGACTTCCAGAGGCTTTCTTTTTGCCATCATTATACCTCGCATATTGGGAATTCGTTGTTCTGCCATACCTTTTGACGCAGATACTACAAAAGGCATTTCCACTTCCACTTTTTCCACACCGCCTTCTATATCCCTGTCTAGTTTGCCTGTCTTGCCTTCCACATCAAGATGACTCGCCAAATGCACAAAAGGTAGATCAAGTTTTTCCGCTACCATTCCCATCACTTCACCGCCGTTGTAATCAATAGTTTCTTTACCGAAAAATATAATATCAAAATTTTTATCTTTAGCATATTCCGCAATTTGCGAAGCAACAAAATATGCACTTGTAGGTTCCGCATTTATCCTGACAGCTTTATCGGCTCCTATTGCCAAAGCCTTTCTGATAATTATATCATTAGCTGCTGGCCCTACATTCAAAACAGTAACTGTTCCCCCAAATTGCTCCTTTAATTCAACAGCTCTTACAAGTGAGTAAAATTCATCAAAAGGATTCATGATAAACTGAATTCCGGACTCATCAAATTTAGTGAAATCATCTTTAAATGTAATTCTTGCAGTAGTATCCGGTGTCTTGCTAATACATACCAATAGGTTCATATATTTATTATTTTTAATGTTATTTAATTTAGCAGCAAATATACAAAATAATTTTTTAAACCCAAAGTTAAATTATTAAATTCGTTCAATAATTTTCATATCTTTTATTTTTATTATTTTTTTGGGCGATTGCCGGAGCTATTACTCTCGCCAACCCCGTCCGTCACCGGGCTGTTCGTGGGTTCCGTCACGCCTTTTTCCTGTTTTAGTTTATTCTTATCTTTTAAATATATTTTAATTTGTTTAGGTCACATGGCTATATGGCGTGACAGACTCCTGTCGTCGTCTCCACTACCATCCCTATCGCTTATACCTTCATAGTCATTTCTTACTTTTCCGTTTTTACTAATATTATCAATTTCAAAACTACTACCACAATAGAAATATTAATACTTTTGTTTAATAGATTAAGGATAATCCTCTTTTTATTAAAGTTCAAAGTTTAAAAACACACGAATTAATGAACGAAGTGAAGAGGTTTTAAGCCGGCTATGAAGTCATGCTAATGTATGCTTTCAATTCCTGCCTTGCATATTTATTTACGACATAAAAGATTATTTTTTCTTTCTTAATTTCATATAGACCTTTCTAACATGCGTATTGGGGAAAATAGAAAATATTCAATAAAATGATTTTACTTGAATGGCTATAATTTATCTTAAGTATAAATAAAGAATTTTTGTATGTAAACTCTTTGTTTAAATTAGCTAAATATTTAATTATTGGTATTGAAATACTCGTTATTAATTTTTGTATTTTTTAGATAGGCGTTATAATATTAGTTAATTTGAATTATTGCAGAATATTAATAAACATTTAGTTTTTTTGAAAGAATCATAAAAAAATATTATATTGCAGTTTTATTGAAATTTATTAACTGTAACTACTTTAGGTAGGGTGATTTTAGATAGAAAAAGAATCTTTTGTCAAAATGACTCTATCGGAGGAATTACTATTAACTTAAAATATTGTAAATTATGGTAACTCAAATGAAAACCCTGGAAGATTACAAAAATGCTTATAAAAAAAGCATTGAAAATCCTGAAGATTTTTGGGCTGAACAAGCCGGAAGTTTTAACTGGAAACAAAAATGGGATAAAGTTCTCGATTGGAATTTTAAAGAACCGGATATTAAATGGTTTCAAGGAGGAAAATTGAATATAACAGAAAATTGTTTGGATAGGCATCTTGAAGAAAGGGGAGATAAAACTGCTATATTGTGGGTTCCGAATGAACCGGATGCAGAAGACAGAAAATTCACTTACAAAGAGCTTTATACTGAAGTTAACAAATTTGCAAATGGTCTTAAGAAAAAAGGTATTAAAAAAGGAGACCGCGTTGTTTTCTATATGCCGATGATTCCTGAATTGGCTATCGGTATGCTTGCTTGTGCGAGAATAGGTGCAATACATTCTATTGTTTTTGCCGGTTTTTCGGCACAATCTCTTTCCGATAGGATTATCGATGCCCAGGCTAAAATGGTGATTTGCTCCGATTATAATAAAAGAGGTGCTAAAAATATCCCTGTAAAAAAAGTTGTTGATGAAGCCTTAAAAATGGGCTGTGACAGTATCGAAACTGTAGTGGTACATAAAAATACGGGGGGTGATATTGATTGGTATGATGATGTGGATATTTATTTACATGATATGTTGGATGGAGTGGGAGAGTATTGCGAACCTGAAGTAATGGATGCTGAAGACCCGTTATTTATTCTTTATACATCGGGATCGACAGGGAAACCGAAAGGGGTAGTTCATACAACAGGTGGCTATATGGTGTATACTGCATATACTTTTAAAAATGTATTTCAATATCAGGAAAAAGACATTTATTGGTGTACTGCCGATATTGGATGGATTACCGGCCATTCATATATAGTTTACGGTCCGTTGCTTGAAGGTGCTACTACAATGATGTTTGAAGGTGTACCTACTTATCCGGATGCAGGAAGATTCTGGGAAATTGTGGAAAAATACAAAGTAAATCAATTTTATACAGCTCCTACCGCTATCAGAGCATTGATGGCACAAGGAAATGAATATGTTGAAAAATATGACCTCAGTTCACTAAAAGTGCTGGGAACTGTAGGTGAACCTATCAATGATGAAGCATGGTATTGGTACTATGATGTGGTAGGGAAAAGGTCCAAACCTATCGTTGATACCTGGTGGCAAACAGAAACAGGTGGAATTTTGATTTCGCCCCTTCCTTGTATTACCGATATGAGACCTACTTATGCTTCATATCCATTACCGGGGGTTCAACCGATACTTGTAGACACAGAAGGCAATCTTATCGAAGAAAACGGAGTGGAAGGATTGCTATGTATCAAACATCCTTGGCCGGGTATGCTTAGAACTACATGGGGGGATCATGAAAGATGCCGCCAAACTTATTTTTCTGCATTTCCCGATTTGTATTTTACCGGTGACGGTGCAAGAAGAGATGAAGACGGAAGATATAGAATTATCGGTAGAGTTGATGATGTTCTCAATGTTTCAGGACATAGAATAGGTACTGCGGAAGTGGAAAATGCGATTAATACAGCTCCGGGTGTAGTTGAATCTGCTGTAGTCGGATATCCTCATGATATCAAAGGACAAGGAATTTATGCATTTGTTATAACAAAAGAAAAAGTTGATGATGAGGATGAATTTAAAAAACAGATTATAAATATGGTTAGAGTGGAAATAGGACCAATTGCCAAACCGGATATTATTCAACTTGTTTCCGGATTGCCAAAAACAAGATCAGGTAAAATCATGAGAAGAATCTTGCGTAAAATAGCATCCGGAGATATGAGCAATGTTGGTGATATTTCAACTCTTTTGAATCCTGAAGTAGTTGAAGAAATCAAAAAAAGCGCTCCTACTTTATAATATATTTTTTCTGATAAAATATTATAAAAAAGACAGCAGGCTATTTGAATGCCTGTTGTCTTTTTGTTTAATGAAATATTGTTTTCATACAAACACTATTTCTAATTAAAAACGATAGATTTCCGGATTAAATTAATATTTTTGCAAAAAATATCTGAATTGAAAATAGTAATTATAGGAACAGCTTATCCGTACAGGGGAGGAATAGCGTCTTTCAACGAAAGAATGGCTCGGGAATTAGTATCAATGGGACACGATGTGGTAATATACACTTTTACATTGCAATATCCTTCTTTTCTTTTTCCGGGAAAAACTCAATATTCCAACGATCCTAAACCGGAAAACCTGAAAATAATACCTCTTATTAATTCGGTAAATCCTTTGAATTGGATAAAAGCCGGAATAAAAATAAGAAAAGAGAATCCGGATATCATTATTTCAAAGTTTTGGATTCCTTTTATGGGACCTTCACTCGGTACTATAATAAGATTGGCAAAAAAGAAACATACAAAAACAATTTCGGTATTGGACAATATCATTCCTCATGAAAAAAGAGTTGGGGATTTCATCCTTGCCAAATATTATGTTAATACCATAGATAAATTTATTGCGATGTCCTCTTCTGTTAAAGTAGATATGAAGAAATTTACTAAATCCAAGCCTGTGATTCTTATTCCACATCCGGTTTACGACAATTACGGAGATATATTGGATAAAAAAACAGCTAGAAAATACCTCAAAATCGAAGAAAACGGGAAATATGTTATGTTTTTCGGTTTTATCAGAGATTATAAAGGTTTGGATTTATTGCTGAAAGCTATGGATAATAGAAAAATTAAGAGACTCAAAATCAAATGTATTATAGCAGGTGAATATTATGGGAATAAAGAAAAATATGAGAAATTGATTGAAAAATTAAATATTGGTGACAGACTTATTCTTAAAACGGATTTTATTCCCAATGAAGAAGTCAAATATTATTTCAGTGCTGCAGATTTGATAGTGCAACCGTATAAAACTGCAACTCAGAGCGGTATATCCCAATTGGCATTTCACTTTGAAAAACCGATGGTAGTTACCAATGTCGGTGGATTGCCTGAAATAGTAGATAATGGTAAATCCGGGTATGTGGTAGATCCTGACCCCAATAGTATTTCGGATGCAATTATTGATTTTTTTGAAACCGGTAACGAAAATATTTTTATAGAAAAAGTTAAACAGAAGAAAAAAGAATTTTCCTGGTATAATTTCGTTAAAAATATGCTGTATTAAATATTAAGAAAGTAAAAATAATAGTATCTTCTTAGGTTGAGTGCTTTTTGTATGAAATAATTTCACCTGAAAAGCTATAATAATAATTCTTTTAAAAATATATTATGATAATCAAAGCTAAAGCTCCGTTAAGATTAGGATTGGCCGGTGGTGGAACAGATGTCGCTCCATATTCCAATGAGTATGGAGGAGCTGTTTTGAATACCACAGTGAGTTTATATGCAAGGGCGATGATTGAACCGCTGGACAATAACAAAATAATTTTAGAATCGCATGACCTTGGTCAATATCAGGAATTTGATAGTGTTTTTAATCTCGATATAAACGGAGAGTTACCTTTACTCAAAGGTGTGTACAATCGAATCGTAAAAGATTTTATCAAAAAACCGTTATCGTTTAAATTAACAACGATTGTAGATGTACCCAAAGGATCAGGATTAGGAACTTCTTCAACATTGACAGTAGCGATTTTGGGAGCTTTTGTTGAATGGCTGGATTTGCCTCTTGGTGATTATGAAATAGCTCAATTGGCATATCAAATAGAAAGAAATGATCTGCAACTTGCAGGAGGTAAACAGGATCAATATGCTGCTACTTTCGGAGGATTCAATTTTATAGAATTCGGTAAAGATGATTCCGTCACTGTAAATCCTCTACGAGTGAAAAGCCTTTATAGAAATCAATTGGAATGGAATTTAGTGCTTTTTCATACAGGTACAAGCAGAGATTCGGCTAAAATAATTATTGATCAGGCTAAGGGCTTTACCCAAAATAAAACATCTGCTATACAAGCAGCTCATAATATTAAGAAAATAGCTTATCAAATGAAAAGAGCTTTGCTTAAAGGAGACATAAATATTATGGGAAATCTTTTGGATGAAAGCTGGAAAAACAAAAAACTTATGTCCCGTTCCATTTCCAATCCACAATTGGACAATATATATGAAGCTGCTGTTAAAGCAGGTGCGACAGGAGGGAAAATATCCGGTGCAGGTGGTGGTGGGTTTATGGTTTTTTACTGCCCCGGCAATTCCAAACAAAAAGTAATAGACGCTCTTTCTAGTTTTGGAGGTAGAGCTTACAATTTTGTTTTTGAAAAAGAAGGATTATATACCTTTACCGTAAAAATACCTTAAATACTTGCCTTTATGAAAAAAAATATTTTTCCTGACGAAGCGATAATATTGGCCGGGGGCAAAGGCACAAGACTTAAAGAGGTAATAAAAAATATTCCCAAACCAATGGCTGTTGTCAATGGTAAGCCGTTTTTATGGCATCTTTTGACATTTCTTTCAAATCAGAATATTAGGCATTTCATCCTCTCCGTAGGATATAAATATGAGGTGATTAAGGATTATTTCGGAGATGAATTCAAGGGGATTAGGATTTCTTATGCTATTGAAAAAGAACCTCTTGGTACAGGTGGAGCAATAAAGCTGGCATCTGATTTTGTTGAAAAAGATATGTTTTGGGTGATTAACGGGGATACATTTCTTGAATGCGACTTGAAACAATATTTTAATAAATGTAAGAATACAGATATAAATTTGGCTTTGGTTAAAATGAATAACTTTGACAGATATGGAGTGGTAGAAACCGATGGTAAAAAAATAACGGCATTCAAAGAAAAGAAATATACAAAGCAAGGATATATAAATGCGGGTATTTACTTGCTTGATAAAAAAAATATTGAAGATTATGCTCCTTCTAAACCGGAGTTTTCTTTTGAAAAGGATATTTTGGAGCAAAATATAAATAAGGTGCAATTCGGATATTTTAAAACCAAATCTACATTTATAGATATAGGAATACCGGAAGATTACTATCAAGCACAATATATCTTTTCAAATAATTTGAATAAAGAAAAATTATTTTCTCTTGATTCCTCCTGGACAATATTCCTTGACAGGGATGGAGTTATAAATCAACGTTTGCCCGGTACTTATATTAAAAGCATTGATGATTTTAAATTTTTATCCGGTGCAAAAGAAGCTATTGTCAAACTAAGTAAACATTTCGATAAAATAATAGTAGTAACCAATCAACAAGGATTAGCAAAAGGGATAATGACTATTGATGAATTGAAAAAAGTTAATAAATACATGATTGAAGAAGTCCAAAAATCAGGTGGAAGAATTGATGGGATTTACTTTTGTTCCGAATCAGGATTAAAAAAAGAAAATTGCCGAAAACCTAATCCGGATATGGCTATTAAGGCAAAAAAAGATTTTCCTGAAATTGAATTTAACAAGAGTATTATAATCGGCGACTCTATTTCAGATATGCAATTTGGTAAAAATCTGAATATGAAAACCGTTTTAATACCGACAAAAGCTGAAGAGAAAATTAATTATCCGGCAATTAATGTTGATTGGAGAATTAACGGGTTAATTGATATCATATAAAAATTTTGATTTTTTATTTTAAAAAACACTCTACCTGGGCAAGTGCTTTTTCCCATTAAAATTTTAAATTATTATAAATCAATTCCATAAATATAATATTATTTTCTTTGATTAAATATTGTTTATTTTATTTAAAGTAATATTTGGGTAATTTATTGAAAGTTAGTAATTTCAGCCCCTCGTTTAAATCAACTTTTTGTAAAACAAATAAAAAATAATAGATTATGGGCTTAGAAACAAAAAACATCAGGAATATTGTTTTGCTTGGGCATTCGGGAAGTGGCAAAACTTCCCTATCAGAAGCTATGCTATTTGAAGCAAAAGAATTAAGCAGACTTGGAAATATTGAAGGGAAATCCACAACATCCGATTTTACTAATATTGAAAAAGAAAAAGGAAATTCCCTTTTTAGTACTTTGATGCATGCAAAGTGGAAAGATTCCAAAATAAATATTATTGACACTCCCGGGTTGGATGATTTTGTTGGAGAAGTTATTTCATCAATGAAAGTAGCGGATACAGCGGCAGTTGTTCTTAACAGTACAAGTGGGGTTGAAGTTGGAACTGAATTGGTTTGGGAATATATTGAAAAATATAAAACACCTGCTTTTTTTGTAATCAATCACATGGATCATGATAAATCCGATTATGAAAGGACATTGGAGCAAGCAAAAAGCAGATTTGGTAATAAAGTTATTCCTTTGCAATTTCCATATAATCAAGGGACTGGATTTAATAAGATTGTTGATGCTTTAAGGATGGTAATGTACGTTTTCCCAGAAGGAGGTGGAAAACCTGAAAAACAAGCAATTCCTGAAGATGTTTTGGAGAAAGCTCAAGAACTTCATAATTTAATTGTAGAAACAGCTGCAGAGGAAGATGAAGAACTTATGGAAAAATTCTTTGAAGAAGGAAGTCTTACCGAAGAAGAATTATCAGATGGATTGAAAAAAGCATTGATAAACCAGGATTTCTTTCCGGTATTTATAACCTCATCCAAACAAAATATGGGAGCAGGAAGAATTATGGGATTTATCAATGATATTGTTCCTTCACCGGAAGACAGAGCTCCTGCAAAACTTGAAGACGGTAATACTTTGGAGTGCAAAACAGATGGTCCTGCAGTAATGTTTATTTTCAAAACTATGTCTGAGCCTCAAGTTGGATTGGTGTCATATTTCAAAGTTTATTCTGGTGTTATCAAGGCTGGAGCTGATTTGGTAAATCAGGAGAACAGATCGGTGGAAAGATTAAATCAGCTATTTGTTTCAAACGGTAAAACCAGGGAAAATGTTGATGAGATAATTGCCGGTGACATCGGAGTTACCGTGAAACTTAAAAATTCACATACAAATAATACTTTGACAGAAAAAGGAGTAGATATAAAGATAGAAAAAATACATTTTCCGGAACCAAGAGTAAGAGAAGCGATAATTCCTCCGGGCAAAGCTGAAATGGAAAAATTAATGAAATCATTGCATCAAATTGCCGAAGAAGATCCTACTCTGATTATAGAACAAAATTCTACTTTGAAGCAAACCATAATACATGGACAGGGACAATTGCATCTTGATATTATTTCTTACCGAATAGAAAAAACTCAAGGTATCTCAATGGAATTGACTAAACCGAAAGTTCCATACAGGGAGACAATTACAAAAATGGCTCAGGGAAGTTACAGGCATAAAAAACAAACCGGGGGCGCAGGACAATTTGCAGAAGTGCACATGAGAATTGAACCATTTACGGAAGGAATGCCAAATCCTTCGGATCTTACAGTGCGAAACACTGAAGAAGAAGAACTTCCTTGGGGTGGTAAATTATCATTTTTATGGTGTATCGTAGGAGGATCTATTGATAAAAATTACTCCAGTGCCATTAAAAAAGGTATCCTTCAGAAAATGGAAGAAGGACCTTTGACCGGATCCAATGTTCAAGATATAAGAGTCAGTGTTTATGACGGTAAAATGCACCCGGTAGATTCATCCGATATGGCATTTATGATTGCAACATCATATTTGTTTAAAGATATCTTTACACAGGCAGGTCCTAAATTGTTGGAACCTATATATGAAGTGGAAATACTTACTCCTGAAGAATCTATGGGAGATATTATGAGTGACTTGCAAACAAGAAGGGCTATTATTCAAGGTATGGATAGTGAAGGACATTATCAAAAAATTATTGCAAAAGTTCCACTTGCCGAATTATACCGTTATTCTTCAACATTAAGATCATTGTCACAAGGTAGAGCAAAGTTCAGTCGTAAATTTTCAGAATACTCACCTGTGCCTCATGATCTGCAACAATCATTGATCAATGAATATAAGGCACATGAGGAGGAAGATTAATAAAACTAAGAATAGATAGATTTAGTATAAAAAAAGGCATCCCGGATTCAGGATGTCTTTTTTTTATCCAAGAAAAATTCCAATTGCAGTTAGTACAGGTGTTAATAGATTAATCAATACATTTTTACCCATAAAAGGAATTAATTTTTCAATATCATCATAATTTTTTAAAACTCCTATGGAAACAGGAATAGCAAGAAAAACCGGTAATAACCCTAGAAGACTTGTAAGGGGAAACAATCCGGTTACAGCAGCTAAAATAATTGTTAAATAAGCTAAAATCATAAATACAAGATAAATTGAACCGCTCTTTTTCCTGCCAATGGTTATTGGAAAATGTTTACGTCCAATACTACGGTCAGCTTCCACATCGGGAAACTGATTCAACAACAACAAATCATTTACTAAAAAGAAAGGAATAAGTGAAGCAACAAATGCTATCCAAGTATAATGTCCCGTCAATACAAAGTGGGTTCCCATAACCATTAAAATTCCAAATCCTATTCCGGGTGCTATCAAACATATAATAGGACTCCGGGTAACCCATTTGGTATATATAAAAACAAAAAGTAAACCCAATAAGCCCAAAGGTAAAAGTTGCCAACCGGTAATATATACAAAATATAATCCGATAAATAATGTTATGGCAAATGTAATCCAGGCAATATTTAATGCAGGTCGCTCCATTTCAGGATTGTCCGGAATGGTGCCGCTTCCTCCACTGAATGGAGTTCTTTGTGTTTTTAAATCCAGTCCGCTTTTAAAATCAAAAAATTCATTAAAGGCATTAACACTTATATGAGCTGAAATCGCTCCTATAATAATAAGAATCGCTAAAATCCAATTTACATTGCCCGATTCGTAATATGCTGTTGATATTCCAAGCAATACACATGCGGGTGTGAGGACAATAAAAGGAAGTCTCATAGGACCGGTGAGAGTTTTTATTTTTGTCATTTTATTTTGATTTATATTAATTTTGTGACTATTCAGGTAGAATCATTTAGGTGAAAATACTATGTTTGAGTAGTTACTTAATTTTTAAATCCTTTTCTTTTCAATAATGCATTTATATCCGGTTCGCGTCCACTGAACTCCTTGTAAAGTTCCATTCCTGATTTGGTTCCTCCTCGACTAATCATTTTCCGGTATCTTTTAGCTAATTCGGGATTGAAAACATCTCCTGATTTCTTAAACATTTCAAAGGCATCAGCATCTAATATTTCAGACCACAAATAGCTATAATATCCTGATGAATAACCTCCTGAAAAGATATGTGCATAATAAGTACTTCTATATCTGGGTATAATTTCATCAATTAGTCCTATTTTATTCATTGAAGCCTTTTCAAATTCCAAAGTATTTCTATGCATTGTGTCTTCGAGAGTATGCCAATCCATATCCAGAAATGCGGCGGCTAAATATTCCACAGATCGAAAACCTTCGTTAAAGCTATTGGCAGCATTCATTTTTTCTATCATTTCCTTCGGGATTACCTTACCTGTTTTATAATGCTTGGCATATAGTTTCAAGACTTCAGGTTCACTCATCCAGTTCTCCATTACTTGAGAAGGGAATTCTACAAAATCCCTTGGCACATTTGTTCCTGATAATGAACCGTATTTTACATTGGATAACAATCCGTGCAAACCATGACCGAATTCATGAAAAACCGTTTGTGCTTGTGAGAAGCTAAGTAATGAAGGACTGTCTTTAGTAGGAGCTGGAAAATTGAAGTTGTTTGTGACAACGGGAGTGATAAAGCTATCCAAATTGGATTGCATTCTTAATTCATTCATCCAAGCTCCACCTTTTTTGCTTGGTCTGGCAAAAAAATCCATATACAAAATCCCTATATGTTTTCCTCCTTCTCCCAATACTTCATAAACCTGTTGATCTTTGTGCCAAACAGGAATATTTTTTATTTCTTTGAAAGTAAGTCCGAACAATTTATTGGCTAAGGCAAATGCTCCTTGTCTAACGGCATTTACTTCAAAATAAGGCCGGGTTTCATCTTCGTCGAAATTATATTTTTTTTCCCTGATTTTTTTTACATAATAGCGCCAGTCACTGGCTTGAAATTTGTCTTTAATTCCATCTTTTTTCATCATTTCAGCAAGCATATCCCTGTCCCTCTTTGCCATATTCAATGCAGGTGTCCAAACTTTCGCTAATAAATTATATACATTTTTAGGGTTCTCGGCCATACTCTCTTCAAGAACATAGTCAGCATGTGTTTTATATCCGAGCAAATGTGCTCTTTCAGCCCTCAATTTCACCATTTCTTCTACCACCTTTTTATTATCGTGTTCATTATTATTGTTACCACGCATAGCATATCCCTTAAAAATCTTAGCTCTCAATTTTCTGTTTGGAGAATAATCCAAAAAAGGATAAATGCTAGGTCGCTGCAATGTAAATGACCAACCTGATTGATGACCTCTTTTTTTTGCTTCTTCAGCAGCAGCTTCCACAAAATTTGCCGGCATTGAGCCGAGATCCTTTTTGTCTTTAATATAAAGATCGAAATTATTGGTTTCTTCCAATAAATTATCACCAAATAACTGTGATAATGTCGCTAATCGCCGGTTTATCTCCTTTAATCTTTTCTTTTTATCACCTTCCAGATTTACTCCTGATCTTACAAAAGATTTGTATGTTTCTTCCAACAATTTTTTATCTTCACCATCCAGTTTAAGATTATCTTTTTGTTTAAACACATTGTTTATTCTGTCAAAAAGCTTTCTGTTCATTTTGATTTTATCATAATGAGCAGCTAATTCCGGACGTATTTTTTTTGATGTTTCTTTTAGTACATCGTCGGTATTAGCCGCTTCAACAGCATCAAAAACCATAGTGACTTTTTTTAATAAACTTCCGCTTTTCTCATAAGCAACAATTGTATTTTCAAAAGTTGGCTTCTCAGGATTGTTGGTGATTTTATTTATTTCCTTTTCATGTTGTTTTATACCTTCTTTGATAGCCGGAAGATAATCATCACTTTTTATTTTATCGAAAGGCGGTGTCCCAAACGGAGTGTTCCACTCACTTATTAAAGGGTTATCTTTAACACTCATGATTTCTTCATTTTTCATACTGTCATTATTTTGGCCGGTTTGACAACCAATCAAAAAGATTAAACTTATAAAAATTATATATTTAGTCATAGTTAAAAATTTTTAAGATAAAATATAGCTGCTAAGAAAACATTTTTTTGATATAAAAACTACTTACCATTCAGATAAATTATCCGGATAGTTTTACAAAAATGATTCTGTTAAAAGTAATAAGTGTCTGTCTATAAAGCATATGTCTAAAAGATTAAGCACTTTATGGACAGACACTATATATACAGGTGCTGATAATTATTTTACCGGATTATCTCCGGCAGGATTTACCATTCCGCCACTTATTTTTTTACCGTTTTTATATTTATATTCAATTTGTAGTTCTCCTTTGTCATCGTAATATCTTACAAGACCGTCAATTACATCATTTTTATATTCAACTTCCTCCTGTTTTTTGCCATTTCCATCAAAATATTTGGTTCTAACACCATTGAGTTTTCCGTTTTTATAATTGGCTTCTTCTATAATTTTATTATACTTGTATTTAATGTATTTACCATCAAGATCATCATTTAAAAACTCAGCTGTCTTGGTAAGATATCCTCTGTTATCAAATTCCAAATATTTGCCATTTAAATTTCCGTTTATATAGGATGATATGGACTTTATTTTTCCGTCTCTGGAATTGTATTCAATCCATTGCCCTTCTTTTTTCCCGTCTTTAATAAATCCTTCTTCAATAGTATTCCCATCCTTATCATACTTGATAGCCTTTTTGACAGTAGTTCCCTCTATATTTTCAAAATCATATCCGTCAGTTGAAAAACTTTTTTTCCCACCATTTGAAGTGGAATTAGTATTGCAAGAAAAAACAAAAAGTAATCCGAAAATAAAAATTAAATTTCTCATAATTATTGATTTTTTATTAATGTTAAAATATTTTTTTTATGTTTGTTGACTTTATAGACAGACATTATAAGGATAGAAACTAATTTTGAAGACAAAAAGCAAATAAAATAAATAATTATTCTACCCTATATAGTTACTTTCTGTCCAAACTGCAAATATAAATATTATATTCCAATTATATTTAATGTTTTAAAACAATTATTATTATTTTTCGTCTGAATAAAAACCGTTTGTTTTTGAAATTTAGATAATTTTAGATGAATTAGTATCTGCTGAGTTTAAATTTGTTTAAATTTGATGCAGAGAAAAATTGTATTTAATATAATATGACAAATAGAGAAATAGCAAAATATTTTGATCTTCTTGCTAAATTAATGGAACTTTATGATGATAATCCATTTAAAATAAGGTCATACAGAAATGCTTATAATTCCATAAGACAAATAAGTATTCCACTTATAAAACTTGATGAAAAACAATTACTTGAAATTCATGGAATTGGGAAAGCCATTGCAAAAAAAATTATTGAACTTAAAGAAAAAGGTACATTTGACGCTTTGGATAGAATTCTGGAAAAAACTCCTCCCGGTATTTTGGATTTATTGAAAATAAAAGGTCTTGGTCCCAAAAAGGTTAAAATGATTTGGAAGGAATTGGGAGTGGAATCCTTAGGTGAATTGGAATATGCAATTAAAGAGAACAGACTGTCGCTATTGAAAGGATTTGGGAAAAAAACACAAGAAAATATTTTGAAACAAATATTGTTTTTGGAATCAATGAAGGGGCATTTCCTTTTTTATAAAGTATTGCCTGTTGCAAAGGAATTGATGCAAATGTTTTTGGAAAAGTATACCAATGAAAAATTTTCTTTAACCGGTAATCTCAGAAGATATTTTCCTGTTATTTCAAGTATTGATATTGTTAGTTCGATAGGAATAGATGTTATCATAAAGGATTTTTCAGATCAATTTGAATATAAAGATGGTGAGCTCTTTTATAAAAAAATAAAGATTCATATTATAAAAACTGTTGCTAATAAATTCGGTTTGGATTTATTTGTTAGTACCGGTCCAAAATTTTTTGTTGACAAATTCAAATTAGAGGACAATATTGAGGAAACAGCAATTTTCAAGTCAAATAATATACCTTATATACCCCCGGTATTTAGAGATAATGAGAAGATAATACAAGATCCAGGTTCTTTTGATGAATCCGGATATGTTCATATTGAGGATATTAAGGGGATAATACACAGTCATACCGTGTGGAGTGACGGTAGTGATAGTGTATTTGATTTGGCCAATTATTGCCGGCAAAATGGATATCAATATTTGGTAGTTTCAGACCATTCAAAATCGGCTTTTTATGCAAATGGTTTGAAAATTGATCAAATCAAATATTATCTTGAAGATATTGTTGAAGTAAATTCCAAATTGCAAGATTTTACAGTTTTTTCCGGTATAGAAAGCGATATTTTGAGCGATGGAAGTTTGGATTATGATGATGAAATATTATCAAAATTTGATGTTGTGATCGCATCCGTTCACTCAGGTCTTCGAATGAATAAAGAAAAAGCTACAGAAAGGATTTTGAAAGCAATACAGAATCCTTTTACCCGGATTTTAGGCCATGTTTCAGGTAGGATATTGTTAGCGAGAGAAGGATATCCTTTGGATTATGAAACAATATTTCAAGCATGTGTTGAAAATAATGTTGTAATGGAAATAAACGCCAATCCTCATCGATTGGATATCGATTGGAAATTGATTGACAGAGCCCGGGATTGGGGGGTTAAATTCAGTATTAATCCCGATGCTCATTCAAAATATGAAGTTGATTATTTAAAATATGGAATTTTTATGGCACAAAAAGGAGGGGTTTTGAAAGAAAACTGCTTGAATATAAAAAATACTTTGGATTTTGAACGATGGATTGGCAAAAAAAAGATGCTTTGAGTCATATACTCAAAACATCTTTTTTTTGTTTTAGTTAAGCTCTATTTTACATCTCAGACAATAGCTTATTTACACTATCTTTGGCATCACCATAGAGCATATCGGTATTTTCTTTGAAGAATAACGGATTTTGAACACCGGCATATCCTGTAGCCATTGAACGTTTCATAACAATGACTTTTTTGGCTCTCCAAACTTCAATAACCGGCATTCCGTAAATTGGACTGGAAGGGTCGGTTAATGCACCCGGATTCACTATATCATTGGCACCAATCACCATGACTACATCAACATCGTCCATAAATTCATTGACTTCATCCATTTCTAAAACAATATCATAAGAAACATTTGCTTCAGCCAATAATACATTCATGTGTCCCGGCAATCTTCCTGCTACAGGATGTATCCCGAATGTAACTTTTTTACCTTCCTTTTGCAAATTCTCAACAAGATCATGAATAGGATATTGCGCTTTGGCAACTGCCATACCATATCCCGGAACAATTACAATATTCTCTGCTTCTTTTAGCATTTCAGCTACTTCTTCATGTGTAGTGGAAGTGACTTCACCCTCAATCTCTTCACTTGTTGCTACCGGAGCATCTCCGAAACCTCCAAAAATAACAGATAAAAATGAACGGTTCATTGCTTCGCACATTATAATGGAAAGAATTGCTCCGGAACTACCTACCAATGCACCTGTGATAATCAATAAGTCATTTCCGAGCATAAATCCCGCTGCGGCTGCAGCCCAGCCCGAATATGAATTTAACATTGAAACCACTACAGGCATATCGGCACCACCTATTGCCATAACCAGCATTACACCAATGAAGGCTGCGATTGCCGTCATAATATAGAGGTACAACATTCCATCTGTACCCGGTGCCATAGTAAATAATACACCGAGAATAATAGAAATAATTACCAATATAATATTTACAATATGTCTTCCCGGATACAAAAGCGGTTTGCTCCTTATCTTACCATCAAGTTTGCCCCAAGCGACAATAGAGCCTGTAAAGGTAATGGCACCGATAAATACTCCAATAAATACCTCAACAAGATGAATTGTACGTTCTGAATCCGATAAGGCCAAAGTATGAGGATCCATATATGAGCCGAACCCCACCAAAACGGCGGCCAATCCTACAAAACTGTGAAGAATAGCTACTAACTGAGGCATTGCAGTCATTTGAACTTTCCTTGCGACTACTATTCCTATAACCGAAGCAATTGCTATGGCTACTACAATGTATATGTGTCCGTTTACATCTTTACCCAATATTGTGGATACAATCGCTATGAACATACCGATTATTCCGTAATAGACACCTCTTTTTGCAGACTCCTGGGAGGACAAACCTCCAAGACTTAATATAAATAATATTCCTGCAAATAAATATGCTGCTGTTTGTATTTGTGTTGAAATCATAATCAATATTATTTTTTAAACATTTTTAACATTCGGTGCGTAACAAAAAACCCACCGACTATATTAATACTTGCTACCAGTATAGCAAAAAATGCAATTATAGTCATTGGATTTGAAAAATCGTTTTGAACTTGCAACAATCCACCGATAATAATTATTCCACTAATAGCATTGGTCACTGACATTAAAGGAGTATGCAAAGCATGTGTTACATTCCAGATAACCTGCCAACCGACAAATACCGCTAAAACAAAAACTGAAAAATGCCCCATAAAATCAGTGGGTGCAACTTTACCTAATAAGAATAAAAAAAGACCTATAACTACTAATGAAATTGCAGTTGATTTAGCTTTCTTTTTTGCTGCTTCAGCTTTTGTAACTTCAGGATCTTCTATTTCAACTTTTGATTCTTCAACTTTCTTTTTAGGACTTACAGGCAAAGGTTTGGGAGGCCAATTAATTTTGCCGTCATAGGTTACCATCGCTCTGCTAACAATATCATCTTCCATATCAATGTTAAAATTTTCAGCCTTTCCCATATCATCCAAGAGATGACACAGATTGTTACCGTACAATTCACTTGCTTGAGTGGGTAACTGATCCAACTTGCCGACTATAGTAACCCCGTTTTCCGTTGTATAGACTTCATTGTTTTTTGTCAAAACACAATTGCCTCCTGTTGAAGCAGCCAAATCCACTATTACCGAACCCGGTTTCATTTCAGCAACATGATCCTCAAGTATCAATTTTGGTGCTTCCCTACCCGGAATCTGCGCTGTTGTAATTATTATATCGACTTCACCTGCCATTTTCTTGAAAAGAGCCATTTCCGCTTCAATAAATTCCTTGCTCATCACTTTGGAATAGCCAGAAGATGTCGCTCCATCTTCCTCGATATCAACGGTTAAAAATTTACCGCCCATACTTTCAATCTGCTCTGCTACTTCTTTCCTCGTGTCGAAAGCATAAACAATTGCTCCTAAGGATTTAGCAGTACCTATTGCTGCCAATCCTGCAACACCGGCACCTATAACCAATACTTTGGCAGGAGGAACTTTGCCGGCTGCAGTTATCTGACCATTAAGAAATCTGCCAAAATAATTGGCTCCTTCTATAACCGATCTATAACCGGCTATATTTGCCATAGAGGACAAAACATCCATTTTTTGCGCTCTGGATATTCTTGGAATAGCATCCATTGCAATTGCGTTGACACCCTTGTTTTTTAATTTTTCAAGCAACTCAGGATTTTGTGCTGGCCACAGATAACTGAGGGTTACCAATCCTTTATGCATCATTTCAACTTCTTCTCCGGTTGGGGGTTGTACTTTAAAAACAATATCTGATTGTTTATACAATTCTTTCATTGTATCGATAATGGTCGCACCTGCATTTTTATATTCCTCATCAGAGAAATTGGCTTTGCTGCCTGCTCCACTTTGAACCAATACTTCAAATCCTTGTTTAATCAACCTCTGTACCGTTTTAGGCGTACCTCCAACACGCAATTCCTGCTTTGATAATTCTTTTGGAATTCCGACTTTCATATTATTGATTTTTAAATTTGTTATGAAATAAAGCACTAAAATATAAAACTTTTATATTTCTAAATAGTTTTTAGGCAAATATTTAATGCTTTTGCTAATAATAGCAAAATATTTATTAAATATTAGGCTATTTTATTGTTTTTAACGAAATTATATTTCATTTTTAAAAGAAATGATACACGAATGCTCTGTTTTATTATTTTATCAACTTGATGATACATTGGCATCACTTCGTCTCGGGAAAGTAAAAACCTTATCAAAAATCTTTATTTTTTAAAAATCAAGCTCTTTATATACAGACACTAATGAGTGTTTTTTAGATTTTTTTTAATAAAATTAAAATAATAAATAATTTTATTAGTAATTAAATATCGAATTTTTTTTAATATAAATTATGTTATTGTTTTATCTAAATTGTAAATAATTGATAAACAATTAATAAAAAAATCTAAAAATTATATTAAATATTTTTTTTATATATAAAAAATAACATATCTTTGTGTTTGAAATAATACGAAGATACATTTTTCAATAAAACGGATAAAATCAACAGCCGGATGATCAAATTTGTTACAAAAAGATTTATTGAATGCTACAAAGATATAAAAATTAAGGGTAAAGTTAAATCTGACCGACAATTTTCTCTTAGTTTGGATTATAAACCTCAAAGTTGGAGTAAAATTCTTAAAGGAGAAAGAACCGTTACTCTTGATTTGATAAGGAAAGCTGCGATTATATATAAATTTAATCCTGTATATATTCTTGTGGGAGTTGGGGACAAATTTTTAAAACAAGAAGAATCACATTTAGTAAAGGTTGCAGTTGATGATGATAATAATGAAAAAATATTGCATATCCCCGTTACTGCAAAAGCCGGATATACAGACCAATTTAATGATGTGCAATATTTGGAAAATCTCACTGCTTATAATCTGCCTTGGGACTATTTTCGTCATGGGTCTTTTAGATCCTTTGAGATTGAGGGAGACAGTATGGAACCTGTTTTGCAAGCTGGTGAAATAGTGATTTGCAGCAATAATGACGACTCGTCTTTATGGCAATATAATATAAAAAGTGGATATGTGTATGTCGTTGTGACACAAAGTGATATTGTAGTAAAAAGAGTTGTTAACAGACTTGAGAAAGAGAATGTTTTAGAATTAATATCCGATAATCCTGATTATCCACCTATTATTGTAAAGGCTGAAGATCTTAAGGAAGTTTGGTTTGTTAAAATGAAAATTTCTCCTTTTGCTCATTCTAAAATGAATATCAGAGAAGAATTGATGAATAAATATTCGGTTTTGAATGAAACAATCAAAATGCAATCAGAAACAATTGACAGATTGAATAATACTATAGAGAAATTATTGCAAAAACAAAGGATTTTATAATTTGATAAATATATTTTTGATTTATTACATGTATTACTTGCTGATTAAAAGAATATTTTATATATTTGCAAATAATAATGTATTTAATAACTAAATTCTAATTAAAATGAGAAAACTACAAAAGGATTTTTTATTAGTATTTGTTCTTTTATTGGTTTTAACCGCAATGTCCGGACAAAGCAATCTTAAAGAAATAGCAGATGTTCAATACAAATTGAAAGCTTATGATCTTGCTATAAATTCTTATGAAAAATATCTTATCTCCAATGAAAAAGATGTAGATGCAATGGCAAAACTTGCGGATGCATTGTACATGTCAAATGATTTGATTTCAGCAGCAAGGTGGTATAAAAAGGTAACTTCACTTCCAAATCATCCAATGCAATACGATATAGATTTTGGAAAGATATTAATGAGATTGGGGTTATATGACAGAGCTGAAAGTCAATTTAGAAAAATACAAAGTCCCAAATTATCAAGACATTATATGAATTCATGTAATTTTGCCAGAAATATGCTTTCTATGGATGATAATTATATTATTAAACAAATGTTATTTTCTACTCCTTATGATGAATTTGGTACGGAAATAATTGATGGTAAGCTAATGTTCTGTTCTTTTAAAAAGGAAAATATAAATAATAAAAGTATAATTCAAAACAATCCAAATTTGATATTTGTATATGATTTAGAATCCGGAGATAAATCAAATTTTGTTTCGGGTATAAAGAATTTTTCAGGTATTGGTCCTATCCGATATTCTCCAAGTGGAAAATATGTATTGTATACAAGAAATGGTTTTGTTAATGGTACACTCCAAATAACGGGAGATGAGAAAAATTTGAGTGTATATATTGCTGAAGTAGATGATAACGGTCAATTTATTAATGAGGCAGCTCTTCCGTTTAACAATGCGGAATATTCGGCAGCATTTGCATGTTTCGGTGAAGATGATAATACTATTTATTATTCTACGAACAAAAACAGCGATAATTTTGACATATATGAATCAAAAAAAATAAATGGAAATTGGAATCCGGGAATTCCATTAACTAAAAATTTAATCAATACTATTGGTAATGAAATTACACCGTATTATTCAAATGGTAAATTATATTTTTCCTCGGATTTTATTAATGGTTTGGGAGGTTATGATGTTTTTTCAACTTCTCTTTACAAAAACCAATGGTCATATCCGATAAATTTGGGAAAAGGTATTAATTCCCCGGGCGATGACATATATTTTACCAAGGGATCTGATAACAAAATTTATGTAACATCCAATAGGTTAGGATCAAAAGGCGGTTATGATATTTATTCTGCTACTCCTTCCAAAAAGGTCAATGAAGATGCTATTGTTTATAATTATATGCCCAAAGCGGTCAGACTTGGCAATTTGAATGAAAACAGAGGAGTAAATGTTAGAACAAATTCTTCTAAAGTAGTTTCCTACGGAAGGGTAAAAGCGGATGAAGCTATATCCCTTGAAAATGCAAAAATGATAGCTTATGATGAAATTATTTTGTCACCCTCAAGAGTGTATTTTATCCAATTGGCTTCTCTGTCAAGATCAAAAGTTGACGGCAGAAAATTTAGAAAATTAACAATGTTTGGAAATGTATATAAAGTTAAAAAAGGGCACACAACAAAAATCAGATTAGGGTACTTTGTTAGTCGTGATGAAGCGCAAGCTGTATTAGCTTCTGTGAAAAAGCAAGGATACCGGGATGCATTTATTGTTGAAGATTTGTTAAATTCTTCAGAGCTTGAGCTGATTGAATCAAATTATACTTTTAATAATAATAAGAAATATAAAAAGCCTTCAGATGTCAGCGAATACAAAATAAAATTGGCCGCTTATTCCAATCCTCTATATTTTAACGTAAATAAAGTTAAAGATCTTGGAGTTATTGAGCAATGGTCAAAGGGTAAATGGACAATATTTATATTAAGTGGGTATAAAGATTTTAATGATGCTCAAAAGGCAATGCTAAAAGCAAGGAACAGAGGGTTTACAACAGCGGAAATAGTTATTGATAATAATGGACTATTATCCAGAGTGAAAAATAATTAAATTGGAAGCAACTCTTCAGGTAGAGTGCTTTTGAGAAAAAATAGAACATTTTTTGGCTAATAAAATTCTATCTGATTAGTTGTAAATTTAACCTGCTATAAACATAAAATGTGATTATCTTTTTCTGAATATGTTGTGGCAGGTTAAAAAAAGTATTGGAAACTAATAAGTTTATAATTTAGGTTTTGGTTAAAAAAGGCTGACCGTGTTGCGGTCAGCCTTTTATTATTTAAATTATCCTGCAACAAGCATACTTGCTAAAATCAAAGCAACAACAGACATCAATTTTATCAAAATGTTTAGTGAAGGTCCTGAAGTATCTTTAAAAGGATCTCCTACTGTGTCTCCTGTTACTGCAGCCGCATGAGCTTCAGTTCCTTTAGTCAACATTTCACCGTCATTATCAAATCCCTCTTCAATCATTTTTTTAGCATTATCCCATGCTCCACCTGCATTTGCCTGGAAAATAGCCATTAAAACACCGGTTACAGTTACTCCAGCTAATAATCCTCCCAGCATTTCAGCTCCTCCGGCAAAACCGACAACTACAGGTGTCAAAACAGCTATAAGTCCGGGTAATAACATCTCTCTGATTGATGCTTTTGTCGAAATCTCAACACATTTTTCATATTCGGCACTGTCACTGGCATCGTCTATAGTTTTTAAATCTTCTTTATTCCATTTGCTTTCATCAATACCCTCGTTTTTTTGCATCACTTTCAGAGCGCTTGCTAAAGCAGGTATAGTTTTAAATTGTCTTCTTACTTCATCAATCATATCTTTAGCAGCTCTGCCAACTGCACCCATTGCCAGGGATGAAAATAAAAATGGCAACATACCTCCTATTAATAATCCTGCCATTACAAGAGGTTTGGAAATATCGATAGAATCTATTTTTGCCGTTTGCATAAAGGCTGAAAATAAGGCTAATGCTGTCAACGCTGCACTACCAATTGCAAATCCTTTTCCAATAGCGGCAGTTGTATTGCCTATCGCATCCAGTTTATCAGTTCTACCCCTTACTTCTTTTGGTAAATTTGACATTTCCGCAATTCCACCGGCATTGTCTGCAATAGGACCATAAGCATCCACTGCAAGTTGAATTCCAAGGTTAGAAAGCATTCCGACGGCAGCAATGGCTATACCGTATAATCCGGCAAAATGATATGCGCCGATTATTGCAGTTGCTAATATCAATATCGGGAGCATTGTGGATTCCATTCCGACACTTAATCCTGCGATTAAATTAGTTGCCGAACCGGTTGTTGATTGTTTTACGATTTTTATCACCGGTTTTTTGCCTGTACCTGTATAATATTCTGTTATCAGTCCTATCAGTGTTCCTGCAATTAATCCGATTATTATAGCAAAAAATACTCCTAGAGAACTATATTCTGTTCCACCGAAACTCCAGTGATGAGGCATCATATATTCGACAATAAAATAGGTCAGAATAATCATAGCAAGACCGGAAAAAATTTCTCCTTTATGTAAAGCTTTACCGGGATCACCTCCTTCTTTTACTTTAACAAAAAATGTTCCTAAAATTGAAGTGACAATACCTGTTGCCGCTATAATCAAGGGAAGTAAAACCGCATTTAATTGATGTGCACCGGTGAAAAAATCAACCGAACCGATAAATAATGCTCCCAATACCATTGTGCTGATAATAGAACCTACATAAGATTCGAAAAGATCTGCTCCCATACCTGCAACATCACCTACATTGTCACCCACATTGTCGGCAATAGTAGCCGGATTTAAAGGATGATCTTCAGGTATTCCGGCTTCTACTTTTCCAACCAGATCAGCTCCTACATCTGCCGCTTTGGTATAAATACCTCCACCCACACGTGCAAATAAAGCTATAGATGATGCTCCAAATGAAAATCCCGTAAGTACGGTTATTACCTTATTAACATCCCAGTCCAAATTAGAATATATCAGAAATAACACACTCAATCCAAATAAGCCCAATCCTACGACAGCAAGCCCCATGACACTTCCTCCCGTAAATGCTACTTCAAGTGCTTTGCCCAATCCTGTTCGTGCTGCATTTGTGGTCCGCACATTAGCATTGGTTGCTACTTTCATACCTATAAAACCAGCAAGAGCAGAGCTAAAAGCTCCTAAAACAAAAGATACTCCAATAAGCCACGATGATATTTGTGAATCAGCACTAAATGCCAATAATGCAAATACAACCAAAACAAATATCCATAATACTTTGTATTCGGCAAAGAGAAATGCCATAGCTCCTTTTCGGATGTATTTGGAGATTTTAGCCATTCTGGCATCTCCCACTTCTTGCTTAGCTACCCATGCAGATCTCCAATATGTGAAAATCAATGCAATAACGGCAATAGCTATAATAATGTATATCAATTGGTTTTCCATAATCAATTTAAGTGTTTAAGTGTTAATAAATAATACCTGTTAATCAAAATGCAAAAATAAGTAATTATATCTACATAAAAAATATATATGACTTTTTAATATTTTTGTATAATAAAAAAGGAATAATTTTGAATAATTTTAAATAGCGGATATCTTTAAATTACTTGATTTCTGAACAACTGCCCCCCATCTAAAAAAGTATAATTTTCAAAGTTCAAAGTTCAAAGGCAAAAGTTCAAAGTATAAAGTTTGAAAGATAAAAAAATGAATGGTGAATTATGAATGGTGAAAGATGAAAGATGAAAGATGAATGATGAATTATGAATGATGAATTATGAGTTAAAAAGCCGGCTTTGAAGTTATGCTATAGCATGCTTTCAAGTCCTGGAAGGCGTTTCAAATTTATTTGAAACAAAAAAAACCAGCGGAACTTGCCGATACGTAAGTGCCGGGTAAAAGAGGTGATAAAACAAACAGTGAAAATGAAAGACAAAAGGATGATGAATAATGAATTAACTACATAGAATACAACTTAATGTTCCTTAATGTCTTAATGGTTTAAAATATCAGAAGACAAAAGGACAAAGACAAAAGATAAAAGTATAAAGATAATTGTGAATTATGAATGGTGAATGATGAGTTAAAAAGCCGGCTTTGAAGTCATGCTATCGCATGCTTTCAAGTCCTAAAAGGCGTTTCAAAATTATTTGCGACAGAAAATTGAGAGTTGATACCAAAGCAATTTCCTCATTTTATCCTGTACCGGTTTTTCTAAAATCAGTAAAACTAAAAACAAAATAAAGTATCGCAAAAACATAAAATAGCAAATATAATATCAAAACAAATTAGATTAAGTATGAATTAGCTACTTTGATTAAAAATAATTAAAATAAATGCTAAAAAATTTGTTTAATTTTAATTTTAATTTTATCGGTGATATAATTATTTTTTTGGTAAAAACATCGATTGCGAAATGATTAGCCGCTTGAAAAGCCTACCTGATTCGGAAGAAAATCGCTCGTGTGGCGGTTTTGAAAAATACGTAAAAGGGATGGCAATAAAATGGTTTTTTGGAAGGTTAAAGTTAGTAGGATGATCGATGTTGGCGGAGAAATCACCGCTTCTGCTGCTCCGCGATTACTAAAGCAGGAGAGAAAAAAATTTAAGATGAAAAATTTATTGGTTTATTCGATTTTTGTTTTAACTTTTAGTATTATTGAATCAGGGAGGAAAATATTTTCCTCCTTAAAATATAAAAATTATGAAAAGAATTATAAGTTATTTAAATTTATTTATTTTGTTTGTTTTTTCAACAACATCAATATCTGCTCAGATAGAACCGCCTGTATTAACTTTTAAAGATTTACATGAGAATTGGTTGTTTATATCAAAAGATACAAACTTCATTAAATCACCTATTGATAGATGGTCTTCGCCATATTGGGTACATGTTCCTCTTGATATTATTCATGACGAAGAATTTATTTATATTTTGGAAAGCACAGCAACACAAAGTCCTTATGGTGGTAATGGTGGTTGTTTGGTACATAAAATAGATAAGAAAACAGGGCAGAATAAATGGACATTTTTTAATAATATATACTCAGGAAATATTTTTAGAGAGTTTTATCCAGAATATCCTTTTAATGGAGTGTTGAGAATATTAGATAATAACAATATTGAAATTATTGGCTATAGGGATTTGGATACCTTTGATTTTAAAACCACAAAATTATTGGGCTTTTATGGTAATCCGGTAAAGAGAATATTGGACAATGCTACCGGTGAAGTGATATCTATTTGTGAAGGCAGCGACACATCAAGATCTATATACAATTTTGCCGGATATAATCAGCATATTCGATATATCTCAAATGCAGATATTGTAAAATTTATCTATACGGATTATGAAAAAAATGATTCTATTTATAGCAGTTTGGAAATTTATGATATAGATGATGAAAAATGTGAAGTTGATACACCATATATAAAACGAATAACATATAATTCCGGTCAAAATGGTCCGATTTATAAGAGACCAAGGCCATTTATTTATCAAATATCGGAAGATACAATGATTGTATTGTTTTTTGCAAATGATCCAAATGACTTGGATCACTCTCCATCTAAATTAACAATTGTTTGGTTAGATACATCGGATAAAAATAATATACATGTAGTAAAATCAAAAGATATTACAGATGTTGTTTATTATCCTCAGAGTGGTTTTAACGGGTATATAAATCATGATATTAGAAGTAATAACATATTTATTTTTCAACGAGCAGAAGATAGTCCCGCTAACCAATTTTATTGGTGTGCGTGGTATGATAAAGACGGAAATTTCAAGGGAAAAATAGATGCATTTAAAAAAGAGTTTTCAAACGATTATTATTTACTTGTAAGGCCAATTGGTGTTATTGGGGGAAATGCATATTTTGCTGCCTATAATAATAAAAGTTGTGATATTCTTTTAGTTAAGCCAAATACCAATAAATATACCAAAGTGGGGCAAATAAAAGTTGAAAATATCCAAGATATAGAAAGTATAATTTTCTACGATGCTGAAATTTTATCGGAAAGTGAAATTTTAATCAGTTTAAGAGTAAATAAATACAATCAGGAGGGATATATAACAAATTTTACGTATTACTATAATTTTAACTTAAGCGATTTAGGAATCAAAGAAGGAACAAACACAGAAGAATTGAATGAAGAAGTTCTTGCAATAAGTCCAAATCCGGCGCGAAATATGTTAAAAGTGACATTAGAAAACATTTCAAGTGGTATTGCAAAAATAATTGATTTATTCGGGAATACGGTAAGTAAGCAATCATATACAAATGTAAATAAATATGAATTTAATGTAGCAAATATCAAAAGCGGAATGTATATTCTGATTAATAAAGATAATTCGGGAACAGAAATAAAGAAAAAAGTAATGATAATTAAATAACAACCCAATGCTAACCTGCTGCGATATGCAATCCCGACTATAGATAAATGCTCAAATGCAATCTTCAAAAGTCGGGGCTGCATTTGCGATTATAAGGGTATGGATTATTGTGTAGGATAGTTCTTTTGAGAATATGAAAAGTATAAAGTTCAAAGGACAAAGTTCAAAGGACAAAGTTCAAAGGCAAAAGTAAAAAGTAAAAAGTTCAAAGGCAAAAGTTCAAAGTTTGGAAGATAAAAGATAAAAGGAAAAAGATAAAAGGAATAAATAATGAATTATAAATGATGAATTATGAATTACTAATTGACTAGAATAGATTGATTTAACTAATTTTTGGTAATATGCGGGATGGCGCTACTCCGGTTTCGG
>Ga0256833_1000475_pt1 | contig 31569 bp, 18 predicted proteins | sample 356284metaG_FD_190535 | JGI IMG/M metagenome (GOLD analysis project Ga0256833, IMG submission 190535) | Hydrothermal vent microbial communities from Mid Atlantic Ridge, Atlantic Ocean - 356-284 | ecosystem: Environmental > Aquatic > Marine > Hydrothermal vents | place: Atlantic Ocean: Mid... | reverse complement strand
AGGGCGCCGATGCAGAAGGTCAGCGGCACGAAGACGATCAGGACAATGATGGCGCAGGTGAGGCAGGAGGCCAGCCAGCCTGAGATCCAGCGGCAGAGCCAGGTATAGATCGGCCGGAAGATGCCGGCCAGCAGGAAGGCCAGGACCAGGAGCTGCCAGAAGGGCCACAGGACCCAGCCGAGCAGCAGGATGGCGAGCAGGAAGACGACAAGGAAATAGTTTGCCTGCACCGGGCTCAGGGGCCGTTTGCGTTCCGTTGTGGTAACGGAGCGGCTGCCGGCTTGTGCGGGAATTTTTTCCGACGGCTCGATTTGCTGCATGGAAGGGTGGGGTCCGGGTTGATTTTTTCCCTATTGTACCCTCTCCGGCGTAAAAAGAAAATCGGTTTACGAAAAGGGACAGGATGGAACGATGTTAGGTACTGATCTGGAGATAGCGCTCCACAAGGCAACGGATGAACAGCGCCGGGAAAAACCCGACCAGGACAGCCTCGGCTTTGGCCAGTTTTTTTCCGATCACATGTTCGTGATGCACTGGAACCGGGAAAGGGGATGGCACGATGCCCGCATCCAGCCCTACCAGGATTTTGCCATCGATCCCGCGGCCATGGTCTTTCATTACGGCCAGGCCATTTTCGAGGGGCTCAAGGCCTACCGGGGCAGGGATGACCAGATCTTTCTCTTCCGGCCCCGGGACAACCTCAAGCGCCTCAACCAGTCAGCGCTGAGGATGTGCATGCCGCGGGTGCCGGAGGAGCGCACCCTGCAGGCCCTCAAGGCCCTGGTCTACCTGGACCGTGACTGGGTGCCGGACAACGAGGGCGCCACCCTCTACCTCCGGCCCACCATGATCGCCACCGAACCGGCCCTGGGTCTGCGGCCATCCGAGGAATATATCTTCTTTGTCATCAACAGCCCGGTTGGAGCCTACTACTCCGAGGGCTTCAACCCGGTGAAGATCTATGTCGAGGACACCTATGTCCGGGCGGTGCCCGGCGGGGTCGGCGCGGCCAAGACCGCCGGTAACTACGCGGCCAGCGTCAAGGCCCTGACCGAGGCCCAGCGTAAGGGTTATACCCAGGTCCTCTGGCTGGACGCGGTGGAGCGCCGGTATATCGAGGAAGTCGGCACCTCCAATATATTCTTCGTCATCGACTCCGAACTGATCACTCCGCCCCTGGGCGGTACCATCCTGCCCGGGATCACCCGCGATTCGGTCCTGCAGCTCGGCCGCGACTGGGGGCTGAAGGTGAGCGAACGGCCCATCACCATCGACGAGGTGGTTGCCGCCAGCGAGGACGGCACCCTGCAGGAGGTCTTCGGTTCCGGCACGGCCGCGGTCATCTCTCCCATCGGTGAGCTCTGCTACCGCGACCGGAATATCGTGGTCAACAACGGCGAGACCGGCGAGCTCTCACGCCGTTTCTTCGACGCGCTCCAGGCCATCCAGTATGGCCACCGCGAAGATCCCCACGGCTGGCGGGTCCGGGTGGGCTGAACAGCGTCGGCCACTGCGGGTCGCGACCTTCCCGCCGGCTGGCGAAGAAAAATATCCTCTCTTTTGGCCGTCAGCAGACTTTCCCCTTATTTCAATGTGATGGGCGGGAAAATTTTTTCCGCCCTCTCCCCTTGATTTTTCAAAAACCGTCACTATTGTTTTGCGCAGTCCAGAGACTGCCACTTCGTTCCGGTTCGACATGTGCGGCCTGAACCGACCGCAGAATCGGAACTCTCTTGCCGGTTCACGTATGTTCAACTCAAAACTTATACGAAAGAGGAGGATTGTCCATGAAGATTCGTCCATTGAATGACCGCATCCTGGTCAAGAGATTGGAGGAAGAGGAAAAGACCAAAGGCGGCATCATCATTCCGGATACGGCCAAGGAGAAGCCCGCCGAGGGTGAGATCGTCGCGGTCGGTCCCGGAAAGATGAATGATGCCGGAGAGCGGATCGCCATGGATGTCAAGGTGGGCGACCGCGTTCTCTTCTCCAAGTATGGCGGAACCGATGTCAAGCTGGACGGTGAGGACTATCTCATCATGCGCGAGGATGACATCCTCGGCGTTATTGAGGGTTGAAGCAAACAGAAATCAAGTGAGCTGCTGAAGAAATAAAGGAGAAAAGAAAAATGTCTGCAAAAGAATTGAAATATGGCGCCAAGGCTCGTGAGGCCATGCTGACCGGTGTCAACACCCTGGCCAATGCCGTCAAGGTTACCCTGGGTCCCAAGGGGCGGAACGTCCTGATCGAGAAGTCGTTCGGTGCACCCGTCATCACCAAGGACGGTGTCACCGTGGCCAAGGAGATCGAGATCAAGGACAAGTTCGAGAACATGGGGGCGCAGATGGTGAAGGAGGTTGCCTCCAAGACCTCGGACGTGGCCGGTGACGGTACCACCACCGCGACCGTGCTTGCCCAGGCCATCTACACTGAAGGCGCCAAGCTGGTCGCCGCCGGTTCCAATCCCATGGAGATCAAGCGGGGCATTGACGCCAGTGTCGACGCTGTTGTCGCTGAACTGGCCAACATCTCCAACCCGACCAAGGAGCAGAAAGAGATCGCCCAGGTCGGTACCATCTCCGCCAACAACGACGAGACCATCGGCAGCATCATTGCCGAGGCCATGGACAAGGTGGGCAAGGAAGGCGTCATCACCGTGGAAGAGGCCAAGTCCATGGAGACCTCCCTGGACGTGGTCGAGGGTATGCAGTTTGATCGCGGCTACCTCTCCCCCTACTTTGTCACCGATCCCGAGCGGATGGAGGTGAACATCGAGGATCCGCTGATCCTGATCCATGAGAAGAAGATCTCCAACATGAAAGACCTGCTGCCCATTCTCGAATCGGTCGCCAAGATGGGCAAGCCCCTGTTCATCATCGCCGAGGACGTGGACGGCGAGGCCCTGGCCACCCTGGTGGTCAACAAGCTGCGCGGCACCCTGAACGTTGCCGCGGTCAAGGCTCCCGGTTTCGGTGACCGCCGCAAGGCCATGCTTGAGGATATCGCCATCCTCACCGGCGGCCAGGTCATCACCGAGGATCTGGGCATCAAGCTGGAGAACGTCACCATCAACGATCTTGGCACTGCCAAGCGGATCGTTGTCGACAAGGACAACACCACCATCATCGACGGCGCCGGCGACAAGGAGAAGCTGGCTGCCCGCGTCAAGCAGATCCGGACCCAGATCGAGGACACCACCTCCGACTATGACCGTGAGAAGCTGCAGGAGCGCCTGGCCAAGCTGATCGGCGGCGTTGCCGTCATCAATGTCGGTGCGGCCACCGAGGTCGAGATGAAAGAGAAGAAGGCCCGGGTCGAGGACGCTCTCAACGCCACCCGCGCCGCGGTCGAGGAAGGCGTGGTGCCCGGCGGTGGCGTTGCCTACCTGCGCTGCCTCAAGGCCTTGGACAACCTCAAGCTGGAAGGTGAGCAGGAGCTGGGCAAGAACATCATTCGCCGTGCCCTTGAGGAGCCGGTTCGCCAGATCGCAGCCAACGCCGGCCGTGAGGGATCGGTGATCGTCGAGAAGGTCAAGGGTCTTGAAGGTCCCAACGGCTTTAACGCGGCCACCGAGGAGTACGAGGACCTGATCGCCGCCGGTGTTATCGACCCGGCCAAGGTGGCCCGCACGGCACTGCAGAACGCTGCCTCCGTATCCGGTATGCTGCTGACCACCGAGTGCATGGTAGCCGAGGAGCCGGAGGAGGAGAATGCTGCTGCTGCCGGCGGCGGAATGCCTGGCGGCATGGGCGGCATGGGCGGTGGCATGGGCGGTATGATGTAAGCCCCTGCCGACGCACGGCAACCCCTGAAGATCACAGCCTCTCTCCCGCATCCATTGCGGGGAGAGGCTTTTTTTGTCAGAAAGCCAGGATGTGATGGGACTGGTAAAAGGTCCAGCCGTACCTGCTACAACGCAGTAGATCGGACTTTTTGCGACGCCATCAGGATGTCAGAAGGCCGGAAGTCAGGAGTCTTTGTGCCGTCTGCGGTGCGATACGCCATCTTCCCGGGTTTCATGGTTTGTTGTGCCCCTGCCTGGAATGAACGCTTGTTCGCAAAGGTCCGGCTGCCAATGGTTCGCAGGAACGCTGGCCTGGCCGCAACATGAAGGGAACCAGGGGAAAAACACCTTTTGCCGGCCTGCAACCGGCGGTTTCCTGTTGACAAACTCCGAGAAATTTTGAATAGTGGCACGGTTCACGAGAATCGAACAACAGCATGGCGATGTAGCTCAGCTGGTTAGAGCGCACGGCTCATATCCGTGGTGTCCGGGGTTCAAGTCCCTGCATCGCCACCATCACACATCCCGGTATCGGCCGATACCGTCCAAAAGGCCCGGTTTTTCCGGGCCTTTTTCTTTTCCTGCTGTCCGGTGCTGCAGAATTTTTGCGGATAGCCCCACCTGCCCGCAGGAGCGGGCCCGGCAGATGATGAAAATCTGGCAGAGGGCGTATCCGCTGTACTGCAGAGCGATGCAGAGAGGTTGCGGTGCGGCTTCCGCCCTGCACGCGCTTGCAAATGCCCCCCATAGCGGGCTGGAGATGGAAAGAGCTTGATATTATCCGCTTATGCGGATATACAGGAGGCATGAAGAAAACCGTCCATGTCTTCAAGGCGCTTTCCGAGGAGATCCGGCTCAGGATCATGGCCCTGCTGGAGGAGGGGGAGCTCTGTGTCTGTGACCTGATGGCGGTGCTGGGTCTCCCGCAGTCAACGGTTTCACGCCACCTGGCCTACCTTCGCCATGCCGGCCTGGTGGAAGGTGAGCGGCGGGGGATGTGGATGTATTACCGGCTGGCGGACAGGGCGGACGGGCTTGCCGGAGAGCTGCGGCTGCTCCTGGCCCGCTGCCTGCCGGATTTGGAGCTGATCCGCCAGGACCGGCAGGCCCTGGCGGATTACCTTGCCAGGAAGGATCAGGATACCTGCAACTGAGGACAACCGATGGCGTCTCCCAAAAAACTCTCCTTTCTCGACCGGTTTCTGACCCTCTGGATATTTATGGCCATGGCCGCCGGTGTTCTGGTTGGCTGGCGCTATCCCGGGAGCCGTGAGGTTATTCATGGCTTTCAGGTGGGCACCACCAATATCCCCATCGCTCTCGGCCTGATCCTGATGATGTATCCGCCCCTGGCCAAGGTTCGTTACGAGAAACTGCATGAAGTCTTCGGCAACATACGCATACTTGTTCTTTCCCTGGTCCAGAACTGGATCATCGGCCCTGTCCTCATGTTCGCCCTGGCGGTCACCTTTCTTGGCGGCTATAGCGAGTACATGGTCGGTCTGATCCTCATCGGGCTTGCCCGCTGCATTGCCATGGTCATTGTCTGGAACGACCTGGCCGATGGCGACCGCGAATACTGCGCCGGTCTGGTCGCCTTCAATTCCGTGTTCCAGGTTCTTTTCTTCTCTGTCTACGCCTGGCTCTTCATCACTGTCCTCCCGCGTGCACTGGGGCTGACGGGCGCGGTGGTGGATATCTCCATGCTGCAGATCGCCGAGAGTGTCTTTATCTATCTCGGCATCCCCTTCATCGCCGGCATGCTGACCCGGTTCATCGGTCTGCGCCTGAAAGGCGAGATATGGTACCAGGAGGTCTTTGTCCCCAGGATCAGCCCCCTGACCCTGGTGTTTCTCCTCTTCACCATCCTGGTGATGTTCTCTCTCAAGGGGGAGTATATCGTGGAGCTTCCCCTGGATGTGGTGCGCATCGCCCTGCCGCTGACCATCTATTTCCTGGTCATGTTCCTGGCCTCTTTTTTTCTTTCCATGAAGGCAGGCGCCACCTATGAACAGTCGGCAACCCTCTCTTTCACCGCAGCATCCAATAACTTCGAACTGGCGATCGCCGTGGCCATTGCCGTATTCGGCATCGATTCCGGCGAGGCCTTTGCCGCGGTCATCGGGCCCCTGGTCGAGGTGCCGGTGCTGATCGGCCTGGTTCATGTGGCCCTCCGGTTCAGACGGGAATATTTTCCCTTTGCCAAAACAACACCACGGGGTATATGCCACCTCAGTTGCAGGGAGTGAGACACTTGCCAGGAAATATCATGAAGACCAGGATTCTTTTCCTCTGTACCGGCAATTCCTGCCGAAGCCAGATGGCCGAGGGCTGGGCACGACATCTGAAAGGTGATGTCATCGAGCCCTATTCGGCCGGGATCGAACGACACGGCATGAATCCACGCGCGATCAGGGTCATGCGGGAGGCCGGCGTCGACATCTCGGGCCAGAACTCCAAACTGATCAGTGAACTGCCGTTGCAGGAGTTTGACTATGTGATCACGGTCTGCGACCATGCCCATGAGTCCTGTCCCCTGTTCCCAGGCAGGACCAGGGTGGTGCACGCGGGGTTTGACGATCCGCCCCGCCTGGCTGCCGGTGCAGACTCCGAAGAGGAGAAGCTGGCCCCCTATCGGCGGGTGCGGGACGAGATCAGGGCCTTTGTCGAGACCCTGCCGGAGAGCCTGCAGAGTTCCGGACAGGGGAAGTGCTCGTAGCAGGGAGGCCGGCCCTTTTTCAGCGGCATCTGCTGCGGATCAGGATCTCCTGGTCGTGGCCGGTCCCTTTGCCACGGCACCTGGGGAACAGGAGCATTGCATCTGCCGACAGCCGTGGGGGTGGTGTGCGGCGAATCGGCAGGCCGGGGCGCTATGGATGGATTCAGCTGAATTACGGGAGGGATCAGGATGCAACAGGGATGGCGATCTTCCAAGGGCCGAGGTACATTGATGGCGGCGGTTGCCTTCCTGGTCGGTCTTGTTGCCGGTGCGGCGGCGATGCGTGTTTTTCCAGGTCCGGGACCGGGTGGCGTAGAGGGCGGTGAGACCGGGGAGCAGTTCCGGCTGCGCACAGAGGAGTACCAGCCTTCCTGCGAGGCCCTGCGTGCCTCCGGGTCACACCCCGTGGTGGTGCGCAGGGGCGATGATCTCTACCTGACCGTGAGCCGTGATTCCTACTATTACGTGGTCGGTATCTACCTGCCGCCGGGCCGGCCGCCGGAGTTCTCCTGGTGGGGCGCCGCCCTGGAGAGTGCCTTGAACGACTGCCGGCCATAGAGTGGAGAGGGTCTGGCCCCTTCCTGTCAGCGCAGCTTGTGGCCGGCCCAGACACCGTTCCAGCCGCTGCCGTCATGCCCGTACCGCCAGTGGCCCCTGAAGGAATTGCCGTCAGCGGAAATGGTCCATTGGACGGCGCCACTGTTACGCGGTGGTGCGTAATCCGGGGCCTCGGACCAGGTGCCATTGAACTGCTGTCCATGCAGTTCGCCTTCCAGCCTGCCATTGTCGTGGCTGTATCGGCCTGTCACCAGGCTGCCGTTCTGTTGGATCTCCATCCGGCCGAAACTGGTTGCCCAGGTTCCGGCGATATGCAGGACTCCCTGTTTCCGTGCACTGCCGGCCGATGCCATGCTCCTGACACCGGAGGAACTGATCCGGAAGGTGTCTGTCCCCGAGGTGGAGGGATCGACACTGGTATGGATGATCTTCTCCGGGGTAATCAGGTAGACACTTCCGGCCGGTTTTTCTCCCTTGAGCCGCAACACGAACTGTTCATTCCTGCCAGCGGCAAGGACCAGGAAATCCGGGCTGTCCCAGAGATTCGGGCTTGATCCGTCCATACCGCGGCGGCCCGGCCTGGTCGGCCGCAGGACCTGGTGGGCCGGGGTTTCGATGGAGTAGTGGGTTCTCTCCTTTTTCTCCACCAGGGCCACGTACAGCTTGCCGCATCCCTTCACCGCAACCCGGGCCACATCCAGCACCTGCATCAGATTGCCGGCCGGCCGTTTTGGCCCCCTGGCTCCCCCCTTGCGGCCGGCTGCGGCACGGCCTGTGCCAGGATGGATGGTCTGCCCTGTCTTGATATTCTGGAAGTCACCATACTGATCCCAGCAGACCGCGACCAGGGTTCTGATATGCCCTGCCAGGGTTTCTTTCAGCTTTTCCTCCTTGGTCATGTTGGGAATTTCCAAATTATCCAGGGTGGCGGAGTAGAACTTGAAGAGGTCGAAGAGCGCTCTTTTCCAGTTCCCCTCCCGGACACTGTCGATGAACTCCTTTGTGGTCAACCCCAGGTCGACTCCATTGATGACCAGGGAAACACCGCCGGAAGGGAGAGTCAGCAAAAATTCGATGGAGGGCAGTACGATGGTGTGAAAACCTTCTTCCCATTTCGAGGTATATCCTTTCACCTCGAGCATATCGGTCAGAACGGAGTTGTTGGCCGGATTGGCATCAAAGCCCACCCGGGGAATGGTGGCACGGAACTGGTAGCCTCCCCGTTCAAACACGATGATCCCCGGATACTGGACATACCGCCGTTCCCAGGACTCCCGCTGTGCCCGGAGCAGGTAGCGGTTGTCCGACCGTTTTCTGAGTCCCCACATGCCGTCGGCGAGAATAAAAGGATCATGATGGGTGGCAGAGGACGAGCCGGTCCAGGCATAAACCAGGGCACTCCAGAATCCCTCTTTTTTATAGTCAGGAGGAACAGGAACATGGGAGACCATGGTGATCTGCAGGGGCAGCTTGAGGTCAAAGGCCTCAAACAGTTTCAACAGGTCGGCCTCTGGATGAAAAAGGTCGGTGACATATATCCCGAGGGCATTGAAGATACCGGGATAGAAGTCTCCCTCCTTCAGGCCGGCTGACTGCATCGCAATATCCATGCCCACGGAAAAGGTGACCGTGGTCCGGGCATGAAGCTCCGGGATCTCGATGGTCACGGTCTCGGCAAAGGGGCGACGCATGATGCCGGGACCGAGCCAGTGGTAGGACAGGTGGTATTTCTGTTTTGGCTGCACCTTCATTTCCAGCCGCCTGCTGCCGCCGCTTTCGCCGTGGCTCCTGACCAGGGCGCCATGGCTGGCTTTCTGCTCCAGCGTGATAACGGCCCGGTAGGCACCGGCATCCGGTTTCTTGGGCCCGCGAAAGGCAAAGGTGATGTCATTGTAGTAGCTGGAGCCCGCCGGCAGGATCGGCTGGGCCGGCCGGCCGGCGACCCGGCCCTGCCTGCGCCGCACGATGACATAATCGGTCGCGGAAATGTTTGATTCAGGAATCGATGCCTTGATCCTCACCTTGATCTCGTCCCGATCCAGTGTTTCCAGCTCGGCCTCGGTGGGTGCGGTATAGACCAGGATTGCGCCGCCGTGCGCATCGGTGACCACCTGCCGGGCCGAAAGTGAGCCGGTCTGGATGTCGGCGAAGACAACACTGGTCCCGGCCACCGGCCGGCCGCGGCCATCCGTGACCTCCACCTGCAGCCGGCAGGTGGAGGTCTTGCCCGGTGATGTTTTCAGGTTGCTGCTGGTGAGAGGCCGCAGGTCCAGGTTGATCGTCCCGGCCGGGGCCTCCTGGCCGGTATTGCCGCCAAAGGCATGCAACAGGGCCAGGGCGATATCCCTGGTCACGGTCTGGATGGTGTCGAAGTTTGCCCCGGCAAGGCCCGGTTCACTGATATCCATCTCCAGCCAGACCTTGACCGGGGCCTCGTCCCGGAAGGTGATCAGCAGGATGCGGCCGCTGCCGGCCGCTGCCTGGCGTGGCGCATCGCCAAGCATGAAATCCTCGTCGACCTCGCTGCTCCAGAGGAGCATGAACTCGTCGCCGACCCGGTAGTCATACACATATCCCCAGGGAAAGGGATGGCGGGGTACAGAGTCATCCCCGTCCCGGTACACATCGCAAAAGAAACGCAGTTCCGACTCGATGTCCAGGGGCTCGCAGGGGGACGAGATGGACAGCCGGATGGAGATATCGTGCCGCTCCCGACCATCGGCACGCTCGCCCGCATACACGTCCGGCAGCCAGGTGCCATGGTCTGATCCCCTGAAGTGCAGAGAGGGACAGGTAATGGTTTTCTCATTCCCCTGCCAGGTGCCCCACTGGTTGAAGATACGCTCCAGGGTGGTGTCGATATCTTCCAGCTCGGGCAGGCAGGGTGGGCGGGCGGGAAAATGAAGTCTGAAGGAAGGGTACACCTGACTGCCCGGACGACCGAAGGTCTCCCGGGCCTCCTGTTCCAGGGAGGCCCGGTTCGCCTGGCGGAAGCGGCTGTTCATCTCCCTGCGGTAGGCCTGGTCACTGGCCTGCCACTGCTGCCAGGCCTTTTCGACGGCTTCGCAGCCACCGGTGCGCCGGCATGCGCGCAGGGCATACCGGTAATAGCTTTCATAATCAGGGAAGAAGTTTCCCCGCCAGTTGAGGGGCCAGCTCATCCGGTCGACGGTTGAAAAAAAACGCGCCATGGCCTGCTGCTGCCATTCAAGGAAATCCCTGTATGCCCCGGCCACGGCCTGTCGTGTCTCCTGTTGAAAGGTGGCCAGGACGCCCGGGGAGGTGATGGTGCGCTGGGCGGCGGTGAAGAAAAGCTCCGCACCCCGGAAGTCGAAACGTTCCAGCCGTGTCCTGATCTCCGCATACGCCAGCCGGCGGATCTGCTCGGCGGCAGCCCGCATCCTCCTTTGCCGGTCCTGTTCGGTGAGAGGATGGGCTGAATGCAGGGCTTTCGACCGAAGTTCGGAATAGGCGCTGTGGATCCGGTTATAGTCCTGATTGGCGGCATTACGGTTCTGCAGTCGTGTACAATGCGCAGCCACCTCGCGCCGGAGCTGTCCCGCCAGTTCCTTCCGCGAATGTATGGCCTCGGCTTGTGCTCCCATGGCCCGGCCCTGAATCATCCAGGCCAGCAGGACAATGCAAAAGAAGATCAGCCCGACTCTTCTTGTTCCCGTCATCTTGCTCTCGCCTCTCTCGGTGTGTGTATTGCTCCGGGTCTTCCATATAAAAAACGTTCCGGTTGGCATGAGGAGTGATCTTTTCCCCATGGTGGCCGGCAGCATCACTACGGACCGCATCCGCCTCCGAGATTGTATAGCAGGATACCGGGCCGGTCAATATACCCTCCGGAACCGGTCTGGTGCAAATGCACCGAACTGGTGGTGCATTTGCACCAGTCGCCCTGGTCATGCAGTGCCTTCGGGAGGCGATCTTGTTGTAATATTCTGTTATGGCGTAATTTTTTCTTTTGCCCCTGTCGGCATCCGAATTGCTTTGTTGCGGTCGTCAGGCGGAATTTGACCAGTCCATCATGGATACGATTGACAGGATCTTTTTCGATCCGCCTTGACCCTGCCACCTTGTTTTACATAAGATACAGAGAGTGAAATTCTGGTTTCCATCTTTGGTTTCATAATGAAACAGATCCGTTGCCTTGCATTGCTGGTTTTTCTGGCGTGTCTGCTGCCCGCTCTTTCTTTTGCGGCGGCCGGTCCGTCGGGAAACCCGCGGCCTCTGCCAGACGACCTGCTTCTGCCTCTACCAGGCGGCGGGGTCATGGCCTTCAGGCCGGTCTGTCTTGATGCCGGTGACGGCTACTTTGCCTGGCAGCGGTTCCGGGTCGGAGATCCGTCCGGCAGCTACAAGGAATCTCCCACCGGCGTGGCCTTGGGCGGATCGTTTCTCCTTGAGAGGAACGGGGGAGGCGCCTGGTGCTACTACCTGGGCAAGTACGAGGTGAGCGAGGACCAGTATGCCGCGGTTACCGGCCTCTTTCCCGAATACAGGGGCAGCCGGCTGCCGGTCCGCAACCTCTCCTGGTTCGATGCCCAGGACTTCATCCGCGCCTACAACCGGTGGCTGTTTGCGCACGGTCCGGACCGGCTGCCGGCCTATGGCGGCCTTCCTGGTTACCTGCGGCTGCCCACGGAAGAGGAGTGGGAGTTCGCGGCCCGGGGCGGTTCCCGGGTGGACAGTGGTGTCTTTGACCGCAAGACACCCTATGCCGGGGGCCGGCTGGCGGATCACGAGTGGTTTTCCGGTCCGAAGTCCTCGCATAACAAGGTGAAAAAAATCGGTATCCTCAAGCCAAATCCACTGGGCCTGCACGACATGCTCGGCAATGTGGCCGAGATGACCCGCAGCCTCTACCGGGTTGAGTACTACCAGGGCAGGAGCGGCGGTTTCGTGGCCCGCGGCGGCCATTATCTCACCGACGCCAGGCAGATGCGCTCCTCCATGCGCAGTGAGCAGGAGTTTTACGCCATGGACCGGAACACCGGTTCCCCGGCCCCGGCCCACAAGGCCACCCTGGGGTTCCGCCTGGTCATTTCCTCGCTGGTCTTTCCCAACCGGCAGGTCAGCAGGGCCATGAAAGAGGCTTGGGAAGAGTACCGCAAGGGACGCGGCCAGGCTCTGCCCGCCGCGGTATCGACCAGCTCCACCGCCACCAGGACCCGGGTGTCGGGAACAGACGCTGCCTCGTATCTCGATCGCCTGCAACGGGTGCTTGCTGGCCGTGACGCGTTGACCGCCGAGGTGCGGCAAGAGCTGGACAACCTGCGTGCATCCCTGGGTGAGATCCAGTTCACGGTCGAGCAGGCGGCCAGGGACTCGGCCTATGCCTGGCTCAAGATCGGGGCAGAACAGGCCTTTTTCCTGACCCGGCAGGCACGTAAGCTGCCGATTCTCCACAGGCTGGAGGAGAGCGCCCGGAAGGCCGGCCGGGACAGGATCCTGAAACAACTGGAACAGAGAGAAGAGGAGATCTCCACGAATATCGATCAGGCCCTTTCGTCCTACAGCGAATCCATACGTCAGCTCGGTGATACCGGCGATGCCGCCCTTGACGGCGCAGTCAAACGTTACAGCCGGTTCCTGGACAGCCGTAAGGCCGCAACCCAGGCCAGGCTGCTGGTCACGGTGCAGAGACACGCCCGCGAATACATGCAGAGCAAGCGGGTCGATACGGAAAAATGGAGGCAGGAGCTGCTCCGGTGGCAGCCCGGGCAGGAAGCGGTGCGGTGAGCAGAACCGCTACCGGTCCCCCGTGCCGGCCGCTGCCGAGCCATTATCAAACGGAGAAAAGCATGAAAAAACGATCACTACCCATTGTCCTGTTCTGTATCCTCGCCCTGGTCACCGGCTGTGCCAACATCCGGGACGATGCCACTCGTACCAAGGCCGAAGGTGCCGGAACCGGCGCGGCGGCCGGGGCCCTGATCGGGGCCCTGATCGGCCAGCTCGCCGGTGGTGACACCAGTTCCACCCTGCTGGGTGCGGCCATTGGCGCGGCCGTCGGCGGCGCCGGCGGTTATGCCTACGGCAGCCACGTGGCAGCGGAAAAAGAAAAGTATGCCAGCCAGGAGGACTGGATCAATGCCTCCATCGCCGAGGCGGAACAGCGCAACGGCGAGCTCCGGGCCTACAGCGAGAAGCTCAGGCAGGAGCTGGCGCAACTGCGCAAGGAGCTCAAGGGTTTGAAGCGGCGGTACAAGCAGGGCAAGGTGGAGAAAGATGCACTGCTGGCCAAGAAAGGGGAGCTCGACAAGCTGTTCAGGGAGAACAGCCAGCGGCTGGCCGCTGCCCGGGATGAGCTGAAGGCGCAGCGGTCTGTGCTCGATGATGTCAGCAAGAATGGCGGCAGTGACCTGGCCCCGGGACTGGAGGCCCAGATCAGGGCCATCAAGGCCGAGATCACGAAGCTGGAACAGCAGAACGAGGAGCTGGCCTCCATGTCCGAGTCCATGGCGGTTTGAGCCATGACAACGTTTTACGTAGGGAGGTGATATGAACATCAGAACCATTGCCGGCCCTGCCCTGCTGCTCGTTGCTGTTTGCGGAGGGTGCGCCACCCGGAGTAGTGATCCCCGCCAGGGCGGCCTGTTCGGCTATAATCCCGCTGCCTATGAACAGCGCCTGCGGGACCGGCAGCATCGCCTGGAGCAGGTGGAACAGGAGAACAGGAGCATGGAGACGACAGGCACGGGCCTGGAGGCCGAACGGGCCACGACCAGGCAGGAACTGGCCCGCCTGAAAAAAGAGCTCGCCGTTCTTGCCTCCGACACGGCTCTCCTGAAGAAACGGGTTTCCGCCGTGCGGACAACAACCCGGGCGCAGAAAGAGGAACAGGAACGGATACTGAAGGGGCTGGCCGGCCTGCAGGCGGAAACCAGGGCCACCGATGACGTGGCCGATCCAGAGGAGCAGAGGCTGGAGCTGGAACGGCTGCAGAAAAAACGGGACCGGCTCCTGAAAGAGGCCAACGACCTCATGCAGTTGTAACTGCCCCATGGCTGCCTGCCGCCATCTGTTGCCCCTTGGTGCGATGCTGGCTGCTGCCGGTTTTCTGCTGCTGGTGACGGCACTGCCCCGCACCCGCGCCGCCGGCCTGTCGGCCGGGTCCTTGGCAACCCTCGGCGAGGCCGCGGGCCTGATCCGTGAACAGGCCCTGGTGGCGCCGAAATCTGAACGGGCCATGGTCCAGGACATGCTGCGCGCCTACTGCCATTTTTTCGATCCCTATGGTGACTACCTGACCAGGCGGGAGATGCGGGCCTTCATGGAGTCAGGCAGCTCCGATTATTTCGGGGTGGAGATGGAGATCGCCAGGAGGCAGGGCAGGCTCCTGCTCTTTCCTTTTCCCGGCGGCATGGCAGAGCGGCGTGGTATTCGGGCCGGCGACGAGCTGATCGCGGTTGACGGCGCCCCGGTGGGAGAACAGTCGGTCTTCGTGATCGGCTCGACCATACGCGGCAAGGCGGACACCATGGTGCACCTGACCGTCCGTCGCCGGGGCGGGGTGCCGCGAATCTTCAGCCTGCGACGGGAAGCGGCCCATTACAGCCCGGTTCACGGACGTTCCTTTGCCCGGGCCGACTACGTCCGCATCAGCCGATTTACCAGGGATACGGCCGGGGAGCTGCAGGCGCTGCTCAGGCAGACAGGAGATCATGTCACCCCTCTGCTCATCGACCTGCGGCGGAACCAGGGCGGAAACCTGCGCGCAGCCAGGCGTTGCGCCGATTTCTTCCTCGTTCCCGGCCGCGCCATGCTGCAGATGCGGACCCGAAGCCGCGCCAGGGTGATCAGTTCCCGCCTGCCCCGGGAGACGGGCCGCAGGGTGATCCTGCTCCAGGACCGGGTCACGGCCAGTGCCGCCGAGGTCTTCATCGCTGCGCTGGTGGAAAACGGACGCGCCGTGTCGGTGGGCGAAACCAGCTTTGGCAAGGGCCTGGCCCAGCGGTTTTTTCCCATGGCAGACGGTGCCGCCCTGCGGCTCACCTTTGCCGAACTGCTGACCCCGGGCGGCAACCGGTTCAACGGCAAGGGGCTGCCGCCCCGGTACATACTGGAGACACCGTCTCCCGCACCGGCCACGGCCATGCCGGATGAACAGTTCATCGACAGGATACTTGACATCACCAAAATCCTGCCTCACCGGTAACAGGTCACCGCTATCGGCACCTGCATCAAGATACACCGCCGGTAATTCAAGGTAGTTGCCGATGGCGGTGAATTGTTATGATACCGGTCTGTTGACTCTCACTGACCCAAAAGGAGGAATCATGTTCACACGAGGAAAAGGCTGCCGGCCACCCGCCGTCCTGCTGATCGTTTCCCTTGCCCTGCTGCTGGCCGCAGTTCCGGCCCTGGCGGCGGAAGGAGAAAAACCGCTCACCATCGAGGGCAAGAAATTTCTTCCCCTGCGGGTCCTGTCCAGGGCCTTTTCAACCATCTATGCCGAACCAAAGACCGCCAGCAGGGTCGTGAAGGGCAACGTGCCGGCGTTCCAGTCTTTTTTTGTCTATGAAAAAAAGGCGTCAACCAGTGATCTTGATCCCTACTCCTGGTACCGGGTCGGCACCGACAACCGGGGTACTGTTGTCGGCTGGATGCATTCCGACGATGTCTTTGAGTGGAAACAGACCATGTGTCTCTCCTACACCCATCCCGAGGGGCGACACCCGGTGCTGATGTTCGAGAAAAAAGAGGCCCTGGCCAGGTATACCGCCATGCCGGCTGACCAGCGGCGGGTCGCGGTGGAGAAGCTCTACACCGATATCGGGAAGGGTGACATCCCGGCCGATTTTCCGGTTGTCACCGTGGAGCCGAAGATGGCGGTGGATATCAGCAAGCAGTTCTACCTCCTGCCCATTCTCGCCTTTGACAGTCTGGAGATCGACGATCGCGAGGCCAGGATCCTCAGGCTGGCCGCGGTCACGCGGGACAGTGCCACGGCGCGGGAAAGCTCGGACATCCGCACCAACAGCGACTACCTGCAGGCCGCGACCGCCGGGACCGAAGAGGCGGCGGCCGGCCAGATCAGGGACCTGGCCATCGACGTGGTCTGGGTCATGGACACCACCAACTCCATGCAGCCCTACATCGACCAGACCCTGAAGGCGCTGGAGAAGAGTTCGCAGGAGATCGCCCGCAATGCCGGCGTGGGCAAGGCCCTGCGTTTCGGGATCTGGGCCTACCGTGACTCCACCGAGATCCCGGGCATCGAGTATGATGTGAAGAATTTCACCCCCACCCTCCAGGACGTGGAGAGCTTCACCGCCACCCTCCAGGGGGTCAGGGCCAGTTCCGTGGGATCGCAGGGCTATGCCGAGGACATGTTCTCCGGTGTCAAGGCGGCCATCGACCAGACCAGCTGGACCCCGGACGCGTTGCGCATCATCATCCTTGTGGGTGACGCACCTGCTCACGAGGCCGGGCACAAGTGGAACATGTCAAAGATGAATGCCGAGACCCTGCGGCAACTGGCCGATGACCAGAAGATCACCATCCTGGCCCTGCACATCAGGGATCCGAAGGCGAAAAAGTACCATGAACGGACCGAGGAGCAGTACAGGGCCCTGGGCACCAATCCCGGTGTCGGCGAGGCGGCCTATTTTGCGACGGCCTCCGACGACCTGGCAGGTTTCGACCGTATCACCACCCGGATAACCGGGCCGATCATCGCCCTGCTGGCCCAGGCCAGGCAGGCTGCCCCGTCCGGGAGCGGGCAGGCAGGTGCCAGCGGAAAGCAGCAGGCAGCGGCAGGCACCGCAGCGGCCACAGCGGCCGTCAACCTGGATCTCCTCGAAGAGGCGCCGGCCACCCCTTCTGCAGCGGATACCGGGGCCACCGTCGAGCAGCAGACCAGGGAAAACCTGAAGGCTGCCCTGGTCCAGTGGCTCGGTTCCCGGGCAGGGGTGCAGGCCCCGCGCGACGTGGTCGCCTGGGTCACAGACAAGGACCTGGTCGATCCCGAGATCCAGGCCCTGGAGGTGCGGCTGCTCATCAACAAGCGGCAGCTCGATTCCCTGCGCACCACCCTGCAGACGATTCTCACCGCCGGCCGCACCGGCCAGATCAGCGGTGACGACTTCTTCTCCTCCCTCCAGGCCGCCGCCGCCAGCACGGCCCGGGACCCGGAGATGATTACCCGGGCGAAATCCCTGGCCCAGACCGGCCTGATCCCGGAGTTCCTGGAAGGACTGCCCTATACCAGCAGGATCATGGACATGAGCAACGAGCTGTGGAGTTCCTGGTCAGTGGATGACCAGGACATGTTCCTGGCTGACCTGGAGGCAAGGATCATGGCCTACGAGACCATCCACGACTCCCCGGAAGGCTGGGTCCAGCTCAACAGGAGCGATGATCCGGGCGACTGGGTCTACCCCATCACCCTGGACCTGCTGCCCTGAGCCGGCGTCATGACCGAGGTGATCTACCGGCTGCGGGAGGTCGGCAAGGAGCGGAGCAAGGGGGGGGTGAGCTTTGTGCTCAATGTACCCGAGCTGACCGTCCACCGTGGCGAGTTCATCGCCGTGGTCGGCGCTTCCGGCTGCGGCAAGTCCACCCTCCTGGACATGCTCGCCCTGGTCCTGGCCCCGACCAGCCTCTCCTCTTTCACCATCCGGGCCCGGCTGGGGGGTGAACGAAAGGCGTGGAAGCGGGAGGAGCTGTCGGACAACGATCTCGCCCGGATCCGGAGATCGGCCATCGGCTACGTGCTCCAGCACGGCGGCCTGCTGCCCTTTCTCAGTGTCCGGGACAACATCCTCCTCACCGCTGCCATCAGCGGCGCCACCCTGGATGAAGACCGGTTCGGTCACCTGGTCGCCCGGCTGGGACTCGGCGACCAGATGGGCAAGAAACCGCAGCACCTCTCCGGCGGCCAGCGCCAGCGGGCCGCCGTTGCCCGGGCCCTGGTCCACCGGCCGGTCATCATCCTGGCCGATGAACCGACAGCGGCCGTGGATCACCCCACGGCCCTGGAGATCCGGGACGAGCTGCGGGAGCTGGCCAGCCAGGCAGGATCGGCCGTGGTCATGGTCACCCATGACCGTTCCCTGGTGGCCGGTATCGCCGATGCCGAGGTCCATTTCTCGCTTCAGCGGCTGTCGCCGGCCCGGACCGTGTCGACAACCATTGTCTGGCGCGGCGATACCCGGGTCCGGCAGCCGCAGGCAAGGACGTCAGCATGATCGTCCGCCTCGCCTTCAGGGATCTTCTCCACGACTGGCTGCTCTCCACCTGCCTGGTCCTGGCCATTGCCTCGATCATCGCGCCCCTGCTGATCCTGTTCGGCCTCAAGTCCGGCGTCATCGGGGTCATGCGCGGCCGTCTGGTCGAGGATCCAGCCAACCGGGAGATCCGGCCGGCGGTTTCCCGCCGTTTTCCCCGCTCCTGGTTCGAGCAGGTTCGCGGGGAGCATCCCGAGGTCGCCTTCGTGATCCCCATGACCCGGCAGATCTCCACCTCGGTCACGGCCGTGGCCCCGGGCGGGAAAAGGACCCCCCTGTCCCTGATGGCCACCGGTGCTGACGATCCCCTGCTGACCGAAAATGGGGCGGCAGTGCCGGGGAAAGGGGCATGCGTGCTCACCGATGGCGCCGCGGCAGCGCTTGCCATCGATCCGGGTACGGATCTGCGGTTCGAGGTTACCCGGATCGTGCACGGCCAGCCGGAAAAGGCGCGTCTCAGCCTTCGGGTCGGGGCAGTGCTCAATGCCCGGGCCAGCGGCCTCAAGGCTGCCTATGTTCCCCTGGAGGTCCTGGAGGCGGTGGAGGACTTCAGGGACGGCCGGGCCGTGCCGGCCTTTGATTGGCCGGGCCGGCTGCCCGAGGCCTATCCGGTCTATGACGGGGTTCTGGTCCTGACCAGGGAGCCCCTTGCAAAACTGGAGCAGATCCGGCTTATCAGCGGCACCGGGTTTTCCGACCTGAAAACGCTTTCTGCAGCGGAAGCGGAAGAGCTCCTCAATTTTCCCCCTGCCCCGGGCTGGCATATCTGCCGGGTGGCGGTGAAAAAACGGCCAGCCGGCGAGGAGAGCGTGCGCGCGGTCCGTCACAAGCTGCGTGGCACCGGCGCCGTGGTCCTGCCCTGGATCAGGCCGCTTGCGGTGAAGTTGTCCGGTGCGGGAGGGGGGACCTCCATACCCCTGCGTCTCTTTGCCCTCGATCCCCAGGCCGCACGGGTCGGCGGGCCGGAAGAGCTGCTGCCGACCAGTTCCCGGGAGCCGCACATCGCCTGCAGCGATGATATCCCCCTGCAGGGTGCGTCCCTGCTCACGGTCACGGTGGACGGGCGCAGCCTGTCGCTGCCGGTGTCCGTGTTCGGGAAAGCCCTGTCGCCGGGCACGGCCATGGCGGCCACCGGCCTGGCCGGCCGGCTCAACCTTCTGCGCCAGCGGGACCTGGCCTGGGACCAACCCTCGGCAACCCTGCTCCTGTCCCGCCGGGGCTATGCCGGTTTCCGCATGTACACCAGGACCATCGACCAGGTGGAGAAGATGGAGCAGGTCCTGGCCCGGCAGGGTATCACGGTGCATACGAAAAAACAGCGTATCGCCGAGGTGCGGCGCCTCGACCGTTATCTGGGCCTGATCTTCTGGCTGATCGCCACCGTCGGGGTCATCGGGGGCGTCTCCGCCCTGACCGCCAGCCTCTATGCCTCGGTGGAGCGGAAGAAGAAAGAACTCAACATGCTGCGTCTGCTTGGTTTTCTCAAGCGGGAAATCGTGCTTTTTCCCGTCTGCCAGGGGTTGATCCTTTCCGGCACCGGCCTGGCCGTGGCCGGTATGGTTTTTATCCTGGTGAGCCGGGTGATCGACCGTCTCTTCAGCAGCCACCTGCGGGGAGCGGAGTCGCTCTGCACCCTGCATGCGAACCAGGTTGTCATCCTTGTCGCCGGCCTGGCGGTCAGCTCGGTCTGTTCCGCTGTCCTGGCAGCCCTGCAGGCCGTGCGGCTCGATCCGGCCGAGGCCCTGCGGGACGAGTAACTGTTTCCATCCTTCAACAGCAAAGGAGTACCAATTCATGAACCGTCGTACCAGCCCCACCGATGCATCCCTCCCCGGCCGGACCGGTCGCTGCCGATCCCTCTGTTTTCTGGTGCTGCTCGTTTTTCTCTGCACCGGTTCCCTTCCGGTGTCGATCCCTGCCGTAGCGGAACCGGCGCGGGATGCCGCGGTGGCGGCACGGCAACTGCAACTGGAAGGGGTCCAGCTTCAGCTCAAGGGACACCTGGACGAGGCTGTCGAGAAATACCGGCAGAGCCTGGCCCTGAAGCCCAATGAGAAACTGGAGACCCTGGTCAGCCGCCTGGAGAAGCAGGTGGAAAAGAGAAAGGCCGCTGCCCGGGCGGCGTCGGCAGCCTCTCCCGCGGGCAGCTCGCCGAAGGCCGATATCCCGGCCGCCGGGGAACCGCCTGCAGGGCAGGTGCAGGAACGGCAGATGGCCGGAGAACCGGAAAAGAGTGAAAAGAAGGCCCGGCCGCATGTGGCCCACCACGCGGCTTCACCCGGGGAGCAGCAGGTGTATGACTTCGTCGACTGGACCCTGGACAGTCTCGCCGCCCTGATCGGAGAGGGTGAATCCTGGCTGGATACCAACTGGGACTACCAGGTGGAACGGAGCGGAACAGACTACGTCGTCCGGCTCGATCCGTTTGTCTTCAACCTGGACGAGGAAAGGGCCATAGACCTGGGGCCACTGGTTATCTCCTGCCGGCCCGCTGGCGCCAACCGGCTCCGGGTGCGGGTGGAGCTGCCGCAGCGAATTCCCCTGCTCAAGTTCGGCAAACCCTCCTCCGAGGTGACAATCGGTGAGCGCAAGCTGGTGGGGACCTGGGATCCCGGCCAGCGGAATTTCCAGTCTTTCGATCTGGCCCTGGGCGCCATTCTGGTGAAAAAGCTCAACGCTTCCGGACAGCTGGCAATAAGGCGGATCGCCGCTTCGTCCGTGCTCGAGGAGAACGGCCAGGGCAGGTGGCAGCAGGTCTATTCCGGTGCAGTGGATGACATTGCCCTGGAGGACGCCGGGTTTGCCTTTGTTGTCAAGGGGATCGAGGCCAGGGCCGGGATTCATGGCTTTGATCTTGTCTCCTTCCAGGAGGTGCGCAGCGTCTTCTCCAGACTGGCCGGGATGGGTGAGGAGATACGCCTGGAAGACACCCGGGAGCTGTTCCACGGTCTGGACCGGTATATCCAGCTCCTTGATTCCTCGGAGAGCCGGTTCGCTGTCAGGGGGATCCAGCTCCGTGTGGCAGACGAGGGGCTCCTGAAGGTGGACCATGTCGAGCTTGGCGGGACCATGACCAGAGAGGGCAGGACCGGCCCTTTTGACTTCAGAAACCACGGCGCCATACAGGGCCTGGCCTTCACCAGGCAGGGTGGCGAAGAGGGAGAGTCCCCGTTTTCCCTTACGATCAGGAAGGTCGGTCTTGACAACAGCCTCAAGATCAATCCGGTGCCCGGCACCCTGTTTGCGGATATCTATGACGACATGGTGGTCAAGGCGATGGCCATGGAGGACGAAAAGGCCGGCGAGGAATACCTGGCCCGGAACGGGGTGGAGTTGGCCCGCAGGCTCCTGGACCTGATTGGCGGCGGAACGGCCGACGTCACCCTCAGCGGCCTGCAGGCCGACGGGGTGATGCCGCAGCCGGTCAGGCTGGAACAGGCCGGCTTGAGCACCGGTTTTGCCACTGGCGGACAGGGGGGCGGATCGGTCCACCTCAATACCGGTTTTACCGGCTTTAGCGGCGTTGAACTGGGCGAGGACATCGTGCCCCGGGCCGCCGCCTTCAACCTGAAGCTGGCCGGTATCCCGTCGCTGTTCGATCTCCTCGGTGATCCCGCCACCCTGGTCGAGGGCAAGGGCGACCAGGTCCGGAACCAGGTCATGATGCACTCCATGAACGCTCTTCTGACCAGCGGCCTGTCCCTGTCCCTGCTCGACTCCTTTATCACCTTTCCCACCTCCCGCATCGCCATGGACATGAAGGCAGGCGTTGATGGCAATGCCGCCTACCTGGCCACGGGCACCCTGCAACTGGCCATTGAAAACCCGGACAAGGTCAGGGAGATCGTCACCGTCCTGGCCGGAGACCCGAAGGTCAACCAGATGCTGGCCACGCTCACGGCCCTTGCCGACCGGAGCTCGGACAAGGGAAAGACCGTGGACCGCATCGCCGCCCGGCTGACCCCCGAGGGCAGGATCATGGTCAACAACAAGGATGTCACCGAGATGTTCATCCCTTCCGTGCCTGCGCAACAGCCTGCCGGAGCGGCGGCCCCGGAAGAAAAGAGAGAACAGGCACCGGCGGCCGCGCCACAGGGGTGATGCGGTCCAGGTCCCGCTGATCGAACGTAAACGTTCGGCAGCACGCCATCTGCAGGCCCTCGTGGCTGGCCGCATTGCGGTGAACTATTACGATCGAACTGTATCTGCTTCTGAAGAAGGTGCTGCAAGAGTGAGATGGCTGCGAGAATCCTGTCCCTGATCTTCATCCTGCTCCTTTCTCCATCTGAACCGGCTTGGGCTGGCCCGGCACCGGATCTCCTCAGGATGACGATCCTTTCCGCGGACACCGGCCGGCCGGTCGCCAATGCCCTGGTCGCCATCGGCAGCCGGCAGGCGGTGACCGATGGCGCGGGCCGGGTGAGTTTCCCCGGCCTGGCCAGCGGAAAGACCAGCTATCGGGTCGTCGCCCTGGACCACCAGGACGCTGTCGGCACCCTGTCCCTGGCCGATGGCCGGCGCGATGAAGTGGTGGTCCGGATGGAGCCCTGCCGTTTCGTCACCTGGAAGGGCGAGGTACGCGCCGCCATCGGCGACGAGGTGATCTGCGGAGCAAAGATCCGGCTCATTCCGAAGGCAAGGGGCCGATGGCAGACCGGGGTCTCGGTCAATTCCGCGCCCGACGGCAGGTTTATCATCCCAAGGCTCTGCGGCGACTATACAGTGCAGGTCACGGCTCCGGAGTTCCGGCCGCTGCGTTTCGAGTTGCCGGGAAAAGGTCTTTCCCGCTACAAAAAGATCCGTCTTCAGCCGGTGGTGACAGAGAAGAGGGTCACTGTCCGGGTGCGGGAATGCAGCACCGGCAGGCCCCTGTCGGGTGCCCGGATCAGCCTGTTCGAGGCCCCGGAATCAGGAGTCTTCGGCCAGGCGGTCACCGATGGTTCGGGCCGGGCCGAGGCAACGGTGCACCTGGCCCGCTGGACACGGAGCCGGAACGGCTGGAGCACGGACGGGCTGCAGGGACGGCGGGCCATCCTCCGGGCCGCCATACAGGGAGCCTTTGCCGAGATCCCGGTGGACCTGGGCCGCGACCAGGCATTCGATATCTGTGTCGATGAAGCCGGCAAGATCAGTGAAAGCGAACCGAACAATGATCCTGCCTCGGCCCAGCAGGTCAGTGTCTTTGATGATGTGGGATTCAGGATAGGGAAAGAGAACGATGTCGATATGTTCCGTTTCACCCTGGAGTTTCCCGCCTACGTGGAGATCACGACCATATATCCCGGCATGGAGCTGCATGCCGCCCTGCAGACCGGTGACGCCAGGACAATCACGTCTGTCAATTCCTACAGGAACAAGGAGAACAGAATCAGGGCCGTGCTGCGGGCCGGGACCTATTACTATGCTGTCAATGAGTGGGGCAAAAACGGAAAGTCGGAGGACGAAGGGGTTATCCGGCTACGGGCCCGCTCCCTTTCCGATGCCTACGAGGCCAACGATTCCCTGGCCAATGCCACCGGCATCACCCTGCCCGCCACGATCCGGGCCAGGATAGGAGCAGTGGGTGATGCGGATTTCTACGTCTTCCATCTCGACTACCCGGGACTTGTCCGCGTCCGGATCCCGGCCCGGAAACTCGAGATGAGTGTCACCCTTCTCGATGACTCCGGAAAGGAAGTGCATCATGTCAATTCCTATGCCAACACGCCTCTTGCAGCAGAATACCACCTCGATGGCGGCACCTATGCCCTCCGCGTCCAGGAGTGGGGGAACAATGGCTGGAATTTCGAACCGTACCTGCTCCTGGCCGACTATTTCCCGGACGATGACAATCGTATCCTGACCCTTGACCGGCCGTCGGGCATGGGGGAGGCACTGATCCAGCACCTGGGTGACCGGGACGGTTTTGCCCTGAATATTCCCTCGGCAGGTCACCTGCAGGTGCGGACCCACGGCATCCTGGAACGGACCGTGGAGATCGTCACACCTGACAAGGATGTCAGCGCCAATACCTATGCGAACACCTCCTCCGCCTCCACCGTGGATCTCGACGGACCGGGACCGGTCTCCATCACGATCCGGGAATGGGGGGACAACGGTTGGAGTTCGTCCCCCATCATGCTGGAGACCATGTTTCTCCCGGCCGACCTGTATGACGTTGCCGGTCGTAACGACACCATGGCCACGGCAAGTCCTGTGCAACTGGGCGAGGAAGTGCATTTCTCGTTCAATCCGACGGGCGACCAGGACTGGTTCCAGCTGGTGATCGACCAGGCCGGTGAACTGGAGCTGGAGATCAGGAGCCGGGCAGAACTCACCGCTGATCTTGTCGACCACGGCGGCAGATCCGTCTGGCGGAGCAATATGTATGCGAATACCCGCCGCGAGCAGCGCATTCCCCTCCTGCCGGGGATCTACTACCTGCACCTGAACGAGTGGGGGAACAACGGTCTTGGTCTGCAGGAGGGCTCGTTCCGGCTCGGCTTCGTTCCTGCCGACCCGGAGGAGAAGAGGGGCTGGACCGTGGATCCGCCCCGGCATCTGGTTTGCGGCGTTGCTCGTTCCCTGCGCTGTGAAACATACCGCGATGTCGACCGGTTCACCTTCCGGGCTGCGGAAAAAGGTCAATACCGCCTCGTTCTCAGGACACCAGTTTCCGGAAATCTCGCTCTTGACACTGGGTCCGGAGATCCGCCTTCCCGTCACATCATCTATGCCAATACCCGCCAGGAGCTGAAACTCGACCTCGAGGCCGGGCAGCGGATCGATCTCACCTTTACCGGCAGCAACTCCATGGATGGAAAGGCAACCGGCTTCATCGTCATCCTGAACAGGAACGAGGAGCCGGTCCGGGCCATGGCCACCGCAGTCATCGATCCCCTGGAGCCTGCCCGGGTGAAGTTCACCTGCACGGCCAACGGCGCTGACCGGATTGAGATTCTGCCCATGGGCAGGCAGAGCGCTCCTGTCCCGTGCCCGGACAGGGATGTGGTCGCCATCGACTATCCGCAGACCGGCACCTTCACCGCCCTGGTCAGGGGCTTCAGAAACGGCCGGCTCCGCAGCGTCCTGCCGGTGCCGGTGGCCGCGGTGGGGCAGCCGGTGCTGCGGGGACTGCATGTCAGGTTGACCGCGCCACAGGAGGGCAGTGTCATCGGGGAAGACCTGGTCCTGCAGGCCTCGGCTGTGAACCATGACGGCACCGGTATCAGGAAGGTCGTCTTTTATCTTGATGAGCGGCCGGTGGGCACCAGCTACCAGCCGCCCTACAGCCTGACTCTGGACCGCAGGCACCTGAATGGCGGCCGGATCAGGCTCCGGGCCGCAGCCGTGGACCGGTCCGGCCGGGTCGTCAGGTCGGCGCCGGTTACAGTACGGATCTCGCCGTTCTTCAATCTCTTTCCGGCGGACAATGCCACGGTTACCAGCAGGACGGTCCGTTTCAGCTGGCAGAGTGATGCCGGCGGAGAGCCCGGGATCGAATACCGTCCCGACGGGGAGAGCAGGTGGCGATCGAAGAGCGGCATCTGCAGGCAGGGCCGGTGCCAGGTGACGGTGGAGGATATGGCCTGGAGGCAGGTGTACGAGTTCCGGGCCCGTCTCGGTGACGAGGTTTCACCGGTCCGGCGCCTGACCCATGTCAAGGGCCTGGCCTTCACCGCCCCGGCTTACAGTGCCAATATCCGCCGGGACTATGACCAGTCCGCCGTGGTCACGGTGCAGAACGCGGGGGACAGGCCCGTGGTTGCCCGGCTGGGCTGCAGCCGGCCGGACAGCCGTCTGCTGGTGGGATTCGTGGGCGAGGGCTCCGAGGATGAGCCCATCACCCTGCAGCCCAACGAGCGCAGGTCCTTCAGGCTCGGCCTCAGCGCCCAGGACGTGGTGCGGGCCCATCATACGGTGCATGTCTACATCGAGAGCACCGACGGCAGCCGTTCAGACCAGGCGCTGGTCAATGTGGCCGTTGATCTGCCGCGGGTCGACCTTGCGTGGCAGAAACTCGGCCCCTCCGCTTCCGGGCTCGGCTCCAGGTTCCGGCTGCGCAATAATGGCGATCCGGTTACCGATCTCTCCCTTTCCGTGGATCGCGGCTTCACGCTGAGCCCGGAGATCAGCCATGGTCTGCTCAGGTCGGGCCAGAGCCTCGACGTCTCCGTCTATCCCGTGCTTGGTGACGGTTTCAGCGGTATCTCCGGCGAGCTGCGGGCCCGGGCCGTCGGCACCACGGTTCGGATCCCGGTGGAGGCCCGGCTGCCGGCCGGGAAGAAGATCTTTCTCTCCACCCTGATCCCCGGCTCTGCCGGGGAAGACGAACTTGCCCGTCTCAGGGGCGAGATGCGCGCCCTGGCATCTGCCTGGCTCGATCCGCGTTCCGTGCGCTGGTCCGAACCTGCGAACCCTGTAGACACCAATATGGACGGCAGGCCTGACCAGTGGCATTTTCCCTCGCCCGACGAGACGGTTTCCTGGACAGGCCGCGACACGGATGGTGACGGCAGGGTCGATTTCGCCACTGCCGACGCGGGAGCCGACGGCATCATCGACTTTGCCGCCTACCGCACCGGTGACGGCTGGGAGCAGACCAACCTGGTAGACGCGGTCCTTGAGACCAGATTCTCCCTGCCCTGGTCCAGGGAATCCTACCAGCCCCATACCGTTCGCCTGATCTACAATGACACGGTCATCGGGACCATCAGCAACCGGCTGCCGGAAGGGAACTTCATTTTTCCCATTCCTCCCTCTGCCATTCATTTCGACCGATCGGGGCGGCCGGAACCCGGCGAGCTGAAGGTGGAGACCGAGCATCTGCGCGGCGGCCACTACATCGTCAACAACGATTATCAGCTCCGTACCAGGATGACCGGCGTCACTGCCTGGGCCGCCGGTGCCACACGGCAGGCGGCCGCCGAGGCCCTGCGCTCCTATCCCGGGGTCGCCGTCAGCGGGCCAGACTACTCGGTGGATACCGCCCGGCTGAAGATCTCGAAGGCCGTGGGGCTCAAACCGGGGGACCGGGTCCGGCTCTCCACCATTGTTGCCAACTCCGGATCCTCCACCACCCCCGCGGTGGAGGTCGCACTCCTGCGCCGTTCTCTGTCGGGCGGCCGGGAGCAGGAGATCACGCGCAGGAAGATCACCGTGCCGTCCCTTGTCGCTCCGGTTCCGGTCTCCTTCACCTGGACCGCTACGCCGGGGCCGGCGCAGCTGGTGGTGGCCGTTGATCCCGACGGCGTGAGCGGCGATATCTCCACGGGCAACAACGAGGCCATTGTCGTGGTGGAGGTGGCAGGAGCAGAGAAGGATCTGCCGCCATTCGAGCCGGTGGTGACCCGGCCGGCCGGGCAGGGTGACGGGCCGGAACAGATCTTTGAAGTACGGAGTGCGGGGGTGAACATCACCGCCGCAACCCTGACCATTGATACCAATCCTGCCACCGACCTGCAGGCCGCTGGCAGCACGACCCTGCGGGTGCCGGTCTTTCTGCAGCCAGGCCACCACCGGCTCGTTTTCAGGCTGACCGGGGCCGATGGCCGGAAAAAGGAGCTGGTCCGTGAAGTAACTGTCCGGGCCCGTGCGCCGAAGCTGGTCATCACCGAACCTGCGACCGATGCCGTTGATCAGGCCAGGGTCGTCATCCGTGCAGCCACGGATCCCAGGATCGCTCTGGCCGCGGTCCGGGTGGCCGGCCAGCCATGGAAACGGATGAAGATGGGCCGGGGCGAGACCAAGGCTGAACTCTTTCTGCCCCACGGCAGGCAGACCATCGAGGTGATGGTGGTGGGCATGGACGGTGCCCGGGCGGTACGGAGCATCACCCTCTTCAACCGTCACCGGATGACTGCGGCCGAGCGGCAGGCCCGGGACGCCGAACTGCGCCATGCCCGTGCGAAGCGGACTGATCCGTCCATGCCGCTGGGCCGGCGTCTGTTCGATCAGCTGCTGTACGATGGCCGCATCGCGATGCCCGGTGGTGTCATCGATGCCTTCGGCCAGGCCGATCAGGTCATGATGCCGCCTCCCCAGGCACCGGGCGACCGTCCGGGCGGACGGCAACCGGCGCCACGGACCGTGCGGCAGCGGTCGGACAAGGGAAGGAGGACCTCTGCGGGCGGAAGCGCCGTGGCGGCCACTCCGACCCCCACCGGGCAGGAGCATCCGACAGCCGGGCAGACCGGCCCGGCGGGCGAAGAACAGCAGTTCGCGGTGGAGCCGGAGGTGGAGGTGCCGCCACACCGGTCGGGGCCCGGGCCGGGCGGCAGCGGCACAGGGCGCGGCAAGGGCGGCGGACCGGCGACGGCTCAATCCGTAACCTGGCCCACGGCCTCACCCACGCCGGTCACCGGTGCTGCGGTGACGGTCACCAGGAAGAAGCACGACTGGTACTGCACGAACAGGCCGAAGATCAAAAATCGTTTCACCCTGCCGGACTGGGTGCGGCGCAAGAAGCTGCCCCGGCCGGGGACAGCGGAGTATGACCGGCTGGTGAAACGTTACCTGGCAGCGCTCAGGAGCCGTGGTTACGATACCCGGGCCATTGAAAGGTTTCAGCGTTACCTGATCCGTATGGTCAGCCGTCTCGAGCAGCCGGGCCGCCTTCCGGGCTTTCTCGAGTCCATCGGCTTTAGCGAGCCGAAACCCGAAGACCCCGGGGAGCTGGCCAGATGGCGGCAGAAGATGAAGGTCGCCACCCAGGCATGGTGGGTACGATTGCTCTCCTCGGGTGATCCGGATACCATCGTCAAGGGCCTCAAGGCGAGGGCCGCTGCACTTGCCAGGTATGACGAGGCCGCAGCCGAACATGCCCAGGCGGTCATCGAAACCATCCAGGCCAGCCAGGACTTTGCCGAAACAGTGATCGAATCCGTGCCCGTGGCCGGCGAGCTGCTCGACATCTACGCGGTCGCTGCCGGCACTACTGCCCTGGCCGGCCGCCAGGTCTCCGGGCTGGAGCGGGGACTCCGGCTGTTGGGTCTGGCAGCACCCGGTGCCCTCAAGTATGCCTATGAGAAGTCGCCGGCCTTCCGTAACTCGGTGAGAAAGATCGGTCAGTCCCTTGCCGGAATCGGCCGGGCCGGCCGGCGCCGTCTGGCCGTGGCCCTCGGGCTGAGTGAGGAGATGGTGGACAGGGCCATGCGCACCTCCACCAGGCTGAGCGAGGAGGCAGCGGAACAGGTCTCCAGGAAACTGGACGATCAGGTTGATGATGCGGTGCGGGCATTCAGGAATACCGATCAGGGCAGATCGGCGAGACAGCTCTGGGAAAAGGATGTGGCGCAGGCCAGGGAGCTGCTGAAAGAACTGGAGACGGCCGGGCCTGGCAAGTTCAAGGAAGTGGCCCTGAAGATCCAGAGGAACAAGACCGCCCAGGGCCTGATCAACAGAGAGGTCGAACCCGCCACCCGTGAGGCCTATAACCGGGTCATGAAAACGGTCTACACCCGTGCCGACGAGGCCTCGGCCGAGACGCTGAAGCGGTTGGCTACCCTGGGGGACGACGATCTGGCCAGGGAGGCAGGCAGGCTCGGCATCTCACCCGGGGAGGCGAAACGCTTTCGGGACAAGATTCAGGATATCGCCCGGAAACGAGGTCTCAGCGTCGACGACCTAGAGATCCGCGGAGTCGACTTTACCGGGAATAGCGCCAGCAAAGTGGGTAGGGACAGGGATGTCACGTTCAAGGTTTTCGACCGCCAGGGCAACGAACTAGCTGATGTGCATCACGATGTGTCGAAAAATATCTATGAACAGAATTTTTGGAAGGAGTCAACCGGCAAGCCCCTGCCGGTAAAAGACGGCCGGGTCGACATGGAGACTGTCTCCCGCCATGCCGAAGACCTGGACCAGGCGGTGACCAGCAAGTGGCATCCGGAGGCCTATGCAACCGGCAATACCTCGTTCGAAGATTTTATCAGGGGTGGTAGTATCGATAACGCCGATGCAGAGGCTGTGGCCGCTACCTATACCTACAAAGTGCAGCACTGGTTCGACCGGGCCACACGCGCCACCAGCCCCGTCCAGGCGGCCAGGGATACGGCTGAGGGCATGCGCCAGGTCACCAAGCAGTGGGACCGGATCGTCAAGCCGAGGCTTGCGCGGTACTACGGTGCAGGCGCTGCCACTGCAGTGCCGGTGAAGCTGAAAAAGGGCCTCAATATCTTCCGCAAGGTGGAGGCCGGCACCCTTACCGTGGCCGAGGCGGACGCAGCGCTCAAGGCCATCGGCATGTCAAGGGAGTCGGTGCTCAGGCAGAGCAGTTTTTTCCTCGAGCACATGGAGAAAACCGCCGGCCGCATGCACCGTATGGTGGGCAGGAAAAATCTTGCCGACGCCATCGGCCAGATCAAGGCGCCCAGGGGTTCCAGCCTGTGGCTGAGCCGGGCGTTGGCAACAACGAACAAAGCCTTCATCCACCACGACATCAGCAGCAGGGACTTTCTCACACAGCGTAGACAGGTTTTCAACAGTGTCGATCCCTCTGCATTCGCAGACCGGCAGGCCCTGCGACGCTGGCTCGAGGCAGCCCGGAGAGACAGGCTCATCTCCGAGTCAGAAGCCCGGACCCTGGTCACAGACTGGCAGCGAAAGACCGGTCGCGGTCAACAATAACTGCCGCCTTTTCAACAGCTGGTGACCTGGTTTGATCGTTACTTGAACCCGATACGCCTCAAGTTCAGCACACAACAAACATTCAAGGCTTGAAAATATCCACCTTGGTTTCCAGGCATGGGCGTAAATCATGGTCATTTGCCCCGACCATGAACCAGCTTTCCGGTTTCTGATAGATATCGAAACCGCGGCCAATTTTGATGAGCCAGCCGTTGTCCAGCCTGATCTCTCGGTCGTGAATAACATCACTGAACTTCCAGGTAAACTCAATGCCGTGTTCCTGAAGGCTTTCCTGGAGATGGGTGAATTTTTCTTCCACCTCGCCCTGCTGGTACTGGCTGTCGGTTCCGGTTGTCAGTTTTATGGATTTTGCCGTGCCAATCTTTACTACCAACTCACAGAACCGTACCAGGTTCAGTACCTGATGTTGGCTGCGGATGTAGGGGTCTTCAATGGTAATTTTCCTGGCTCCTCGCAGATGTCTGCCGAAGATTGATTCATAAGAGTGGCCTGTGTTCCCGTAAAAAATCGTGTAGTGCTATCCGACACCTCCTCGGATCTATGATCATCACAACGAGCGCAAGATGGAAAGAAAAACAGGAAGAAAATGGGGGAAGAAAAGAGATAGTTAAAAAGATGGGAAAGAAGATGAGGAAGAAAAC
>Ga0256833_1000474_pt1 | contig 31582 bp, 36 predicted proteins | sample 356284metaG_FD_190535 | JGI IMG/M metagenome (GOLD analysis project Ga0256833, IMG submission 190535) | Hydrothermal vent microbial communities from Mid Atlantic Ridge, Atlantic Ocean - 356-284 | ecosystem: Environmental > Aquatic > Marine > Hydrothermal vents | place: Atlantic Ocean: Mid... | reverse complement strand
AACTGGATAGCCGGCAAGGCCCACAAGGGTAGGGTCTTCCGCGGACTCACTTCAACGGGCAGGAAGAGCAGGGGACTTAGGAACAAGGGCAAAGGGGCTGAGAAGGTCAGGCCCAGCATAAGGGCCAACAAGGGCAAGGGCAAGTGATGCCCTCTACTCTTCTTCCAGGTTTTCGAGCTTTATCCTTTTGATTCCTAACTTGTCAAAGGCTTTGTCCGAGCTTATTATTGTCCCTCCACATTTTGCCGCGTGAACAGCATCGAAAGGATTGAGACTATGCTCCTTCATGTAGTATGCTGCACGGAGGTAGTCCTCGTTTTCTTCCCCTATTATCGCCATAACCGCTGCCAAAAGTCTAACAGGGTCAAGGTTGAACTTCTTTGAGAGTATCAGTAGCTCAAGAAACGTTGCTTCTGAAGTTGTTATCTCGTCCACGTACCTTTCGTAGATTTTTCTGGCGTTTTCCTTAAGCCAGTCGGAGGGCTTTAAAAGGGCTAGAAAAAAGTCGGTGTCAGCATAGACCATTTCACTCACCTGCGAGCTTTTCGGCCTCTTTTAGGATTTCCATCCTGATTTCCTCAATCGTGATGTTCGGAAGGTTTTTTCCAAGCTCTTCAAGCTCCTTTAAGGGGTCTTCTGGCTTGGGAACTATGAGTATGCCATCATCCACCCTGACGAGGTAAACCTCTTTTGGGAGATTCTTCCTCAGCTCCTTGGGGAGGTACAGTCTTCCCTTTGGATCCACTTTTGCCAGCATATTTCCACCATAGTTAGTTTAATGGGATTTTATTTAAGTTTTTCCCAAACGGTAGTTGCGGTTACCTTTTAAAGCACCTGTCCCAATTTTCCCCGGTGAGACCAATGGGCATAAGGGCGCACCATATCAGGATTACCACGTTTATTCACGCCACCGAGGACGAGGACAAGGTCCTTGAGGCTATCGGAACTTTCATCCCTGAGGGGATAGACGACGAGGACATAATCTTTGACGTAGACGAGACCACGGGTTTCTTCGGCAACCCCATCAAGGTCGTCAACGTCGAGATAAAACGGAGCAGGGCCGTTAGAAAGTTCCTCGACTACTTTAAGGAACTGCTGAGAGAAGATGATAGGCGCTACGTTATTGAGAACCTTGACGAGAAGGTTGACGAGGAGGGAACGCTCTACGTGAGGTTCAACAAGCAGAAGGCCTACCTCGGCGAGGCAGAGGTTGACGAGGGTGGCGATACTATCCAGGTTAGGATAAAGGTCAAGGCCTTTCCCATGAGGAAGGATGCAGTGGTTAAAGCCATTCGGGAGTGGCTGGAGGAATGAATGAGGGAGTTTCTCTTCAGGAATCATGGGCAGGGGAGGTCTCTTTCTCCCAAGACTATTTCGTTGAGATGGACGTTAGGAGCGAGGAAGCCTACAAATTGGCCAGTGAGTGGTTCGACGAGGTTGTCTTCACCAAAAAGCTCGTTCTCGAAAGTCCCCCCGACTGGGGAAAGCTCAAGGAGGAGATTAAAGAGCTTCGCGAAAGATACGGAAGGGTGGCGCTCCTGATAGTTACAAAAAAGCCCAGCCTCATCCGCGAGGTGAAGAACCGCAATTTAAAGGTCCTCCTCTACGTCCAGGGCGGGGACATGAGGGTAAACCGCGCCGCCCTTGAGAGTGGAGTGGATGCACTCATAACCCCCTGGTTTGGAAGAAAGGATTCGGGCTTTGACCACATCCTGGCGGGGATAGCGGCCAGGAGGAATGTCGCGATAGGATTCTCTCTGGCACCGCTTCTCGGGGCGAACCTCTACGAGAGGGTGCAGATACTCCGCTTTATGGCCAAGACATGGCAGCTCGTTGACAAGTATTCGGTCCCGAGATTCATCACGAGTTCGGCCGAGACCAAATGGCATGTCCGCTCTCCGAGGGATCTGATGAGCCTTGGAATAAACATTGGTATGGACATTCCAAAGGCCAGAGCCAGCCTGAACTTCTATCCGAGGAGAATTTTGAGGCGCCTCTAAACGGTGTCGTCTCCACTGTTCTCTGCATTGTTTTGTGATTTCCTTTTAAATCTCGCCCAAAGTATCAAAAAATATTGTCGTCATTGTGTCAAAAACATCGATGAAAGAAGCGAGGAGAAGCCTTCTTCAATAACTCTGTCAAGTTTAATAACTAAAGAGAATATTCATTACCAAAAATTATGTCGAAAAATATATAAACAGTCACCCTTAGTGTTGAACGGTGGTTTGATGGAACCCCTTCACAATCCCATATACCTCACCGTTGCGTTCAAACAGGCTGGGGAGACGGCCCTCTCCGACAGGGGCATGGATCTCAAATACAGCAGGGAGGAGAACCCGACCGTTAGAGAGCTGGAGCACAGACTCGCGTCCCTGGAGGGGGGAGTTGATGCCATCGCCCTTAACAGCGGGATGGCGGCCATAAGTCTCCTCTACGTGAGCACTCTATCGGCAGGAGATGAGGTTTTGTTGCCGATGGAAGGTTACGGAACCACCATACAGCTTGCTGAGGAACTCTCGAAGTTTGGGGTGAGGGTTAAACTTGTCTACCCGAGTGCCGATTCCCTTGTGGACGCGATGGGTGAGGGAACCAAACTCGTGCTCGTGGAAACCATTACCAATCCTACCCTCAAGGTAATCGACGTGGAGAAAGTAGTAAAGAGAGCGAGAGAAGTGGGCGCCACGGTTATAGTCGACAATACCTTTTCCCCCCTTGTTTTCAGGCCCCTTAAACTCGGTGCCCACGGGGTCGTCCACAGCCTCACGAAGTACATAGCGGGTCACAACGACGTCCTCGGTGGGGCGCTGGTATGGGGTGCCCTTGAAGGGGAGGAGCTGTGGCACTGGAGACGGCGGTTGGGGTCGATAATCCAGCCTCTAGACGCGTGGCTTACAATACGGGGGGTGAAAACCCTTGAGCTCCGTTTCGAGAGGCAGAGCAAGAATGCGCTGGCGATAGCGGAGTTCTTGAGTGAGCATCCAAAGGTTAAGGCCGTGCACTATCCTGGACTCAGAGACGACGAATATCATGGCATTGCCAGGAAACTGTTCGAACGCCCTCTTTTCGGAGGTGTCGTTAGCTTCAGACATGCCGGTGGAAAAAACGGGGCCAAAGACTTTCTCTGCTCGTTGAGGAGGGTCTTCCCATCCCCTTCCCTCGGAGGAGTGGAGAGTCTCGCGTCTTACCCGATCATAAGCGCCGCCAAGACGATGCCATCTGAAAGAAGGGAGTTACTCGGAATAACAGCCGATTTGATCCGCCTTTCAGTGGGAATAGAAGATTTGGATACTCTCATAGAGGATCTCGACAGAGCCCTCGGGGGGTGAGAACTCTCAGAGTGTATACGTGTCCAAAGAACCTGCTTAACGGCCCGTGTGGAGGAGCGCTTGGGGAGGTATGCGAAGTGGATGGAAGGGACTGTCCCTGGACGAGCACCATGGCCAAAATTGCACGGGTTGAACCTGCCATGATCTTTGAGGAACACCCCCTACTGCTCGAACTTGAGGATCTCGTAAGGGGGGATAGTGAGCCAAGGGCCTCGGTTTTCTGGAAGAATCTGGAGAGGGGAAAGGCTTTCAGCGTCGAGTTCCCTATAGCGGCGGTTAGGGAAGAGGAGGACGTTGTGAGAGTCCTCGGGAGGGTCGAGGCAGATCTCCTGACGGTACCCGACAACCCCCTCGGTTATCCACATGTAGATCCAGTTGCTTTTGGCACTTACTTGAAGGTTCTCGGTGGCAGGGCCGGTGTCATGCCCCACATAACTGCGAAGGACAGAAACCTCTCGGCAGTGGCGTCGGAGCTCAGAACGGCTCAGCTCTTCAACTTTGAGGCAGTATTGCTTGTTACGGGAGACTGGCCGGGACATGGAGTCCCCAGTAAGCCCGTCTTCGACCTCGATTCCGCCAACCTGATACGTTTGGCGAGGATAGTCTTTGCTGGGGTCATGCCTACGAGGGAGGTTTTTGACGTTGGAAGCAGGCCCCGGGTTCTCGGGGGCATGAACCCCCATTACAGGCCCCGGGTCGAGGCGAGAAGAATGGCGAGGAAGCTTATAGCAGGGGCTGAGGCCTTCGTTACCCAGGTGGTGGCAACGAAGGAAAGCGTTAGCGGAATTAAGGCTATCCTTGAGGAACTGGGGAAATACGGGGAGTTTGAGGTCCCCCTCGTTGTCTCCCTCCTCTACCCCATCGAGGACTGGGTGAAGCCCCTGCTTGAGAGGATGGGAATCCCCACAGGAGAAGAGACGTTTGAAGAGCTCATTGAGGAGGTGAAGGCTTTGGACGTTGGGGGTGTGAACCTCATAGTCCTTTCAAGGGATGTTGGGGAATGGTTAAGACTTGAGGAAGAGGCGAGGAAAATTGTAGAGGGGGTGTTTGGATGATAGTGCCTGCCCTGATAGGTGGTCTTCCAAGACCAGTTTCGTTGTCGAAAAAGCTTGAGCAGTACTATCTCGGTAGACTTGGAGAGGAGAAGTTGGAGGAGGCATACCGGGCGCACACGAAGAGGGCCTTTGAAAACCTCCGGAAGGCCGGTATACGTGTGATAACCGACGGTCTTTACAGGTGGGATGATATATTCAACCCCTTCATAAGATTCGTCGATGGGGTTGAGGTTAACGGGCTCTTCAAATTCTACGAGAACAACTTCTTCTACCGCTCCCCCGTTGTGAGGGGAGAGCTGTCACTGAGGGATAATCCCATTCCCGAGTGGCTCAGCGTGGCCCTCGACTTGAAGGAGGAAGTTTACCCTGGCGCCACCCTCAAAGCGGTGCTTCCGGGCCCTGTTACCCTCGCATATCACTCGATCAACGAAGCCTACAAGAACCTTGATGAGCTTGTGGAGGCCTATGCGGAAGTTCTTAGGGAACTCCTGAAGGACCTTCCCCTGGAGCTCGTTGAGCTCCAGGAGCCTGCCCTTGCAGCGGAGCTTTCCCGGGCCACAAAGGAAAAAACAGATGAGGTAACGCCGGATCTCGCAAAGGCAGTGATTGAGAGGCTTGCGAGGGTGAAGCGGATCTGGGTTGTCACGTACTTCGGAACCCCGAGGGTTCTTCCCGAGGGGGTCATCCTAAACGTTGACCTGGTCGAGGGAAGCGTTCCCCAGGAGTACCGCGGAGAGTTGGGAATCGGAGTGGTTAACGCAAGGGAGACGAAGATGGAGCGGCGCGACAGACTCGTTGATCGCATTAAGCCCCTCCTGAGAAAGCATGGCAAGCTCTACGTGACGCCGAACACACTCCTTGATTTCCTTCCTGAGAGTGTGGCGTGGAGGAAACTAAAACTCCTTGGAAAACTGGGGGGTGAGTGAAGTGGAGCTTCCCATACTTCCGACGAGTATAATAGGCAGTTACCCAAAACCCAGGTGGCTCCTCAGGATGTACAGTCTTTACGAACTCGGAAGGCTCCCCAAGGAGGATTTTGAGGAGGCAGTGAAGGATGCGAGCGTTTCAGTGTTGAGGGAACATGAGAGGGCTGGGATAGATATCCCGTGGGATGGTGAGATGGGAAGGAGTGAGATGACCGAATACTTCACCGCCAAGATATCCGGTTTTAGGTTCTACGGCCCCGTGAGGGTGTGGGGTAACGCCTATTTCAACAAAGCCGCCGCTGTCTCAAAGCTCGAATACAGGGAGCCCCTCGTCCTGGAGGAGTTCGGGTGGGTCAAGGCCAATACGACGAGGGAGATAGTCAAGGTTCCCATAACCGGGCCCTACACCATAGCGGAATGGAGCTTCAACGAGTATTATCCCAGCAAGGAAGAACTGGCATTTGATCTCGCTAAAATCCTCAACAGGGAGTTTAAAGCCCTTGAGAGGGAGGGCGCCAGTTTCATTCAGATAGACGAGCCCGCGATGCTGAATCACCCAGACGAGGTGCCCATGGCCGTTGAGGCTATTAACAGGGCCGTCAAAGGGGTAAAGGTCAAGTTCGGGCTCCACGTCTGCTACTCCAACTACCATCTCTTTGCGGATTACTTCGATGATATCAAGGTCAGCCAGTTCGCCCTTGAATTCGCCAACAGGAACTTCAGGGACATGGACTACCTCAAAAAACTAACTCATCAGGAGCTTGGTTTTGGGGCGGTGGACGTTCACAATCCTCGGGTAGAGAGCCCTGAGGAGGTTGCGAAGGCCATCCGGAAGGTAATGGAATACATCGAGCCCGAGAGGCTCTACGTGAATCCCGATTGTGGCCTGAAGCTCCTCGACCGCAGGATAGCCTACCAGAAGCTCGTGAACTTGGTCAAGGGCGTCCAGATCGTGAGGAGGGAACTCGCGAGGAGTGGAAAGGAGACGGTACCCTTTAGGAGGTCGGTTTGATGATATGTTCCTGGGGCAGGTTCGTTGTCAAGTTTGGGGGGAGCTCAGTTAGGGACAACTTTGCGGAGGCAGTATCTTTCGTCCAGCGTCTCTGGGATGGGAACGATGTTGCGGTGGTCGTTTCGGCCCTCAAGGGAACAACGGACGCCCTGCTTGAAGTGGCCTTGGGCCACATCTCTGGTTATGAACTCCTGGAACTCCATAGGGCCGCAGCCGTCAGGGGGGGCATAGACCCCTCCGTCCTCTCCCCTGTATTCAAGGAGCTCAAGGAAGTATTCCCTTTGAGGGAGTCCTTCCCCTCAACTGAGGCGTTCATAGACCATGTGCTGTCATTTGGGGAGCTTCTTTCGGGTATACTCTTCGTTGAGGCCCTGAGGAGGAGGGGGATTCCATCCGTGCTGTTTGAGCCGTGGAACGTTATAAAGACCGACGGGCGCTTTGGGAACGCTGAGATAGATTTCTCTGAGAGTGCAAAGGCTGTGGGTGACGTTAGGGATGCCCTTGAGGACGGAGTGGTCCCAGTGATCCCTGGGTTCGTAGGTGGATTTGGGGAGTTCAGAACGACCCTTGGTAGGGGTGGCAGTGATTACACTGCCTCGGCCCTCGGAGGGCTCCTCGACGCGACTGGAGTCTTTATAATGAGCGATGTGGACGGAATCTACACTGCCGATCCTCGGAGGGTCATCCTGGCGAAGCTCATACCTTCAGTCTCCAGGAAAGAGGCGTCACTTGCAGCAAAGCTTGGAATGAAAGCCCTCCACCCGAAGGCGGTCGATGCATCGGGGGGGAAACCGATATACCTTGGCAGAACAAGGGACTGGCACATAGGGACCCTCGTGGGAGAGAAGAGTTCGGGAATGCCGATAGTGACTCACAGAATTGAGGGGGAGCGTGGTATCGTGAGCGTCGTTGGGGTTGATTCCCTTCCAGGCTTCGACTTCGAGTATGGGGAGGAGAATGGGGTCCCCTGGGTTTCGGTGACCGTCCCAAGGCTCCGTGTCGGGAGCACTTTGAACTCCATTCACTGGGAGGTTGTGGGAAACAGGTTAGTCCCGCCGGGGACGTTGTCAAGTGTTCGGGTGGAAGCCTTGGCATCAACTTGAAAATTTAAATCTTTGCCGTATTTGGGGCTTTCACTTGTCAGATATCTGAAAAACTTTGAAAAAGCCTTATATTGTCGTGGAACTCCCCTATCCCGGGTGGTCAGCCATCGGTGATCGAGAAACTCAGCGTTGTCAAGTTCGGGGGAAGCTCGGTGAAGAACCACTTCTGGAGTGCCTTAAAGTTAGTTGAGTATCTCCTCGATGGAGGCAGGCTGGTAGTAGTGGTTTCTGCCCTCAGGGGCGTTACGGAGAAGCTTTTGAGGCTTTCGGAGTGGCCTGATTGGGACGTCTACGAGAGCATTGTACTCGAGCATTCGATAATAGCCGACAGGCTCGGGGCCGAGATAGACCCTCTCCTGAGGGAGCTCGAAGCGGCAGTGGCGCGGCGCAGATACGATCCAGTGTGGAGGGATTACATCCTCTCCTTCGGAGAGAGGCTTTCGGCAGTACTCCTGGCCCAGGCCCTGAAAAACGAGGGAATTCCCGCGGTTTCTGTTGATGCATGGAGCGTCCTGATGCTGAAGGGGAACTTTGGGTCTGCAGAGGTGGATTTTGAAAGGAGCCTGCCTCACGCGGTGAAGTTAAGGGAAGCGGCACGCGACACCGTCCCCGTGGTCACTGGGTTCATAGGAAATCTCAACGGCAGAGTGGCGACCCTTGGTAGGGGTGGCAGTGATTACACTGCCTCAGCTCTCGGAAGGCTCCTCGATGCGAGGGCCGTTCTGATAATGAGCGACGTTAGGGGAATCTACACTGCCGATCCAAGGCTAGTGCCGGGGGCGAGGCTCTTTCATTTTATTTCAAGGGAACGGGCACTACTTGCGGCAAAACTTGGAATGAAAGCCCTCCACCCAAGAACGCTTGAACCAATCGATGGTATTCCCCTGATACTCGGTAAAACTGAGGACTGGCGCCTTGGAACTCTCGTCTCGGACTTCGGGGACGAGTGGCCCATAGTGACTTACAGGACAGAGGGCGAGATGGCGCATATCTTTGTTGTGGGCGTCGAAGAAGTCCCTGGGTGGCACGGAAAAAGGGGTAGTGGTTACTTCTCCATTACAGTGGAGAGGGAGGAGCTCGCCCCTGTGCTTAGAGAAATCCACGGGGTGGTTTTTGATGAAAGTTCGGGTTCACGCCACTATAGCGAACTTTGGGCCCGGGTTTGACGTCTTTGGAGTTGGCATAGGCGACCCCTACGACGAGCTCAAGTTTAGAGAATCGGGAGAATGGGAGATCCGGGTGGAGGGATTTCCCGTACCCGAGGATGGCAGAAATGTGGCTTTAGTGTCTGCTAAGGCCCTCTCAAGACTCGTGGGGCAGGAAATCGCTTTAAGCATGAGGCTGTCCAAGGGAATACGCCCCAAGAGCGGACTTGGAAGCTCCGGAGCCTCTTCCCTTGCGGGGGCAATGGCAATGGCAAGGGTCCTTGGGGTGGACGATGAGAGGATTATACTCCGCGCCGCAATGGAGGGGGAGAGAGCGGCATCTGGTAGTGCGCACGGTGATAACGTCGTCCCCGCCTATTACGGGAACTTCACGGTCATAGAATCCCTTGAGCCGCTGAGAGTGTGGTCTGTCCCCGTGGATTTCAGGCTCGTTGCGGTTCTGCCGGACGTGGATATACCAACGAGCGAGGCCAGGAGGCTACTGCCCGATGAAATCCCCATAGGTGATGCAGTCAGGAACGTTGCCCTCGCGAGTTCTCTTGTCCTGGCTCTAAAGGAGGGTGATTTGGAGGCGGTGGGGAGGCTCCTTGATGACAGGATTGCCCTTCCGTACAGGAAGAGGTTGATGCCGTGGTATGAAACCGTAAGGAGAGCTGCCCTCGAGGCGGGTGCCTACGGTTTTTCCGTTTCGGGCTCCGGGCCGGCAGTGTTCGCGATAGGCGATGATGTCCGTGAGATTGGAAAGGCTATCTCCGAGGCGTTTAAGGAGATGGGTATAGGTTCGGAGGTTTACATTACAAAGGCTGGAAGGGGTGCCCTATGGTTTTGAAGTGTATTGAGTGTGGTAGGGAATACGATGAAACCGAACTCCGGTACCGCTGCGATTGCGGGGGACTGCTTGAGGTGGTAACCGATCTCGAAAGGGTGGAGAACGTTTTTGATGGAAGGGACGTGACCCTGTGGAAGTACGAGAGCTGGCTGCCCGTGAGAAAGAGGGTCAGCCTGAACGAGGGGGGAACCCCGCTCTATCGTCTTAAAAACCTTGAGAAGAGTTTGGGGGTCGAACTTTACGCCAAGAACGAGGGGGCGAATCCAACGGGTTCCTTTAAGGATAGGGGAATGACGGTTGGCGTTTCAAAGGCCCTTGAATTGGGGATGGACAAGGTAATATGCGCCTCCACGGGGAACACTTCGGCTTCCCTCGCAGCTTATGCGGCCAAGGCAGGAATCAGTGCATACGTCCTCGTCCCGAGCGGAAAAATAGCCCTCGGGAAGCTTGCACAGGCCATAATATACGGGGCGAAGGTGGTGCCGGTTAGGGGGAACTTTGACGATGCCCTGCGGGTCGTCGTGGAGGCGAGTCGCGAGCTCGGGGTCTATATGCTGAACTCCATAAACCCCTTTAGGCTTGAGGGGCAGAAGACCATAGCCCTCGAGATATACGACCAACTCGGCTTCGTTCCCGATAACATCGTACTTCCCGTTGGAAACGCGGGAAACATATCGGCGATATGGAAGGGTTTTAAGGAGCTCTATGCAAGCGGTATAACTGACAAACTTCCGAGGATGATAGGAATCCAGGCGGAGGGGGCCGCACCGCTCGCTAAGGCGTGGAAGAGTGGAAAACCTTTCGAACCAGTGGAGAAGCCCGAGACGGTGGCGACTGCCATAAGGATAGGCAACCCCGCCAACTGGCCGAAGGCATGGCGTGCCGTTGAGGAATCAGGCGGCCTCTTCGAAAGCGTCAGCGACGATGAAATACTCCGAGCCCAGGAGCTTCTCGCAAGCGGGGAGGGGCTTTTCGTCGAGCCCGCCTCGGCCACCCCCCTGGCTGGGCTAATGAAGCTTCTCGAAAACGGGGAACTGGATCGGGATGAGAGCTACGTCCTCATAACCACCGGGCACGGACTCAAGGATCCAAACGTTGTGGTGAGTCGTTTCACCCTTCCAGAGCCGATAGAGCCCACCTTGGAAGCGTTCAGGGAGGTGATGGGATGAAGGTGGCGGTACTCGGAGCCACGGGGATGGTGGGCAGAACCTTCGTGAGGCTCCTTGAGGGACACCCGTGGTTTAGGCTGGAGGTTCTCGTAGCCTCTGAGAGGAGTGCCGGCAAGCCCTACGGCGAGCTCGTTGGTGATTCCCCAGAGGAATTCAAGGATATTGAGGTTACGGCCTTGGGGGACTTCCTTGAGAACCCGGCGGTAGATTTAGTCTTCAACGCCCTCCCGGCGTCCCTCTCCCGGGAGGTGGAGGAGAAGCTCGCCGAGGAGGTGCCTGTCTTTACAAACGCGAGGAGCCACCGCTATGATGAAGACGTTCCAATTCTTGTTCCAGAGGTCAATGGGCAGCACCTGAAGCTCGTTGAGGTTCAGAGAGAGAACCGAGGCTGGGACGGCTTCATAGTAACGAACCCGAACTGCTCCACGGCCATATTGACGGTCTCCCTTGCCCCCCTCCGGGAGTTCGGAATAAGACGCATCAACGTCGCCACGATGCAGGCCATAAGTGGGGCCGGCTTTTCCGGTCTTTCGGCCCTTGCCATACAGGACAACGTGATTCCCCTAATCAGTGGCGAGGAATGGAAGATTGAAAACGAGAGTCGGAAGATACTCGGGGAATTCAAGGGGAACTCAATAGAGCCCGCCGCCTTTGAGGTGTCCGCCATAGCTACCCGTGTTCCAGTGTTGCATGGCCATACCGAGGCGATTTTTGTTGAACTCGAGGGGGGAAGTATCGAGGAGCTCCGTGAGGCCTTTGAGTCCTTTGATCCTTTAAGGGACCTCAAGTTGCCCAGCTATGAAAAACCGGTGATCTACACTGAGGTCCCCCAGCCAAGACTTCACAGGGACAGGGGGAAGGGACTGACTGTTACGGTGGGAAGGCTCGAAGGAAAGGAAGGCTCCTTCAAGTACGTTGTGACTGGGCATAACTTAGTCCGCGGGGCTGCCGGGGGCTCCCTTTTGAATGCAGAACTGGCCAAAAAGCTTGGATATTTAAAATAAAAGGAGGTCAACCGAGGGCCGGAAATTGCTCCGGTTCGTAGTCCTCGAGCTTTCCGTCGAGGTAGTCCTCGTAGCCTTTGAGGTCAAGGAAACCGTGTCCGCTGAGGTTGAAAAGGATGACTTCCTCCTTACCCTTCTTCTTTGCCTCCAAAGCCCTGTCTACAGCTCCTTTTATCGCGTGAGCGCTCTCCGGTGCAGGAATTATGCCCTCGGTCTTTGCAAAGAGTTCAGCGGCCTTGAAAACCTCGTTCTGATGATACGCCACGGGTTTTACAATGCCGTGGTTTATGAGCACGCTGAGCGTTGGGGCTAAGCCATGGTAGCGCAAACCACCGGCGTGAATCGGCGGAACGTAATAGGTGTGACCGAGGGTGTGCATCTTCATCTTCGGAGTATATCCGCCTGAGTCGCCGAAGTCGTATTTGTAAACTCCCCTCGTCATGCTCGGTGCAGCTTTTGGTTCAACGGCTATGAATTCGTAGTCTGCCTTTCCGTTTAGGACATCCCTTACGAAGGGGTAAGCTAAGCCGGCGAAGTTGCTTCCACCGCCCACACAGCCTATTATAACGTCTGGCTCCTCAAATTCTTTAATCTGTTCTATGGCTTCCAAACCGATGACCGTCTGGTGCATGAGCACGTGATTGAGGACGCTTCCGAGGGCGTAGCGCGCTTTTTCGTCGTGCAGGACGTCTTCTATTGCTTCGCTTATCGCTATTCCTAAGCCGCCGGGATGGTTCGGATCCTCCTCTAAGAACTTCCTTCCTATTTCAGTCCTGTCACTTGGACTGGGGTAAACCTCTGCCCCGTAGAGGCGCATTATCGTCTTCCTGTAGGGCTTCTGCTGATAGCTCGCCCTCGCCATGTAAACGCGAACCTTCAATCCCAGGAAGGCCCCCGCAAGACTCAAAGCGGTTCCCCACTGGCCGGCACCTGTTTCCGTTACGAGCCTCTCTATTCCCTGCTTTTTGGCATAATAAGCTTGGGCTAAAGCTGTGTTGATCTTGTGGCTCCCCGTTATCGTTGCCCCCTCGTACTTGAAGTAAATCCTTGCTGGTGTTCCAAGGGCTTCCTCAAGCTTCGTGGCCCGGAATAGCGGCGTTGGGCGGCCAATCTTTGCGTAGATTTTCCGAACATCGGGGGGTATCTCGATGTAGCGCTCAGTGCTAATCTCCTGTTTGACGAGCTCCTCCGCGAATATTCTCAGGAGTTTCTCCGGTTCCATAGGTTCGTTTGTTTCGGGATCGAGGGGCGGTGCCAGGGGCTCTGGAAGGTCGGGCAGTATGTTGTACCACTTCTTGGGTATTTTTTCGTCCGACAGAACGGCTTTCATTCTACCACCTCCTGATATAACTTGTTGGAAAGAACTCCCAAAGATGAGGGAATAAGCATGGAGTATGAGGGGCGTCCTACCTCAGGGGGCACGCCAAAAACAATCCCACCCAAGTGCTTTCGGGCTCGTTAGGGGACCTTCAATGCCAAAAACGATCACTCCTTGACCTCATGGCTCATCGTGGTATGAAAACTGACCGGACTTAATAACTTTTACTGATCTTCCCTTGGAGAAGTGTCCAATAATCCAGGATTTGGAGGGGGTACTTTTGTATAAAAATCAAAAGGGGACTTGACACCTCTTACCTGCCCTGGAGCACCTTGACTACGAGGGTCACGTCCTTTTCCCTACCCTTCAAAACGACCAGGCTGTAGTAGTCTCCGCCGTAGTTCCGCAGAATTTCAAGCTTTCTGTCCGACTTCTCCAGCAGGTAACGGGCATATTCCGCCTGTTCCCTTTGGGCGTATGTTAGGACGAGGACTTCAACGCCATTCCCCGCGTCTATCCTGAAAGAGAACTTTCCGAGGTACCAATCAGGTAGTGGCCCAGTCCAGTTCGCCTGTTCTACACTCAGGTTCTGCTCTATCATTTTCTCGCCTATTTGGAGGCTTATCGCCCTCGCTACACTTTCGGGGGAGGGGGTTACCAGGGCCCGAGCAGTTGAGGGATCCTGGCACAGCCAGTGTTTTCCTGCCGCATCCATAACCTCTGGATAGCTTCCCCTTATCCCTATGAACTGGTTTTCAGAGTATGCCAGGTAGTACGTTCTGTTCAGGGAGACGCTCTCCCACACACTCCACTGACAGCTGGTGTTGCTCCAGTTTCCCATCACCATTGAATAGCCGAGGTTGAGCAACTCCCGCTGGAACTCGCCGTAGAGCTCTGCGGCGTTGGCCAGCGTTTCGTTGGCAATTTCCACACTTCTCTCTGGAGTCCAGGTAAGGTTGTTCGCCACGGGCGGATCTATAAGTCCCCAGTAGGGGGGTTTTGGAACGACTTTCACTTCGTTTTTGGAGTGCATCATTATTAAAGCTCCCACGATCACCAGAATGAGGGAAACCGCACCGAGTATCCTTCTGTCCATACCCACCACCGGCCCAACTCTCGCCTTGGGGTTTATAAGCAACTCGCCGGGGAGCCTCGTTCTGGCGATGGTTTCTTCCTATGCAATTTCAGTCTGTTCGTAGGGGTTCTCCCCCCGCCTGTGCCTGACCAGTAGGCTGTAGAGGAATTCCTTTAGAGCTGGGCTCATTTCATCGTCGAGCAGTAGGTCAGCGGTGCCGGAGTATTCCTTCTCGGCGGTTGTCAGCAAAAGGGCCATTCCAGGGCTGAGGTTCTCGATTATGCCCCTCACAATTTCTGGGTAGATTTCCTCCTCAATTTCCTCATCGCTCTCTATGGTGAGGTATATAACGAAGCCTCTCATCTGGACCGCGAGAACGAACTCATTCTCGCTTATCTCAAAGAACGAGAAGTTGTATTCTCTTGAAGAAATCCTGGCGAGAAGGACGCCCTTTATTGATACCGTAATCGGTTCGCCATCGATTTCAAACACGAGGTCCTTAGCAAGCTCTCTCCGGGAGATTGAATACAAGTTTTCCAGACCCATGACATATCCCACGCCCTTGGGGATAAAAGCCTTTCGTCAAACTTTTAACCTGTTAGGAGAAACACACCCTGGTGATGTCATGAGATTCGTCTCTTTCATATCTTCACTGATCGTTGGAGTGTCCTTTTTCCTTCCCTGGTTTAATCTTCCGTCTGGTGATGCGTATACCTTCTGGGCGATTCTCTCGAAGTCAATTGAGGGCTCCTTTTCTTGGTTGAATCCTTCAAGTGCTTCATCCTTAGTGGTTTATGTCGTTTTTTTCGCTGGGGTTCTGATGGTGTTTCTTGGTGTTCTCTTCGGACTTTTGGGAGGCAGGACTGGTCCCGCCTTAGGGATCTTGGGGATACTGGTTTTTAGTGTGGTAAGCAGGTACATCTACGGCCCCGGCTTTGGGGGAATAATCGGGGCAGGATACCTCATGGCCTTGGCGGGTTTCATCTTCGGCCTCCTCTTCGCGGGGGGCGAGTATCTCTAATCCACGACCTCTATGATTTCTCCTCCTCCCGGTGGAAGGGCCGCGTTTAATTCCTCTTCCCTGACTCTGTAGCCCCACTTCTCCAGTATTCCGCGTATCTTTTTGACGAGTTCGCCTTTTTTCATCCTCCCAGGTCCTATTACGACGTATCTGGTGGTGTGTGCTTTGATCGCGTTAACCGGCGCGCAGACGACGAAATCCTCGCCCTCATAGTTGATTACCCCGACGGCGAGCTTGAGAGGCAAACCATGGAGCCAGTTCCTCTTTCCATATACCATGAATGCCCCCTTGCCGAGGTACTCGCCGCTGGGAGTCTGCTTGGTGACCTGGCTCGGATGTGCCCAGTATGCGTCCTCGCTGTAAACTCCCCTACTCCAGGCCTTGCTCATTGAAACCGCGAACTGACAGGCCTCAAAGATGGTCTTTTCTCCCGCCTTTTGGCCGTCCTTAATGACTACGTGCGGAGCTCCGTAAACATCTGCATGACAGTAGAGGTCGTTCTCGTCCATGTGCCTCTTTATGAGAATCTCATTGGTGCTTGCATCTTTGCCCCCTAATACGAGAAAGCCCTCGCTCGAAACGAACCAGCGGAACTTCTCGAACCACTTTTTCCTTCTCCGCTCTATGCGCTTGACGTTCAGTTCCTTCTTGAGCTCCTCCTCGATGAGCCCCTCTATCTCGCTTAGCTTCCTCTTCGTGTCCTCGTAGGCCTTAAGCGCTCCCTCGTACTTGTGGCGGAACTTCTTAGCCTTCTCGTAGTAGAGCTCCGCATTTTCCCCTATGCTCCTGTTGAGGTAGAGCTTTACCTTTTTTCCATCGAGCTCTATAGTCACCGCCTTCTCCTTTGGGTCTATGGCTTTAACCATGAGCGCTATTTTGTTGCCGGCTTTCCTGCCTTCCTCTATCCTCTTCCTAAACTCCCCCCAGCCGAGCTTCTCGGTGGCCTTCCTGAATTCTTCCAAAAGTCTTTCGATGAGGGAATAGTTCGCGTAGATCAGGTCCCCGATCTCCTGGTTGTTCTTCGCCCCCTCCTCGAAGCCCTTCAGCATCTCCTCCTGCTTCCTGAGCGTGGCCAAAAGTGCCCTCTTCTTCGCTTCGAGCCTCTTCGTCTGCTCGACCCTCGCCTTCTCAAGGGTTATCTTCCCGAAGTATTCATCCAAGGCCTCGCTGAAGGTGGTAAAATAGCGCTTCTCGAACCCCTCGTAGATTCTCAGCTCGATTGGAACGACATCATGCAGGTTCCCGTCCTTGAGGACTATGTTCGGCTTTGCCTCATCGTTGAAAGTTTCCATCATCGCCTCGTAGACTTTCATTAGGTCTTTGTCACTCAGCTCTTTAACCGGCGTCGTCTTGTCGAAACCGGCCCGGATGGATATCTCTTCCGCGTACATGCCGCCCATGTTGAGCTTCCTGGCCAGGGCACGCACGAGTTCGAGTTCTTCCTCCTCACGTATCAGCTCGATGAACCTCTCTCTCGTTACCTCCAGAGGGTTCTCCCTTGCTGGCGGGAACCTGTATTCAGCCTTCGGCATTATTCTTCTGTCCTTGTACTCCTCGTAGCGTAACGCCGCAACGATTTTGTTCTCCCCGTCAACGAGTATGACGTTTCCCCTCCTGAATAGCTCGCCGATGAGGGTGTAGTCGCCTATTCTGATCTTCACAATCCTATCGAACTGGTGCTGCTCTATTTCATCGATGAATCCCCCGCTCAGGTGTTTCCTCAGGAGCATGGTGAAGCTCGAGGGGCTTTTGGGGGCTTCCTTGACGTAGCTCGTTAGATGGAACCTCCTGCCTGCTTGGAGAATCAGGTCCGCTCTCCCCTCCTTTGTTCGAAGCTTTATCCTTATCTCGTCGCCGTCGTGGTAAACCTTATCAACGCGAGAGCCAACGAGTGACTGTAGTTCCCTCACGATGTAGCGTATATCGACACTGCTCATCTCCTCCTTCATTCTCCCACCCCTTTCAGTTTGAGCGTTCCGTTTAAACCTCTTCCCCTGTTATTCGAAAGACTTTTCTCACCTTTCACCAAAGTGTTTTGTGGTGCACCATGAAAAAGGTTGAGGCAATTATTAGGGGAAACGATTTCAACCGCGTGAAGAACGCCCTCAAGCAGGTCGGCATCGTACCACTAACCGCTTACCCCGTCCAGGGAAGAGGTGTCCAAGGTGGTGTTCCTCCCTACGACCTTCTTCCAAAGATAAAGCTTGAGGTAGTCGTGAAGGATAAGGATGTGGAAAAGGTGATCGAGACAATCATTAGGAACTCCCGTAGTGGTGTTCCCGGCGACGGCAAGATATTTGTAATCCCCGTTGAGGATGCCATCAGGGTAAGAACTGGGGAGAAGGGAAACGAGGCCCTCTACTGAGGGGCTTTTTCAGAGGAAAGCGTGTCTGTGCTTGTAGAGCATGTAGCTGGCGTAGAGCAAAAGTGACATGCTGGCTATTCCGGAGAGTGCCACAAGGACTACCATCCCCTGGGCAAATGCAATGCTCCTGCCGAGGGCTTCCGCTATTCTCTGGATTTCTTCTGGATGAGTGAAGGCATAGATTCCGTACCTTATGGAAAATGCGCTCACAACTATTGGAATTGGCATCACTGCGAAGGCGAGGAGGAGCCCCATCGACCCCCTTTTCCTGAGGCTGAGCATCGCGAGAAGGGTGGGGATGACGAGTATTAGTGCAGTTAGGGCGTATGCCACTCCGTAGAACCCAGAGACAATGTAGTAGGGTATCATTCCAAAGAGAAACGCCCTGTAAGCCTTTTGGAGTTCCCTAACCTTCCCCGAAAAATCGTAGGGTGCGACCTTTGAGTAGCGCGCCATCGTGGAGACGAGGTTCATGTACTCCTTTTCTCCGGCCTTCTCTATGAACTTATCCGTTGTGCTGTTCTTCAACTTAACGGCCCTTTTCAGGAAGAAATTGGCGAGTTCTTCGTTGTCTTCTATAACGTTCTCTGCGACTTTTAAAAAGTTGGTTTTAGCCTCCTCGAGGAGAACGAGAGCTTTCTTCTTGTTTTTATCGGATAGATTTTTGAGGGAGTCTATGCGTTTTTTTGTGTCCTCAAGCGTTTGAACAACGTCTCTAAGAACGTCTGGGCTTTTCATTTACACACCTCCCAAAGGTAAAAGAAAAGAAGGCTTTAAGCCTTTTGTTGTTTCTCATGGTGCAGGAGCTTTGTGATGCTCCAGTACATCATGATGAAAATAGTGCCCCATGCAAACGTCAGGAAAGCCAATGCTCCGGCGTCCATCTTCACCACCTCACACCCTTATGAGCACTTCGTTCTTCTCGAGTTCTTCCCCGTACTTCTTCTTGATGGCCATGTAGGCTTCTATTGCTCCAATGATGATAACCACGATTATCATTGCCCTTGATATTGTGACTGCATGCTTAGCGTAAGCCTCCGTCGTAGATACCAGAGCCTGGTTCTTGACAAGATCCTGTATGTACGCTGGTGAAAGGGTTATAACACCGTTCTTGATGTAATCCCAGGTGTTCCCGCCGAGGAGGATTAGCATGTAGAGTGGGGCTATGTACACCATGATTGGCTTGAACCAGCCGGGGATGTTGATGTAAGCTCCCTTGTGGAGCTCTTCCCAGAACCTGTCGATACCGAAGAGCCACAGACCCACCACGACATCGAAGAACCCGAGTATCACGAGGAAGTAGCTTCCAACCCACATGTCCATGTCAGTGAGGACCAGCAGGGTCTTGTCAAGGGCTATCGGCAGTCCGAGTATGAAGAGCCAGATGAAGACGAGCCATGTTCCCTTCTTCCTCTCGATGTGAATGTCCTCCTCAAGCATTGCCACGAGGTAGTTGTAGGTGGCTATTGCGGATGTGAATCCGGCGAACCAGAGCAGGAGGAACCAGAATGCACCGAAGATCTGTCCTGCGGGCATGTTCATGAAGACGTTGGGCAGTGACATGTACGCCAATCCTACGCCGCTCTTTATTGCCTTCTCCGGTCCAAGGTAGGCGAAGGCTATCGGAATTGCCAACGAACCACCGAGTATGACCTCTGCGAACTCGTTGAGCGAGACTGTTGCAAGACCGCTTAGAGCGACGTCGTCCTCCGGTCCGAGGTAGCTGGCGTAGTTGTGTATGATACCCATACCCAGGGAGAGGGTAAAGAATATCTGTCCTGCAGCGGCTAAGCTTATCTTGAAGAAGTTATGGCTCAGAGTCTGGAAGTCAGGCCGCCATATGTATTCGAGACCCTTGATAGCGCTCCATTCAGGCTTGACGGGTGAACCAAGGGTCAGTGCCCTTATGACAAGGATTATTGCGAAGACGTAGAGGGTCGGCATCATAACCTTGACCCATCTTTCTATACCCTTGCTGACACCCTGAGCAACGGCTATCCCGAGGATGACCATGGTCAGTCCCCAGAAGAAGAGTACCGCGTTGGTGTTACTGATGTAGCTTACGAAGAACTTGTATGTGTCCTGGCCGAAGTAGGCCCCCGTTAGGCTGTAGTATGTGTAGGCCGCAGACCACCCTATTATCTGGTAGTAGTAGGAACTGAGGAGTGATGCCACTGAGAATCCGAGGAGACCGCCTATCACACCAAGCCAGAGTGCGCCGCGCGGTTTGAGAGAATCCCTTGACATGAGGTAGAACATTGGTCCGAGGGTTCCGTGGCCGTACTTACCACCGTAGCGACCGATGGTCCATTCAATCCACATCACTGGAATTCCCAAGAAGAACAGTGCTATAAAGTACGGTATCATGAATGCGCCGCCACCGTTGCTTGCAAGCTGGTATGGGAACCTCCAGAAGTTACCCAAGCCTATTGCGTTTCCAGCCATGGCCAATATCAAACCCAACTTGGTTGCCCATTGGTCTCTGGGCTGTTCCACAGTGATCACCTCCATATAACTTGCTCTATAGTATACCCCTGTGCAGTTCAGTGGGGCACTATGTATAAAGAACTACCCTCTATAAAAAGCTTTTCCACGGTTCTTTTCGACATAAGACGATTTACTTAGCTTTAAAACTACTGACGGGGGCTTGTTGTCACTTTACTTGGTACTCAGGATAGGCGTAAGACTTTCATTGTCATATTTACAATGGGGAGATGATTATAATGAAAAATGTCCGAAGCTTAAAGGGGAGTTAAGGATTTAAGGGAAAAAGAGTAACGTCTGTGCCCGATGATTGGAACGTGAGTGAGCTGAGGAATGATGACCGACTTCTCCCTGAGGGCATTTACCTTCTTCTGTCCCTCGATAACTAAAATCTCTCGCCATGGGTCAATGATGTTTACACCTCTCCGAGTGCTTTTTGACTGTGATTTGGAGTTCGTTGTAGTTTTTGATGACTTTAGAGTATTTAAATGTTCATCAGTGTATAGAAAATTAGGGATGTACATCGCTTCTTTTTGCTTAAATTTTTTGGAGAGCCTTTATTTCTTTCGAAAATTTGAGGATCTAACTTTTTGTTTAGAATTGAGCTTTCTACTCGCTCTTTTTTCGAAAGGTTTAAATATGTAAATGCCTTAACCCATTTCGCAGATTACCGAAATTCGAGGTGGTAAGGATGGTCGAGATTGACCCGTTTGAGATGGCCGTTAAGCAGCTGGAAAGGGCTGCCCAGTTTATGGACATAAGCGAAGAGGCCTTAGAGTGGCTTAAGAGGCCCATGAGGATTGTTGAGGTCAGCGTTCCGCTTGAGATGGACGACGGTTCTGTTAAGGTTTTCACCGGTTTCCGTGTTCAGCACAACTGGGCGAGAGGTCCGACCAAGGGTGGTATAAGGTGGCACCCGGCCGAGACCCTCAGCACTGTTAAGGCTTTAGCAACCTGGATGACCTGGAAGGTCGCCGTCGTTGACCTCCCCTACGGTGGAGGTAAGGGTGGTATCATAGTCAACCCGAAGGAACTTAGTGAAAGGGAGCAGGAGAGGCTCGCTAGGGCTTACATCAGGGCTGTCTACGATGTTATAGGTCCATGGACTGACATTCCGGCTCCTGACGTCTACACCAACCCCAAGATAATGGCGTGGATGATGGACGAATACGAGACGATAATGAGGAGAAGGGGACCCGCCTTTGGTGTCATCACTGGCAAGCCTCCTGGAGTCGGTGGAATCGTTGCAAGGATGGACGCAACTGCGAGAGGTGCTGCGTTCGCAATAAGGGAAGCGGCTAAAGCCCTTGGCATGGATCTCAAGGGCAAGACCCTGGCGATACAGGGTTACGGTAACGCCGGCTACTACATGGCCAAGATTATGGGAGAAGAGTACGGCATGAAGGTTGTGGCTGTGAGCGACAGCAAGGGCGGCATCTACAACCCGGACGGCCTCAACGCCGATGAGGTTCTCAAGTGGAAGAGGGAGCACGGCTCAGTTAAGGACTTCCCGGGAGCAACCAACATCACCAACGAGGAGCTCCTCGAGCTTGAGGTGGACGTCCTCGCCCCGAGCGCCATCGAAGAGGTCATCACAGAGAAGAACGCCGACAACATCAAGGCCAAGATTGTAGCAGAGGTTGCCAACGGCCCGGTTACGCCGGAGGCGGATGAGATACTCTACGAGAAAGGCATCCTCCAGATACCGGACTTCCTCTGTAACGCCGGTGGTGTTACCGTCAGCTACTTCGAGTGGGTCCAGAACATCAACGGCTTCTACTGGACGGTTGAGGAGACCAGAAAGAGGCTCGACGACAAGATGACCAAGGCCTTCTGGGACGTGTACAACACCCACAAGGACAAGGGCATCCACATGAGGGATGCTGCCTACGTCGTTGCCGTGGGCAGGGTCTACGAGGCCATGAAGCACCGCGGATGGGTGAAGAAGTGATTTCTTCTCCCCTTTATTCGTTTCTTCCCCCTTGGATCTTGTATAGTCGCGCTATTGCCTGCATCGCCGCGGCAACCATTATGCCGGTAAAGATCATCCCAAGGAGGGGCAGAATAAAGGCCGCGAGAAATTTTGTGAGGGCCTTCGTCGGGACTATATCCCCATATCCAACAGTGTAAGCGGAAATGAAGGCAAAATATATGCCATCCCAGATGTTGATACTCTCTTGTCCTGCTATCACTATCCCAAGGACTGTTATTATGAGAAACAGGCCGAGGAGGATACTCCTTACGTAGTAGAGAACCCTTAAAAATTCATGAAAAAAGGTTCGAAAACCCACGAGTTCGAGCTCACCCTCATTCATAACTCACACCTTTGCCCAGTAATCCTTCTCCTCGACCATGGCGTTTATCATCTCCTCCTCGTCTTTGAACATGGTTCTCCTTGAGGGATTCTGCATGCCGTAGAACTCCATGAAGGGGCTCGGTCGTCTCTTGAACGGATAGTATAGGTATATTGCCGCAAGAGTTCTGTAAGCTTCGGCCATCTCGCTTATAACGCCGGCAGAAACGCCTTCTGCGTAGTGATAAACCGCTATGGCTTTGCTGACGTCAACCAGGTTAAAGTCCCTCTCGACGAGCTGTCTTCGGAGTATCTCTGTAGCTTGCTCTATATCATCTCTGTCCAGCTCTTCAACCTCTTCACCGTCGAGAAGGTGTTTTATCTTGATGCGCTTTATAGATGGGTCTCTGTTGACCTGAGCGTCGTATTCAGCAACGACCCACCAGTCGTCCAGCGCTCCCGGGTCAAGAACCGTGAAGTGCTCGCTCAGTTTGGTGTAAAAGTCCCTGACGCGGTGGTAGTACTCCTCCTCATGACCGGTCATCGGGTAGCTGAGGTAGACGAGGGGCTTCTCGTGTTCCCTGAAGAGAAGATCGAGGAAAACCCCCGGGGGGTGTCGTATTCCAAAGTGTAGTACGTACCTAACCTCCACACCCTCTTTCTTGAGCTCGTGGACGAGGGTTTTAACGTGGTTTATCGCGTCTTCCCTCCACATAACGAGGGTTGTCAGCTTTATGTTCTTGGGAAGTTTTCCAAAACGCTCGAACCATTCTGGGTCGTTTATTATCCTCCTTCTAACCGAGAGAACATCGTCGAGTATTATTATGACCCTGCTGGGCTTCAGGAGTTTTAGATTGCTGAGTGTAAAGCCTATAACGCTGCCGCTCCCCCATCGGAAAAGGCTTGGGGTAGAGACCACATGCTTTCCTTTGTCACTTTCGTCTATCTCTTCTCTGATCCTTTCAAAGGCCTTGTCGCGTATATCGTTCATAAGATTCTGGTGGTTTATTGCAAAGTCCAGAACGTTTTTCCGTGTTATTTTAACCCCCTCTTCCTTTCCAACTTCGCGGATGTAGTCAAAGACATGGTAGTAGGCGTAATCCTTCTCTTGAGCCATCCCAAGGGCTTCCATTAGGTACTCATCCCTCCCGTTGAGCGGGGGGCCAGTAACCAGTATTACCTCCTTCATGCCACCCACCTGCGTCCCTAATTGGACGAAACCTTTAAATACTATTCCCTGCAAAAGTTGGACTGCAGTGGTTCTTCTGTTCTAAACACATACCAGCAGGGGTGTTGTAATTGGCTGAGAAACTAAAGGGAACGACTACGGTCGGCATTGTGTGTACGGACGGCGTAGTCTTGGCCGCGGACAGGAGGGCATCGCTCGGCAACATGGTGCTCTCTGACAACGTCACGAAGGTTTTCCAGATAGATGACCACCTGGCTCTCGCCGGTGCGGGTAGCGTTGGGGACATTCTCAGCCTCGTCAGACTTCTCAGGGCTGAGACAAGGCTGTATAAAGCAAAGGCAGGGAAGGAGATGAGTGTCAAGGCCCTTGCGACCTTGACTTCAAACTTGCTCCACGGGAACAGGTTCATGCCTTATTTTGGGTGGTTTCTCATAGCTGGCCATACTGGAAAGCCGGCCCTCTACTCAATAGATATGGCGGGAGGCATTACTGAGGACAGGTTCACCGCCGCAGGCTCCGGAATGGAGTTTGCCTTTTCCATACTTGAGGACGGTTACAGAGACGGAATGTCCCTTGAGGATGGTGTAAGGCTTGCCCTGCGTGCTTTGAGGGCATCCACAAGGAGGGATGTCTTCACTGGAGGAGGGGTCCTGGTCGTGTCTGTAACGGCAGACGGATACAGGGAGTACTCTGAGGAGGAGCTGAAGGCTTTTCTCAAGTGAGGTGATGGAAGTGATCAGAAGGGAAAGCTCTGTCGATGAAATCCTGAGGGAAATCAAGGAAGTTATCTCTCAGATGGTTCCGCCATCAGCGAGGATAACGGATGTTGAGTTTGAAGGACCCGAGCTTGTGATATACGTAAGGAACCCGGAGGCCATAATGCAGGATGGGGACCTGATAAGGAACCTCGCCAAGGTTCTTAAAAAGAGAATAAGCGTTCGTCCCGATCCAGATGTTCTCATACCCCCTGAACACGCGGAGGAAATGATAAAGGAACTCGTTCCAAAGGAAGCTGAAATAACCAACATAAGTTTTGACCCCTCCGTGGGGGAGGTTCTGATTGAGGCCAAAAAACCCGGACTTGTTATCGGAAAGAACGGGGAGACCCTGAGGTTGATAACTCAGAGAGTCCGCTGGGCCCCCAGGGTTATAAGAACGCCTCCTCTCCAGAGTCAGACGATTTATTCCATACGACAGATACTTCAGGTTGAGAGCAAGGATAGGAGGAAGTTTCTGCGCCAAGTTGGGAGAAACATATACCGCAAACCAGAGGTTAAGAGTGAGTGGATAAGGATAACGGGGCTTGGTGGATTTAGGGAAGTTGGAAGGAGCTCTCTCCTTGTCCAGACCAACGAGAGCTATGTTCTCGTTGATTTCGGTGTCAACATAGCGGCAATGCGTGATCCCAAGAAAGCTTTTCCTCACTTCGATGCTCCAGAGTTCCGTTACGTGCTGAACGAGGGAATCCTCGATGCGATAATAATTACCCATGCCCACCTCGATCACTCCGGAATGCTTCCGTACCTCTTCCGTTACAAGCTCTTCGATGGGCCGATCTACACGACCCCTCCAACGAGGGACCTCATGGTTCTCCTTCAGCAGGATTTCATTGAAATTCAGAAAATGAACGGCGTTGAACCACTTTATCGTCCTAAGGATATCAAAGAAGTCATAAAACACACGATAACCCTTGACTACGGTGAGGTTCGCGACATAGCCCCGGACATGAGGCTCACCCTCCACAACGCCGGTCACATACTCGGTTCATCGATAGTGCACCTCCACATAGGTAACGGCCTCCACAACATTGCCATAACAGGGGATTTCAAATTTATCCCGACCAGGCTCTTCGAGCCAGCGGTGAGCAGGTTCCCACGCCTTGAGACCCTCGTCATGGAGTCCACCTATGGGGGAAGCAACGACTACCAGATGCCCAGGGAGGAGGCGGAGAAGAGGCTCATAGAGGTTATTCATCAGACTATAAGGCGCGGAGGAAAGGTGCTCATTCCCGCCATGGCTGTGGGTAGGGCCCAGGAGATAATGATGGTTTTGGAGGAGTACGCGAGGGTGGGGGGTATAGATGTTCCGATTTACCTTGACGGAATGATATGGGAGGCCACCGCTATTCACACCGCCTATCCTGAGTACCTCAGCAGACACCTGCGCGAGCAGATATTTCACGAGGGCTACAATCCGTTCCTCAACCCGATATTCAAGAGCGTTGCCAACAGCAGGGAGAGGCAGGACATCATTGATTCTGGAGATCCTGCGATAATCATAGCAACCTCCGGCATGCTTGTTGGCGGGCCCAGCGTTGAGTACTTCAAGCAGCTCGCTCCGGATGAGAAGAACAGCATAGTTTTCGTTAGCTACCAGGCTGAGGGAACCCTCGGAAGGCAGGTGCAGAGGGGCCTTAGAGAGATTCCGCTCATCGGCGAAGACGGCAGAACGGAGGTGGTCCCAGTCAATATGGAGGTTCACACCATAGACGGTTTCTCCGGCCACGCTGACAGAAGGGAGCTCATCAGTTACATAGCAAGGCTTAGACCGAGGCCAGAGAGGGTTATAACGGTCCATGGAGAAGCCCACAAGTGTCTCGACCTTTCAACGAGCATTCACAAGAAGTTCAGCATTTCGACCCGTGCTCCAAACAACCTCGATGCCATCAGGTTGAAGTGATGGGCATGAAGCTTCGCTGTCCATCCTGCGGGATGGTTTATTCTTCCATTATCCCTCCCCTCTGCTCCTGTGGAGAAAGGCTTGAAATAACCTACGACTACGAGCGGGTGGATCCTTCCAAGTGGTCTTACAGAAGACCTGGAGTGTGGAGGTACCTCGAACTCCTGCCGCCCGTCAAGGAGAGGATAACCCTCTACGAGGGTGGTACTCCGGTTATTGCGTCAAAGCTCGGCGAGGAGCTTGGGTTAAATGTTTACCTCAAGGATGAAACTAGGAATCCCACTGGCTCCTTTAGGGACAGGCTCATCACGGTTGCCCTCTCTTACGGCCTGAGTTATACAAGAAACGGGTTTGTAATAGCCAGCAACGGTAACGGCGCGGCATCCCTCGCGGCGTATGCATCGAGGGCTGGCAGACCCGCCTACACCGTTGTCCCCCGTCTTATCGAGGCAGGTAAGCTCGCCCAGATAGTGGCCCTTGGGGCAAAGGTTATACGGTATGGCGAGAGTGTGGACGAGGGCATAAGCTACGCTGAGGGGCTGGCCGAGGGGAAAGGCCTTTACAACGTTACCCCTGAGAGCAACATCGTAGGACTCGAGGGGCAGAAGACGCTCGCCTTTGAACTGTGGGAGGAGGTTAAACCCACCCACGTCATAGTGCCAACGGGAAGCGGGAGCAACATTTACAGCATTCACAAAGGGTTTGTTGAGCTGAAGAAAATCGGCCTCCTTGATGAACTCCCCAGGCTCGTAGCAGTTCAGGCCGAGAGATGCTCCCCCATAGCAAGCGAAGTGCTTGGTGTGGAGCCGAGGGTTGAGGCAACCAAAGCCCTCGCACTCTACGTGAAGAGTCCGCTGATGAAGGAGCTTGCCGTCAATGCCGTTACGGAAAGTGGGGGAACCGCCGTCCTCGTTGGGGAGGACGAACTTGACCTCGGGCAAAAACTCTTGGCGAGGGAGGGCATATTCGCCGAGTACTCCTCCTCCCTTGTTGTTCCGGCTTTTATGGAGCTGGTTGAGGGGGGTTATTTTGAAAGGGATGATAGGATAGTGCTCGTGATAACAAGCTCTGGACTTAAAGGCCAGTACTCTGAAACGAGGGAAAAGTTCGCGGTTGGAGGAACCAAACTGGAGATACTTAGAATGCTTCGTGAAAAAACCATGTACGGCTACGAGATATGGGAAGCCCTTGAAAAGCCCTTAAGGTATCAGGCGGTCTATCAGCATCTTAGAGAACTTGAGAGCATGGGACTTATAGAAGAGGCGAAGAGAAAGGGCAGACGGGTTTATTACACCTTAACGAGAAGGGGGCTTCACCTCCTTGAGAGTCTTGATGGGGGATGACTCTCCGAAAGTTTTTAAAGCACCTTTTAAGACCTACGGGTGGGTGGAAGAGGTGAAATTGGCTATCGAGCACAAGTTCTCACTTACCGTTTACACGTGGGGCCTTATAACTGGCATCATAAGTGGGGTACTCGCCGCGAGGTTTTCTTGGGGCTGGGTAGTGGGTCTTCTCATGTATCTTATCATGGATAAGTTCGTTATGTGGGTTGTAAAGGAGCTCCCCCCCGATGTTCCCGACGAAAGGGCGATTCTCAAGAAGGGTTTCTGGGGCTGGGCGATGTTCTGGCTCTACTTCACGATGCTGGCGTACTCTGTCATGATACACTTCCAGCCCGTCTGCTACTCCAACCAGAGCCTCCTCTATCAGATGATGCATACCGGAAACACAAGCGTTCAATGCGTCGTCAACTTTACGGGGTGATCCCATGGAGGGGTTAAAGAAAGCCGCTGCCAGGGAGGCACTGAAGTTCATTGAGGACGACATGGTAGTGGGCCTCGGCACGGGTTCAACCACCGCTTACTTCATTGAGTACCTGGGTAGGCTCATCATGGAGGGTGAACTTGAGGACGTCTACGGCGTTCCAACATCCTACCAGGCCAGGCTTCTCGCCCTCGAGAAAGGTATTCCAGTAGTGGGGCTTGACGAGGTCGATGCGATAGACATAGCGGTTGACGGGGCGGATGAGGTGGACCCCCATCTGAATCTCATAAAAGGCCGTGGTGCTGCCTTGACAATGGAGAAGATAATCGAGTATCGGGCCGGAACTTTTCTTGTTCTCGTTGACGAGAGCAAACTCGTTGAGAGGCTTGGCCAGAAAGTTCCAGTTCCAATCGAGGTTATCCCGGCCGCATGGCGTGCCATAGCCGAGGAGGTGGAGGTATTCAACGCCGAGGCGGAACTCAGGATGGCAAGCAGGAAGGATGGACCGGTAGTTACGGACAACGGCAACTTCATACTGGACGTCAGGTTCCATCGTATAGAGGACCCCCTTGACCTCGAGATAGAGCTCAACAACATCCCTGGGGTCGTCGAGAACGGCATCTTCGCGGACATCGCTGATATAGTTCTCGTCGGCACAGGGGAAGGCGTCAAGAAGCTGGAGCGCTGAGGTTTTTCCAACACACTTCTTGTCTCCCGGACTTTTAAATCTCCATGAGAGCACTCAAACGGGAATCACGAACTTGATCAAACTCCGCGGGACTATCGTCCCTGCATCGGGCAAAACCCCGACGTCACGCGGGCAAGCAAACTTTTGGAAAAAGTTCGATCAAAAGAGAGTTTCCTTTTTGTTGAAGTTGCTGGGGAATAAAAGCGTGCACTCTGAGATTTGTCCGTAAAAGAGGTTGACATAAAAATCGACCTTTTGAGAGATTTCAACTTATTGCACGCGAGTTTTCCGTCAACGCTCCTTGGGAAGCGAAGCTTCCCGAGGTATTGAGGCAAGGCCTCAACCTGTGAAGCAAGGGCTAAGGGGGGCGGTAGCCCCCCAGCAACCTTTGCTCGCGCAAAGCTTGACCAAAGAAACTTTGCCCCGCAAAGTTTCATCAAAGTTCGTGATTCCTGTGATAGGAAGCTTTTTGGTGAGTGTTTGCGCTTTCCAATAGCCCCTTTGGATGTGTGAAATTCCTCAAAGTTAAGAGCCGTTACCATCAGGTTCACACTTTCGCGCGCTCCGAAGGAGCGCTTTTTAGAGGAAACCCCTTTTAATAACCCCCTAAAGAGAATTTCCCTGAGAAAATAGCCGTTGGAAAGTGCAAACGCTCTCAGAATCACAGTTGGGAGAAGAATCACATACTTTTGATCAAACTTTTGCTCCGCAAAGGTTTGTAATGGTGCGGGGGACGGGATTTGAACCCGCGAACCCCTACGGGACGGGACCCTAAATCCCGCGCCTTTGGCCAGGCTCGGCTACCCCCGCGCGGGATTGAGTTTTCACTCTTCCTTTAAAAGCTTTGAGGGGAAAGGCTTATAAGGATGTAAAGGAAGCTTTACGTAAAGGAAACTTTACATGGTGGGAGCATGGGGAGATGGAGGATTACGGGCTACGCAATCCTCGCGACAACGGCCTCTCTACTGGCCGTTGCCCTGTGGATGGAGAACATGGCAATGGCTTTTGGAGTTTTAGTGACGGCAATCGCGGTTTCGTTCCTCTACGCTGACTGGCTCAAAAAACGAGGGGAGATTATAAGCGACGAGAGAACGCTCCGCATCGAGGAGATGGCCTCACGGAGAACCCTTCAGGCCCTGGTGTTGGCTTTGGCATTTGCGGTCGTGGCGCTTTCCATTCTCTCCAAGAACGACCCAAGCCTGAGGAGTGCCTATTACCTGGCCATCAGTTTGATGGTTTTAACCTCAACTCTCAAGCTGTATTTGAAGCACCACTACGCGAGGGTGATGTGAATGAGGTTCGGAGTCATTCACTTCGTCTTTCTGTTCACGACAATTTTCCTGATGAGTTATTACTCGCGAACCAGCACGTACCTAAGCTGGTTCTTCTTCACCCTCGTCTGGCTCGGGACCTGGGCCCTCACGAAGACCTACGGGAAAAAAGTAGAGCCCCTCAGAGACGAAAGGACCGAGCTGATAACCATGAAGAGTTTTTACCACGGAATTGGATTCGGTTTCGTCATTTTTGGCTACGAACTTATCTGGCTCGCCGGCCACGACTATGAAACTGTGGTTCTGCTTTCGAAGTGGCTCCTGTTACCGACGTTGGCGGGTGTTCTGGCCGCGGCACTCCTGAAGGCGCATTATGAGCGGGTGATGTGAATGGAGCGCTGGAAGCGAAACGTGCTCGGTCTTCTGCTCGCCTTTTCCCTGGTTTATGCCATTTATTTTGTCTGGCTTTATGAAGCAAGTGGCGGAACGATGGTAGTCAGCTCCAACCCTCCGGAGTGGACGTTTCCGCTCCTCGTTGGCGTACTCGTCTTTGGGATAGCGTTCATCGGTGGATGGGGGCTTCTGGCGATCACCGATTCCGAAATGACCGAGAAAAGAGAGGTGATCCTGCAACTGTTGTCTCTGGGAATTCTACTGGGAACAACCTCGGCGATAGGGGCTTTCATCATGACGGGGTATCTGAAAAGAACTCCCGGCGCGCTTCTTGTCCTGGCTGTAGTGGTTTTTTGGGGGCTTATCCTCCGGGCAAAAAGAGATGCAGTGAGTCCAAGGGAACCCCTAACGGATGAGAGGGTTGAGCTGATAGAACTCAGGTCCTGGGCAATGGTCGGCATGAACATGGCGTTCGTTGCTTCGATAGTTCTGTTGCTGATCCTGCTCCACCTGTGGAATCCCAGCTCTGAAACGCTCTCCATTTTATTCATGTTAACTTGGAGCCTCTCGATGATCGGGGCTGGAATCTACTACAGGGGGAGGATGTGAGCCTATGAAAAACCGCCTGCGGGAGCTAAGGGAAGCCAAAGGCTTAACCCAGGAGGAGCTGGCGAAGGCCTTGGGCGTGACGAGGCAGACGGTGATAGCAATCGAGAAAGGTCGCTACGATCCATCATTGAGATTGGCCTTCAAGATAGCGCGCTTCTTCGGCGTTAAAATCGAGGATGTGTTCCTTTACGAAGGTGATGGGGATGAACGGTAAGAAGGTAGCCGGACTGATGGTTTATCTCCTCGGCATAGGGCTTGGCATAGCAAAGCCGCCGGTTGAACGACTGGCCTGCATGAAAGTGCCGAGCGGAGAGGTCTGCACGGGGATAAACACGCCCCTGCTCCTTATCGAGCTCGGGCTGGTCGCTGTTGGGGCGCTGCTCCTGGGGCTCGGCCATGGCTTTAAAAACAACCACGAATTAAACGGCTGGCTCGGCGTTTCAACGGGTCTTGGATTTGCCATAATCGGGGGCTATGCCGGAATAACGGAGCTGCTCCTCTTTGGAGCCGTTCTCGCGACCATTGGACTGCTCCTTTACAAAGTTGGGAGGGCTGGGCATGCTCGTTGAGGTTCTAAACCTGGAGAAGGACTACGGAAAGGTGAAGGCCCTCAAGGGGGTAAGCTTCTTCATCAACGAGGGCGAAATATTCGGCCTAATTGGGCCCAACGGTGCCGGGAAGAGCACGACGCTGAAAATACTCGCAACCCTTCTCAAACCGACCGGGGGGAGGGCAGAAATAGCGGGCCACGACGTGGTGAAGGAAGCCGACGGGGTCAGGGAAATCATCAGCTACCTGCCCGAGGAGGCTGGGGCATACAAGAACCTCACCGGCTACGAATAC